>Ga0315899_10002554_pt1 | contig 20118 bp, 26 predicted proteins | sample LakEriMetagenome_2_FD_203518 | JGI IMG/M metagenome (GOLD analysis project Ga0315899, IMG submission 203518) | Freshwater fungal communities from buoy surface, Lake Erie, Ohio, United States - Buoy 4 MA112 | ecosystem: Environmental > Aquatic > Freshwater > Lake | place: USA: Lake Erie, Ohio... | reverse complement strand
CATCACCGGGGCCATGGGGCCCCTTTTAGTCCTTCAACCCTCAACCCTCAAATGAAAACGCTTCTCAAAGACCTTCTCAAAGACCTTCTGCAAGACCTTCTCAAAGACCTTCTGCAAGCCGACTGGGCCCCCACCATGCGGGGCATTGCTTGGGCCGTGGGCCATGCCGTCATCATTCCAGTGGCGGTCGTCACCGTGCTCGCCGAGTGGCTGGCGTTTACCTGGCGCAGGCCCCTGGCCGGGGTGCTGGCGCTGGCGCCGGTGCGGAAGTCGATGACCTATCCCGAGCTTCAGGAAGAGCTGCTGGAGCGCGTTGCTCAATCTTTTGGCTTGACCGCCCATGAGCTGCTGCGGCCCATCGAATTTGCTTACAGCTCCCCGAATTTGACCACCAGCGATCTGAATAAGGCCGGGTGTTCTATCTCTGAAACAGAACTCGGCCCCATGACTAGCCGCATGGACTTCGGCGTGGCCCGCCCAACCCTGCCCGTGGCACCCCGGCGCCCGGTCCTGGCCCCGGCACCCCGCAGGCAGCGCCGGGGCACCAAGCGCCCCCAGAACCCTGCCTGACGCGCAAAAAAAGACCCCCGGCCAGGAAGCTGCCGGGGGTCCACCCTCACGAACAAGACTCTACAATCCATGCTCGGCACCATTTCCCCCCCCCACCTATTCACCGCCACCGATGACCAACCCTGCAGCCCCATCAGAAGACTGGGCAAATGCCATTACAAATTTTGTTGACGAAATTGGAGGCGATGGCCCTGGCCTTTGGAAATGGGCTGGAATTGCCCCAACCCCGAAAGAAGTTGTAGACGAATTGCGATTACTTTTTAAACACTCCGAACAAAGAGCTACGGCCAGCGGCGCCCGCTCCGTTCTGAAGTTTGACCCGCAGGACAGGGACGGATCCATCCGGCTTGCCTGGGGTGACATGACCCCAGACCAGGCCGTAAAAGGGCTAAAGGCGCTGGTCGGCCATCTGAAAGGCCATGCCGCCCCGCCAGTACCGCAAACATCTGCGCCAGGTGCTGAATTTCTCAGGCCCACCATGGATGAAGTGATGGGACTGGCCAAGATGTTTGGAGTGGAAGTCAACGACTGCCACGCTCTTATGTGGTTGGTGGTGACGTCCATCGCGGCATGGGGGGATGCCCCATGAACCAACCCATCTCCAGCCTGCTGTGCATGATCACCACTCCCGGCAGTGCGTCCGACAAACGCTGGCGCCCATCGCTTCAGCCGCAGCCATACCAGGCGGAGGCGATTAAGTTCATTGAGCGTGGCGACAAAAACGATCAATTTGGCTTTGTGGACCCATTTTGGGGGCAATGGAATCTTTGCGTGATCGGTCGCCGGGCACAAGTCAACATTGGCCCTGTTTACTTGCTGGCATTTCACATTTCCGACCAATCCCCCACTCTGGGCCGTAAGCGCCGTGTTCGCCGCGCCAGGGGGCGCCAGATCCAAACGAACCGCCAAGGAGGGCTCAATGCTTAAGAACGACCGCTGGATTGCTGCCCAAGCCGCTGCCGGCATGATCGAGCCGTTTCAGCGGGAGCTGGTGCGGACCATTGAAGTGCAAACCTCGCGCACCCATGGAGGTATCTGGGCCGACGTGCCAGCGCTTTCCTTCGGCACCAGCAGCTACGGCTACGACATCCGCCTGTCACCGGCCGAGTTCCTGACCTTTCGCCATGTGCCCGGTACGGTGATGAACCCCAAGCGATTCAATCCCGCCAACCTTGAGCCGGCTCCCCTGCACCAGGACAAAGACGGCCGCTACTTCATCTTGCCGGCCCACACCTATGGCCTGGGGGTGGCGCTTGAAAGGCTCCGGGTGCCGCCCAACATTACGGTCATTTGCCTGGGTAAAAGCACCTACGCACGATTGGGTATCATCGCCAACATGACCCCGGCCGAGGCCGGCTGGGAAGGGCACCTCACCCTGGAGTTCAGCAACTCATCAGGGGCCGACTGCCGCATCTATGCCGATGAGGGCATCTGCCAGCTGCTCTTCTTTGAGGGGGATCCTTGCGAGACCACCTATCAGGACCGGGCTGGGAAATATCAAGCGCAGCCGGAGCAAGTGGTCATAGCGCGGGTTTGATGCAAACAGGCATGAAAAAGCCCCTGGCTGGTGCTGGGGGCTTTCTGGTGTCAGGTCATGGCTCAATCCTCAGCTCGCATTCCTCCATAACAACCTCAGGCGGCTTAACCACCCCATCAGCAGGGTCAGGCCTAACCCGCCGCTGGCAATCAGCGCAGCCATAGGCCCAGTCAAACTGCCCGTTTTCCTGGATGCCGGCACCGGGGCAGCCGAGCACCTCCCAGCCGTGGCTGCGGACGTGAGCGGGGCGCGGCTTCCAGTGCCAAAACTTTAGCCGTCCAGCTTTGCGCATGGCCTGGATCCTGGAATCAATGCGGCGCCAGTTGCCTCCAGCGGCGGCCACCAGAACGGCGCTGTTAGTTGGATGCCCGTCCTGGTCTCGCAGATGGCACCAGATCAGCCAGTCCAGCTCGTCGTTGCTCACGGGGTCAGACATCGGGCCTCCGCAGTTCACGGGCGATAGCGATCGCCATGGCCTCCTTGTCGGGGCCGATCGGTTGCCATCCTGCCTGGATCTCGGGCTGGTGGGTCCCGACCCCATCGAGCGGGTCGGCGGTGGTGCTGGCGCCCCCGTACAACTCGCTGAAGTAGGCGGCGATTTCGTGGGCAGCAGCAGCGGCCATGGCGAGGCAGCGAACGCACGGGGCTGGGCAAGGGGGGCCGTTGTCCTGGGCTTGGCAGATCGCCAGGGCGATGCGGTCGGAAAGCGTGGGGGCAACCGTGGCCGGCTGCTGGGGTGACGGGCAGGCCGCCCACGGCGCTGCCTTCTGCGGCGCTGGCATGTCACACCAGGGGCCATCGCTGCGGTATTGCCAGGACCCGTCGGCGTTCTGGCGGACGGTTGAGCCTGCCGGGATTGGGGGGAATTGGTCAGACATCACTCCCCCCCCCCAGCTAAGTGGCGATGGCGCGAACCTGGCCATAGTGGCACGGATGGCGGCGGCAAGGGCTGGCGCTGTGCCGAGAGTGGTTTCGTAGGCGTCCAGCACCGCCTGCGCGGCGGTGCTCAGTGGCTTGGGGGTGGTCATAATCCAAGGGCAAAGAATTAAAGGGCAAAAGTGTAAAGAATTAGTCTTGGGGGAGGCAACAGACGCGGAAACCGACGTCGTTGCTGCGGTTGCCCGGGTGGTTGCCGACGCGGCAGGCCGAGCGGCAACCCCTGGGGTAGCCGTCCCACGACCCGCCGCGCAGCAGCCTTGGTTCATCATCGGAGGCAACAGACGCGGAAACCGATGCCGTCGTTGCGGTAGTCCGGGTCGTTGAGGATGCGGTAGGCCGAGCGGCAGTACGTGGGGTAGTGGAGCCACGACCCGCCGCGCAGCAGCCTTCGGACTCCCCCAGGCTGCAATCCTCCCACGAACTCCCATCATTGGGGGCGCCTTCGTAATCGCTGTGCCAGTGGTCCTGGCACCACTCCCAGACATTGCCGTGCATGTCATGCAAGCCCCAGGCATTGGCGGGGTGGCTGGCCACCTCAACAGTCGCGGGGTCGTCGCAGTTGGCCTGCTCCGGCGTCAACGTGGCCCCAAAGTAAAACGGTGTACTACTGCCGGCACGGCAGGCGTATTCCCACTGGGCTTCACTTGGCAGCCCGTAGCGCTTGCCCGTGCGCTGACTTAGGCGGCGGCAAAACTCCTGCGCGTCGCGCCAGCTCACCAGCTCTACCGGTCGCTGGTTGCCCTTGAAATAAGAAGGATCTGGTTCCAGGTCGCGCTCCACCTTCGGCCAACCCGCCACCGTCCGCCACTGGGCCTGGGTGGTCGGTGTCTGGGCCATCCAGAAGGCCCCCAGCGTCACCTGATGCTGGGGGCCTTCATCGTCAAAGCGATCCGGCTCGTCCTCTGGAGAGCCCATCAGGAAGCTGCCGGCAGGGATCGGCAACATGGTTAGATCAAGGTCGGTCGTGGGGTTGGTCATGGGGTTGAGCAGGGATCGAAGGGTGGGATTTGTCATAAATGAATTAGCAAAAAGGCAATGGAAAATACAATTTTATGGCTAGGGCTTAGCCAGGCGATTTGCAGCAAAGCATCAGCCAGGGTGTCGCGGGTGGTCACGGCCCAACCTCCCGGTCCTGCGGTTCAACCCACTTCAACCCGATCGTGTCGAACAGCTCCCGCTCAGTGCGGCAGGGAACAATCGACCCGTCCTCACGGCGCAACAGTCCGCCCTCAGAATGAAAGCCGGCACGCTTCCAGGCTGTCGCCAAGCGCAGGTGCGACCAGTCAGCGGAGCCAGTCCTGATCGCCAAAACCAAGCCATATCCGTCCGGGTGGGGCATGAACAGATCCAATTTCAATCCGCAGGAGAGCAACCTCTGGGTGTACCTGCCATCAGGGGCGCCCTTGAGTCCAGGCCACTGCCCAACAGCCTGGGCAAACCCACCGGCAAACAGCGGGGTCGATTCGAGGGGCGAGCGATCGGGTAAGCAGACGATCTCAAGGTCGCCGATCGTTGGGCGCTGCCGGCGACCACTGCCGGCTAGGTCGGCTTTGTGGCAGTGGGGCCGCAGGATGGCCAGCGTGTTGGCGGCAATGTCTAGGGCCTCGGCCAGGGGGATGCGGGGGCCGGTGCTCATGGCTGCACCCCCGCCCCAGGCACCGGCACGGGATGTGCCCGCAGCCAGGACTCGGCGATGGCGCGGGCTTCGCTGCCCAGGTCAGGGCTCCAGCGAGTGGAGTCCCAGCGACCGGCAGCCAACCAGACCCCTGTTCGCATTTTGGATGGCCCGTTTCTGATGAACGCAAATTCCAGGACCCAACGGGCCAGTCCTGCGCGGGCGGTGATGGTCAGGTGCCCGCCGTCGGCGAGGCCGGTGTAGATGGTGCGGGTGTTCATCGCTGGCCACCTTCAGGGGATGGGGCAACCGGGATAACGGGGATGGCGTAGTGAGGGAGCAGCCAGCCGGCTTGGACGAAGGTTGGGTCAACCATTCGCCAATACGCTGGGCCTTTTCTCGGGCTCCACCAGCATTCGCCACTGGCGTTGCGCCAACCTTCCAGCGCCCACGGGCGTTCGCTGACTGGTGTTGGGATAGGTGCGATCACCTCCCCTGGCTGGAGGGGCTGAACCACGCCGGGCTCGGTTTTCAGGTGCTCCAGAGCAGCCAAGTCCGCCTCGGTCAGGTGCATAACAACGGCGCGGGGGATCATGTAACCACTGCCGTCTGGCACAAAGTCTTCTGACTCCTGCCAAGGTCGGCCTAGGGCTGGATCGAAAAACCTGTCGCGATTGCCAGCCCCAATAGCCTCAAGCCGGCATTCAAAGCGGCCCAGCCTGACATCCTGGCGGGCTACGCGCTCCATCAGCACCGCAACCCTCTCCACCAGCTCGGCATGGGTTGGGATAGGGAGCCTTTTGGGATTGCGCCAGGCGGAAGGAATTGGAAGGGAAAAACGTTTCATGGTGTAAACAGTCCGAGATAATCGTCGGTCATAATTGCATCAATCCCCGGTGCATTCACCGGCAACTGAGGCGGCGGTGTGCATGGCTCGGCAAGGAGCCGGCGCTCTAATGCAGCACGCTCCAGGGGTGTCAGGAGATGCCCGACTGGGCAGAGCATTGCCGCCTCAGGCCCGGCCGCCCAGTCAGGCCACCGATCGCAGCCGTACTCCCAATGGACCCCACCAGGTCCCCAGGCTTGGCTGAGGTGCAGTATGGTGCCCTCCCGCCACATGATCAGCAGCCGCCAGCCAGGGACGGTCACCTGCTGTTGTTGATAACTGCCGGTCTCATCAGGGGTCTGGTCCACTGCGATGGGCTGCGCGGGATTGGCGATCAGGCGCAAGGCCTCGACCAGGGCTTCGCGAGTGGGGCGAACGGCGGGAGTGGGCTCCCGGTCGCCGGGGTGATTGGCTGGCAGTGTCGCCGGCTGGGATTTGCGTCGTTGGCGGGGTTTGGTCACCGCAACGCCTCAACCAAAAACAGCAGCACGCAAATCGAGCACAGGATCACCGCCAGCGCACGGACAATGGTCGGGGCCCCGAATGCCATGGTGAGGACTACGGCGGCGGCGGCTGCGGCCAGGGGCCGGACGTAGGGGTTGCGATTGACCGGGGCGATAAAACTGGGCGTGCCATTGCGAACCCTGATCCGGCAGTCAGGGCCGCGGCGAAGGCCTGGGGGGAAGGTGGGGCCGGTCACTTGCCTGCCTCGCGTTCGAGCAGCCAGGCGTACGCGCTGTTACCGCCATCGCGAAACCACCGGGCCACGGCCAGCACTGCCCTTTTGGCCTCGTCTTCCCATGGCTCTTCAGCTATGGCATATTCAACCATCTCAAGCAGGGTTTCAGATCCAGTGGGCTGAGGTTGCTCAATGTCGTTTATAAACAGCCGACTGCCTGAGGGCTGGGGTTTGGGTGGAGTGACAAGGGTTTGGGCCTGGAATGGTTGCTCAGGCGGCCCTGCCTGCGGCTCCGGCTTGCTGTTTGGGGGGGTCGGGGGGGTGGAATTTGCCGCCATCAGGTGCATAGCCGTCAAAATCCGAGAGCGTTGCCAGGCTGGCTGGACGGCGCTTTGTGTCTGGTCTACCAGCACATCACGCAAGCCATTGATGGCGGAGTCCCATGTCAGACCCGACCTCCCAGGCGGTTGGATGGGCGGCTCCGGCTTGCTGCTTGGGGCTGGCGCTGGTGGGTTGGATCCACGGCGGAGCATCGGAGTAGCCGCAGACCGCCAGGCTTCAGCGGTTATTTCACCACCTCCGCAAGAAATTCTTTTGGGATGCCTGAGTTTTTTGATCCAGGCAAGAAAGCTGATAGTCATCGAGGGTGAATGCAAAAAGCAAAAAGAATAGAAACAATGTTATTCCATCATCCTGTCAACCTCTTGCTTCGATTCATCTAATTGCGTTTGCAGCCTTTGTAAAGAGACTTTCAAAAACGCAATCTCTTCGCATAGCTTTACAATTCTTTCGTCGCGCTGGTCAATGGCTTTTTTGTTGCTGATGTAGGCCTCTGCGGTTGCCAAAATAAATGAGTCTTCTAGGCAGTGACTGTTTGCAGGTATCTGAATGGATATTTCTGCATCTCTGCCTGTAATTGTAATTTCATCGCCAAGCTCAATCGTCATCTTTGGCTTGACTTGCTCAAGTTGATTGTATCCTTCTTGTATAAAAACAGCATTCATCTCAAGCATTGCGGCTAATGCGGGCAACGACTTGTCCGCGCCATTGTGGGGGACGTGAATGGCAATGTGGGTAGCTCGGTTGGTTTCGATTAGAGCAAACATTTTGGAAAACGGTAAAAGAGGGTAGTGAATTAGCAAACAGGCCCAGGCGGGCCGAGGGCTGGGGCATGCTGGTTGGCGGACCCCTCAACCGTAGCACCGTGGTAGCGTGTTCGTCTACCATCGTTACGAACCGATCGGCGATATGCGGCCCAATCCTTTTACCGTCAGGCTCACCCCGGCGCTGCAGGCATGGCTAGACAGCCAGACCAGGGACGGCCTGCTCTCGCGTAACGCCATCGTCAGGCTTGCATTGCAGGCAGCCAAGGACCGGGGCGACGACCTGACGACCCAGCAGCCCAAGGCCACTGATCGGGCCGGGTCTTGATGGCCTCCACAACCAGGCTCATTCCCAGCGGGAAGCACAATCCCTGCCCGGTTTGCGGTCGCACAAAGGATGCGGACTGCAGGACATCGGGTGACGGGCTGGAGGTGATTTGTCATCACCCGAAAGAGCACCGCAAGGGCGAGGTGGTCACCGGGGCCGATGGGATGCCATGGGCTTTCACGGGGAACACCCAGGACGGTAGGGCCGGGCACTTCACCCTCGACAAACCCCGCGACGGGGCCCCGCGCCTTCCCAGGCGATCGATTCAGCACAGGCCAGCGGAGCCAGAACGAACACCCCCGGCGCCATTACCCGACCAGCCCCCGAAGCTGGCGCGGATGGCACCCCGTGAGCCGACCGGGAGCCCCTGGCGGTACAGCGACACCCAGCGGACCCGGAGGGTGGATCTTGAGGGAGGCGGCAAGGCCTTCTATGGATCCCACTTGGTGGGCGGCAGGTGGCAGGAGGGCAGCGGCCCTGACCCTTGGCCACTGTTCAACCAGGCCGACACGATCGGCGCCGATGGCTGGATCCTGGAACCCGAAGGCGAGAAGTGCGCAGAGATTGGGTCGTCTCAGGGGGTGGTCAGCATCAGCCAGCCGGGCCATTGCCATACCGTCGAGCAGATCGTGCCGCGTTACCGGGCGTTGCAAGAGGCCGGCGTCCCAGGGGTGATTTACCTGGCTGACTTTGACGGCCCACATCGGCCGCTGCACCAGCAGGAAGGTCGCCGCCGGGCAGAAAATGCACAGGAGGCCGCGGCGATTGCAGGCCTGCCGCTGATCGTGATCAGGGCTAACGATCTATGGCCCGGCATCCCAGACGGTGGATCGATCGACGACGCTCCAGACGGGTTCGGGGCTGCCATTGAGGACATTGAGGCCGCGGCAGTGGAGACCTACTGGACGCTGAAAGAACCTGTTCAACACCCCGTCCCCCCAGGTCCCATCACCGTTGAGCAGGTTAGGCAGCGCTATCAAGCTGCCATCGAAACCGGCGCCAGTCGGTCAGATCTTGAGACAGAACGCTTAGCCCTCGCTGCTGCCAGTGATCAACACCCAGCTGCACTGCGCGACCTGTTCAAAAGTCTTGAGCAGGAGCAGGAGGCCGCCCATGCGATCAGCGCCGAAACCCGCGCTATTCGTGACGCCGGTGAACAGAAGGCCATGGCCCAGTGCCTTCGCCTGGATTACCTCCTGCCTCCTTCCCTGGCCCAGGCCCTCACGATCCGCACCACCTGGTTGCCGGCTGATGATGTTGCCGCAGTCATGGCGTTTCTGACCTGCATATCGGGCCTGGTCAAATTGGGCACCGAGCTGGTGGCCTGCCCCGCCGCTGGCTACCGGGTACCACTCAACCTCTACTGCTGCCTGGTCGCTGTATCAGGTGCCAAAAAGTCACCCCTCAGCCGGGCTCTGGTCTCCGAACCAACCCACGCCCTGCGCCTTGACCTAGCACGCGATCACGATCGAGCCGAGAAAAACTGGGAGGAGCAGAACCGTGGCGTCAAGCCCGCCGATCGCACCGACCCCCCCAAGCCTGCCTACGTCTCGGTAACCGATGCCACGGCCGAGGCATTGATTCATCAGCTGCAGGTTCAGGAGGCCCGTGGTTTACCCCTGCTGTGGGAGCGCGATGAATTGGCCGGCCTTATCGGTGGCCTCAATGCCTACCGGGGCGGCCGTGGCGGTGACAGCGAACACCTCCTAGAGGCTTATGACGGCAGTGGTTTCAGGTCCCTGCGGATCTCAACCACTGGCGGCAGCCGCTCTTACAGCCGTTGCCACCTCTCCATCTGGGGCACCATCCAGCCCGATGTGCTCAAAGACCTGGTGAAAGGCGGTGACGCCTCCGGTCTTTGGGCCCGCTTTGCATTTGTTCCCCTGCCCGAAGAAGTCGTCCCCCTGGCCGTGAACCTTTCCCGGGCAGAGTTAGATGCAGCTCAGTGGGCCGAAAGCATGCTCAAGGATGTATGTGGCCAGATCTATCGCCTGCCGCGTTCCAGCATCTCCCTTAGCCCTAAGGGGCGTTCTGCATTCGTTGCCTATGAGGCCCGCTGTCAGCGTGACGCCCTTGATGCCGTGATCCCTGCCCAGGGGGCTCTCATGGCCAAGTCAGCAGGCAAGGCCCTCCGGATCGCTGGCCTAATCCACCTGCTCAACCAAGTCTCCCCAGACGGCGAACACAGCAACACCATCGGCGCTGAGGCGATCACCAGGGCCGCCACCCTGACCGACTACCTCAACTCCTGGGCACTGGGCCTTCATGCTTCAGCCGCTGATGGCCCCAACGACCTCATGCGGTTGATTCACAAGATCGCCCGCACTGCTGGGAATCGTCCGGTGACATGGCGGGACATCCAGCCTCGCCTTTCGAAGGTTCAGCGTCGTGAGGCTGATGCCGCCGCAGGGGCTCAGGCAATGCACGCATTGGCAGCCATGGGCCTAGGCGAAGTGGTTGTAGGGGCCAGAGGCGCGACCACCTACCAGGCCACTGGCGACTTCTGAACGAAGGGCGCTTGAGCCTACGTAGGTCATACGTAGGTCGGGTGAACCTACGCTCAAAACCCAGTCATAGAAAGGGATTATATATAATTAATAATATATGTAGGCATGTAGATACCTTTTTTCTTTCTCGTTTCCCCTCCCCTCCTCATTTCCTCAGTTTTTGTGACTAGCGACCTACGCAGGCCTACGCAGCCTTCATGGCCCAAACCCCTTGCGCTGCAGTTGATCGTATGTAGGCGGAACGACCTTCGTAAGACCTACACAAGACCCCCCTACGTGAAGAACTGGGCAAGCCGGCAAGGCTCTGCAGCCCCTCCAGAGCCCCCCCGTTGCATCCCCAGCCGCCAGGGCCTACGGTTGCGTGGCTGGTGTTCCAGCCCCCCTCGCATCCCCTCTCAGGATTGATCCCATGGCCCATGAAGCCCTCCAGAGCCACCTCACCGCCATGGCCAAGGCACACCCCCGCGAGCACCCTTTCACCCTTGCCCTGAGGCTGCAGGTCGCCACAGGGAAGGAGATCACCGGGGCGCAGGCGGCGAAGTTGCTAGAGGCTGGAGGGCGGGGCTGATGGCAGCGCGATGGTCCGCAGAAGACATCGAGGCCTTGACCGATCTGACCGGTGAACTGCCCTGGCATATGGTTGTTGCCAAATTCAACCGGCGCCGGCCCCCAAGGACAGAATATGCAATGCTCAACAAGGTTGATCAATTGCGTTTATTAAGAAAGCCGCAAGGTGAATTTATTGCAATATGCGCAATAAAAGCTCTCACTGGGTATTCTTCCGAAAAAATCTGCTTATGGATCGACTCCGGCGACTTGCCTGCTGTTGCGCGGTCTGAAGCGACAAACAGCCCTCGCTACATCTCCCGCAAAAGCCTTAGAAGTTTTGCCAGGAAGCGGCCTGATCAATTTGGTGGAATGGGGCAGGCAGAACTGACGCAGTTGTTTGACTGTGAAAAACTGGCGGCTAAGATTGTTGAAATGCACCTACCTAAGCTAAGTAATTCTATAGAAATAGAATGTATCGAAACTCGACGCCGATACCCCTCTATTGCTGCAGCTGCAAGGGAGGCGCGGGTTAGCCCCGAATTTGTAACAAAAGCTATTCGCCAAGGGTTTCCTGTTCGTGCCAGGCATTACCGCAGGGTTGACCAGCCCCTTAAGACTTAGTTGACGTAAGGTGGGGGGATGGCTGATTTGATCCACTTCAATATCGAGGGCATCAGGCCCGCCCCTCAAGGCTCAAAAAAGCACGTTGGGCGCGGGGTCATGGTGGACATGAGCGCCAACCTCAAGCCCTGGCGCGAAGCGGTCAGGCAGGAAGCCCTGAAGACTGGGGCAGCCATGGCACTGGGCCCGGTGTCCGTTGAGTTGGTGTTCAGGTTTGCTAGGCCTAAGGGCCACTTCAACACCAAGGGGCAGCTCAAGCCGAGCGCACCGATGCACGTCATCGTCAAGCCCGACATAGACAAGATCGAGAGATCAGTGCTGGATGGATTGACCGGCGTATTGTTCAAGGATGATTCTCAAGTGTGCTGCCTTTATGCATTGAAGGTGTATTGCAAGGAAGGGGAACTTGAGGGGTGTGAGGTGATTGTTGAGAATGTTGGGGTGGGGGGATAGATGCCCAGCATTCACCTAGACATCGACAGCAGCGGCATCAGCAAGGCACAGGCATGGCTCGCAGGGGTTCAGAACCAGATGCCATTCGCAGCATCGAGGGCCCTGAATGAAGTTGCCAAAGGGGCAGCCAAGGATCTCAACCGGTCCACAACCCAATACTTCGACAGGCCTACCCAGTTCACCCAAAGGGCGTATCGGGTGAGCCGATTCAGCAATAAGCGTGACCTGACAGCCGAGCTGGCGCCGCAACAGATCCAGGAGCGTTATCTGCTGCCGTCCATCCAGGGTGGCGTTAGGCCTCAGAGGCCATCAGAGCGGCGGCTCACGGCTGCGCCCGCATGGCGCCCAGGACGTGGGGCAAAGCTCAACGCATCGGGCAACATGTCGAGGGCCGCCGCCGTCAAGGCGCTCAAGGGTGGGCCTGACATATTCACGATCGACAAGCGCAAGGGCAAGCTCCGGCCTGGTGTCTACCGTCGCATCGGGTCGGGCAAGATGCGCCGCTATCGGGTCGAATCGCTGCTGCTCTTCAACCAGCTGCCCAACATCCCGAAGCGTTGGCCGATCCAGAAGATCACCCAGGACAGCGTGAGGGGCACCTGGGGGCCAGCGCTGCAGCGATACGTGACCGAGGCCCTGAGGACGGCGCGATGACCCTGGCCCTGTGTCTTGGGTCCTCCGACAGGGGTCTTGGTCGTGGGTAGACTCGCGCCCGATCTTTCTGTTGATAACGGTTCGCAATAAAGGTACAACCCTTGCCATGGGCAGCCTGTAACCCTGAGATCCATTGGCGCCACTAGGTTGTAACCTATTTTGTACGCAGCTGGTTACAATATGGCCATAGGTACAAATCCGATGCTGGTGGCGCGGGCATGTTGAACCTCCAGCAGTACGCCGATCACCGCAAGGCCATGGGGCTCCGAGGGGCCACCCATGTATCGGTGCTCAGGGCGATCAATAATGGCCGGCTGTCTCACCCAGCTGTTGAGCGGCAAGGTAAGGGCTGGGGGATCAACCCGGCTGTTGCCGATGAGCAGTGGGCCCAGGCCACCGACCCGGCGCCGCGTGGCACCAATGCCAGCCAAGACCAGAGGCCTAGGCCCAAGGCTGCCACGCCAGGAGCCCAGGCACCCGCCAAACCCTCGCGCCCCTCCGCCCCAGGCCTCGCCGACGACGACCTAGACACCGAGCCCGACGCCGACGCCGAGGCGGTCCCCAACTTCAACGACGAGCGAGCGCTGCACGAACGGGAGAAACGGCTGATTGCCAGGATGGAGAGGATGGAGAAAGCCAGGGAGTTGGTCTACCGAGCCGATCACGAAATCGCCTACAACGCTGTTTTACTCCAGCTAACCACAAAAGCAGCTTCAGCCCATAAGCAAATTAAAGCCGAGATCCCACACCTTACGCATGATGAACTTACCGCAGTCGAAAGAGTAATAGCAGAGATTTTTGAGGAAGTATCTTCGCATACTTTTGAAGAACTACCGGAATGATTGACCGCAATATTCGACGGATGGCGCAACGGTTGGCAGCAAAGGTAAAGCCAAAGCCGCCAATCACGATGCTGGAATACTCAGACAAAAATTACTATATCACCAGCGCAACTGATGGCCGCAGTAAGTGGCATACGCGACCATATCAACGCGATTGGTTCTTGGCGCCAACTGATCCCGAAGTTGAGTGCATGGTATGCCAGAAGCCGTCGCGTGTTGGATGGTCGGAGTACGTCAAAGCGGTAATCGTTTTCTTTACCGACTGGCGGCCGTGCAAGGTGATGGTCGTTCAGCCTACGGATTCTGAAGTACAGAAGTACAGCACAGAAGATATAGATTCGTTGTTTGACGATAATCACGGGATACCACGCCTCAAGGGGCAGCTAAACAATAAAAAGACAAAGGGAGCGCTAAAAAACAGTTACGACTTTAAGCAGTTGATTAGCGGCGCATTGATCCACCTGGTAAGCGCTGCAACGCCACGGTCCGGCCGGCGTGTTGAGCGCAGCCCGATTCTGTTTGAGGAACCCGCTGCCTACGACAGTCCCGAAGGCGACACGATCGGAAACCTGTTTCAGCGGGCCGGTAATATCTGGGATCCATTCTTTACGATTGGTGGCACGCCGATCTATCCTAATGATTACATGGAGCAGGCCTTTAAGAAAGGCGATCAGCAATATAGATATTATCCTTGCCCGCATTGCAATCACTATCAACAACTGCGCTGGGAAAATTTCATAAAAGAAGGCCCAGACGAAGGCCGGATTCGTTGCGAGCATTGCAAAACGCCGATCGATTACAAGCACCTTCGGGCGATGGATAGGGCCGCCGGCTGGGCTTGCCCCTTGGGCTTGGATCGCAGCAAGCAGGTGCTGCGTAACGGTGTGCCGATCTGGCGATCACAGCAGGTTGGCCCCGGCATGAGCTACCACCGGGCGGCCATGTGGCCCGAGCTTGTGAGCCGCCACCGGACGGCGCTTGAGCAGATGAAGCTGGGCAACGTGGCCCCCATGCAAACCTTCCATAACACAGACCTAGGGGTGCCGTGGGAGGACTCAATTACCAGCAAACTTACCGGCGATGGCCTGGCCGAGCGCCGCAAAAACATTGGATTTGGGAATGGGTATCCCTGGGATGATGAAAAGTGGGACATCCCGATCGGCGTCCTGCTGCTGACCGATGGGGTGGATGTGCAGGGCGGTGGCGGCAGCCTTGGCGAGCGGCTGGTTTACACAATCTGGGGCTGGGGTGTTGGCGAAGAAGGCTGGCACATTGCGCACTTCGAGATTGAGGGGGATCCCCAGCAGCCGGAGGTCTGGGAGCAGCTGGACCGAATGAGCGAGAAGGCCTGGGCCAGGCAAGGCGGGGGAACCATGAAGGTGAACCTGGGCGGCATTGACCATGGCGGCCTGGCCAGCAAGCAGGTTGAGGATTTCTGCAAGGCCCGGCCCGGTCGATGGGTGGCGATGAAGGGGTCAGGCACCAAGGGGTTGCCGATCATCCAGAAGGGCAAGCCGACGGAGGTCAACCGCAAAAACCAGAGCGTGACCAAACGCGGCGGGATGGTCTACACCACCGGCTATGAGGCCAGCGTCAACATGCTCAAGGCGATGTTGCGCGTTGAGCAACCAGGCCCAAGGTACCTGCACTTCGGCGCCGCGTCTCGAGATGAGTTCTTGCGCGAGCTGTTCCCCTGGAAGTGGGTGCCGAAGACGCGGGCCCGCACCGAGTACAAATGGATCTGCCCGGTGGGATCCCGTGACGAAGGGGGAGACTGCACCCGGATGGCCTATGCCGCGATGCTGCTGGTTTCTCGCCGCTACGCCAAGGGCACCATGTGGACCCAGCTGGAGCGTGCGTTGGGGGTGCAGGTGGCAGGGGCTGTAAGCGCAGCCGCCACCAGGTTCGGCACTGGCGGGCGCTTTGGTTGAGTATGATGCTAGCCATGGCAGGAATTACGCTCGCTATCGCCACTGCGCGGCTTAATGATTACCTTGATGCAGAGGTCAAGGTGTTGAGTGGCCAGGAAAAAAAGATCGGTGATCGAATGCTTAAGCGTGCAGACCTGGCGGAAATTCAGGCAGGGATCAAGATATGGGACAGCAGGGTTAAGGACTTGAGCGGCCAGGCCATTGGGCGCGGCCGAGGGCGAACTTTGCGCCCCAACTTCTGATGGCAAAGCGACGCGACAAGAAGCCCAAGCCCCAGGCAATGCCTGCTGCATCGCCGCTGGCTGCGGTTGACCGCCTGGGCTTTGGCGGGATGATGGCATTTGGTGGCATGACCGGTGCAAGCCAGATGGCGCGGTCGCCTCGATTCTCCAACTGGCGCCCCCAGCTGCTTGACGCTGACGGCCAGGCCGAATACGAGCTGTCGGACCTGCGGGCATTTTCGCGGGACCTGGAACGCACCGCCCCGGTAGCTGCTGGAGCGATCGAGACCAGGGTTTCGCACATTGTCGGAACCGGTCTCAAGCTTCAGAGCTTGATTGATGCCAAGGAACTGGGCATGACCGAACAGCAGGCCAGCGAGTGGCAAAGCCTGACGGAGCGCCGGTTTGGGATGTGGGCAAAATCACGGTATGCCGATCGGCACGGGGAGCTTTGCTTCTACAAGCAACAGCAACTACTGCTGCGGTCGCATGATTCGAGCGGTGATGTTTTTGCAATACTGGGCGACAAAGGTCGAAACGGTTGGCCGTTTCGGCTGACGGTGCAGATCGTGGAGGCCGATCGAGTCTCGAATGAAAACGGCCGCATGAATACGGCCACCATGATCGACGGCGTTGAGCGCGATGAAGACGGCGAACCCGTTGCCATTTGGGTCGCAAAGCATCACCCTGGCCGGATCATTGCTCGATCTGCCAACACATGGGAGCGCATCCCGTACACCGGGCAGGAATCCGGCCGCCGCAACGTTCTGCATCTAAAGGAAATGAAGCGGCCGGGCCAGACCCGTGGCCTGCCGATCCTGGCGCCGATCATTGCGACAATCAAGCAGCTCACCCGGTACACCGACGCAGAGGTGGATGCTGCAGTGAACTCCGCAGCGCTGGCGTTGTTCCTGCAGATGGACGGGGAGACATTTGCAGATCAGAGCATTTTCAGCGATGCCGAGCGGGCGAAGATGCTGGCTGCTGCTAATTGGGACGGGACGATCGAAAGCGGCCGAGCCGTCAACTTGATGCCCGGCGAGAGCATCATCAGCCCAACACCAGGACGGCCAAACCCCAATTTCGACCCGTTCTTTGGGGCGATGCTCAACATCTGCAGCATTGGCCTGGGGATCCCCAAAGAGGTGCTATCTAAGGCCTTCAACGCCAGCTATTCCGCCAGCCGTGCGGCTCTGATGGATGCGTGGCGAACCTGGCAGATCAAGCGAGCGTGGCTGGCTCAGGATATTTGCCAGCCCATCTATGAGGAGTGGCTGGCAGATGCCGTGGCCCTGGGCATCATCCAGGCGCCAGGGTTCTTTGCTGACCCGTTCATCCGGTACGCCTGGAGCCAGACGAGCTGGTGTGGCGATGGCCCTGGGGCCCTTGATCCACTGAAAGAAGCCATGGCGGCAGGGAAGCGCATGGAAATTGGCCTGACCACCCACGCCGATGAGGTGGTTGCTTACGACGGTGGTGACTGGGAAACCAAGCACCGGCAAAGCGCCAAGGAAATGGCGGCTCGATTCCGAGATGGCCTGGAGGAGCCCCCTGCTGGCACTCCTGCTGCCATCGCTGTGCCGCCCCCTGACCCCAACGAAACCACCGACTAGAATTAGCCCATGACGGTTCTCGATGTCCTAAATGCACCATGGGCGATCCTGCCCAATCGACTGGAGGAGATCCAGGCAATCTATGCCGCCCGCAGCCGTGGCGAAGAGCTGGACATCGCAGCGATTGAGGCCAGGATCGGGCGCCCCCTGGGGGCTGATCAGCAACAGGGCTACGAGGTGCGCAACGGCGCGGCATTGATCCCGCTGCATGGCGTACTGGCGCAGCGTATGAACCTGATGACCAACATGTCAGGCGGCACCAGCACCGAGCTGTTTGCCCGTGATGTTCAGACAGCAGCAGCAGACCCCACCGTCAAGGCGATCATCCTGCTGGCCGACACCCCAGGGGGGACCGTAGCGGGAACGCAGTCGGCCGCCGCAGCTGTGCGAGCTGCGCGGGGCACAAAGCCCATGGCAACCATGGTTCAAGACTTGATGGCCAGCGCCGGGGTTTGGATTGGCTCCGCTACGGGATTGGTGGTGCTTGCCTCTGGAACTGCTCAGGTTGGATCGATTGGTGTTGTTGCAACGCACCAAGACATAAGCCAGCGAGAGCAAGCGCTGGGAGTGAAGACCACCGAGATCGTGGCCGGCAAGTTCAAGCGGGCTGCGTCGCAGTATGGCCCGCTGACGGAGACTGGCGAACAAATGATTCAGGATCAAGTAGACTATCTGTATTCGCTGTTTGTCAATGATCAGGCCGTCGACCGTGGGGTATCGGTTGACAAGGTGCTCAGTGACATGGCCGATGGGCGAATGTTCATTGGCCAACAGGCGATTGATGCGGGCCTCGCGGACCAAATCAGTAGCCTGGACATGCTGATAGCTCAGCTCACCGCAACCCCTGGCGCTTCCTCTGGCAGGCGCTCTGCTCCCGTTCTCCGATCCCCCGCCCAATCTGCCATGGATGAAAACCAGCTCACTGCCCAAACCACAGCCGAATGGCTGGCGGCCAACCCTGAGGTCGTTGCTTCACTCAAGGCCGAAGGCGCCGAGTCTGAGCGGCAGCGGATTGCTGCTGTTCGTGCCCGGTCGCTGCCAGGCCATGAGGCCCTGATCGATCGCCTGGCTGCTGATGGCAAGACTACTGGCCCAGAAGCTGCTGACGCCGTGTTGGCCGCCGAAAAAAGCAACCTTGCCAGCCGAGCTGCGGTGCGCATGGTAGACGCCGCTCCTGCAGTTGCTTACGCAGCCGCCCCTGATGCCTTGAGCGAGGCGAAGGAACCCCAAAAGGTTGAACCGACCGCTCAGGAAATGGCCGACAGGGCCAAAGATCTGGTTGCCAAAGCCAAGGCCGACGGTCGGATCCTTACCGCCACAGCCGCCGTGGCCCAGGCCCGGCGCGAATTAACCCAACCCTGAGGCCCTTTCGATGAGCAACCAAGGACTGACTAAGGCTTTTGTCGCCGGAGCCGCGATTGCCCCCAATCGATTTATCAAGTTTGGCGCTGATGACCGCACGGTGCTTCAAGGCGCCGCTGGTAGCGATTTCATCTTTGCCGTTTCTGATGATGTTGGCTGCGCGTCTGGTGAACGACTGGACAACATTCTGACCGAAAGCGCCACTATTGAATATGGCGGCACCGTCACTCGCGGCGCTTTGCTGATGAGTGATTCCGTGGGCCGGGCAATTGCTGCTACGGCATCTGCCGGCGCCAATGTCCGTACCGGCGGTGTTGCCCTTGTTTCTGCCGTCTCTGGCGACAAGGGCCCGATGCTTATTTCCCTTGGATCTTTCCAGGGTTGACTTACCACTTCCTGAGGTATTGATCCAATGTCCTATCAGAACTTTCCTTTTCCGATTCAGCCAGAGTACACAGCGATTGCGCTTGCGCACACCAACAGAGCTTACATTGCTGACGAAGTGTCCCCTCGCGTGCGAGTTGGCAAACGCGAGTTTAAGTGGAATCAGTACAACCGCGACGAAATGTTTACGGTTCCTGATACCACAGTTGGGCGCAAAGGTGTTCCCAACGTGGTGCAGTTTGGCAGCACTGAAGTGGCAGGTTTTGTCAAAGACTACGGCCTTGATGACTTGGTGCCAAATGACGACCTTGAAAACGCTCCTCCCGGCGAAAACCCTGTAGGCCGTGCCGTTGAAGGTATTGCCGAACTGGTTGCCCTGGATCGCGAAAAGCGTGTCGCTGATTTGTATTTCAATTCAGCGACCTACCCTTCCGCCAACCGCACAACCCTAAGCGGTAGTTCGCAGTGGTCGGACTACGCCAACTCTGACCCTTATTCAGCGATCATGGCGGCCCGGGACGGCATGTTAATGCCGTTCAATACTGGCGTACTAGGCCGGCTGGCGTGGTCTAAGTTGCGCGTTCACCCCAAGATCACCGCCGCACTGGCCCCTTCCAGTGCCGGCAACAGTGGCACCAGTAACGCACAAGGCGCTCCGGCGTCTGTGCAGGCCGTAGCCGAGCTGTTGGAGCTTGATCGTTTGCTGATTGGCGAGAGCTGGATCAACACTGCCAAGCCGGGCCAAACCCCAACCATGACAAGGGTGTGGGGCAAGCACATGGCCTTGCTGCATATCAACCCAATTGCCAGCATTCGCGGCAACGCAATCACGTTCGGCTATACGGCCGAGTATGGCAATAGGGTAAGTGGCAGCATCCCAGAGCCTAAGGTGGGCCTGCGCGGCGCTCAGCGGGTGCGCGTGGGCGAGAGCGTGAACGAGATCGTTTGCGCTTCTGATGTTGGCTATTACTTCCAAAACGTCGTTGCCTGATCATGCCAGCCCACACCGTCACAAACGGCCCCGTTGACCACGACGGGATCCGCTACGAAAACGGCGACAGCGTCCCTCGGCTTTCTGCTGAGGAGGCTGCCGCCCTGGTGGCTGCTGCGGTGATTGATCCTCCTGCCACAGCGGCCAAGCCTGGCAAGGATCCGGAGAAGGCCGACTGATGGCGTTCGACGATCTGGATGATTTTTTAGATCTGGACATGGACGCTGTCCCCGTGATAGCCGGGGCTGTGACAGGTCTCGGCTATCTTGACTTGAATAGTGAGATTGTTTTTGATGGAGGCGCTACAGTAATTGATTATTTGCTCACTGCAAA
>Ga0315899_10002553_pt1 | contig 20122 bp, 4 predicted proteins | sample LakEriMetagenome_2_FD_203518 | JGI IMG/M metagenome (GOLD analysis project Ga0315899, IMG submission 203518) | Freshwater fungal communities from buoy surface, Lake Erie, Ohio, United States - Buoy 4 MA112 | ecosystem: Environmental > Aquatic > Freshwater > Lake | place: USA: Lake Erie, Ohio... | reverse complement strand
CGCTTAATGCTTCTGGTGCAGTTTCATATGCTTGGAACAACGGCGTTACCCAAGGCATTCCATTCTATCCAAATGCTACTCAGACTTACACAGTGGTGGGTACAGGTGCAAATGGTTGTACGAACAACGATCAAGTAGTGGTTACAGTTTCTACTGGCCCAACTGTAAACTTGTCGACACCACAGACAGTTTGTGCGAATACACCTGCAACATTAAGTGCAGCTGTTCAAAACAGCCTTGGTGGTTTCTGGACAACAACTAACGGTACAGGTGTGATTTCACCAAACGTTACCAATGGTACGGTTACTTATACACCGAATACCAACGACCCAGTAGTTGTCAACCTAACTTATGTTGCAACGAACGCTTGTGGCTCTGCATCGCAAACCACTACAGTAACGGTATTGCCTATTCCTGTAGTAAATGCTGGTCCTGACTTCTCAGTATGTCAAGGCAACACAGCTACACTTACGGCAACTGGTAATGGTTTCTTGACTTGGACTACGCCAAACGTGACCAACGGTGTTGCATTTACTCCAGCAGCAACAGCTACATACAACGTAGTCGCTACTGGTTTCAATAACTGTACAAACTCAGATCAAGTTACTGTGACTGTTCTTGCTTTACCTGATGTAAATGCTGGTGCAGACCAAACTATTTGCTCTGGTGAATCAGTAACATTGAACGGTGAGGGTGCGGTATCATACCAATGGACTGGCGGCGCTGCAAATGGTGTAGCATTCGCTCCAGCAACTACGGCAACGTATACAGTAACAGGTACAGGCGTCAACGGATGTGAGAACACAGATCAAGTTACAGTAGTTGTCAATGCAACTCCGGTAGCTACCATCTCTGTTGTAAATGACGTTACGCTTGCTGCTTCACCTGCTGGCATGAACTACCAATGGATCAATTGTGCTTCTGGCACAGATGCGCCTAATGGCTCAACTGCTAACTTTACTGCAATCGCCAACGGCTCATACGCGGTTATCGTTACTTCTGCAGAAGGCTGTTCTGATCAATCAGATTGTGAGATCATCGATGCAGTTGGTTTGGATCAAATCAGCGCAATCGAAATGTCTGTGAATCCGAACCCAACAGCTGGTGAGTTGACGATCAACATGCCAACAGAATTGACAGCTAAGGCGCAAGTATTTGATGCTCAAGGTAAACTGGTTATAGACGCCACAAACGTTTCAAATGGTTCAGTTTTGAATCTTTCAAACATGACGACAGGTGTTTATATGGTTCGCATTTCTGCTGACGCTTCAGTTCAAACGTTCAGAGTAGTGAAACAATAATCGAACTACCCTTAATATTCGAAAGCCACCCCTTGGGGTGGCTTTTTTGTTTTCTTATGCTTAACTTTAGGCCTTTAAAATCATATCATGAGAAAACACTACGCATTAGGTATTATTCTTTTGTTTTGTAGCCAACTTGTTTGGTCACAATTTATTCAAATTGGAACAGGTACTGCATCAAGTTATTTGAGCGGACCAATTTACAGGAGTGCAGCCACTTCTACATTTAACTGGTCTAAGTATGCTTATATTTACACGGCAACGGAGCTTTCGGCGATTCCTGCAGGTTCCATGATCACCCAAATCGAATGGGAGAAGGCAACAGGGACAATTACTGCACCAAACAACTTTGAGATCCTGCTTTCAAATAATACAGCAACAACTTTAACGACCGGTACTACTTGGGGTGCAATAACAGCAGGGGCCACTTCTGTTTATAATAATACCAATCAAGGATTCATGAGTGCCGCTCCTGGTTGGGAGTCATATATACTTACCACGCCTTTTATTTACACTGGAGGCACCTTACAAATCATGACAGACCATGTGAAGTATGGAACGGCAAGTGGTGCTGTGAATTATTACCGCACAGCCGCAACCGGGATGGCAATTGGTTGGGCATCAGGAGCAGCAGGTTCTGCAGCTACCGCGCTTACCACTACATACGGCAACAACCGCCCCAACATTAAAATTCACTATGTGCCGGGCACACCATGTTCTGGAAGCGTTGTAGCAGGAACGGCGAATGCTTCTGTTTCTGCTGTTTGCCCTAGTGTTCCTTATAACCTTTCTTTGAGTGGAAACACTTTGGCATCAGGTATTACTTACCAGTGGCAATCTGCAATAAGTGCAACTGGCCCCTTTACCAATATTACCGGTGCTACCAACAGCAGTTACCAAGCATCACAAACTGTTGACACTTGGTATCAGTGTATCGTGACTTGTACGGCCTCTGGCTCAATAGACACTTCTACGGTTGTTGGCGTGACTACCAATAACTTTTACAATTGTTATTGTTCAAGTGGTGCAACTTCCAATACCTATGGCGATATCCAACGCGTCGAGTTGAATACCATAGACAATAGCTCCACGGCTTGTAATGGTACTTATTCAGACTTTACCTCGATTTCTACGCTGCTTTCACCTGGTGTAACTTACCCCATGGAACTGGATTTAATGAATTGTAGTGGTGGAACCTATTCTTATGGCACGCGTGTCTGGATTGATGTCGATCACAACGGCCAATTTGACACCTATGAGTTATTACACGACTCCTATAACTCTTTACCATCATTGGTTTCGATCAACGTGCCTTTTAACATTACCATTCCTTCAACATCCCTTACAGGCATGACTAGAATGCGCATCGTGATCATTGAATCTAATGCAGCACCTACGCCTTGCGGCACCTACACTTGGGGTGAGACAGAAGACTACATGATCAATATTTCAGCTCCGCCTACTTGTCCGCAGCCGACCTTACTGAATGTGGTCAGCACAACGCTGAACGACGCTACTTTAGATTGGACCCCAGGCGGTACAGAAACACAATGGCAAATCGAGTGGGGCCCACAAGGGTTCACGCCAGGCACGGGCACTTTGGTTTATTCTACCGCCCATCCTTATACCATCGCGTCATTGACACCATATAGCTTTTATCAAGCGCGCGTTCGTGCGGTTTGTACGCCAGGCGATTCTTCATTTTGGTCACCTTTGGTTTCTTGGAACACCTATAATCAAGGACAGTACATCACTTGGGACAACGAGTGCCCGACTACAGGATTCATAGATATTAGCTCGAGTCCGACGGCTACTTACACCAATATTGTTTATTTGGGAGAGATTGGCATTACGTTGCCTTTTCCACTATTGTATCAAGGCACGTTATTTACTTCGGCCACAATAGGTAACACCGGAGGCGTGAAACTAGGTACCATTGGAGCGCAAATCAATACCGTAATGGAGCCAGGCAATGGTTTGTATCCTTTTGTGCAACAACTCGCACAATCTTATGCAGTAGGCGGCGGAATTTACTACGAACAAGTGGGCACTTCGCCTAATAGCAAGTTGGTGATCCAATGGAAGGACATCCCGCACTGGAGTTCTCCAATATTCCCGAACGGCGCTACTTTTGAACTGATCATCGATGAAGCGACCCAAGAGATTTACTACGTCTACGACGATGTCATTATGGGCAACGCTACGGGTTGGGATCATGGTGCCGACGCCGAGATTGGCGTTCGCGGCGCGCAGAACATCAACGTCTCGATGAACAACCAAGCGTATTTGCAAAACAACAGCTGTGTGCATTTCTACTACGTAGACTGTCCGAACCCTGTTGCTTTGACCCCAGTGTATGTCTTCCCTAACGAAGCGGCCTTTACCTGGACGGCGAGTGCTGCAGGCGAGACCTCCTGGACGGTCATTTATGGCCCTGCAGGCTTTGATCCGCTCACCAGCGGAACTACACTTACAGTTACAGCTGCTTCTGTACAGTTATTGAACTTGATTCCACTTGGCAACTACGATATGTACATCTATTCTGAGTGTGCAGGTGGTTTGCAAAGTGCTGGTTTGTTCTACAACTTCCAGACGCCACCAATTTGTTCTAACCCAACAGCCTTTACCAGCACTGCAGGCGTAGACAGCCTCATGAGCAGCTGGAGCTGGAGCCCATACACGAGCTTCTATCCTTCAACTGGTTTCAACCTACAAGTTGTAGCACAAGACTCTGCTTTGTACACAGGAACAGTATATGCTTTAGACAACAACTTCACAGACACAACAATCAATGCGGCATGGTACCCAGGTCAAGCACTAGATGTTTATGTTCAGGCAGTATGTGGCCAAGATACATCCATCTATGTAGGCCCAATTAGCTTGATCATGCCCATCAGCAATGACCACGCATGTGGTGCGCACGAGATCATTGTAGGCGCCCCAGGTTTGTTATATAACAACACTGGCGCCACGGTAAGTGCCGAAGAATTAGGCATTGTACCACCAGTTACTGGTGCCCAAACCACAACGGGGTGGGCCAATGACGCGCTCAACCACACCACATGGTTCAAGTTCACGGCACCAGCTTCTGGCAACGTGCGCATCGATGCAACAGGCGTTGCCTACAACGGTCAAATAGCAGTATACTACGGCACCGACTGTAGCATCTTGCCAAGCTTTACTTTAGAAGGCGCCAACGACAACGAAATCGACGGCACATCAGAAGCACCAAACTTTACAGTATGTGGCCTTACACCAGGTGTTGAGTACTACCTCATGCACGATGGTTCAGGAACAGCAGGCAACTACACGATTGCTATTAGCGAGGTGAGTGTTTACGCTGGGGTAGAGGGCGAGGTACTCGAGATCTGCTACGGCGAGAGCGTGAACTTGTTCTTAGGCATTGCCAACTACAGTTTAGGCGGCGAATGGATCGCGACTTCACCTGCAGTTGTACTCCAAGACAACGTGTTCAACTCTACCGACTACGCCTCACAGACCTACACGTTCAACTACGTGGTGAGCGATGGTTGTGCGGTAGACCAAGCTACCTCTACGGTAACAGTTTACGCAGCGCCAAGCGCAGGCACAGATGGCAGCATCACCGTATGTTTGAATGAGCCGTTTGTATTGTGGAATGGCCTTTCTGGCAACATCGATGCCAATGGCACCTGGTACAACGCAAATAACACTGCGCTCACGGCTGCTCAAGATACCTCTGGTAACTTAGCTGGGCAATTCAACTATGACTATATTGTGACGAGCCCGGTTTGCCCGAGCGACACCTCAAATGTCTTGGTAATTGTCGATGGTTCGTGTGATTACACTGCGTCAATCGACGAAAACCAAATGGGTCTTTCCATGTACCCCAATCCTACTTCTGGTTTGTTATACCTTGCCAAGTCACAAATTGGCGCGGCATGTGTAGAAGTTCTTGACTTAAATGGAAAGGTATTGCAAACAAACCTCTTGCACCAAGAGCTCATGTTAGATCTATCCACTTATCAGAAGGGCATGTACGTCATTAAAGTACAAATGAATGGTGTGAATATCATCGAAAGAATCGCTGTTCAATAATTAAATAAAGATTGCTATGAAATCAATACTAAATAAAATTTCTTGGGTTATTGTTTTGTTACTCAGCGTTCATGCGGTAGCTCAGACTTCCATCTCGACCAATTTTACCAACAACAACGGTTCGAGTTTGATTACTTTTAATTTTCAGAATACCAACGCCAATGACGTCATTATTACTGAAATTGCATCTGTTACAAGTCTGACTGGTGCAAATACGGCAACGTTGTGGTACAAGCCCACCGCTATCAATCAAACTACTATGGTGGTCAGCACGGCGAATGGCTGGACCCAAGTTGCCGCACAACCTTTTACTGGAATAGCCAATACCACAACCAATATAGGGCAGCCCATGCTTACTGGCCTCAACCTTATTATCCCGGCAGGAGCAACTTATGGCTTGGCGCTTTCACTCAATGGAAGTTTGCGATATTCCACTATTACAGCGGGCAGCTATACTTTTTCTGGCGGAGGTTGTAATCTCATCACCGGAACAGATATTGGATTTGGCGGTACGCTAACTAGCGGTATCAATAACCGTGGGTTTCTGGGTTCTGTTTCCTTCATTTCAGGAACAGCTTGTACTGGTGCGCCAAATGCCGGAATTACGGCCTCAAGTGCCAATCCAGTGTGCCCATCAGTACCTTTCAATTTGAATATGGCGAATGCCACTTTTTCTTCAGGTTTAAGTTACCAATGGCAATCCGCAACAAGTGCCACAGGGCCATGGTCTAATATCACAGGAGCAACCTCTTCATCTTACAACACCTCACAAACAGCTAATACTTGGTATCAGTGTATCGTTACTTGTTCAAGTTCAGGGTTAATCGATACCTCAGCTGCGCTACAAGTCACCACCAACTCTTTTGTGAATTGTTATTGTACTTCAGCCGCAACGAGTGCCGCTGATGAAGAAATTTTAAACGTTACTTTAAGCACACTTAACAATACATCTTCGTGTGGTGTTGTTGCGCCAGGGCCTGGTTCAGTGGTCAGTCTTTATTCTAATTTTACGACTTCTGTGGCCGCGCCTATTCTTGCACCAGGGGTGTTCTATCCTTTTTCAGTGGAAATCGGAACGTGTAATGGAAACTATAACAACTGGACCAAAGCATGGATAGACTTCAATCAGAATGGTTTATTTACCGATCCAGGAGAAATGGTTTATTCTTCTACAGCTGCCACAAACGGCCCGCATATTGAGACTGGTATCGTAGCCGTTCCAACTACAGCAGTTCAAGGAATTACCCGCATGCGCGTGGTGAATGTGGAGACCACAGTTGCAACGGGTGTAAACCCTTGCGGCACCTACACATGGGGCGAGACCGAAGATTATTTTGTCCAAATCGCCGCACCGCCAACATGCCCGCAACCAACTGCACCAGCAGTGGTGAGCACAACACTAAACGACGCTACTTTAGATTGGACGCCAGGTGGTTCAGAAACACAATGGCAAATTCAATATGGCCCACAAGGCTTTGCGCTTGGCACCGGAACTATTATCACAGTGACGGCACACCCTTATACTATTCCCAACCTGACTCCATATAGCTTTTATCAGGCCTATATTCGTGCGATCTGTACGCCAGGTGATTCGTCTTATTGGACGCCATCGGTTTCTTGGAATACATATAACCAAGGTCAATACATCACCTGGGACAACGAATGCCCAGCAACTGGTTTTATTGACATTTCAGCCAACCCAACTGCAACCAATACCAATTTGGCTTACCTCGGTGAAACAGGCATAACATTGCCGTTCCCGCTTTTGTATCAAGGTACTTTGTTTACAACAGCTACAATAGGCGCAACAGGTGGGGTTAAGTTGGGCACTACCACAGCAGCGCTTAACTATGTCATGGATGCCGGAAATGGTCTCTATCCTTTTATTCAACAGCTTTATAGCGCCTATCCTGTAGGTAGCGGCGGGGTGTTTTACGAGCAAGTGGGCACTTCACCAAATAGCAAATTGGTCATTCAGTGGAAAAACCTTCCTCATTGGAGTTCCCCACTTATTGCCAACGGCGCTACTTTTGAACTGATCATCGACGAAGCGACCCAAGAGATTTACTACGTCTACGACGATGTCATTATGGGCAACGCTACGGGTTGGGATCATGGTGCCGACGCCGAGATTGGCGTTCGCGGCGCGCAGAACATCAACGTCTCGATGAACAACCAAGCGTATTTGCAAAACAACAGCTGTGTGCATTTCTACTACGTAGACTGTCCGAACCCTGTTGCTTTGACCCCAGTGTATGTCTTCCCTAACGAAGCGGCCTTTACCTGGACGGCGAGTGCTGCAGGCGAGACCTCCTGGACGGTCATTTATGGCCCTGCAGGCTTTGATCCGCTCACCAGCGGAACTACACTTACAGTTACAGCTGCTTCTGTACAGTTATTGAACTTGATTCCACTTGGCAACTACGATATGTACATCTATTCTGAGTGTGCAGGTGGTTTGCAAAGTGCTGGTTTGTTCTACAACTTCCAGACGCCACCAATTTGTTCTAACCCAACAGCCTTTACCAGCACTGCAGGCGTAGACAGCCTCATGAGCAGCTGGAGCTGGAGCCCATACACGAGCTTCTATCCTTCAACTGGTTTCAACCTACAAGTTGTAGCACAAGACTCTGCTTTGTACACAGGAACAGTATATGCTTTAGACAACAACTTCACAGACACAACAATCAATGCGGCATGGTACCCAGGTCAAGCACTAGATGTTTATGTTCAGGCAGTATGTGGCCAAGATACATCCATCTATGTAGGCCCAATTAGCTTGATCATGCCCATCAGCAATGACCACGCATGTGGTGCGCACGAGATCATTGTAGGCGCCCCAGGTTTGTTATATAACAACACTGGCGCCACGGTAAGTGCCGAAGAATTAGGCATTGTACCACCAGTTACTGGTGCCCAAACCACAACGGGGTGGGCCAATGACGCGCTCAACCACACCACATGGTTCAAGTTCACGGCACCAGCTTCTGGCAACGTGCGCATCGATGCAACAGGCGTTGCCTACAACGGTCAAATAGCAGTATACTACGGCACCGACTGTAGCATCTTGCCAAGCTTTACTTTAGAAGGCGCCAACGACAACGAAATCGACGGCACATCAGAAGCACCAAACTTTACAGTATGTGGCCTTACACCAGGTGTTGAGTACTACCTCATGCACGATGGTTCAGGAACAGCAGGCAACTACACGATTGCTATTAGCGAGGTGAGTGTTTACGCTGGGGTAGAGGGCGAGGTACTCGAGATCTGCTACGGCGAGAGCGTGAACTTGTTCTTAGGCATTGCCAACTACAGTTTAGGCGGCGAATGGATCGCGACTTCACCTGCAGTTGTACTCCAAGACAACGTGTTCAACTCTACCGACTACGCCTCACAGACCTACACGTTCAACTACGTGGTGAGCGATGGTTGTGCGGTAGACCAAGCTACCTCTACGGTAACAGTTTACGCAGCGCCAAGCGCAGGCACAGATGGCAGCATCACCGTATGTTTGAATGAGCCGTTTGATTTGCTCACCGGAATTGGAGGTAACGTAGATTTAGGCGGTACTTGGTACAACCCAAGTAACCAAGCTTTGCCAGGAAGCTTAGATACTTCAGGTTCATTGGCGGGTCAATACAACTACGATTACACTGTGACCAGCACTATTTGCCCGAACGATACCGCTAATGTGATTGTTATTGTAGATGGTTCATGTGACTACACCGCATCTCTAGATGAATTGTCAAGCCAGTGGGAGGTATATCCGAATCCAGCGACTTCTATTTTAACGGTACTTCATCAAGGAATCAAGGTTTCGTCAATTGAAATGTTTGATCTCAATGGCAAATTGCTTTTCACAATTAATACAAATGGCCAAGTTGAACAAAGTTTCAATGTTTCTAGTCTTCAACCTGGAATGTATATCATCCAACTGAATGCTGAAGGTCAAACCAGTAACAAGCGGGTTATCAAACAGTAATCCACAAGCCACAGTGTATATTATTCAAAAGGGAGGTGAAAGCCTCCCTTTTTTTGTTCAATAAAAAAACTTACATTTGAGATGTCTAAAACTATAAACTCTTAACTATGATGAGAAAACTTTACATCAAACTGTTCTTTCTCGTAATTGCTGCTTTTGGCTCTAGTGCTATTGCACAATATTGCGCTCCTACGTTTTTCTCGGGTTGTACCTTCGGTGACCAAATTGAAAACTTTTACACTACAGGTGGCGCAACGAACATCACCAACATGGCGTCAGGCTGTAGTCCTGGTAATTACTCTTATTACAGCTCCATGAGCTGTTCGCAGCTTCAGGGGCAGGATGTCACGCTCAACATGCAGTCTGGCTCTATTTACGCACAAGGCTTTAAGGTTTGGGTAGACTGGAACAACAACAATTCATTTGGCGACATCGGAGAGTTGGTGTATACTTCGCCTGGCTCATCAACCGCGTTGTATTCAGGAGTAATCACAGTACCCTTTACAGCTACACCAGGTACCAAACGCATGCGCGTTGTGTGTAACTGGATTGCTGTTCCGACTACCAATGATGGTTGTGTAGTTGGGCAATCATACGGCGAGTGTGAAGACTACGATTTTGTGGTTTTAGCTTCTGCAACTTGTTCAGGTATGCCTACTGCTGGAACGGCGGTTTCTTCGACCTCAGCAGTTTGCCCAAGTGTCAACTACACGCTTTCACTTTCGGGCGCAACTTTAGCAGCAGGCCTTTCTTACCAATGGCAGTCTGCTCCAAGTGCAACTGGCCCATGGACGAACATCCCTACGGGCACTACCCCAAATTTTGTCACGTCTCAAACAGTGAACACTTGGTACCAGTGTATCGTTACTTGTTCTGGGCAGAGCGCAACCTCTACAGTGGTAGGTGTGAGCACCAATTCATTCTTGGCTTGTTATTGTGCAAGTGCGGCTATTTCAACATTTGATGAAGAAATCTTTAACGTTACACTGAACACACTCAACAACTCTTCTACTTGTGGTGTGGCCGCGCCAGGCCCTGGTTCGACCGCAAGTATGTACTCTAATTTTACAACACTTCCTCCAACTATTTTATCTCCAGGAGTTGTTTACCCGCTTTCAGTAGAAATTGGAACCTGTAATGGCAACTACACCAACTGCACGAAAGTTTGGATTGACTTCAACCAAAACGGCTTGTTTACCGATCCAGGAGAAAATGTGTATACATCTGCAGCAGCAGTTCAAGGCGCACACTTTGAATTAGGCAACATTACCATTCCAACAGGCGCTATTTCTGGCAACACTGTAATGCGCGTTGTCAATGTAGAAACGTGGGATCCAGCTAACATCAATCCATGTGGCACTTATACTTGGGGCGAGACCGAAGACTACTTGGTCAATATCTCTGCGCCACCCACTTGTCCGCAACCTACTAACTTCTCTTTGATCCAAGCCAACAACACGACAGCTCAAGTAGAGTGGGTAGCGGGTGGTTCTGAGACGCAATGGCAAATTGAATACGGACCACAAGGTTTCACACCTGGCACGGGCACCAATGTCATCGTTACCACCAACCCATACACGATTACAGGTTTGAACCCGAACTCATTCTATCAAGCATACATTCAAGGTATTTGTACACCAGGTGACACCTCTTTTATGACACCGCCTGTTGCTTGGAATACGTACAACCAAGGTCAGTTTGTGGATTGGGACAACGCTTGTCCAACCAATGGCTTTGAAGACATCTCTGGTTTTGCTACCAATGCCAACTTAAATGATGACCAAGAGGTGGGCGTCACGATGCCATTTACATTCTTGTACCAAGGCGCACTTGTCAACACCATGACAATCGGCGACAATGGCGGCGTAATCCTCAATACGACCACAGGTCAGGTCAATTATGCGATGCCTGCTTCTGGAAGCGGTTTATTCCCATACATCCAAGACCTATGGGCTGGGGCAAATCCTGGTCAAGCAGTATACTACGGCCAAGTAGGTAATGCACCAACAGCTAAGTTTATTGTTCAGTGGACCAACGTCCCTCACTACGGTTTCCCTGGTTCAACCAACGGTGCCACCTTCCAATTAGTGATTGACCAAGCTACAAACGAAATCTATTATGTTTACGACGACGTAGAAATGGGCAACCCAGGTTGGGACAACGGTGCAGATGCCGAAATCGGTTTGCGCGGCCCGAATAACGTGAATGTTTCCATGAATAGCGCAACGTATTTGCAAAACAACAGTTGCGTGCATTTCTATTACACCAACTGTCCGAAACCAACCAATTTTGCAACTAGCTACGTTGCTCCTGATGAAGCCATGCTTACCTGGAGTGCAGGAGCAGCGGCCGAAACCAACTGGACCATCATTTACGGCCCAGCTGGCTTCAACCCAGCTACGAGCGGAACCACCACTACCTCAACGACTAATAGCGTGATCTTAACAGGTTTGTCTCAACTCACAGACTACGATGTATATATCTACGCAGACTGCGCAGTGGGGCTTCAAAGTTTGGCTTTAGAAGGAAGCTTTACAACGCCTCCTTTCTGTGCCAACCCTACTAACCTATTTGCTAGTACTGCTGTTGACTCTCTCATGTCTTCTTGGTCTTGGACCCAATATTCAGCGCAATACCCATCGACAAGCTTCAATTTGCAGTTGGTCTTGCCGGGCGCAGCGCTTTACACGGGCACCATCTACAATCTAGACAACAACAATACCGACACCACCTATGACAGCGAATTCATGGCTGGCCAAACATTTGATGTATATGTTCAGGCCGTTTGTGGTCAAGATACTTCTTTCTATGTAGGCCCTTTCAATATCGTATTCCCACTCACCAACGACACCATTTGCGGAGCGCAAATGATCCCTGTCAATGGTCAAATGTACATGTTCAATAATACGGGAGCAACCTTTGATCTGAATGAAGTGGCGATGGTTCCGCCGGCTACTGGCGCACAAACCACTACAGGTTGGGCCAATCAAAACTTAGAAATGACGACATGGTACAAATTTATTGCGCCTCCTTCTGGCTCGGTTCGCATCAACTGTACCGGTGTTGCATACAATGGCCAGATGGCTGTATACAGCGCAAGCTCATGTAGCAATATTGCATCCGTTCAAATGATGGCTGCCAATGACGACGACCTCGACGGGTTAAATCAAGCACCAAACTTTACGGTTTGCGGGCTCACCCCAGGAACAGAATACCACATGATGCACGATGCCTTCGACTTTACACCGGGCAACCACGCGATCTCCATTTATGAAATCGTTCTCGATGCAGGTGTTGAAGGTGAATTAATCGAAGTTTGTTATGGCGATACCGTCAATCTATTCTTAGGAATTGCTAACTATCAATTGGAGGGCACTTGGTCAGAGACGACACCAACACTCGGCTTGAATGACAACTTATTCAATACAAATGGTTTGGCATCTACTATGTATGAGTTTACTTATACGGTTCAAGATGGTTGTGCTTCAGACGCTTCAAATGCCTACGTACAGATTTTCTCTGCTCCAAATCCAGGGGTAGGAGGAACCATCAACGTTTGTTTGAACGAGCCATTTAACCTTGTTTCTGGCATCAGCGGCTTGGTTGATCTCGATGGTGTTTGGTACAACAACGGTACAGCTCAAACACTTACAGGCTCAGTTGATACTGCTGGTACAACGGGCGGGAATGTGACCTATACTTATACCGCAAGCAATGGTGTTTGCCCGGATGAATCTACGACAGTAACTGTAGTAGTTGATGCAGGATGTGATTTCACAGCAGGTTTAAATGAGTTAGCTGCTGGTTTTGAACTATATCCGAATCCAACCCGTGACAATGTAACAATTATATGGTCAACACAAGGCGCAACTGATTTATTGTTAACAGATGTAAATGGCAAGGTGCTTCATAAATCTGTGACCTCAAATAATCAAATAGTTCTTGATTTGTTGAACTACACACCTGGTGTTTATTTTGTTACACTGCAAAATGGAGAGCAAGCAATCACAGAACGCATCATCAAACAATAACACACTGCTTAATCGCATTCTTATGAAAACAAAACTTCAAACACTTCTTACAGCATTGCTGCTCTTCGTTGGAGCGGCAAATAGCCAATGTCTAATGACGAGCCAATACGGATCGGCTACGGCCCCTGCTGCGGGTTCAGTTAATTTTAGCACGTGTTCATTTTTTGGTGAGTACTCGCCATTATTTTCGGCTGCCGCCGCAACAACCTATACGTGTACCATTACAAATGGGGGCTTTATTACGATTACGGAAGGTTCGCCAACAGGTGCCGTTGTTGCCTCTGGCGCAACCCCACTTACTTGGTCAACAACTGTAGCAGGCACCTATTATGCCCATTGGGCAGCCAATGCTGCGTGTGGAACGTCTTTTGCTTGTCAGACCACAACAGTTGCTTATGTTGGGCCTGCGTCGGCTTGTACCAATCCAGTTGCTGCCGGAGCTGCTCAGTGCAGCCCTGCATTGGCTTGTTCTGGCCAGAACATCAACCTTACCTTGAATGGTGCTACGCTTGGCTCGGGCATGACCTACCAATGGCAAAGTTCGGCCACTTCTGGTGGCCCATGGACGGCAATTGCAGGAGCAACCAACGGTAGCTATTCTACAACACAAACCACCGCCACTTATTACCGCTGTGAGGTAATTTGTAGTGCTGGCACCCCTGCTTACTCTACTGAGGTGTATGTCAACATGAATTCTTTTATGAATTGTTATTGTAACTCGGCTGCCACACAAGCTCCTTGGGACGAAGAAATCTACAACGTTACTGTCAATGGCGGTTCTACCGACCCTTTATATGCAAATGCGAATGGTTGTTCTACTGTAGCTCCAGGGCCTGGTTCTATATTAGGTGGATATTCCAGTTTTACAACTTTGGCACCGATCACAACTGTAACCACAGGTCAGACTGTAGCTTTCTCGATTAACCAAGATGAGTGTGACGGCGCACCGTATTATGCAAATGGTATTGGTGTTTGGATTGACTTCGATCAGAATGGCACTTTTGACAACCCAGCAGAATTGGTTTACATGGATCAAACTACAGTCATGGGTCCGCGCACGGTCAATGGCTCGATTACCATTCCACCAAATGCTTTAACGGGTAATACCGTGATGCGCATTGTTTGTGCCGAGGGCGCTTCTGCAACGTCATTTACTGTATTGACACCTTGTTTATCTTATGGCTACGGCGAAACCGAAGACCACCTGATCAATATCATTGCAGCTAATCCATGTACTGGAACACCTGACGCGGGCAATGCTTTGGCATCGGCAACAACGGCATGCCCAACTACGCCTGTGAATATGTCACTTGGCAATGCAACAAACGCTTCGGGCATTACCTTCCAATGGTTAAGTTCAGCATCAGCGACAGGCCCTTGGACTGCCATAGCAGGTGCCAATAATTCTACTTACAGCACCACAGTTGCAGCCGACACCTATTTTGCTTGTGTGCTTACCTGTACGGCTTCTGCAGCAGCAGATACCTCTACCGCTGTTCAAGTATTGTCTACACCATTCTATCAGTGTTATTGTAATACCGTCAATGCGGGTGGGAATGGCTCTTTAATGGACAACGTTGCCTTTACTTTTGGCGGCACTAGCTTCTGGAACAACAACACCTCTACAACTCAACCAACAGCGAGCCCGTACTACAGTGCATTTACTTCTGGCCCTTCAGTGATCCAAGGAATGGAATACGGAATGGGTGTAACAGTACAGGCACCGCAAATTTATACAGGTGCAATTGTTTCTGTTTGGATAGACTACGACCACAGTGGTTCTTATGAGCCAACCGAATGGACGCAAGTGGGCACTAACATTGCCGGTGGAACAACCGGAACGGTAAACATCACGATTCCAATGACCGCAATGACTGGTAATACAGGTATGCGCGTTCGTTCTAGAGGTGCCTTAAACCAAAATGGTGCCGGTGATGCTTGTACCAACATGGGTTCAGGTGAAACCGAAGACTACGTCATCAATATTTTACCTGCACCTGACTGCGCCAATCCAACCAATATTACAGCAACTTCGGCTGTGGACAGCATCATGACTTCCTGGAGCTGGTCGCAGACTTTGTTGCCAATTACGGGCTACAACTACCAGTTGGTCGAGGCAGGAATGCCTTTCTCTAGCGGCACTACTTATGTTATTGATGCCAACACAACAGACACCCTCGCTGACCCATCCTTTATTGCTGGACAGTCATTTGAAGTTTATCTTCAGGCGGTTTGTGGTCAAGATACCTCTTATTTCATCGGACCAGTGCCAGTTGTTTTACCAATGACCAACGACATGATGTGCGATGCTGCTGAAATTCCAGTAGATGGTCATGCTTATATTTTCAACAATACCGGTGCTACTATTGATCCTTCTGAAGTAGCCGTGGTGCCACCAGCAACTGGTGCACAAACCACTACAGGATGGGCCAATCAAAACCTCAACCTCACCACTTGGTTCATGTTTGTGGCGCCGCCATCTGGTAATGTGCGCATCAATTCTACGGCCATGGATTACAACAATCAAATTGCAGTGTATTCGGCAACAGATTGTTCAATTTTGGCTTCGATCATGATGGAAGCAGCCAACGATGACGACCTCGACGGAGCCAATGCAGCACCAAACTTTACCATTTGTGGCTTGAATCCGGGCAATACCTATTACATCCTCAACGATGCCTTTAACAACACCGCAGGCAACTACGCCATCTCTATATCTGAGATTGATTTAGATGCTGGGGTAGAGGGCGAAGTATTAGAGGTATGCTATGGCGACACCGTCAACTTGTTTAACGGCATTGCCAACTATCAATTGGGTGGCTTTTGGACGCAAACCATTCCAACGCTTGGCTTGCAAGGCTCTGACTTTGTGACAACAGGATTGGCAACGGTAATGTTCGAATTTACTTATGCTTTGGTAGACGGCTGTGCTTCTGACGAAGTCAATGCATATGTAGATGTTTACCCAGCCTCTAGCGCAGGTGAAAACGGGACCTTCACTGTTTGTAAAAACGAGCCATTCAACTTGGTGGCGGGCTTAGGCGGCACTGTAGACATGGGCGGAACCTGGTATGACCCTAGCAACAACATGTTGTCCGGCAGCATCGATACCGCTTCTAACATTCCTGGTAACTTCAATTACGACTACATCGTGAGCAATGGCGTTTGCCCTGCAGACACCGCCACCGTACTTGTGGTTGTCGATGCGGGCTGTGACTTCACTGCCGGTATGGAAACCCTTGCTGGTAGCTTTGCCGTGTACCCGAATCCAACTTCAGACAACCTCAATGTAGAGAATGGGTTAGGCCTGACAATCGATCGCATTGAATTGCTCGACATGAGCGGTAGAGTAGTGCTGGTTGCTCAAAAAGGAACCTTCAACAACGAACTCGCTCAAATCAGTGTCCAGAACCTCACAACAGGGGTTTACACACTCAAAATGACGGCCGGCACACAAACCTTCACCAGCCGCATCATTAAGCAATAAGAAAAACTGAATTACAATACAAAAGGCGCGCCGAAAGGCGCGCCTTTTTTGGTTATGCACATCCGTAAATATGCTTATTAACATTGTGTATTGGATTTATTTTTTTGCAAATCACATTCTTTTCCATACATTTGGTGCTTAATTATATTGGATTTATTGGGTTGATTTACAATTCCAACATACTAAACGCACCAAAGTTATTGCCTAACTTATTGTTAGACAGTGCTTTGTTTCGTTGTGTTGTGAACCAAAAACAGCCTCTTAACCTAAAATTTTAAGAATGAATTTCGAGACAAAAAACATGAAATCGAACGTTAAAAACACAAATTGTTACATGAATTTGCCAAAATCTCATGTTCATTCTTCTACATCTGAATTTAATCGATCAATTATGAATAGATCTGTATTTGCCACTAGTTTAAAGAATTGGTTTGTTGGTGTTGTTGCTGTAGTAATCTTGCTCCTGGGTGGGGTGAGTAGTGTTTTCGCTCAAACCTCAAGTTTGTACGATTTCAACACTTCCGGTCAACTGACTTTGTATTTCAATGGTTCGAATTCAAATGTAACACAACCCTTATCAGGGGGTATTGGTAACACAGGTTCAATTTTAGTGGCAAATGTGCCTACTAATCAAGTTTTTACCACCAAAGAAGGTTATGCTATTGGCGCAATTGGGAGTACTTACACTTTTTCGAGTTACATCCGATCAGTGTATAACTCTGGTTACAGTGGTTTAGGCTTTACTAATACTTCACCATCTACACAAGGTACATATGCAAATGCTGCTCAATCTCTCGGCATTTCAGTTCATGGTGGCGGTTTTGAATTTCACAATGGCTCCACAAACTATTCAGGATCTTGGGATCAAGCAACAGCAGGTAGTATTACGGCAATAACTCAGTCCTCTATTTTTGATTTATTAAACAATGGCTCTGCCTCTAATTGGTACAAGATCATCTTTCGTGTTACTAGAACCGGGACTTCAACATTCACCATGCGCGTTGAGGTATGGCCCTCCGATGCTAATGGGACTCTACTTTTCTCAACAGCAAGTGCTATTTACGAAGTAGCAAACGTCACAAATACGACCTTAGCATCGGCACCACTGTTATATTCTTATTTTGCTTTTAACGGTCAGCGTGTAGACCGATTTGATAATTATGGAGTTGACTTAGTAGGTTCGACTGTTGTTCAAAGCGGTATGCCTGTAGTTTTAACTTCTTCTGCAACAACTACCTCTAATATCATTACTGTAAACGGAAATGTAACAAGTGCTAATGGCTCAACTGTTACAGAAAGAGGTTTTGTATACGCCACCACCCAAAATCCTACAATTTCAAACAACAAAATTATAGTGGGATCTGGAACAGGTACATTCACTGGATCAACTTCGACACTACCGGCAGGAACTTATTACGTACGGAGTTATGCAACTAACGCAAATGGCACTTCATACGGAGGACAAGAAATTTTAACCTTGACCACTACCTTCACTTGTCCAGAAATTGACCAACGAAATAACGGTAATGGTCAGTCTAATCAATGTCCAGGTGAAGGAACAAACGCTATAGCGAATAGTCATACCTCAACTGCTTATGCGAGCGTACCGACAACTTCAAAAACAGGTGACATTGTTTTCAGATGGACACCTGGTAACGAACCGGCTAGTGCTCCAGCGATTGGCAATGTTTATATCAATGGTGCGCTTACGGCTACGGAAGTTGGACCTGCAGCACCATACTTTACACAAGGCGGTTTTGTTAAAACGACCTATTGTTTTTACGGTGTAAACCTTCCAAATGCGGGTACTTATACGTTGGAGTTTGTGGATCCACAAACAGGAGCGTCGTTAAGCTATTGTACATTTACCGGAAATTCCAATACAACAACAACAACCCCAACGCTAACAACTACAGTAAATAATGCCCCAACTATTTCCACACCGCCGAATATTTCCACTGCTTGTGCGGGGGCAAGTAATGGTCCTGTGGCTATAACCGTTGGTGATACGGAAACAGCGTTAAATGCGCTTGTAATTTCAGCGACTTCTTCAAACACAACGTTAATACCAAATGCCAACTTGGTGATAACTCAACCAATTATTTCTGGTGCTGCTTCTTTGGCTTATACACCAGTGGCGGGTCAAACAGGTGTTAGCACTATTACATTAACTGTAACAGATGGTGGCGGCTTAACAGCTACTTCTACATTTACTATTACAGTAACAGGCTCTACTATTTCAGCCGTTTCTAACGTTGTCAATGACCTCGCTTGTGGAAGTACAGCAACAGGTTCATTTACAACTACCGTAACCGGTGGTAATGCGCCGTTTACTTACCAATGGTCTTGGTCTGGAACTTTGAATGGAACATATTCAACTACGTTTGCTTCACCATTAGTCACGCCATCGCCATCACTTTCACCTACTAATCTTTATCCTGGTTTCTTCTATCGTTTGACAGTTACTGATGCATGTGGAACTTCATTGACATCGACAGGCGTTCAGCTCAATTCTGTTACTGCCATGACTATTAGTGCAACGTCTACTAATGTAAATTGTTATGGTGCAAGTACAGGTTCCATTACAGCAGTTACTACAAACGGCGCTACACCAATCACCGTGACGGCAACGAATGGAACCAATACTTATACTTCGAGTACATTCACATCTTTGGGCTCCAACCAAAGACAATTCCTTTTATCAAACTTACCTGCGGGCACCTACACTGTATCTGCTGTTGACGCAACTTCTGCGTGTAATCCATCAACAACGGTAACTATTACGCAGCCGGCTCAATTGGCAATTTCTGGTACTCAAACAAATATCGTTTGTAACGGAGCATCAACGGGTGCTGTGGATCTTTCGATTACGGGTGCAGGTTCATCGCCTGCAACTTATACATATGCATGGTCTGGCCCGTCATCCTACACGGCCACTACTCAAGACATTTCTAGCCGCCCGGCAGGCACATATTCTGTTACCGTAACCGATGCATGTAACGCAACGGCTTCTGCATCATTTACTCTTACGCAGCCTGCCGTGCTTTCTGGAACCATTGCCGCTACCAATGTAAGTGCTTGCTATGGTAACACAAACGGTTCAATCGTTGTGAATAACGCGGCGGGTGGAGCTGGAACGTACGAGTACTCTATCAACGGTACTTCTTGGCAGTCTTCAAATACATTCAGCAACTTGGCTGCTGGAACTTATCAAGTGTCTATCCGTGATGCGGCAACAACCACT
>Ga0315899_10002552_pt1 | contig 20134 bp, 17 predicted proteins | sample LakEriMetagenome_2_FD_203518 | JGI IMG/M metagenome (GOLD analysis project Ga0315899, IMG submission 203518) | Freshwater fungal communities from buoy surface, Lake Erie, Ohio, United States - Buoy 4 MA112 | ecosystem: Environmental > Aquatic > Freshwater > Lake | place: USA: Lake Erie, Ohio... | reverse complement strand
ACCCCAAGCTGGAAACGGGTGTATCCCTGCGTCCACTGATAGAAAACGCCAATCAACACTCCCAACAACAAGATGCTCAATAACACCACCATCATCGACACCCAACGCGATGCAGTAAAAACACTATTGCTCGCCGGCGTCGCACCCAAGATCTCATGAAACCGATTGTCTCGATCGCGCCAAACCAACACCCCACTGAAAAACGTAATCACCGCTAACGGCAGGATTAGTAATGTCGCAGCGATCGTCTCAACCATCTGATAGGTCACCGGAAACGTAGGAACTCCATAAGGATCAGAGTTCCCAAAAGCCAAACTAAACCCAACGTTAATCAAAGCAAAACCCAACACAATGATAAACGTTTTACTAAAGAAAACCGCTGACAAATCCATCTTCAACGTAGACCAAAACTGATCCCACCAACTCGGATTCGGCTTGCACACTGGAATCAATCCCGATCCCATTGCACCCGATCTAATTGCACCACCCAAGTTTGCTTCTTTCGCCGCAGACAACTCCTCCGCCCCCAATGCCGACCCCTTCCTGCGACCACTTCGACGATCCCCTACGGCCGAAACGGTTTCAAATCGAAATCTACTCCCCGTCCACAAGAAAACCCCCAAGGCAATCCCCAACCACAACACCCGATTCCCCACCAAACCCCATGTCACCGGAATCGAACGCGTATTGCGATCGCTTACTGTCCAGTACTTTGTTTCCTCTTCAAACGGCGCTGCCCCAAAAGGATCGAGCCAACTCGCTAGCCACTCATACTCCAACTGACTCGCAACACTCTGCGTCACTCCATACAAAACTAAAACTGCCAACAAAGACAGAAACGAATACAACGTATTGCGGGTGAAACTCGCCACTGCGAATACCACCGATCCAAAAATCAATGTATTGGGCAACACAAACAACACAAACGATTGCCAATGCCCTCCAAGCGATAGTGGCCCCCACTTCTCGGTATCCGATGCATTGACTAGGTTTGCAATCAAAATGCCAGTCATTACCCCCAAACATGGCAACAACGCAACCAAAGATGCACCTGCAAACCGACCAACTAAAAACCCCCATTTACTCAACGGCTTGCTAAACAAAATGTCTGACATCTTGTTCGCATAATCTCTCGAAGCCGAGGAATCGTAAATCGCGGCCGCCATGAAACCGGTCAATAACGTCGCTCCGATGTACATGTTCGCTAACGAAAAAGGTGAGTTCTTTAGTGCATTCGCTCCCACCCCACCGATCTCTACAAACTCCGAGCTCGCCGCAAGCCCATATATCAACGCCATCGCCGCGAAGAAAACATAGACCATCACCCCACGGAACCAATACGACAACTCAAAACGGAAAAATTCTTGAAACATCACTGACCCTACTCTCTGTGCCTCTAGCCCCTTTGCCCACCCACTTCACCCCACCAGCTCTACAACTCCATCACCAACACAGGAACTGCAGTCGCTACCCTACCACTTCTTCCATCACGAATGAGAACTCGATAAACGAGAAAAAAAGACATCTTCCAAATCCGGCTCCGCCGACCGCCATCCACCCTGCGGCTCTTCCTCACTGTAAATGCGAACCGACGGCAACCCCGCTACCAACTTGCTCGACAAAATCGGATACGCCCAATCCCGCTGCTGCAACTCCTGCTTGCTCATCGTCCGCGTCCACACCTTACCCCGCAACGACTCCTCTGCGTCCAACGGCGAACCACTCGCCAAGACGCGCCCGCGATCAATGATCGCCATGCTGGTACATAACTCTTTGACGTCCTGAACAATGTGCGTCGATAGAATGACGATAATGTTCTCTCCAACCTCCGCAAGCAAATTATAAAACCGATTCCGCTCGCCCGGATCCAAACCAGCCGTCGGCTCATCGACAATAAGTAACTGTGGATCCCCTAACAACGCTTGCGCTATCCCAAAACGCTGCCGCATCCCACCCGAATACGTGCTGACCCCCTTGTGCTTAACATCCGAAAGATTCACTCGCTCAAGCAACCGATCCACAACCTCGGCTCGCTCCCGACCATTGCGTCCAACACCCTTCAACGCCGCCAAGTGCGTCAATAATCGAACCGCACTCGTCCTCGGATACACCCCAAACTCCTGCGGTAAATATCCCAACAACCCCCGCACCCGCTCCTTCTCTTGCAATACGTCAATCCGCCCCGCGACCTGCGATCCCTCCAAAACTACACTCCCGGAATCCGCTTCCTGCAACGTAGCTATCGTCCTCATCAAAGTCGACTTGCCAGCCCCATTGGGCCCCAATAACCCAAACATCCCCCGCGGAATCTCCAACGACACCTCGTCCAACGCTCGCACACCACCAGGATACGTCTTGCTCAACTTCTCAATGACTAATTTCATGAAATTCGCCTATTCACTTACGGCTTAAAAAGACAAGGATCTCACCATCGCTTCACTCCCACCGCGAAACGGATGGCTAAGATATTCAGAAGTTCGAATCAAAACTCCCAGTCTTGGTATTGGAACCGAAAAAATCCACCTGGTATATCCCTCCCTACACCGAACGTTCCAGCCACATCCCCCAAACAAAATCACCACCAACCAACAAATATCAACAAAATGGCGAGAAAACGAAACAACAAACAAAAGAAGAGCAACTGGAGGCGACGCGCAAAACCAGGGGATGCTCCAGGACAAATCCTCATCGATCCATCGGCCATCTCCACCAAAATTCATGTCATAGGACTGGGGAACAACTATGTCGAAAAAGAAATCACCGATATCAATGAACTCGATGCAATTACCGCCTCTTGCGATCGACTCTGGATCGATGTCGTCGGCCTCGGATCCGAATCCACCCTGCGAAACCTCGCTAACCTCTTCCAACTCCACCCCCTCGTCATCGAAGACGTAGTCAACGTCTACCAACGAGCCAAAGTCGAAGAATTCGAAGACGGACTATTCGTCGTCGCTCGGATGATCGACGGAACCGACCCTGCCACCACCGAACAAATCTCAATCTACCTCAAAGGCAACGTCCTGATCTCCTTCCAAGAACGTCCCGGTGACTGCTGGGATCCCCTCCGCCAACGCCTCCGACAAAAACGAGGCAAAGTCGCCAACACCGATCTGGACTACCTCCTCTATAGCCTCCTCGATGCCGTCATCGATAGCTACTTCCCTGTCCTCGAAGACGTCGTCGAACTCGTCGATACCCTGGAACTCGATATCATCTCCGAAGTCCGCATCGAACAAATGCACCGTATCCACGAACTTCGAGGCCAACTCCTCTCCCTGCGACGCTCTATCCGTCCCCACCGCGAAATGATCAACGAACTCGTTCGCGACTCGATCTCCGAAGTCCATCCCGAAACCCGCGTCCACCTCCGCGATTGCTACGACCACGTCATCCAAGTCATCGATACGGTCGATACCTACCGTGAAGTCACCTCGGACCTTCGAGACTTCTACCTCTCAAGCATCAACAATAATATGAACGAGGTGATGAAACTTCTGACGATCATCTCTACGATCTTCATCCCCCTGTCCTTCATCGCAGGGGTCTACGGAATGAACTTCGACCCCGAAGTCTCCACTTGGAATATGCCAGAACTAAAATGGATGTTTGGCTACCCACTCTCTCTGACACTCATGGCCGGAGTCGCTGGCCTACTACTGATTTACTTTCGCCGCCGCCGCTGGATCTAAACCCGATTCCAACCGCCGTACCCGCAATCGATTCCCAGCACTCTGCGCGCTGGCCTCAAACTTGTACTCTTCAATCGCTCCCGCGATGTCACCCACCGATTCCTTATTCCGACCCAATAAATAATGGGCCTGAGCATGCCACTGCTCGGTCCCCTTCTGACTCAATATCCGCTTGCTCAACCAATCGATCGCCGTGTCTGGCTTGCCCATATCCCCATTAGCCATCGCTAAAAACACCCCGATGTCAAACTTCGATCGCCGTAAAAACGAAGCCATCATCGTCACCCTCGCTTCATACATCTTCGGATCCTCCGAAGGTCGCTTGATCATCCCAAAAGCCTTCTGCAACTCCCGGTCGTAAATCAACTCTCGCAGTGTCTCTTCGTCGATGCGAATGTCCATGTAGCTTCGCAATGCACCCGCAGCATCAAGCGTACTTTCAAACTGGCCCTTCAAATGCAACATTCTCGCGCGACTGACCGGCGTATCAGTCACGTAACTCCCAAACCGCTCCATGTAATTCACCGCAAAAGGTGACATATCATCAAGCCGTTTTCGGACCGATTGGTTGTAAACGTGCGCTACCCAAGGCACATTCCAAAGCCTGACCGATAACTTCGGATCAATCCGCTGCAATCTACCTTCGAATGCATCCGCATCCAAACTCAATCGCTGTCGATTCTCTCCCGTCAAACTTCGCTCCAACGTATACATCGTTCGACCCACCGCAAACGGTTCGGTGTCGACCAATGCAATGACACCATCCAAATCCTTCATCTCCACCGGATACTCATATCGACCCGGTAACTTCGCGCGACGCAACACCGCAGGATCACTCTTCGCCTGCGCTAAAGTCGCTATGCCATTGCCACTCGAAGACGGAATCGGCAAACCCCAACGAGGTTCAAACAACAAGATCTCTTCACCAATAGGTACACCTATGCACCACAATCGCAACGCTGCATTCTCCGTCGCACCCGTCACACTCGGCAAAGCTAAAACGACAGCATCAATCCCCTGCGAGAAACAGAGCTGAGTGAACACACGACCTCGCTCCCAACCATCCCCTCGACCAAACATCATCGTCTGCCAAGGCAACTTCCTATACACCGGAGCCCCATCGTTCAAAGGCAACTCCGGATTGCTTACCAACTTCTCGATGTCCTTCGCTTCACCATCCATCCCAACATTGCACACCGTCCAATCAAACAACTTCAACGTCGTCTCTAACCGCGCCCACTCCTCGGCAGATAAATCTCCCTTGCGACCCTCTAACCACTCGCGAAATAACCCATCGCGGTAAGGCTTCTCAACTACCCACGAAGCAATCTGCTTCATCAACTGATTCTGAAGCATGAACTCACACTCAGGCTCACCGAACTCCAACGAAGTCATGCGCTGCGCAAAATCAATCGTTCGCAGCGAAGCCGGGATCGACTCGAGCAACGACGAAGCTTTCCACTCAGGAGGATTCGCTACACTCTTCGACCAAGTATTCAGCTGATAATTGATCTCCTGCATCGCCGCCGTTCGATCCAATCGAATCAACTGCGGCAAATAACGAAATGCCTCCCGCAACGAATCGCGATTCTCTTTGTTTTTGTCAGTCTCAACTTGAATGCTCTCGACATCCCGCTGCGCTGGATCCACACAACCCACAGGCAACAAGCCGACCAACATCCCACCTACGGCCAACAACCCACGGCCAAACCTATCGACCCAACGCTCTGGCGAGACTCGGACGGTCATAACGTTCACACACTTTCTAACGATCTTGCCTATCATCCCAGGCCAATCTACGCTGCCACAGCCACAAAGAAATCATTACGCCTGCCAAGCCCTCGTGGTTCGCCAAATCGCGTGAACTCGCGACAAGACCCCTGGAAACGCCTCCAACGGCACCATGTTCGGCCCGTCGCTCGGACTGCTCTCTGGATCCGGATGCGTCTCAAAGAAAAATCCATCCACCCCAACCCCCGCCGCTCCTCTTGCTAAAGGCTCAACCAACTGACGATTCCCACCCGTCGCACCCCCAAGCCCCCCGGGCTGCTGCACCGAATGCGTCGCATCAAAAATCACCGGTACCCCCAACCCCCTCATCTGAACCAACCCTCCCATGTCATTGACCAACCTGCCATAACCAAAAAATGTCCCCCGCTCACAGAGCATCACACGCCCACCCCCAACCTGCCCTCCTACCACCGACGACTCTCCACCCACCTTCTCAACCACATATCGCATGTCCGAAGGACTCATGAACTGCCCCTTCTTGACATTCAACGGACGACCCGTGGCAGCACAAGCCACCAACAAATCGGTCTGTCTCGCCAAAAATGCAGGTATCTGCAACAAATCACAAACCTGAGCAACCGCCACTGCTTGTCCACTCTCATGCACATCCGTCGTCACCGGAACACCCAACCGATCCTTGACCCCCTCAAGCACCCTCAGGCCTCCTTCAAGACCCGGCCCACGAAAACTTTCACCACTGGTCCGGTTCGCTTTGTCGAACGAAGCCTTGAACACATACCCAATCCCCAATGCCTCACTCGCCTTGAGCACCGCTTCACCAATCTCCAAACACTTGTCTAAGGACTCAATCACACACGGACCAGCAATCAACGTCATCGAACTCGCTTCCCCACACACCACGCGCCGAGCACCCTGACCGATCACCACCTTCGATACCCCACCCGCGTTCGCTTGCACCCCATCCATAACTCCTACCCCCACACAATCCTTCAATTTGTTGATGCACCCTCTAAACGTCCCGCAAATCATAACATCATTTCTGATTTTCATCCCCACCCCAACCGATCGGTTAAATCGGACTCGTCAATCAATTCCGACAAGCCGCCATTGCGTTGCGAGGTCTTCGAACCCCGCGCGAAATCACCAACGAATCGATTGGCTAAAAATGTTTTTCGCACCATTTCAAACAAAATTTTCCGGCTCCACGGTAAGGTACATCTTCAAGCTACCAACCCTCTTCCAAGTCCACTCGCAAGCCCCCAATCATGAACCACTCGAGTTTGCAAAAACTTCGCGCTGCGATCGATTCCTTCCGCCAAGAACGCGAGTTCTCCGCCCACTGGGCTAAACTCCAATGCCAGGACCTCTCCCCCTCCTACATCACCCGAGTCCTAAACCAACTCGCACGCGACGGACACCTCGAAAGCCGCGTCGAAGAACGACAAACGATCTATCGCTGGACCGACGATGATCTCACAAGCGTCGATGGTTGGATCGAAAGACAATTCTCCCGACAACAAATTAAATCCGTACCCCTAGCCGACCGCCCCCGCGAACAACTTCTCCAAAACGGCGTTGAAAGACTGACCAACGCGCAACTCCTTGCCATCCTGATCCGCGTCGGCGTACCAGGTGAATCGGCAGTCGAAGCCGGCTTGGCTATCTCAAGCCGATTCGAAGATCAAGCCATCTCGAAACTCATCGATGCAAGCATCCACGAACTGCGACCCATCAGCAAAGCCATCCGCTCCGATAGCTACTGCCAAATCATGGCCGGAATCGAACTAGGCCGACGTATCGCTATCCTTCGCGATATCGAACCTCCCATCCCCGAACGAATCCGCGGCTCCGATGATGCTATCCAAATGTGCGTAAAACGCTTCGCACGACTCGCCGCCGATGGACTCCAAGAAGAATTCCACATCGTTACCCTCGATACACAACACGGTCCAATCACCTCTCACCGTATCACCGTCGGTACCCTTGATGCGAGCCTCGTACACCCTCGCGAAGTCTTCCGCTTCGCGATCCGCGACAGCGCCTCGGCAATCATACTCGTTCACAATCACCCCTCCGGTGATCCTACCCCCAGCCGCGAAGATATCGCTGTTACCGACCGACTCTCTAAAGTCGGCGAACTCGTCGGTATCCGCGTCCTAGACCATATCGTCGTCGCAAAAAACGGCGGACGAAGCATCATGGCGGAACGCTAAAGTATTCCACCCAATTCCTCCCCTCAACGAATCGCCTTAATTGATCGTACCGCCCGCCTCGGCTATCCTGTTCTATGAGATCTTCCAAACGGAATATCCCCCGCCACTCCCCTCCCACCCAACAGTAGCACAAATACTATGCGACTCCTTGGCAAAACAATTCTGACAACCATCACCTCGCTGGTCGCACTGACGACAATCGCGAACTTCGCTCCTGCAATCGCACAAGAAACACCGGCACAAGTCGGCGCTGCCTCTTCTCCGATTCAAATCGATACAACCGCAGACGGCTGGGTCGAACTCGGTAAAGACGATTTCCAACGCGCGAACTGCAACGAAGATACCTGGACTTGGGATGGCCCACTGGTCCACTGCACCGGCAATCCTGTAGGCGTCCTGCGATCCAAGAAAAAATACCGAAACCTCGAATTCGTCGGCTGGTGGAGACACCTCTCCCACGGCGGAAACTCCGGATTCTTCCTCTGGACCCCCGAAGAAGCCCTTGAAGGTCTCGTACCAAACCGACTTCCAAACGCCGGGATCGAAGTCCAAGTCCTCGATCACGGATACACCGAACTCTACGAAAAGAGCTCCGGCAAAAAAGCCACATGGTTCACCACCCACGGCGATATCTTCCCCGTCGGCAAATCAAAACTTAAACCCTTCCCTCCACTCTCTCCCGACGGATCCCGAAGTTTCCCCAAAGGTAACTTCAGCAACCCTTCTCCCAACTGGAACTTCTACTACGTCCGCGCTGTCAACGGCGAAGTCCGACTTTGGGTCAACGGCCACGAAGTCTCCGGCGGCAATCAAGCCGATCCACCCGAAGGATACCTCTGCCTCGAATCCGAAGGCGCTCCCGTCGAATTCAAACATATCCGAGTCCGCGAACTCCCTTAATATTGTTGATTGATCTCGCCTGGATTCCCGCTCGGGTAATCTCTCGCTGATTTACCTCAAGTTTATCTATTTCCAGTTAATCCATTTCCTGCGCCCAATCTTAGAAAGGTCGATGCTCTCCGCATGGCGGATCCGACAAACCAACCCGCTGCTGATCCATTCGATGAAATGGATCTCTACGACTTCGAACTCCCCAAAGATCTCATCGCCCAAGACCCTCCGCCTAATCGAACCGATGCGAGGATGATGATCGTCGATCGAAGTCGCGGAACTATCTCACACGCTTCTATCCGAGATCTCCCATCCTTCCTCGGCCCCGCGGATGCCATCGTCGTCAACGACTCACGAGTCATCCCTGCTCGACTCATCGGTTACCGCCAACAAACGCGTGGACGATGGGAAGGCCTCTTCCTTCGCGAACAAAACGGTATCGGGGAACTCCTCTCCAAAACTCGCGGCTCCATGCAAACCGGCGAACTGATCGTCATCCGCGACCAAGAAGGACGCGAAACCCAAGAACTTCAAGTCATCTCGCATACCCCCGAAGGCCATCTGCTCTGCACCCCATCCCCGAAAACCTCTTGGCTCGAACTTCTCGAAGCCTCCGGACGAATCCCCCTACCACCCTACATCCGCGACGGACAAATGACCGATGTCGACCGGGAACGATACCAAACCGTATACGCCCGTAATCCCGGCTCGGTCGCCGCTCCCACCGCCGGCCTACACCTCACTGAGGAACTCCTGCAACAAATACGCAAACGCGGCGCAGCCCTCCTCTCCGTGACCCTCCACGTCGGACTCGGAACCTTCCGCCCTGTCTCCGCTAAACGACTCGATGAACACGTAATGCACAGCGAAGTCGCACAGATTACTCCCAATGTCGTCAAGCGACTCATCTCGGCCCGCTCCGAAGGTGGAAAAATCCTCGCCGTAGGCACCACCTCCGTCCGCACACTCGAATCAGCCGCACTTCACGGCAACGGTCAAATCACCCCCTTCTCAGGCGATACCAACCTATTCATTCGACCCGGCTTCCAATTCCACGCCGTCGATCGACTCCTGACCAACTTCCACCTCCCACGTAGCACCCTCCTGGTTCTCATCAGCGCACTGGCTAACCGAGAACTAATCCTAGAAGCCTACCGAAAAGCCGTCGAAGAACGCTACCGGTTCTTCAGCTACGGCGACTGCATGCTCATCCTATGACCCAAAAATCAGTTCGCAAAACCGGTAACAAAAGCAATCCGAACCCCTCCCCATGGCTCGGTATCGATATCGGTGGAGCAAACATAAAACTCGCTCATTGCTCAAACGATGGACTTCCCACTTGGTCCGCAAGCGTTCCGTTCCCAATGTGGAAACTCAGCGACCAAATCGCCGCTACCCTCGCTGCGAATATTAACGACTCCCCCGAGTTTCACGGGATCGCATTGACAATGACCGGCGAACTTGCCGACTGCTTTCATACGCGAGCCGAAGGAGTCGCGAAAATCCTCGAACAAGTCACCCGACTATTCCCATCCCCTCTCGTGTGTGTCTACTGCGTCGATGGAAAGTGGCGTAGCCCCGCACAAGCTGCCCGCGAACCGTGGCTAACCGCCGCTTCAAACTGGCACGCACTCGCTAAATGGGCTGGAAGATTCCTTCAAAATCAACTCTCCGAAACGTCTCGACAGCCCACTAATGACCAACAACGCGGTATCCTCGTCGATATCGGATCGACCACCATCGATATCCTGGCGATCTCGCCTGAAGAAGTACTCACGAAATCAAAAACCGATTCCGATCGACTCAAAAAACACGAACTGATCTATACCGGCGTCGAACGCTCAAATATCTCCGGACTCCTGCGATACCTTCCCCTACACGGTAAACGCTGCCCAATTATGAACGAACAATTCGCAACCACACGCGATGCGTACGTTTGGCTGCGACTTCTCGACGAAGCAACCCAAGACTGCAATACCTCCGACTCCCGCCCTATGACCCGACTCAACGCCCGATACCGACTCGCTCGACTCGTCGGCGAAGACGGTTCGACCATCACCGACTGCGATCTCGACGCCATCGCTGCAACCGTTCTGAAAAAACAAGCAGCACTGCTTCGCCGTGGCCTGGAAAAAGCCCTCGCAAAAATCACCCGCTCCCAAAAACCTACCAAACAGCAAAACCTCCCACTGATCTCCAGCGGACACGGCGATTTCCTCATCCGCGAAGCACTCAAAGACCTACTTCACCCGAAATCCCCATACAAGCTCTCACAATTCTCTCTGACTCAACAGCTTGGCCAAAATTACTCCCGCGTCGCCCCCGCCCTCGCCGTCGCCCAACTCGCCCGTGAAACCGCCGATATCTAACCAACTCTCCCCCAGTTGAGACTTGACGCACCGCAGACAATGGGGACGATTGAGCCCGCTGTATTCATAGACTTTGCGGCATTTACTGTCTTCCACCACCACCGAACCCCCAGGAGTTTTCTCACCATGGCAGTTCTCGTCACCAAACCCGCTCCAGATTTCACCGCCGACGCTGTTCTAAAAGACGGATCCTTCGGGTCGCTAACCCTCAGCCAACTCAAGGGAAAGTACGTCCTACTGTTCTTCTACCCACTGGACTTTACCTTCGTTTGCCCCACCGAAATCATCGCTTTCTCCGACCGCGTCAAAGAATTCAATGACCTGGGTGTCGAAGTCGTAGGCGTTTCAATCGATAGCAAATTCTCCCACCTCGCCTGGCGAAACCTACCTCGCTCCGAAGGGGGCATCGGCGCAGTTAACTACACCCTCGTAGCTGACATCAAAAAGCAAATCTCCAGGGATTACGACGTTCTTCTCGATGATGCTGTCGCCCTCCGCGGCCTGTTCCTCATCGATAAAGCCGGCGTTGTACGACACCAAGTCGTCAACGACCTGCCACTCGGACGCTCTGTAGATGAAGCCCTACGCATGGTCCAAGCCCTCCAGTACTTCGAAACCAACGGCGAAGTCTGTCCAGCCGACTGGAAAGAAGGAAAACGAACCATCAAACCTAGCGTTTCGGCTAGCAAAGAATTCTTCGGGGCTGAATACAAAGGCTAATGCCAATACACCCCAGCAGGCGAACAACCTGCTAACTATTCGCGGAATTTACCTTTGATGCATTCCTTTCTTTGACCAGACGCCGCGGTTAACTTTACGCGGCGTTTTCGGGCATCAAGGTGGATGGAAATCCTAATGGCGTCCCCAGAACGAAATCCGACAAACCCTCTCTCACACGTCGACCAAAACGGCTCTGCCCATATGGTCGATGTCGGGGAAAAACCGGTTTCTCAGCGTTCGGCTACTGCCGTCAGCAAAATTTCCATGTCCCGAGATGCCGCCGAAGCTATCCGAGATAACTCCCTCGCTAAAGGGGATGCCCTTAGCGTTGCTCGAATTGCTGCCATCCAAGCCGTAAAAGCTACCCCGTTTCTCATCCCATTGTGCCATCCACTCCCAATCGATGGCGTAACGGTGAATGCTAACTGGATCAGCGAAAATGTCCTCGAATGGCAAGTAACCGTGCGGTCGACCGGGAAAACTGGCGTTGAAATCGAAGCCCTCACAAGCGCATCGATCGCGGCCCTTACCCTCTACGACATGGCGAAATCCGTGGATAAATCCATGGAGATTCTTTCGATCCACCTTGTAGAAAAGACGGGAGGGATCCGAGGCGATTTCCGAAGAAACGAATAGAAAAACCATGGAACTAGCGACCGCATCCCTTCGAACTCCCTCCATCGAATCGGTAAATCCTCCCACGGTCCCTGTCGAGCGATCCATTCCGACCATCTCCCCCGCCGACTCGTATAAACAGGCCTTCGCTCGCGCTTGCAAATCCATTGCGCCTCGACTCGAACAGTTCGAAGCTCAACTGGCGAAAGAACTTACGTCTTCTTCTCCAAACGTCGCGGAAGTCCTTCAATACGTCAGCCACCTCGGTGGCAAACGCCTCCGCCCAGCCCTAACCCTCCTCGCTGCTGAACTCTTCGGCTCGAGCACCGATGAATCGGTCCGGCTCGCGATGGTCGTCGAACTCGTTCACACCGCCACCCTCATCCACGACGATATCCTCGATGTGGCTGAATTTCGCCGTCATCAACCCACCGTTCACGTACGCTGGGATGTCCCCACAAGCATCCTTATCGGAGACTGGCTCTTCACGCACGCCTACGAACTCGCAAACGCCGGCGATTCGACCGTCCCAGGCCGCCTTATCGCGAACGCCGCAAAACGGGTCTGCGAAGGTGAAATCGACCAAAATCACTCGATCGCAAATTGGGCATTGAGCGAACCACAATACATCGATCTTCTCGCCCGGAAAACCGGTGCACTCTGCGGCGTCAGTTGCTCGATGGGTGCCTGGTCCGCCTCCGCACCTCTAGCCGCCATCGATTTGATGCAGTCCTTCGGAGAAAAACTTGGGATCGCTTTCCAAATCTTCGACGACTGGCTCGACATTTGGGGCGAAAGCGAAAAATCAGGCAAAACACTCGGAACCGACTTCGACCACAACAAACCAACCCTTCCCTGGATCTACCTCCTCTCGACAATCCCAAGCCCCGACCGACAAACACTTCTCAACGCACTGGAAAATAACCCTTCGTCCGCCAAAGCCGAACTCAGGAACCGACTCGCTTCGAGCAACGCTTCTGAATACACCTTGGAACAGGCAAAATACTACGCGGCAGCGGCCATCGCAGACCTGAAACAAGCGACCTGCAACGCTTCCCTGCGCCCCTCGCAGTCCGAAGCTCTCTATGCTCTCGAACAAATAGCCCTCGCCAGCGTCGACCGACGGGGCTAGTGCACACCCACAAGAAAATTCATTAATACGGAATTTTTCTGCGCAGCCTTCGCCTATAATTTGCTCATTCGCGGCCTTCTACAAAGCACGCTAATCCGCCGGTTGCATGATCCGACGGGTCCCTCTGCCACACTACCGCAGGGCCCCTATGCTCCGACTTGGCAACACTTTTCGCCCCTATGAGCCCAATTCAGGGCACCAATCCACATGAAACGCAGCACCAAAGTCGCCCTTACACTTTTCCTCCCAGCCATCAGTAGTTTCGGCTGCGATACCGCAAAAAAACCGACCTTCGCAAAACCGACCAACTGCAGCACCCCAGCTAAACCCGGCGAACCTCCCAAGGAAACCGTTTGCGATCCAACCGCCGCGAACCAATCAAACCACAACACCGTCACGCACCACCGCCCAAGCCTCTTCCCATGGTTCTGGATGTGGGGTGGGGGCAGTAACCGCTCCGGTATCAACGCCGCTCCAAACTCTCCCGCTTCCAACACAAACCAAACCTCCGGCCTAGGTTCATCGCAAACTCACTACACCCCGTCTGCAAACTCAAGCCGAGTTTCTTCCGGTGGATTCGGTCGCACAGGCGGCGCCATGTCGGCTTCTTCCTAGTCTCTCTGCTCAATAAATCAAACGCAACTTATGAAACGCATCGCTCAAGCTCTGCGCCCGAATTGGCGACAAGCGGTCGAAGCTATCGGTTTTAACTACCACACCATCGATGGCGATCTCTACTGGGATGAATCAGGCTTCTTCGAATTCTCCTATGATCAAATTCAAGTCCTCGAACAAGCTACCAACGTGCTTCACGCAATGTGTCTCGAAGCCGTAGAAGTCGTAATCGAAGAAGATCGACTCTCTGAATTCTATATCCCTGATCGCTTCCACCAATGGATTAAAGACTCTTGGGAAAACGATCAACCAACCCTCTTCGGTCGATTTGACCTCGCATGGGACGGCCAAGGCCCACCGAAACTTCTCGAATACAACGCCGATACCCCAACGTCACTCTTCGAAGCCGCAGTCGTCCAATGGCACTGGCTTGAAGATATCCAGCCAGCCAACCAAGTAATCACGCAGTTCGATCAATTCAACTCCCTTCACGACCAACTGATCGATGCTTGGAAATTCCTAAAACAAAATGGTTGGGATCATGTCCACTTTGCGGCTACTCCCAACCACGAAGAAGACTTCGGCAACATCACTTATCTAAGAGATACCGCAGCACAAGCTGGCATCGAAACCCAATACCTGGATATGCCCTCAATCGGCTACGATCACGCTAATCGCGTCTTTGTAGACACCGATGGCAACCCAATTAAGCACCTGTTTAAACTCTATCCTTGGGAGTGGATGCTCCAAGAAGAATTCTCGCAACACCTTCTGCAGTCCTCGACAATATGGCTTGAACCACCTTGGAAAATGCTGCTGTCGAATAAGACAATTCTTGCCATCCTCTGGGAACTCTTTCCCAACCACAAATACCTTCTGCCCGCTTCCTTCGAACCTCTCGATTGCGACTTTGTGCGCAAACCAATTCTCTCGCGAGAAGGAAGTAACATTTCAATCGTGAGCCAACAACACGACTCAAGCCAATCAACCGACGGCCCCTACTGGGACCAACCTTGCATCTACCAAGCCTACCACCCACTGTTTCATTCACCTACAGGATACGCTGTGCTTGGCAGTTGGATTATCGGTGACCGAGCATGCGGACTCGGCATTCGTGAAGATATCCAACCCATCACGCACAACACCAGCCGCTTTGTCCCCCACCGCATCCGCCGTACCTGATGTAGCCTTACCTGATGTAAATTCCAACCACCGAAACTTCCAAGCTCACCATCAGGATTTATCAACCACGGAACACTCCGAAAGGAACAATTCCTTTCCCGTCACTTCTTTTTCCCTGTGTTCCGTGGTTCCATTCTACCGACCCAGATTACTCTGGACGACGAGGTCGCTGAGGCGCTTCGCCACCTCCACGTCGCCCCTCCGGTCCTTGGCCACCGCCAGGCCCACCAAAACCACCACCAGGGCCACCAAAACCACCACCAGGTCCTCCAGGGCCAAATCCACCACCCATCATTCCCCCTCCTTGCCCACGACCTGGCATCGATCGCGCGAATTCGATCAGTTCGTCTTTGTTCAATTTGCCATCGCCATCGCGATCAAACTGCAAAGCTCGTTCGACAAATCGCTCAGGATTCATTCCCCGCCCTTCGCCTTGCGGTCCACCCTCAGGTCGTGGTCCACCCTCAGGTCGTGGTCCACCCTCAGGTCGTGGTCCACCTTCAGGACGTGGGCCACCTTCAGGTCGCGGTCCACCCTCAGGTCGTGGTCCACCCTCAGGTCGTGGTCCACCTTCAGGACGTGGGCCACCTTCAGGTCGCGGTCCGCCCTCAGGTCGCGGTCCACCCTCAGGACGCGGTCCACCCTCAGGACGTGGGCCACCTTCAGGACGTGGGCCACCTTCAGGACGTGGGCCACCTTCAGGACGTGGGCCACCTTCAGGTCGTGGTCCACCTTCAGGACGCGGTCCACCTTCAGGACGTGGTCCACCTTCTGGACGTGGGCCCCGTCCTTCACCCTGCTGCGGTCCCGGCATTTCCTTCGCCATTTGCATCAACTCATCGCGATCCAACATTCCGTCCCCATTGCGATCGAAACGCATTGCCATCTCGACGAATTGCTCTGGACTTGGACGCCGACCAGGCCTGCCCTCAGGCCCTCCTGGTGGAGTTTCCCTACCTTCAGGTGGCTGTGCGACTGCGGAACAAATCGATGCGCCGAAGAGCACCATAGACATTACAAACGTTTTCATGACAACTCATTCCCAAGTTAATGGAGTGGAATAGGAATCAACACAACGATCAAGGATTCGTCGCACGAACACAGTACAACTTCGTATCAGACCGTAGGAACAGATCCCCGTTATCTACCGCTGGTGTTGCATTGCACATGCTTGAATCCGTTTCAAAACGATTCTGCGCTAAAATGTTCAACTCAGAACCAGGAGCCGCGACAAGCAGCCCATCAAACCTTGTTTGCAAGAAAATTCGATCCGCGACTGCAATCGCAGAAGCGTATACAGGGCGATCTCGCGAGGTAATATTCGAAACACGCGAACGCTGAACAAGTTCCCCCGTCTTTGCAGAACTGACATAATAAGTTCCGCGATCATCTAACCAGTATAAGTTTTCACCTAAGAGTACCGGCGTCGATACATACGACGAATTGCGGCTGGTCCATACCGTATGCGTCTTAGTAACATCTCCCTTACCACCAATCTTGATGGCAACCGAACCACTTGATCGATATCCACCAAAGGCGATCACTGTGTCCCCATCAAGGATTAGGCTCGGCGATAGATTACCAGTCAATGATGTTTCGGCATACCAAGTCAACTTGCCGGTTCGAGGATTCAATCCCCAAACTTCACCCGGGACAGCAATTACCAAATCCGTTCGCTCCGCATCTACCTTCGCTAAGATCGGTGTCCCATAAGCTAACTCCAAGGCGGCTCCAGTCGCTTTCCAAACTTCTTCACCAGTCGCTGCATTCAAAGCGCGGATCGACTGGCTCTCCTCAGCCGCATTGACAATCACCAAATCCTCGTACAAGACCAGACTCGAGGCAGTTCCCCACCCGCGATTCCCCGATTCTGTTCCAACACTACTTTGCCACAACTTCTTGCCCGACATATCAAAAGCCAATACTCCGGACTTACCAAAAAACACATATACTCGCTTGCCATCAGTCACCGGAGTGTTCGTAGCATATCCATGCTCGGGGACACCCATGCCTTGATAAGCATCCTCAGGTTGCACGGCTGGTTCCTCATGGGACCAAAGCAACGTTCCTTCTTTCCGATCAATACACAACAGATGGCGTTTGAGTTGCGCAAGCGACCCACCTCGACGCTCACCGTCAACGCCCGAGTAACTAGTCACAAACACGACATTCGGAGTAACGATGGGGCTCGATGAACCAGGCCCCGGCAAAGCCAAACTCCACCTTAAATTGTGCTTCTCAGACCATTCTTGCGGGATCGCAACATCAGAACTGATCCCCGCTCCATTGGGCCCCCGAAACCGCATCCAACCACTATCTAGGCCAACCCCTTCTTGAACTTCATTCGCCTCTGCTTCTACGCCCGATCCACCTTCCAGTTTCTCATCCGCTTTCGCGTCGCTTCTCAAGCTAACTCCATCCACTTCGGGGCGTACCCCCATCCCAGGATGACGCGGCCGCCCTCCCCTTGAAAAGCCAGCCATTACAAAGACAGCCCCAGTTATAACGGCCGGGACCAACCCTAACAAAAACACCCGCTTCGTAGTCAATCGCGCCATCGGCTGCCCCCTTGCCCATCAAGAAAAGAAAAGCATTTTCATTCCCCGTTGTCCTTGTTTTACACCAAATCTGACAACGAGTTCTTAAGTAAAGAATGAAACCCTCTTCAGAGAATCAACCCAGCTCAAGCGACAAAGTTTCAGTCTCGACGAGAAATTGGTCGATAAGCTATGAAAACACGTGACGGTTATTCGCCCTTCTCTAACACCTCAAGCCCACCGGCGCAACCATGAAGTCCTTCAAGAATTCCCTGCAATTCTCTGCGTACAAACCCTGGATTGCTACTGGGTTGCTAGCATTATCAACAGCAACGACACCTGCGGCTGCAACTGCCCAAGAAAATACTCGAAACGGTGCTGTGATTGGCGGGGTGACCGGGGCCGTCATCGGTGGCGTCGTAGGGCATAATCATAAAGACCAGACCGCCGAAGGGGCCTTAATTGGTGGGGCGGTCGGGGCCGTTGCTGGCGGGATCTTTGGAAACCAACGCGACAAACTCGAACGCCAACGCCGCGCGTACGAACAACAAAAGCAACAGTTTTATCAACAACAAACCTACCATTACCCACCGGGCTATCAAGGCCGACCGAACGTTATCTACGGCAACCAACCCGTCTCCAGAACAGCTTCCGCGCCACGCACCGTCCGCCGCCCGGTGACCTATCCCGAAGTCATCCAAATGACTCGAGGTGGCGTCAGCGAGTCGGTCATTGTCGGGCACATCCAAGCCAACGGCGTGTGGGCTCGCCCTGATGTCGACGAAGTCATCATGCTGAGCCAAGAAGGAGTCAGCGATTACGTCATCCAAGCTATGCAAGGAGCTGTGGTGACCGGCGCTGGAACTCCTCTTCCCCCGCCCTCCGGTTCCCCGACTTACTCAGCCAACTCCGGCTACTCAGCCAACTCCGGCTACTCCAGATCCGCGAGTCCGTCAGTTCAATCCCTAGTGCCTAACCCACCGATGTCGACATCATCGAGAGTAACACCTTCGAATGCCAACACACCACGCTTCGCACCACCACCGTTGCTTGAAAGACGTGGGTTCTAGTTGCAGCTTGGGGTTAGCAATCCTCAACCCGCTCACACCGGTGCTTTGAGGATACCTGGCACAACCTTTCCATGAACATCGGTCAAACGATACTGACGCCCTTGATACCTAAACGTCAATCGTTCGTGATCGATCCCACATAGATGCATGATTGTCGCTTGCATGTCATGTACGTGCACCGGATCTTCAGTGATGTTCCAACCGAAGTCATCCGTCGCACCCACAACGTGGCCTTGGCGCACACCACCACCTGCCATCCACCAACTGAACGCGCGACCAAAATGATCCCGACCGTTAGGCTTATTCGGGTCCCCTTGGCCGAATGGAGTTCGACCAAATTCTCCCGCCCAGACCACCAGCGTATCATCTAACATGCCGCGGTCTTTCAAATCTTTTACCAACGCCGCCGCAGGACCTTCGGTGTCCTTGCACTGTTCAGCCAATTGCGTGTAGAGATTGTTGTGCTGATCCCAACCAGCGTGCATCAATTGAACGAAGCGGACCCCTCGCTCCAAAAGTCTTCTAGCGATAAGGCAGTTGTTCGCAAAACTACCTTTATTCAAAGCATCGGTGCCGTAGCGTTCGATTGTCGCAGCAGACTCATCCGAAAAATCCAGCAGTTCAGGTACGCTGGTTTGCATCCGATACGACATTTCATATTGGGCGATTCGCGTCTCGATTTCCGGATCTGCAAAACTCTCTAAATGCATTTGATTCATCGCGGATAAATCATCGAGCATTGCGCGTCGCATCTCACGCGAAACACCTTCGGGATTCGCTAAGTACGGTACAGGATCTCCTGTGTTGCGAAACCGAACCCCTTGGTAGCGACTCGGCAAAAACCCGCTACCCCAGTAATAGTCAAAGAACAACTGGCCGCAGGTCTTCCCCTTATCGCTTGAAGTCATCACCACAAAGGTAGGAAGGTTATCAGTCTCACTTCCCAGACCGTAAGACAACCATGCACCCATGCTCGGACGGCCAGGGACTTGAGATCCTGTCAAAAAAAACGTCACCCCTGGAGCGTGGTTGACTGCCTCGGTGTACATCGATCGCACCAAAGTAATCTCGTCCGCAATGCTTCCTACGTTAGGCAGCATACTGCTCAATCGCATACCGCACTTGCCATAATTTTCAAAAGGCTTGATCGCGGGCAAACAAGGCCACTTCGCATAGCCGCTTGACATCGTCGACAATCGCGTTGCTCCTCGGACCGAATCCGGGATATCCTTCCCCGCTTGCTCGACCATAACTGGCTTCTCATCGAACAAATCGGTGTGAGAAGGCCCACCTCCTTGCCAGAGCACCACCACCCGCTTCGCACTCGCGGCATGATGCGGCAAACC
>Ga0315899_10002550_pt1 | contig 20138 bp, 9 predicted proteins | sample LakEriMetagenome_2_FD_203518 | JGI IMG/M metagenome (GOLD analysis project Ga0315899, IMG submission 203518) | Freshwater fungal communities from buoy surface, Lake Erie, Ohio, United States - Buoy 4 MA112 | ecosystem: Environmental > Aquatic > Freshwater > Lake | place: USA: Lake Erie, Ohio... | reverse complement strand
GACGCTGCGCAACGTGTCACTCACGGAGGAGAACGAGACAGCGCTGGTGCACGAAGGCGCACTGCCGCCGCTCATCGAGCTCTTGCAGCACACTGACGAACACATTGCGGAGCAGGCGCTCGTAACCCTGCGCAACATGTCGGTCAACGTGGACAACGAAGTGAAAATGGTGCAAGCAGGGGTACTGACGCCTCTGATTACACTTCTGCGCTCGCCGAAGCCATCGATGCAAGAACAGGCGTCGGGCGCCATCCGAAACTTGTCGGTCAACGCCGAGAACAAAGTCAAGATTGTGCAGGAGGGCGCCCTCCCGCCGCTCATCGCGCTGCTGCGCTCGCCTTTGGAGACCATCCAGGAGCAGGCCGCTGTGGCAGTTCGCAATATCTCGGTGAACCCAGATTACGACGTCAAGATTGTCCAGGAGGGTGCGCTTGCACCGCTGGTGGCCATGTTGAGCTCCTCCAACGAAATTATTCAGGAGCAGGCGTGCGGCGCCCTGCGCAACCTGTCGGTGAACAACGAGAACAAGTCAAAAATTGTGGCCAAAGGCGCGCTGCCGCGGCTCTTTGCCCTCGTTCGGTCGACCAACGAGGCCATTCAAGAACACGCTGCTGTCACGCTCCGCAACCTGTCGGTGAACCCCGACAACGAGTCAAAGATTGTGGCCGAGGGCGGCTTGCCGCCGCTGCTCGCCATGCTGCGGTCGCCGGATGAGACCATTCAGCTGCAGGCTGCCGTGGCGCTGCGTAACTTGTCCTTTAGCCCGGAGAACGAGGTGCGCATCGCAGCGGACAACGGTGTGCCGCCCTTGGTCGCTGCTCTGCGTTCGACCGACCCCAAAATCCACGAGCACGTGCTCGTCACCTTGCGAAACATCAGCGCCAACCAGGACAACAAAGTGCGCATTGTCCAGGAGGGTGCGTTGCCTGCGCTGGTTTTTCTGCTCCGCAGCACCGACGAGCTCATCACACAGCTGGCAGCAGGCGTGCTGCGCAACCTTGCCAGTAACCTGGTCAACCAGGTCAAAATCGTGCAGGAAGACGCGCTGGCGCCGCTGTTTGCGCTGATGCGCTCACCGCGCGTCCCAGTGGTGGAGCAGGCGGTTGGCTGTGTGCGCAACCTTTCGGTGAATGCCGACAATGAGGTCAAGATTGTCGCGGGCAATGGCCTGCCTGTCATTATTGCGTGCCTGCGCATGGATGAGCGTGCGGTGCAGGAGCACGCGTCGGTCATCATGCGCAACCTCTCGGTCAATGCCGAGAACAAGGTCAAGATCGTGCAGGAGGGCGCGCTCAAGCCCCTCGTGGCGTTGCTGCGCAGCAAGGACGAGGTGACGCAGGAGCAGGCGGCGATTACCCTGCGCAACCTGTCGATCAACGCCACAAACGAGCACAAGATGGTGCAGGAGGGCGCGATTCCCGCCATGATTGAGCTCCTGCGCTCGCGCAACGCGCGCTTGCACGAACATGCGTGCGTGACGCTCCGCAATCTTGCCATCAACGTGGACAACGAGAAGAACATCGCCGAGCAGGGTGCGCTGCAGCCGTTGGTGCAGCTCCTCATGTCGACGGAGCTGCCTGTGCTGGAGCATTCAGCGGGCGCTCTGCGCAATTTGTCAGTGCACCCAGACAACAAGGCGCAAATCGTCACGGCCGGCGGCGTGGGCCCGCTGATCAACTTGCTCATGTCGCACTCGCCCCGCATCCAGCTCCAGGCGGCCATGACGTTGCGCAACCTCTCGCTGTACCCCGGCACCGATGCCTCGATTGTGAATGAGGGCGGGCTCGAGCCTCTCGTCTCCATGCTCTACTCGTCGGATGAGGCGCTGCAGGAGGCGGCGCTGCTCGCGCTGCGCAATCTCTCTGTATTGGACGACAACAAGGCAAAGGTGGTGCGGCAAGGAGGCCTCCCTGCCCTCGTCGCGCTCCTGGCCTCTACCAACGTGAGCATCCAGGAGCAGGCAATTGTCGTGCTGCGCAACCTGTCGCTGGACCCAGAGAACGAAGTGCGCATGGTGGAGGAGGGCTCAGTGCCTGCGATGGTGAATTTGTTGCGCTCGCCTGTCGAGTCGATCCAGGAGCACTCGGCAGTGACTCTCCGCAACCTGTCGCTGAATGACGACAATGAAGTGCGCATCGTGGAGGAGGGCGCGCTGCCGCCGCTCATCGCGATGCTCAACTCCGTCAAGGCTAGCTTGCAGCTGCAGGCGGTTGGCGTGTTGCGCAACCTCTCTGTCAAGATGGAGAACAAGCTGACGGTGGTGCAGGAAGGCGCATTGCCGCCGCTCGTTAGGCTGCTTGAGAGCCCAGAGGAGGAGGTGCAGCTGCAGGTGTCGGTGGTGCTGAGGAACCTTGCGGTGAATGCGAGCAACAAGGTGAAGATGGTGCAAGCAGGGGTGTTAAACCCGCTCCTCAAGCTCCTCCGCTCGCCCAACGTGCGCGTCCAGGAGCAGGCGTGCGCCTGCGTGCAGAACCTGTCGGTCAACAACGACAACAAGCTCAAGCTCATCGAGGAGGGTGGCATCCGCGCCATCGTGTCGCTGCTCACCGTACAGGACCTTGCGCTGCAGGAGCACGGCTGCGGCGCCCTGCGCAACCTCTCGGCGGTGGAGGAGGCTCGCAACGTCATGGTCTTTGAGGGCGGCTTGCCGCCCCTCATAAACATGCTGCGCTCTAAGTCCCTGGCGGTCCAAGAGCACGCGTGCGTGACGCTGCGGCACCTGACATCGACCGAAGTGAACCGCGGCAAGGTCGTCAAGGAGAACGGCGTGCTGCCCCTCATCGAGCTGCTGCGCAGTGATAGCGAGGAGATCAAGGAGCAGGCCGCCGGCACGCTGCACAACCTGGCCATCGACGCTGACATTCGAGGGGTGATCGTACAGAAGCAGGGCCTGCAGGCGCTCATCGACTTGCTCACCCCCGCACTGGGCGAGCGCATCCAGGAGCAGGCTATGGGCACCCTGCGCAACATTTCTGTGTCGCCGCAGTACGAAATGGAAATTGTGCGCGCCGGCGCTGTGGCCAAGATGGTGACGTTGCTTCGGTCCTTCTCCAAGGCGATCCAGGAGCACGCCGCCGTCACGCTGCGCAACTTGTCTGTCAACCCTGACAATAAGGCGCAGATGGTCAGGGACGGCTGCCTGCCGCCCATCATCGCGTGCCTCGCTTCGCCCGAGCACAAAGTGCAGGAGCAGGCGGCCATTGTCGTGCGTAACCTGGCGCTGGACCCTGACAACGAGGAGATTATTGTCGAGTGCGGGGCGTTGCCGCCGCTCATCGCCCTCCTCCGATCCCCGTACGAGCGCCTGCAAGAGCACGCTGCGGTTGCCCTCCGCAACCTGTCTGTCAACGACAGCAACGAGGCCAAAGTAGCTGAGGAAGGCGCACTCCCGCCCCTCATCGCCCTGATACGCTCGCCAGATAAACGCATACAGGAGCAGGCGCTGGGGGTCCTGCGGAACCTCTCCGTGTCGCCTGCCAACAAGGTGCGTCTGGTCAACGAAGGCGCACTGCCGGCGCTGGTGGCGATTCTGCGCGGCTCCGCGAGGGAGCTGCTCGAGGGCGCCCTGATCACGCTGCGCAATGTGACGGTGGAGCCCGAGAGCGACGTGCATTTGTTCCAAGATGGTGCCGTGGCGCCGCTGGTGCAGCACATGACCTCGGATGACGTGGGCATCCGGAAAGCCGCGCTGGGCTGCATCCGGAACCTATCTGCCAATAGCAGGAGCAAGGCGCACGTGCTTCGTGAGAACGGCCTGCAGCCCCTCATCGCCTTCCTCTCTAGCAATGACGAGGAGCTGCAAGAGAACGCCGCTGTCGTCTTCCGCAACCTGTCGGTCAACGCCGAAAACGACGACAAGCTGGTGTGGGAGGGCGGGCTGCCGGCGCTGGTGGCGCTCCTCGGCTCCCGGAATGAGAGCATTGTCGAGCACGTTGCCGGTGCCATTCGTAACCTCTCGTGCGGCGTTGCCAACCGGGCCAAGATGGCCGAGGGCGACGGCGTTCGCCTGCTCATCACGCTGCTGTCTTCGACCAACGACCAAGTGTTGGAGCACGTCGTGGCGGTCTTGCGCAACATTTCAGCGAGCGGCGCCATCGCGGAGAAGATTGCGCTTGAGGGCGGCATTGCCCAGCTCATCTGGCTCATGGGCGGCTCGCTGGTGCCAGCAATTCGCGTGCACGCTGCCGTGACGCTCCGAAACTTGACTGCCGCCACCACCGAGAACGAAGTCAAGGTCGTGCAGGAGGGGATCCTGCGGACGCTCTTGCCGCTGCTGTCGTCGCAGGACGAGGCGCTGCAGGACCAGGCGTGCGTCATTTTGCGAAACATTTCGGTCAACGCGGCCAACGACGAGAAGCTCGTGTCAGAGGGCGCGCTCCAGCCGCTTATCAAGAACCTCAAGGCTGCGCGGAAAAATGTGCAGGAGCAGGCCGCGGGTGCCCTGCGCAACTTCGCCGTCAATCCTGCTAATAAGACGCGCATTGTCGACGACGGCGGCCTCTTGCCGCTGGTGGCGCTGCTGCGCTCCGCGGACAAGAAGGTGCAGGAGCAGGCGGCCGGTGCCATCCGCAACCTGGCGACCGATGACAACATCAAGGTCAAGCTGTCGCAGGAGGGCGCGCTTCTTCCGTTGTCCAACCTGCTGCGCGTGCAGGACGAAGGCATCCAGGAGCAGGCAGCCGGCGCGCTGCGCAACCTGGCGGTGAACCCCAAGTTGCGCGACCAGATTGCAGACGAGGGCGCCATCACGCCCCTGGTCGACCTGCTCAAACTGCAGAACCTCAAGGTGGTCAAGCACGCCGTGGGCGCGCTTGCGAACCTCTCGATGAACGTGCGCAACAAGGCACGCATCGTGCAGGACGGCGGTCTCCCGCGCTTCATTGCGCTCCTGCGCTCGGGCGACGAGCAGGTGCAGGAGCTGGCTGCAGTGGCGCTCCGCAACCTTTCCGTCTCGGCAGACGCCGAGGTCAAGGTGGTGCAGGAGGGAGGTATCCCGCGGCTCATCGAGATGCTGCACACCAACGACGAGGCTGCCAAGGAGCAGGCTCTCCTTGCGCTACGCAACTTCTCGACGTCCCCGGACAATGCGGCCAAGGTGGTGCGCGAGAGGGGCCTCGCGCCGCTCGTTGCCTGCCTCCGCTCCACCGACGACAAGGTCAACGAGCACGCAATTGTGGTGCTCCGCAACGTGGCCGTACATGCCGAAGTTGAACTCGAGACGGCACGCGAGGGCGGGCTGCCTCCGCTCGTCTCCCTGTTGCGGTCGCCCGACGAGCGCGTGCAGGAGCAGGCCATCCTTGTGCTCCGCTCGCTCTCGGTCAACCAGGCCAACGAGGTGTCGATTGTGTCCGACACCGGACTGGCGCCGCTCATGGAGCTGCTGCTCGCGCCGCAGGAGCTCATCCAGACGCGCGCCATGTCGTCAGTACGTACTCTCACAACTGGCGTCGACAACCAGAGCAAGATTGTGAACGAGGGAGGTCTGCCGCTCATTGTTGGCCTGCTGCGCTCTCCCAACGTCGAAATCCAAGAGCACGCTGCTGGTGCCGTGCGCAACCTGGCCAGCAACGTCAACCTCAAAGACAAGATCACCCAGGCCGACGGCCTCGCCCCGCTTATCGCGCTCACGCGCTCGCACTCAGTGGCAGCGCAGGAGAGCGCGCTGGCTGCGCTACTCTCGCTCTCCTTCGACTCCACTGTCGTCAACAAGCTCGCTGAGTATGGCGGCATCCCGCCGCTGGTGCAGCTCCTTGGGGCGCCCAACGACGAGACGCAGGCGCTCGCTGCCGGCATCTGCCGCAACCTGTCCATTTCGCAGGAGACTGAGACGGAGTTGGTGGAAGCGGGAGTCCTGGTGCCCATGATCGCCCTCTTGGGCTCGCCCAATGCGAGCGCGCAGGAGCACTCTGTCAACTGCCTCAAGAACCTCTCCTCTAGCGCCGCGCACAAGGTGCGCATGGTGCAGGATGGCTGTCTCAAGCCGCTCTTCACCATGCTCCCCAATCCCGAGGCGGCCATCCAAGAGCCCGCCGCAGTGGCGCTGCGCAACCTGTCAGCACACCCCAAGAACAAGGACCGCATCGTGCTCGAAGGCGGTCTGCCTTACGTGGTGTCGCTCTTGCGCAACCCCGACAAGACGCTGCAGGAGCATGCGGCCGTTGTTATCCGCAACGTGTCGGTCAACGACCAGAACGAGGTAAAGATCGTCGAGGATGGCGCACTGCCGCCGCTCGTCGACCTGCTACGTTCACCGGACACAAAGCTCCAGGAGCTTGCGGCCGGCGCCATCCGCAACCTGTCGGTCAACGCAAACAACAAGATAATCATTGTGCAGGAGGGCGGTCTCCCCCCACTTATCTCTCTGCTCTCATCGTCGGACGACAAGATCCAGGAGCAGGCAGCGGTTGCCCTCCGCAACTTGTCAGTGAACCCGCAGAACGAGCTGCAGATTGTGCAGGAGGGCGGGCTGCGACCGCTCGTGGCGCTCTTGCGGTCGTCCAACGACAAGGTGCAGCGCCAGGCCGCGGGCGCCATTGCAAACCTCACGGTCAACCCCAAGAACAAGCTCAAGCTCGTGCAGGCCGGTGGTCTCGCGCCGCTCGTCACGCTACTGCGCTCAGGCTCCGATAAGGTCAAGGAGCATGCCGCGGGCGCCATGCGAAATCTGAGCATGAACCCCGAGCTCGAGCCCGACATGTTGCGCGAGGGTGCGCTGCCGCCGCTCATTTCGCTGCTGTCGCACCCGGAGATGAAGATCCAGCTGCAGTCCGCCGTCGCTATCCGGAACATGTCGGTCACGCCAGACTCCAAGGTCAAGATCGTGGAGGAGGGCGCGATTGGCGCCCTCATCGCGCTGCTGCGCTCGCCCGACCTGCGGCTGCAAGAGCAGTCCGCCGTCATCTTCCGCAACCTGTCGGTCAACTCAGAGAACAAGGTGACGATCGTGGAGGCCGACGCCGTGCCGCCCCTGCTTGCGCTGCTGCGCCCACCCCAAGAGCCCGCCGCCCTCGAGGGCGATCCCGAGTACGAGGGGCAGCTGGCGGCGTATCGTCAGCAGCTCAAGGTGCAGGAGCAGGCCGCGGGTGCCCTTCGCAACCTGTCTATGCACGCCGACAACAAGCCCAAGATGGTGTCGCTGGGCTGCATCCCTCCGACGCTGCTGCTGCTGAACTCCGAGGAACCACGTATCCAGGAACAGGGCGCGGGCATCCTCCGCAACATGTCTGTTTCGGCGCCGCACGGCAAGCTCATGGTGAGCGACGGCTGTGTGCCCATGCTCACAGACCTACTCAAGAGCACGGACCTCAAGGTCCAGGAACAGGCGGCGGCGACCATCCGCAACCTGTCGGCCACGGCGGAGCTGCGCCCGGCGCTGGTGCAGGCCGGAACGCTTCCGCTCCTCATCGAGCTCCTCTCCTCGCCCGAGGAGAAGATCCAGGAACAGGCAGGCGTGGCGCTCCGCAACTTGTCCGACACCGTCAAGTAGAATCCGCACACGATCATCGAGACGCTCGACACAAGATGGAGGAAGTGTCCTCTTTGCATACCCCTTTCCTTGTATTTTTTTCCTCACTAACCCACTCATGTTGCAGCTTGAAACGTTGTGCTGCGCTCGAACGCTGCTGTTTTAATAAAAGTCTCGAAAGTCATGTAGAGCAAAGTCCTCTGTCTTCTGCTAAAAACTTCTCTTCCTCGCCCCTTCACGACCTACGCCAAGGCTTACTATGACTGGGTGCTGGTCCCGCACGTTTCTAGCCTCAAAACCGACTTCTGACTCCCGGAACGCTACTGTACCGGTAACCATGAGTGTTAGAGGGAGAGTATCCGTTGAGCAAAATGCCGTATGTCAGTGTACACTGCCAGCCGTTTAACCAAAACAAAAAAATGAACATGCCCCCCTCGCAGCCCGTTCCAAGCTCTTCCCAATTTGCCAGAACTCCATTAGATTGTTTTGACCATTTTGATTTCATGCCCCCTACCCTACTTTCAACTCTCTTCCTCCCGAAACGTTAGTGATGAATATGTCTCGCCTTCTAGACCATACAGCGGTCACACGTGCAATTTGAAAATTAATTAGTACACACACAAATTACGCTCTCTATGTCACTCTGACAGGCTGACTCTCACGCGAAATCAAGTGCGGCGCCTCTTGATGTCACCCGGCTTCGGGATACCGGATTCCCTGACTTCCCCAGCCGCGTTCCGCTTGCCTGCCAGTGCATTTTCAAGTGCGCACGCGCATACTTTGTGAGACACACCCATTTGCCTCGAATGTTAGCAGGTCTCTTTTGCTGCTAGATTAGTAGGTCTCTTTTGCTGCTAGATTAGTAACACCATAGTAGGTCTCTTTTGCTGCTAGATTAGTAACACCATGTGAGACGCACCCATTGCTTGGCAGTGCAGGAGCCGCTATGTCCGAGCACACGCACACACGCAAACACAATACACGTGCATACCCTTTGCCACACTTTGTGTGGCAAAGGGTATGCGCTTGGGGGGTTTATGACCTGGAGTTTTGATTAGGTGCGCTGGGAAAAAAAACCCCGAAAAGTCGAAGGGGAGAACACGCCAGGAAGCAGATTCTCGAGATTCAAGAATAAAACATGGTCGCTCACGCATGCCCCACTCCACAGCAGTTCGCGATGGGCGCTCACATACATGTACACATAAAAATACAACAATGCACGCATATAGATTGGACCTGTGCTGGGCAGCGCTAATTTAGACGACGAGGTTGTCGAAGAAGAAGAAATGGAAGCCTCCTCCTCTGCTGTTCCATTGCTGCGTTTCGCCTTTCCGAGCTCACACTGCAAATGTGTGCGTGTACAACCCGAAGGCCGCGTCAAAAGGAGCTGGTTATATATTGATATATTATACATACACATATCGGCGAGAGGCATGGAGCGGTTATATATCGATATATCTATACATACACATATCTATACACATATCTATACATACACATATCTATACATACACATATCGGCGAGAGGCATGGAGCGGTTATATATCGATATATCTATACAAACCATACAAGTGTCATGCACTATGGCGACTGCACATTGAACCTAAACCCTAAACCCCCTGTCTCGCTCTATACATGTGTATACACAGGGAGAGAGAGAGATCGAGTACTTGGGTACGAACCCGTTAGGTACACATTAGTACGTCAGTGACCGCTAGCGAGTACCATTGTACGTTGGGTACAACACACGATAGGTACACGTTAGGTACTCATTAGTACAAAGTCAGTGACCACTGGCAAGTACTTGGGTCTCAACCACATCCACGCCCAGAGAAAAGGGGGTGGGGTGGGGTGGGGTGGGTTGGGAGGGGACCTGGGTGATAAGGGAGGAGAAGCGGAGGGTACACAGGGTCTCGTGACTAGAAGTTTCAGCAGGTGACACCGCCATCAAGACCATTGCCTGCGTAAAAATTGAAATTAAAAAACTTCTCAGCCGGTGATACCATCAAGACCATTGTCTGCGTTATATACACACGCACGCATACACCCATGCATACACCCATGCATACACACACACACTCTCTCTCTCTCTCACACACACACACACACATACACCCATGCACACACACACACACACACACTCACGCATATACCCGTGCACATACACACACATGCATCACCAGACTGACGCGGAAAGACTGGAGAATACCGAGAGCATGATTGGTGTGTGTGTGTGTGTGTGTGTGTGTGTGTGTGTGTGTATACAATACCGTTGTGCGCCTGTGGTTTCGAAGTGGTGAAGTGGTATGTATATGTATGTATATATGTATACAATACCAAGAGTGAGCAAGATACGTATATCAATATATCTTGACATTGCCAGAGAGGCAGGGTTGGAGGAGATATGGGAGCTTAGGTCCTTTTATTTTTTATTTTTTTTTATAGGTACCTTGCCATTGCCAGAGAGGCAGGGCTGGAGGAGATAGGTGAGCTTCGAATTCCGGAAGGGCACGTGCGCTTGTTTTTTCGAAATGGCTGTGAACACGTCCCCCAACGCCGACAGAGACTTGTTGATGCTGCACGTTTCCTTGGGGCGCAGTCTCAAAAGTCAGTGCCCTAGTACAAGGGGAGTACTAACGTGTACCTAACATGAACCTAACGTTGGGGGGCGCATTCTCAAAAGTCAGTGCCCAAGTACATTTACTCTCTACTATAGAGCGCTGCTCTAAGAGAGCCCGATTCTAGAATTGTTGCGGAGCTGGAAGACGGTGTGTGACCGTGACGAGCGTTAGTTGGTCTATTTTGAAGGGGGGAAAAACGTCAGTACCAAAAAAAAAGTAAAAAAAACGCCAGTACCTTGAGGCGGTCGCCGGTGGCACCAGACTTCCCCAGTCGCTCTGCAATCCAAGAATTTTTCAAAAGTCCAAGAATTTTTCAAAAGTCCAAGAATTTTTCAAAAGTCAGCGCCAAGTATTTTCATTCTAGGAGTCACCATATACGGACGTTCGAGACTCTGTGCCGAAAAAGAAAAAAAAGGGCAGCGCCGAGTGTGTTCACTCTAAGGTCACGAGACTCTGTGCTGATTCCGCTTAGGCTACCTAAACCCTAAACCCTAAAAAATAAATTGTTTACGATGTGAATAATAGTCGCCCTAATGTCTTTGCTATCAAAATTATTTACTGTATAAATAATAGTAAAAAAGAAATTGTTCACTACACAAAAGTCAGCGCCCTAATGTCTTTACTATGAAAATTGTTTACTATATGAATGATAGTAAAAAATAAATTATTCACTATACAAGTAATGGTGAAAAATCAGCGTAGGTTCTCTGCATTGCGCGAGGCCTAAAAAAACTGAAAAAAAAAAACCTGACCCTGCCAGGTCTACCAAATGCAGCGACCCCTGAAGGCTCTCTGCATTGCGCGAGGCTTTGATGCGGAGCTGGAAGACGGTGTGTGACCGTGACGAGTGTTAGTAAATTTGCTGCTTTAGTGGGTCTCTTTTGCTACTACGTTAGTAACACCGCGAAGACGGTGTGTGACCGTGACGAGCGCTCACTCATGTCCGTGCCCTTGACTGTCTTGTTCTTATAGCAAAAGAAACCTACTAAAGCAGCAAAAGAGGCCTACTAACGCTAGACCTGGAAGACGGTATGTGAGCGTGACGAGCGCTCATTCATGTCCGTGCCCTTGACTGTCTTGTTCTTATCAGCCAGCGCCATAAGGGCCTCAACGTCGGAGTTCGTGACAATTTTGCGGCTATATATATATATAGATAGATATATAGATATAGATATATATGCCTGAATCAGTATTCTTATAAGCCAGCGCTATAAGGGCCTCAACGTCGACGTTGAGGCCCTTCCTCAACGTCGACGTTGAGGCCCTTAAGGCTTATATTCGGAGTTTTTCACAATGTTGCGGCCAGTCAAGTCGTAGCCAGAAATAAAAAAAATTCTCAAAATTCAGTGTCCTACTACATTTAGTGTGTATAACAAAAAAAAAATCACCCTAGAGAGTACCGTTGCAAATAAATCAAATTTCTACCTTGTCAAGTCGCCTACGAGCATGCACCCCGAGCCCGTGTCCCCTGGCCGGATGTTGTACTGCTTGCCTTCCGCCTCCTTGTCCGTCGTCAGCAGATCCCTCACGCTCTCGTTGTAGATTTCGAGGAACGACCCCTCGAGCTCATACACCCACCCCGAGGCTTCCATGTCCGCAACCGTGCACAGGATCTGACGGATGGACCGCGGGATGATACCCTCCTCGCTTGCTCCATGGCCTCCCATCATGCTCCAGGTCTTGCCGGCCCCAGTCTGACCATAGGCCAAGAGGCTCACGTTATATCCGTCGAGGGCGCTCTGCACGAAGTGTTCCACCTCGCCAAACACCTCCTCCTGGGAACTGCCCTGGGGGAAGCACCGGTCAAACCTGAATGCCTCAGGCTTAGCGTTGTGCACCAGCATCAACTTGCCCCCGTCGCCCCCCGCGCCGTCGTCCTCCACCACCACCGGACACTGCCCCTCACTCCCATCCTCCCTCGCAGGGCGCACTCTCACAAAGGTGCGAATATTGCCGCGGAGTTCCTGGTTGAGGTTGTGGAGCTTGCGGCGCGCGCCCTCGCTCTTTTGCAGGCGCGCCTTGAGGTCGCACACCTCGGCGCGGAGCTTGTCGCACAGCGCAGAATGCCCCTCCATCTCGACATTGGCCATATGAGCCACAGCAAGCTGCAAGTGCGCGGCGGCTGCGCGGTCGGCGCATTCCTTGTCCGCCGCCATTTTTGTTTCAAAGAGCTCCCTGATCTTGTCGGGTAAGGCCTGCTGGGCGTGCTGGCGATACACGTTACACTCTGCCTCCAGCACGGCCACGGCTGCGGCCGACGACTGCCGAGCCTCCTCCTTTGCCAGCAACTCAGCCTTAAGGCCCAGGCACTCGGCCGCCTTCGCCTCTACGTCGGCATTCGCCCGCTCCAGCTGCGAGTCCTTGATGCGAAGCTCAGTCCTAAGCTCATGCTCCGAGCCCTTGCACTTCGACAGCTCCGCCTGGAGCGCGTCCCACTCTGCGCGCAGCTTAGCAGTCGCCGCAATGACCGCCTCCTTCTCCTCGCCCAACTCTTTGACACGAGCAGCCTGCATCTCCTGCCCCACCGCCAGACTCCGCATGGCCTCTGTATGCTGAGAGTCGCGCACATCAAGACTGCGCTGCATTTCCTCGAGCCTCACACCCAGCGCAGCCCGGTCACGTTCTGATGTCTGAAGCTCCTGCGCCTTTGACGTCTTCTCGGCTTCCAGGCGCTCCTGCTCGCTCTTGGCCAGCTTGAGCGACTCCTCCGCCACCGCCACCTTTGTGCGGAGCCCTGTGAGGTCCTCTTGGGCGGCGGTGAGCTTGCTGTTGGCTTCGTGCACCGCCACCATCTCTCTTCCCAGGCTCTCACGGAGGTCATTCATTTCCTTGTCCATGGTCATCTGCCTTGTCTCGAGCGTGTTGCGCAGCTGCTCCGTCGCGAGCTTGCTCGCCGCGAGGTCCGCGGTGGCCTGCCGCAGCTCCTGGCGGCAGCTCTCCTCGGCCGCCGTCTTGAGCGCTAGCTGGGCGCGCGCCGAGTCGCGCTCCTCAAGGCCTGCGCGGCGCTGCTCGTCGACGGCGGCAAAGCTCGCAAGCGCCGAGTTGAGCCGCTTCTCGACGTCGTCCTTCTCCAGGCCGAGCGCGGCCATGTGCGCGTTGGCCGCGTCGCGCTCGCTGAGCAGCGTGTCGCGCTCTGCCTCGACCTTGGCGGCGGCGGTCTCGTGCTGCGCGATGAAGGCCGCCGCCACCTGCTCCGCCTCCCCGCAGCGCGAGAGCAGCGTCTTGCCGACCGCGCGGAGGTCCTTGATGACGAGCTTTTGCTCCTCGAGGCGCTCCTTCATCCCCTGGATCCCCGCCGGCGGCTTGCCCGAGAGCTTCGTCTCGAGCACGCCCTCGACTCGGCTGTAGTCGCGGTCCTCACCGCGGAGCGCCAGTGCGATCGGGCACGTCGTGAGCGGCGGCAGCGCCTCGGCCTCCTCGTCCATGGCGTCCGACAGGCGCTTGCCAGCCGCGTCCGCGGCCGCGAGCGAGTCTGCGAGCTCACTCGACTTTTGCTCAAAGATGGTCTGCGCGGATAGCGGCTTGGCCATGCGCGATGCGCGCGCGTCAGCGCGCGCCGCCATCTTGGCGCCCGAGCTCGACCCCGGTCGGCTGTTGCCAGCGTTCTCCTTGCCGTGCGAAGATGTGGCCCCGCGCACGCGCTTCGTGTCGCTGTTGAGCGGCGTCGTCTCACGCGTCGCCATCGCGGCCGCCGTGGCCGCCGGGGGCAGGCCGCTGGAGGAAGGGAAGGGTTGAAGGTTGGCTCCCTGCTCCGCCTGAGCAGCTACACGCCTCTTTGGTACACTTTTGAATAACAACGGACACGAAAACCAAAAAAACAAAAAAATGAGGTTCCCTCCAAAAAGCTCAGGGGCAAGAAGGTCCGCGAGCATGCCGGCCGCGAAGAAGAACCCCTTTGACAAGGGCGCGCCCGCGAAGGGCGGCGACAAGGACAAAGACGACGAGGACGAGCCCGGCGCGGGCGCCGAGGGCGCCGGCGACGACGAGGGCGCAGGCGCGGCGAGTCAGCCGACGCTGCAGCTCGACTCGGGCGAGGCGACGGGCTTCATCCGCTTCTTCCAGGGCATGGAGGCGCCGCCGGACCGCACCGTGCGCTTCTTCCACCGCAAGAAGGAGGGTGAGTTCTATTCGTGCCACGGCGACGACGCCATCTACATTGCGCAGGAGTGCTTCCACACCATGTCCGTCGTAAAGTACCTTGGCAAGAACAACGAGCTCCCGGCGGTGACCGTGTCGACCGCAAACTTCAACTCCTTTACCGCTCAGCTACTCACCGAGCGCCAGTACCGCGTCGAGGTGTGGGGCGAGAACAAGGTGCGCATCCCGACCGCGGCGGGCGGCGCTCTGTCACTGTTGAGGGCGGCGCTCTGTCCCCTGCAGGCCCACCCGCAGCCGGTGAGTAGCCCGGCCTTAGCTCTGTCGCACTGATCTGCGCTGGCCGCTTGCAGGGCAAAAACACGTGGAGCATCATCCGGCAAGGCTCGCCCGGCAACCTCGAGAGCTTCGAGGACATTGTCTTCGACGGCGGCGGCGACGCCCAGGACACGCCCATCGCCTGCTGCGTGCAGGTGTCCCAGGGCGACGCCGGCTGGAAGGTGTGCGCGTCTGCCTTGCGCCCCCGTCGCGGGTGCCGTGCCAGCCAGGCGTGCCACCGGGCCGTGCGCGCGCGCGCGTGGCTGACGTCGCTGGCCGTGCGTGGCTGCGCAGGTTGGGCTAGCCTATTGCGACAACACGCTCAAGGTGATTGGCGTCGTCGAATTCCTCGACGGCGACCAGCTGTGCAACTTGGAGGCAGCGCTCGTGCGCCTAGGAGCCCGCGAGTGCATCAAGGTCGAGGAGAAGGTAGGCGGCGCCAAGGCGGTCGAGAGCAAAAAGGTCAAAGACGTGCTGCAGCGCTGCGATGTCGTACTCACTGAGCGCAAGTCTTCTGACTTCAACGCCAAGGATATCGAGCAGGTGTGTTTTCGCGAGGCGGTCTACATGCTGCGGTCGGCGTGCTTCACGGACTCCTTGCAACCTGCACTCAGCTTATGAGCTTGCCTCCGATTATGCGCGCACCGTCCTGCGATGCGTCCTGTCCTGCGTCCTGTCCTGCGTCCTGCTCACTTGCTACCCCCGCCTTCACTCTGCCCCGCGGTGCGTGCTCTCTCTTTTCTGGCACCCCATGGCATGCAGGACCTCGCCCGCCTTCTGGGTCCTGATCAGAGCAAGCGCATCCTTCAGCTCGAGAGCCCGCTGGCGCTTGGCTCAGCGGCATGCCTTATCAAATACCTCGACTTGCTCTCGGACGAGAACTTGCACGGAAAGTTCAAGTTGCGCGAGCTTGCGCTAGATGGCACCATGAAGCTCGACCGCGCTGCAGTGCGCGCGCTCAACCTCTTTCCGCAGCCTCAGGAGGGCAATCGCAACATGTCGCTCTATTCGCTCCTCAACAAGTGCAAAACCCCTATTGGCTCGCGGCTGCTACTGCGCTGGCTGAAGCAGCCGCTCGTCGACCAGGCGGAGATTGAGGCGCGCCATGATCTCGTGGGACTCTTGATCGAGCAAGTGCAAGTGCGCCAGTCGCTTCAGGTGCATTCCTAAACCCGACCGCATGTCCATCTGCCTTTAGCATAACTAAACGCAAACTAAACCGAAGTGCCAGTGCGCAGTCGCTTCAGGTGCATTCGTATGTGTCCTCAGGCGCAGAATTGACTTGCGATTCAAATGCTGTTAGAGCAGAGTGTGCCCTCTGTTGCGGGTGGAGACACTTTGCTGCCGTCGGCGCAGCGGTGGTTTTAAGTCAGGAGACGTGTTCATATAAAATATAAAGCGAACAATGCCCCTTTGGTATGTCGCCACATGTCTATCATCATTCCATTGATATTCTGGCGTCTCGTGAGCTTGTGACAGCCAACTAAACAAAATTTAAAAAATGCCACCGTGACAAGGGCTCGGCTCGGTGACCTTAAAAATAAACACTCAACACACACAGGAGACGTACTTGCGGCACGTGCCGGACCTGGCTCGCCTGGGCCGCAAACTCCAGAAGCGGACCAAGGCCGGTCTTATGGACGCATGGCGTCTATATCAGTTCGTGCAGCAGTTGCCGGGGCTGCGCCAGGCGCTTGAAGAGGCAGATGAGGCTAGTGAGGGAGGCTTGTTCAAGGAGAGACTCATTGAGCCTCTCGCGCAGCTTGAGCAAGATTTCAAAACGGTATGCGATGGCCTGGCTCATGTCTGCGGTCAATCAAGGACCGGACTGTGCATGTGGTGCAATGCTGGCTGTGCATGTATTTTAATGCTGTCTATCAGATTGCGAGTGGAGGTATGAAAAATTGCAAACAAAAATAAGAATAAATACAACAGTATGAAAACTTGCAAATGAAAATAAAAATAAATAATCAGTATGAAAATTGCAAAAAAAAAATAAACAGTATGAAAAATTGGTGGAGCAATCCCTTGATCTTGAGGGCATCGATAACCACGAGTACCGCATCAGCCCCCGCTACAACGCGGATCTGCAGGTTATTTGACGTTTGCGTAGAAGAGAGCGTTGCCAACTCATGCGTGATGCATTTTTCATGTGTGTGTGTGTGTGTGTGTGTGTGTGTGTGTGTGTGTGTGTGTGTGTGTGATGTGTGTTTGTTTTCTTTTTTCTATGCGATTCTCTCTGTAGGTTGCGAGCGAGATGCCAAGTGACACTTGTGGATAGAATTTTCGGCCGTGCTCTTATCTGCCGAGGCTACACCCCCCTCCGTAAGGCCTGTGCGGTGGAAGTAAGTTGTGTGACACGAGTGTCCTTGCCCTGTGTCGCTGCAGGCATTGGCAGACAAAAAAGCAGACATCCTGTGTGATATCAACCAGGAGAGAGTCAAAGCCGCGTCAAAACTCGGTGCGTCCGTTGCCTTGCAAACCCAAACGCGCATGCACGCGTTCGAATCTAGATTTTAGTATCACACCTGCCAATCGGCGCAGCGTGCCCCATAACCCAGCCAAGCGCGTATACCTTTATTTTAACACAACTACTATCGGTACAAGACGTGCGTCGATATGAGGGTATATATGATCGATATGAGGGGTATATATGAGTGCGTCACCTTTATTTTACCACAACTAATATTGGTACAAGACGTGCGTCGATATGAGGGGTATATAAGATCTAGGTACCACAGAGCGATACGAGCAGCGGCCAAAGCCCTGCAAATAACAAAGGGGCATGGACCTCCGACCTGTCGCTGCATGCTGCTAACGGCGCATTCATCGTGGGGCCTTGGTGTCTGCAGGTCTAGCAGAGTCCAGCGTCAAGCTGGAGCGCAACAAGGACAAGATGTACACGCTGCGCATCACGCGCAAAGACGAGAAGGTGCTGCGCAGCAAGCAGGGCACATTCACCGTCGTGGAGACGCGGAAGGATGGCGTCAAATTCACGTACGCATATTCCGTGATTCATGCCACTCAAACGCGCTCATACTCCTGCTTGCGGGTTGCGTGGTTCATGTTTGGGGGCGTGTGTCAACTGTGCTGCGGATTTGAGGTACAGAAATCCTGTCTTTCGCTGATTCCAAGCTTGGTGCGTGCTGTTGAATATGTGCATTTGTATGCATGTCTTCAGGTCAACCACACTGCGCCCGCTAGCAGAGAAGTATCAGAATTGTGACGAGCAGTACGATCAGATCCAGGCGGGGCTGGTGGACAAGGTGATGGGCATCATTGCCACATACGCGCCGGCGGTGGAGCAGCTGTGCGAACTCATCGCGGACATGGATGTCCTTGTGGCGCTGGCACACGTGGCGAGTAACGCACCCACCCCATACGTGCGGCCGACCTTGACGGAGGCGGGGACCGGCGATCTGGTGAGAGTCTGTACGACGCTCTTGCTCCCATCGTGGGTGCTCCATTATTCGTTCTACGCGCGCATGTGCCGCATTCTGAAGCGGAATTGAATGGGCGCAGGTGCTGATGGAGGCACGGCACCCGTGTGTGGAGTCCATGGAGGACATGTCCTTTATTCCCAATGACGTTGTGCTGCGGCGGAAGGACAGCAACCTCCAGATTATTACAGGCCCTAACATGGGCGGCAAAAGCACCTACATTCGCCAGGTTGCACAACATGGGGCATGCCATATCAGCATGCATGCGGATGATTGGGACAGTGCCTACGCCACTTACTAGATGCTTCCTGTTGCCTGTTTGGCAAGTACACATAAGGCTTCGGTGCCGGCGTGTGGGTTTCTTGTGTGGTGATGATTGGGATCGCGTGATGTTGTCGTGTGGTACTTCACGCTGTCCCTGCTCTTAAATGATGGGGTGTGGTGCAACGATGGTGCTCACACGGGGCGATTTTGTGCAGGCGGGTGTAATAGTGCTCATGGCGCAGATTGGCTCTTTCGTGCCGTGTTCTTCCGCCGAGATTTCCATCTGCACTGCAATCCACGCTCGCATTGGTGCCGGCGACAACCAAGTCAAAGGTACTGACAATTGCTTTGCTATTGGTAGATTACGGATGTGCTGGGTGTGTGTGTATGCGCACGCGCGCGCGCGTGTAGAGCCGCGAGAGAAAAAATACGGTCCGCAGCAGCCGTTCTGAGAAACGACGCACTGCACAGGCGTCTCGACCTTCATGCAGGAGATGCTCGACACTGCCTCGATTCTCAATGCTGCCACCAACAAGTCGCTTGTCATCATCGACGAGTTGGGCCGCGGGACGTCCACCTACGACGGCTTCGGCCTCGCGTGGTCGATCTCTGAGCACATTGCCAAGCAGATCAAGGCGCAGTGTCTCTTCGCCACACATTTCCACGAACTCACGGATCTGGCGAAGGCCGTGCCAAGCGTGACCAACCGCCACGTCACTGCGCACGTTGCGGACGGCAAGCTGACGATGCTCTATCAAGTGCGGGACGGTCCGTGTGACCAGAGTTTCGGCATTCATGTCGCCGAAATCGCGCGCTTTCCTCCGCACGTGGTGTCGATGGCGCGCAGGAAGGCTGATGAGCTTGAGATGCTAGGTAATAGCGGGAGCATGTTGATTGACGACGCGTCGGAACGGTTGACGGGCCACAAGCGGAAGGCCGAGGAGGAGGGCGAGGGTGGACCAGAGAAAGACGTGGAAGGGAGCAGGTTGATGGTCAAGTTTTTGGAGGAATTTTCGGCGCTGCCGCTCGACTCTATGACGCCAAACGACGCGTGCCACAAAGTGCGCACAATGAGGCACGAACTCGAGAAGCTTCAAAACCCCTTCATCCAGCGCGTGCTCGAAGCACCTGCGCTCTAAGGTCTGCTGCGGACATAGACACAGGAATGCGGTGTAACAATTTTGATGTTGTTGGAGGGCTTGGGGGCCCGGTAATCCGCGGCACCGTGACGTTTGTAGTGTAAATCATATCGTGCAACCTTGAATACCTAAGATGTTACAGTACAGACTACTTGAGACGCTTCCGTGCAAGTGTCGCTCCTGATAGATCATCTTGAATCTCTTCCTCCCTCTTTTCCTCTCTGACTCCCCTCCACCCTCGATCATAGTTTGGTGTCAACCCTCCTCCTCCTCCCCCCATCCCCCCCCCCCACCCCCCCCCCTTCCCTTCTCTCCTTCATCACTGTTATGTGTCACGGATTGAGCGTACCCCTGAGGTATGCACAAGTGTCAAAATAGACCTACTATACAGACAAAAGAGACCTACTATACAGACAAAAGAGACCTACACTCGCTTGACATACCTCCTCTGCGTCTCCGGCTGTGCCATCACCCTCTTCCTCGCTTCCGTTACCCTCTTCCTCACTATCGGGCCGTGTCATTTGTTTGCTGTGTGCGTTGTCAGTGGGCAAGCGTGAGCTGTGAGAGAGAGAGAGAGAGAGAGAGAGAGAGAGAGTGTGTGTGTGTGTGTTTGAGCGTGTACGGAGGGAATGTGTGTCTGCGAGAGAGAGAGAGAGACAGAGAGACAGAGAGACAGAGAGACAGAGAGAGACAGAGAGAGAGAGTTTCAGCGTGGAAGGAGGGAATGTGCGTGCGAGAGAGGGGTGTGTGTGTGTGTGTGTGCGCGCGCGCGCGCGTGTGTGGGTACCGCGGAGAG
>Ga0315899_10002549_pt1 | contig 20139 bp, 23 predicted proteins | sample LakEriMetagenome_2_FD_203518 | JGI IMG/M metagenome (GOLD analysis project Ga0315899, IMG submission 203518) | Freshwater fungal communities from buoy surface, Lake Erie, Ohio, United States - Buoy 4 MA112 | ecosystem: Environmental > Aquatic > Freshwater > Lake | place: USA: Lake Erie, Ohio... | reverse complement strand
TGTTCCCCCCAACATAGGCATGTTTCCGCACAACTTCAAATAGCGGCTTGTCCCACGGCGCGCGGCGCGGCCATTGCCCCCGGCACAGGCCCCTGCTAAGCGCGCGGGTCAGCAATGGCCCGGGGCGCACCCGCCCCCAACCGGGAAAGTCAAGGACGAGCATGGCCGAGGAAACGGACCACATCACCACCAGCATCGGCAACGGCGCGGATACCGCCCCGCAGATCGCGCTGATCAGCCAATATGTGAAGGACCTGTCCTTCGAAAATCCCAATGCGCCCGCCGTTTACCAGTGGCAGGACCAGCCGCAGATCGACGTCCAGTTCAACATCGGCGCCGACCGCGTGGGCGACGACGTGCTGGAAGTATCGCTCAAGATCGAGGTCAAGGCCACCGCGCCGCAGGGCACCGCCTTCGCCGTCGAGCTGGTCTATGCCGCGCTGTTCGGCATGCGCAACGTGCCCGAGGATCAGATCCAGCCCTTCATGCTGGCCGAAGCCCCCCGCCTCACCTTCCCCTTCGCCCGCCGCGTGCTGGCCGACGCGATCCGCGACGGCGGATTCCCGCCGCTGGTGCTGGAGCCGATCGATTTCGGCGGGCTGTACCTGCAGCAGGCCGAGCAGATGCAGGCGACCGCGGGCGAGCCGGCCGGCCACGCCTAAGCGCTCCATGCCCCTCCTCCCCGTTCGGGCCAAGCCTGTCGAAACCCTCCTCCTTCTTTCGGAGGAAGGCCCTTCGACACGTTCGGGGCGAACGGGTTGCGAGGTTCGCAGATGAAGTTGATCCGCGCCCTGGGATCGGTGGGCGGGCTGACGCTTGCCAGCCGCATCCTCGCGCTGGTGCGCGATTCGCTCGCCGCGCGCTATGTCGGCGCGGGCTTTGCGTCGGACGCGTTCAACGGCGTCGCCTTTCGCCTGCCCAACATGTTCCGCGCGCTCTTTGCCGAGGGCGCCTTTTCCGCCGCGTTCATCCCGCTGTTCAACAAGAAGGCGGCGGGCGATGGCGGATTGCCCGCCGGTTATGATTTCGCGCAGCGGGCGATGGCGGTGCTGCTGCCGGTGCTCATCTGCTTCACCATCCTGCTGATCGCCGCCGCCTGGCCGCTGACCTGGGCGCTTTCGGGCGGCTTTTCGCGCCAGAACCCGACGGCGGAGCAGTTCGCCTTCGCGGTCATGCTGTCGCGCATCACCATCCCCTATCTGGCGCTCATCAGCCTCGCCTCGCTGCTGGGCGGCATCCTCAACTCGCTCGACAAATTCTGGGTCAACGCCGCCGCGCCGATCCTGCTCAACCTCAGCATGATCGCCGGGCTGTGGCTGTTCCACGGCGCGGACGAATATGAGACCGCGCGGGTGCAGGCGATTTCGGTGACGCTGGGCGGCGCGCTGCAGCTTTTGTGGCTCACGCTCGCCTGCCGCAGCGCCGGCGTTTCGCTGAAGCTGCGGCGGCCGCGCCTGGACGCGGACGTGAAGGAGCTTCTGCGCCTGATCGTGCCGGCCGCCGCCGGGGCGGGCGCGGCGCAGATCAACCTGCTCGTCTCCACCGCCCTGTCGGGCTGGCTGCTGGCGTCGGGCTCCATCACCTATATCTATTATGCCGACCGGCTGAACCAGCTGCCGCTGGGCCTGATCGGCATCGGCCTTGGCACCATCCTTTTGCCCACCGTGTCGCGGATGTTGTCCAGGGGGCAGGAGGCCGAAGCCATGGAGACACAGAACAGGGGGATCGAACTCGCCCTGTTCCTGACGCTGCCCGCCACCGTCGCCTTCCTGACCGTAGCCGAACCGATCGTGCGCGGGCTGTTCCAATATGGCCGCTTCACGGCGGAGGATGCGATGCGGTGCGGATGGGCGTTGTCGGCCTTTTCCATCGGCCTGCCTTCCTATGTGCTGGTGAAGGTGCTGACGCCGGGCTATTATGCGCGCGGCGACACCAGGACGCCGGTGCGTTATGCGATGCTGTCGATCCTGATCAACATCGTGGGCAATATCGCGATGATCCCGTCTTTGGGAACCATTGGCCTGGGCCATATCGGCCCGCCGCTCGCCACCGCCCTGTCCTCCACCGTCAATGTGGCGATGCTGTATCGCACGCTGGTGAAGCGCGGCCATTTCCATGCCGACGCGGGGCTGCGCCGCCGTCTGCCACGCCTCGCGATCGCCGCTGTCATCATGGGCGGGGCGCTGCTGGCGGGCAAGCATCTGCTCGACCCGTGGCTCACCGGCGCGATGCTGCAGCGCTATGCGGCGCTGTCCCTGCTTGTCGGCGCGGGCGTCGCGCTGTACGGGCTGGCCAGTGTCGTGGTGGGCGCCTACCGCCTGTCCGACATCAAGGCGCTGATGCGCCGCAAGTCCGCAACCTCCTGAACCAACGGATACCCCCATGCGCGTCCTTTCCGGCATCCAGCCGACCGGCAACCTGCACCTTGGCAACTATCTGGGCGCGATCCGCAACTGGGTGCGGATGCAGGACGAGATGGACAGCGCGAGCCAGTGCTTCTTCTTCCTGGCCGACATGCATTCGGTGACGGTGCATGAGGGACGCGAGCAGCGCATCCGCAACGTGCGCGACATGGCCGCCGCGCTGGTCGCCGCCGGGATCGATCCCGACAGGAGCGTCCTGTTCAACCAGGCGCGCGTGCCCGCTCATGCCGAGCTGTGCTGGTTGCTCAACGGCACCGCGCGGATCGGCTGGCTCAACCGCATGACCCAGTTCAAGGACAAGGCGGGCAAGGACCGCGAAGGCGCGTCCGTCGGCCTCTTCGTCTATCCGGTGCTCCAGGCCGCCGACATCCTGGTCTACAACGCCACCCATGTGCCCGTGGGCGAGGACCAGAAGCAGCATCTGGAACTGGCGCGCGACATTGCGGCGAAGTTCAACACCGATTTCGGCGTGGACCTCTTTACCCTGCCCGACCCGATCATTCCCAAGGAATCGGCGCGGATCATGTCATTCCGCGACGGGACCGCGAAAATGTCCAAGTCCGATCCGTCCGACATGAGCCGCATCAACCTGACCGACGATGACGACGCCATCATGACCAAGGTGAAGAAGGCCAAGACCGATCCCGAACCGCTGCCCGAAAGCGCCGAAGGGCTGGCCGGGCGGCCGGAAGCGGGCAATCTGGTCGGCATCTTCGCCACTTTGTCCGGCAGCACGGCCGACGCGGTGTGCGCCGATTTTGCGGGCAAGGGCTTTGGCGCGTTCAAGCCGGCGCTGGGCGAATTGCTGGTCGAGACGCTGCGCCCGATCCGCGAACGCTTCCTGGAACTGCGCACCGACGATGCGGCGCTGGACGCCATTCTGGACAAGGGCGCGGCCAAGGCGGCGGCGGCGGCCGAACCGACGCTGCGCGCGGCCTATGACGCGATGGGGCTGATGCGTTAGGGGACGGGATACGGGTTTTCGCGGGTCGCGCCGTCCCATTTCCGACCGGACATGGTTTTGCGCCCATATGGTTGGTTCGAGCGTTCAAACGATGTTCAGTTGCGTTTTGCTAGGGCAGGGCGCAGAAGATCAACAGGCGCATCGCCTGGATACAGGACGTGAGAAAATGACCCGTTTCAAGAAGTTCGGCCTGATCGCGGCGCCCGCCCTGGCGCTGGTGTCGCTGTCGGGATGCGCGACCGGCTTCAAGGCCGATGTCGCCCGTTTCCAGCAGCTCCCGGCCCCCGCCGGGCAGAGCTATACCATCGTCGCCGACGATCCGCGGCTGTCGGGCGGCCTGGAATTTTCGCACTATGCCGATCTGGTCGGACAGCGGCTGAGCCAGACCGGCTATGTGCAGGCCAGCGACCCGGCGCGCGCGGACCTGATCGTCCGCGTCGCCTATGATGTCGACAATGGCCGCGAGAAGGTGCGCTCGACCGGCTTTGCCGGGGCCGGTTGGGGCCCTGGCTGGGGTCCGGGCTGGGGCCGTGGTCGCGGATACTGGGGCCGCCCCTGGGGCTATGGCTTCTATGACCCCTGGCTGTTCGGCGGCGCAGGCTATGGCGACGTCAGCAGCTATACCGTCTATACCAGCGACCTGAGCCTCAAGATCGACCGCGCGGCGGACAATCGCCGCCTGTTCGAGGGCAAGGCGCAGGCCCAGTCGCTGTCCAACAAGCTGACCTATCTGGTGCCGAACCTGATCGACGCGATGTTCACCAACTTTCCGGGGCAGAACGGCGAAAGCGTGAAGATCACCCTGCCGCCCGAAAAGAAGGGCTGAGCACTCTATCGCTATGAAGCGGCGAGAGGCCCGGCGTTCGCGTGAACGCCGGGCCTTTTGCTGTGGGGCGTAGATGAGGGGCGAGCGTTCGCTGTAGTCGGGCCGCTGTTGCAAAAGGGCAGGAAGCAGGATGCCGGGTCGAGCCCGGCATGACGAAGGGGTGGCGAAGGTCGACCATTGGCGGGCATTTGTCTGCCTTGCACGATGCTCTGAAAGCAGACACAATCGGACGAAAATAGCGGCGTGAGAAGCCAATGGTCTATGTATTTTGCCATATTGAAGATGTCGGCAATGGCTTCCCGCCAATGTGCGACATGACCTTTGAAATTATCGAAAAGAAGTATGACGAAGCTCGGTCTTGCTGGAAAATAGCTTTTCGCGCGGATGCTCCCCCTTATGAGCCTGTGGGATTTGGAGCTACTATCCCGACTTCTGGATGGCGAGAGCAAGTCGATGGGGAAGGTGAAGATGCATTCCACAGCTTCTGGGGGTCGATCATCCTTCATTCGCGCGGCGTTGAAAGCGATCGGCTATTGGGCCTTCTGGCAAAGCAATATGGAATTCCGGCACCGGCAAAGGCGAACGGTCTGTTTGAAAGAATGCTAGGAAAGAAAGGCGATGGAATTGAGCATGGGTGGATCTTTGCAAATAGCATTGAATGCCTCGCAGTAGGTATCAACTCCAATCCCGCGTTAATTGCTGATGACGTAGTTCACATGAAAATATTTTTGGAAGATGGTGTCGAAGACGGACGCTACGCCGAAATTTTCTTTAACGTTGATATGCCGGAGGGGTTCGCAGCGTTAAACGAGAAGGACCAAGATTATCGCGCAGATTTGGTTCACTGGCTGTCATTGCCGGGAGATGTCGATGCCAATCCGTACTAATGAGGGTGGCCTGCTTTACTGCGAATTGACGTCCGCTATCGCCTGATCCGCGTCCTAAACTTGCCTGTCCGCTATCCACCCCACTCCGTCATCCCAACGAAAGCTGGGATCCCACTTTCTTACAGCGCTGAGGAAATAAAGAGATGCCAGCCTGCGCTGGCATGACGGGATGGGGGAGACTGTCCGTCGCACGCCCAAATCCATTCACCCCCTATCCTGCGCCCCGCCTGCCCGGTAGCCTGCTGCCCTGCCCCGCCGCTCCCGGAGAATGCCGCCCATGTCCCTGACCGTCCGCATCCTGATCGCGCTGGTGCTGGGGCTGGGGTGCGGGATCGGGCTGGCGGAATGGGGTGCGGGCGTCGAGGGGGAGATCGTCGCGGTCGCGCAGCCGATCGGCAAGGCGTGGCTCGGCGGATTGCAGATGCCGCTCATCCCCCTGATCTTCGCGCTGCTGGTCATGGGCATCGCCCAGGCGGCGGCGACCGCGCGCAGCAACGGGACGGCGGGACGCGCGATTGGCCTGTTCGCGATCCTGCTGCTGCTGTCGGCCGGCGTGGCGGCGATCGCGGGGCCGCTGATGCTGCATCTGTGGCCGGTGCCCGCGAGCGCGATGGGCGCGCTGACCGGCGCTGGCCCGGTGAGCGAGGTGCCGGACGTGCGGCCTTCCGCCGAGTGGCTGCTGGGCTTCATCCCGGTCAACCCGATCAAGGCCGCGAGCGAGGGTCAGGTGGTGGCGGTGGTGCTGTTCGCGCTGGTGTTCGGCTTTGCGGTCACGCGAATCGCGGCGGAGCGGCGGGCGATGCTGACCGGATTTTTCGAGGCGCTGGCCGACGCGCTGCTGGTGGTGGTCGGATGGGTGCTGTGGCTCGCGCCCGTCGGCGTCTTCGCGCTGGCGCTGGTGGCGGGCGCGCGGTCGGGCCTCGCCACGGCGGGGGCGCTCCTCCACTATATCGGCTTCATCGTGCTGCTGTGCCTGCTGGTGACGCTGCTCGTCTATCCGCTGGCGATGATCGCGGGGCGGATCGCGCCGGGGCGGTTCGCGCGTGCCGCCCTGCCCGCGCAGGCCATCGCCTTTTCAACGCAAAGTTCGATCGCGTCGCTGCCCGCGATGATCCAGGCCTGCGACGGCGGCCTTGGCGTGCGGACAACGACGCGCAGCATCGTGCTGCCGCTCGCCATATCCCTGTTCCGCATCACGAGTCCCCCCGCCAATCTGGGCGTGGCCCTTTATCTGGGGGCGATGAGCGGCGTGCCGCTCGGCCCGACGCAATTGGTCCTGGGCGTATTGGTGGCGGCGATCGTCAGCCTGGCGGCGGTGGGGCTGCCCAGCCAGATCACCTTCTTCACCACCACCGGCCCCATATGCCTTGCGATGGGCGTGCCGGTCGAGGCGCTGCCGCTGTTGCTGGCGGTGGAGACCGTGCCCGACATCTTCCGCACGGTGGGCAACGTCACCGCCGACATGGCGACAGCGCGGATCATCGATCAGGGCGCGGTCAGGGAATCCGCCGCGCCGTCAGGATCCTGACCGGCGTTTCCAGCATCTGCCCCTTCATCACGCCCTCGCCCCTGGTAGGCGATTTGGGATCGGCGAGGATCGCCTTCACCACGTCCATCCCCTCCACCATATGGGCAAAGACGGCAAAGCCCTGATTGTCGCCGGCCGCTTGCGGATGGGCGTCCATCGCCGGCATCTTGCCCAGTACGATGAAGAAGTCGCCGGTGGCGCTGCCCGGCGCATAACGGGCCATGGACAGCGCGCCGTCATCATGGGTGAGGCCGGTCTGGCTGGTGGGTTCATGCGCGATGGGCGGCAGGATGCGCTTGGGGTCGTTCTGCGCTCCGCCCTGCACGAAGCCATAGTCGGGCGCGCCGACGCCCCGATAGAAAGCGGTGCCGTCGAGTCGTTTCTGGTCCACATATTTGAGGAAATTGCCGGCCGTGACAGGCGCCTTGCCGGCATGGACGGCGATGACGATGCGCCCCTTGTCCGTTTCCAGCGCGACGCGGACGTCGCCGGGCATCGGCGCTGGCGGCACGCCCTGGGCGGCGGCGTGCGGGACGATGAGAAGGGCGAGCAGCAGGAGCAGGGCGGAGCGAATCATGGCCCCTAGCCTAGCTGCTCCCGCCCCGGACGCCAGAGCCCGTCTGTCAGCCTTCCAGCTGGCGCAGCAGGGCACGCACGTCGGCATCGATGTCGGGGTTGCTTTCGCGCAGCTGTTCGATGGTGCGCACGGCGTGGATGACCGTGCTGTGATCGCGCCCGCCGAAGATGCGGCCGATTTCCGGCAGCGAACGCGGCGTCATCTTCTTGGCGAGATACATGGCGACCTGGCGTGGCCGGGCGACAGCGCGCGCGCGGCGCTTGGAGCGCATTTCCGCGGGATCGATCTTGTAATGGGCGGCGCAGGCCTTCTGGATTTCGTCCACGGTGATGCGGCGCGTATTGGCGCGCACCGCGTCCGCCAGCATCTGCTGCGCGAAGTCGAGGTCGATCGAGCGGCCGGTGAGCTGCCCATAGGCGACCAGCTTGTTGAACGCGCCTTCCAGTTCGCGCACGTTCGAGCGGATCGAGCGGGCGAGGAAATCGATGACGGCATCCGGCACCGGCGGGTCGCCGGCCACCAGCCGCTTCGATTCGAGGATGGCGAGCCGCAGGTCGAGCCCGGCGGGCTGGATGTCGGCGACCAGGCCACCGGCGAGCCGCGACAGGATGCGCGGATCGATCGATTCGAGCAGTTGCGGCGCGCGGTCGGCGGTGACGACGATGCGCGCCCCCGAATCGATGAGGTCGTTGACCGTGTGCAGGAATTCCTCCTGCGTCGACCCCTTGCCCGCGATGAACTGGATGTCGTCGATCAACAGCAGCCGGGCTGCCCGCAGCCGCGCCTTGAACGCCATCGTGTCGTTGGCGCGCATGGCGTTCACGAATTCCATCATGAAGCGCTCCGCCGACATGTAGAGCACCGGCTGCTGCGGCGAATGGGCGGAAAATTCGGCGGCGATCGCGTGCAGCAGGTGCGTCTTGCCCTGGCCGGTGCCGCCATGGATGAAGAGCGGGCTGAAGCGCGGCGTGGCTTCGCCCGCCATCGCCTGCGCCGCCGAACAGGCGAGCCGGTTGGTATCGCCCACAACGAAATCGGCAAAGCCATGGCGCGGCTGGAAATTGGACGCGGGCGCTGCAGCCACGGCGGCGGGCGCGGGCGCAGCCTGTTCGACATGCACCACCTCCAGCAGGCGGAGGCCGGCCGAATCGGGCGCAGGGCGCACCCGCACGTCCCGCACCGACGCGCCCGCCGCGCGCCACGCCATGCGCAGGCGATCGCCGAAATGGCCGGACACGAAATTGGCGCTGAAATCGCTCGCCACCAACAGGTCGAGGGTCTGCGATTCGGGGCAATAATCGCCAAGCCGCACGGGCTTTAGCCACTGGTCGAACATCCGGGCGCCGATATCGCGGCGCAGGCCGGCTCGGATCGCGGCCCAGGCCGATTCCAGGGCTTCGTCGGCCCGAATCGTCTGTCCATCCTGCCAAGCCACAACGCGCACCCCGTCCTTCATCTTTTTCCCTGTTCCCCACACCCGGTACGCCCCGATACGGAGCGGCACGATTGGACGCACGAACCCAGTCAGAAAAGCCCCCGCCTTCCCGAGCACATGCGCTGAAAATCTGTCATGACGGCCAGAGGTCAGTGATTCGACAGCGGCCGGATTTCAAAAATAGACAGGGCGGCAGGGCCGGATCAAGGCCAAGACGGTTCAAAAAAATGAAATAAAGACGTTGACGCGGATAAGCGCCAAAAATCGGCGTTACTTATTTTTTTGTTTTTTATCAGCCTATTACTTCAACAAAACTATGTTGCAGCGCGTCGAATCGCGGGAAATGCGTCACTGTCCGAAAATGACATCCATGTGAATGCAGCGAAAAAGCCCGCCTCGGTGAACCGAGGCGGGCTGTTCAGGTCCGAGCCTTGTCGAAAGGGTCAGGCGAGCGCGCTGACAGCCTTGGTCAGGCGGCCGAACTTGCGCGCGGCGGTGTTCTTGTGCAGCACGCCGCGGGCAACGCCACGGGCCAGTTCGGGCTGAACGGACTGCAGCGCCGTGGCGGCGGCGGCCTTGTCACCGGCGGTGATGGCGGCTTCCACCTTCTTCACCAGGGTGCGGATCCGGCTGATGCGGGCGCCATTGATCGCGGCGCGACGCTCGTTGCGACGGATGCGCTTCTTGGCTTGCGGCGTATTGGCCATTCTTTTCCTCGGTTCTCGTCAAATCTAGGGCAAGAGGCCCGATCAGATTCGCCGACCAGCCTCGTGAAGGTGCGCCCCTTACAGGGGAATGGGACACCCGTCAACGGGGCGAAGCCGCGCTATTTCTGGCATTTCGGGCAGTAGAAGGTGGATCGCCCGCTCATCGTGCGCCGCAACACCACGCCGCCGCAGCCGCACGCTTCCCCTTCCCGGCCATAGACGCGCCACTGTCTGGAAAAATAGCCCAGCTCCCCATCGGGCCGCGCATAGTCGCGCAGCGTCGACCCGCCGGCCGTGATCGCGGCGGCGAGCACCGTGCGAATCGCTTCCACCAGCATGGCAAGGCGCTTGCCGCTGATCTTCCCCGCCGCCCGCGTGGGCGCGATGCCCGCCATGTTGAGCGCCTCGCAGACATAGATGTTGCCAAGGCCCGCGACGATCCGCTGGTCGAGCAGCGCCGCCTTGATCGGGGTCGCCTTGCCGCCGAGCGCGGCGGCCAGCCGGTCCGCGTCGAAGTCCGGGCCGAGCGGTTCAGGCCCCATGCGGGTGAAGGGGCTGTATCCGGTCCAGGCGTCGGCGCGCACCAGATCGACCGATCCGAATCGCCGCGGGTCGTTGAGCGTCAGGAGCCGGCCTTCATCGGTTTCGATCAGCAGATGGTCATGCGCGCCGATTTCCACCGGGTCGATGCGCCAGCGCCCTGACATGCCGAGGTGGAAGACCATCATGTCGCCCCGATCGGTTTCGATGAGGCCATATTTGGCGCGGCGGGACAGGCCGGTCACGCGCGCGCCGGTCAGCCGCTGGCGCAGGTCCACGGGGATGGGAAAGCGCAGGTCCGCGCGGCGCGGTTCCACCCGCACGAGCGCGCGCCCCTCCAGCACGGATCGAAGGCCGGCAACCGTCGTTTCGACTTCGGGAAGTTCGGGCATGATCCGCATCTAGGCACGGGGCGGGGGAATAACCAGCTTCTTGGCTGGAACGGCGATCAATCTCTGTCTAGAGGGCTTCATCATGAGCGAAACAGCATCCTTCGGCTATCGCGACGTCGATGCCGCCGAAAAGGCGGGCATGGTCCGCGCGGTCTTTTCCAACGTCGCGGGCAAGTACGACCTGATGAACGACGCCATGTCGGGCGGCGCGCATCGGTTGTGGAAGGACCAGTTCGTGCGCCGGGTGAAGCCCAGGCCAGGCGAACAGATCCTCGATATGGCGGGCGGCACGGGCGACATCGCCTTTCGCATGCACCGGCATGGCGCGCAGGTGACGGTGTCGGACATCAACCCCGAAATGCTGGCCGTGGGCGTCGAGCGTGCGCAGAAGAAGGGCTATGAGGGCCTTATCTGGTCCGAGCAGAATGCCGAAGAGCTGACCTTTGGCGACCGGGAATTCGACGCCTACACCATCGCCTTCGGCATCCGCAACGTGACCCATATCGACAAGGCGCTGAAGGAAGCGCACCGGGTGCTGAAGTTTGGCGGGCGTTTCTTCTGCCTGGAATTTTCGACGACGACATGGCCGGGTTTTTCGGACGTCTATGACGCCTATTCGCACAGGCTGGTGCCGCAGCTTGGCAAGCTGTTCGCCAATGACGCCGACAGCTATCGCTACCTGATCGAATCGATCCGCCGCTTTCCGCCGATGCCGAAATTCGAGGGGCTGATCCGCGACGCGGGCTTCACGGCGACGAAGGTGGAACCGATCCTGGGCGGGCTGGTGGCGATCCACAGCGGCTGGAAGATCTGACGCGGGAATGACCAGCCACGTCACCCATATCTGGCGGCTCCTGAAATGGGGGCGGACGCTGGCGCGGCATGGCGCGCTGCGCGGCATAGAGCGCGATCCGCTGACGCCCGCGCCGGTGCGGCGGCTGGTGCGGCTCGCCCGTTTCGGCGCGAGGGTGCCGGCGCAGCCGCGCTATGCCGACGCCTTCCAGGCGATCGGCCCGGCCGCGATCAAGCTGGGCCAGACGCTGGCGACCCGTCCCGACCTCGTTGGAGAGGAAGCGGCGGCGGACCTGCTGCGCTTGCAGGATGCGCTGCCGCCCGTGCCGTTCGAGACGATCAGGGCGCAGATCGAGCAGAGCTTCGGCCGGCCGCTGGAGGCGCTCTACAGCCGGTTCGACGAAGCGCCGGTCGGCGCCGCTTCCATCGCGCAGGTGCATCGCGCGCTCACCACCGACGGGCGCGACGTCGCGGTCAAGGTGATCCGCCCCGGCGTGATCGACCAGTTCAACCGCGACATCCAGACCTATGAATGGGCGGCCGCCCATGTCGAGCAGGTCGGCGGCGAGGTCGCCCGCCTGCGCCCCCGCCTCGTCATCGCCAACATGAAGCGCTGGACCGCGCGGGAGCTGGACCTGCGCCGCGAAGCCGCCTCCGCATCCGAACTGGCCGAGGCGATGGAGGCCATGCCGGGATATCGCGTGCCCGCCATCGACTGGGACCGCACGACCGGCAAGGTCATGACGATGGAATGGATCGACGGCATCAAGATCGCCGATCGCGCCGCGCTGATCGCCGCCGGGCATGATGTGAAGGATCTTGCCGCCCGCCTCGTCAACGCGTTCCTGCGGCAGGCGATCGCGGAGGGATTCTTCCACGCCGACATGCATCAGGGCAATTTGTTCGTGACCGCGAGCGGCGACATCGTCGCCATCGATTTCGGCATCATGGGGCGGATCGACCGGCGCGCGCATGTGGCTGGCCGAAATCCTCTACGGCCTCATCACCGGCAATTATCGCCGCGTGGCGGAAATCCATTTCGAGGCGCAATATGTGCCCGCCCATCACAATGTCGCCGAGTTCGCGACCGCGCTGCGCGCCGTGGGCGAGCCGATGCGCGGCAAGCCGGTGCGCGAACTGTCGGTCGGCGGGATGCTGGACGGCCTGTTCGCCATCACCCGCGACTTCGACATGCAGACCCAGCCGCACCTGCTGTTGCTGCAAAAGACCATGGTCATGGTGGAGGGCGTGGCGACCGCGCTCGACCCCGATATCAACCTGTGGGAAACGAGCGGCCCCTATGTGAAGGGCTGGCTGCGCGACGAGCTGGGGCCGGAGGCCAAGGCGGCCGACACGCTGATCGAGAATTGGCGCACGCTGCAACGGCTCCCCGCCCTTGTCCGCCGGATCGAGGATGCCTTCCCCGAGAAGGGCGGCGCGCCCCCGCCCCCGCCGCTCGGCGAAGTCAGGCTGATCCGGGTGGGCGGCGGATGGCGCTATGCGGCGGTCGCCGCGCTCGCGGCGGCGGCCGGGGCTGGCGCTGTGTGGCTGCTTGGCTTATCTTGAGGGGCATGACCCGCGAGGAAGCCATTGCCCGTTTGAAGCCGCATGAGGCTGAACTGCGCGCGGCGGGGCTGTCGGCGCTTTACTTGTTTGGGTCCACCCCGCGCAATGATGCGGGACAGGATTCCGATGTTGACCTGATGTGCGAAATCGGCCGGAGCAGCCGCATGGACCTGATCGCCTTTGCGGGACTCAAGCGCAGGATCGAGACCTATGTTGCGAGCCGCACGGATCTGGTCGAACGAGGGTCGATGCGGCCGCGCGTCCGCGCGCGGGCCGAGGCAGACATGGTTCGAATCTTCTAATGCCATCAGATTATCGGGATCAGGATCTGCTGGAATTGATGGTCGAACGGATCGAGCATATCCAACGCCGTCCGAGGAAGCTGGACGAATCGGCTTTTCTGGCTGATCAGGACGAAATCGACCTGACCTGTTTTCGCCTGCTGCACATGGGCGAAGCAGCCAACAAACTGTCCAGTGCCATCAAACTTCGTCACACTGACATTCCCTGGATCCACATTTACGGTATGCGCAACATCGTCAGTCACGATTATTTCGGCGTGAACCCCGCGATCGTCCGGATGACGGCCACAACGAGGCTGGACCAGCTTCGCGCCCGGTGCCGCAGCGAGCTGGACAATCCACCCTCATGACCCAGCGCGTCCTCCTCATCGTGTCCGGCGGCATCGCGGCGTACAAGGCGCTGGAGCTGGTCCGGTTGCTGCGCAAGCGCGGCATCGCGGTGCGGGCGGTGCTGACCGAGAGCGCCAAGCAGTTCGTGACGCCGCTCAGCCTTGGCGTGCTGACTGAGGATCAGGTGTTCGACGACCTGTTCGACCTGAAGGCCGAGCGCGAAATCGGGCATATCCAGCTGTCCCGGCAGGCGGACCTGCTGGTGGTCGCGCCGGCCACCGCCAACATCCTCGCCAAGATGGCGAACGGGATCGCGGACGATCTGGCGACGACATTGCTGCTCGCCACCGACAAGCCGGTGCTGGCGGTGCCGGCGATGAATGTGCGGATGTGGCACCACAAGGCGACGCAGCGCAATCTGGAGCGGCTCCACGCCGATGGCATCCACATCATGACCCCCGACGATGGCGCGATGGCGTGCGGCGAATATGGCAAGGGCCGGCTGCCCGAGCCGGAGGCGATAGCGGCAGAGATCGAACGGCTGCTCAGCCTCCCGCAGCCCACCGATCCTCTGGCGGACCAGCCGGATTTCGCGCGCGACGCCCGGCCGCTGGCGGGCAGGCATATCCTGGTCACCGCAGGGCCGACGCACGAGCCCATCGACCCGGTGCGCTACATCGCCAACCGATCGTCCGGCAAGCAGGGTTTCGCCATCGCAGCCGCCGCCGCGCGGGCCGGCGCGCATGTCACGCTGGTCGCGGGACCGGTCCATCTGCCCACGCCCGCAGGCGTCGACCGGGTGGATGTGGAGACCGCGCGCGAAATGCTCGCCGCCGTCGAGGCCGCGCTGCCGGCGGACGGGGCGATCATGGTCGCCGCCGTCGCCGACTGGCGCGCCGCCGACCCTGCCGACCAGAAACTCAAGAAGGACGGGTCCGGCCAGCCCGCCCCGCTCGCGCTGGTGGAGAACCCGGATATTCTGGCGACGCTGGGCCGCCATGCCCAGCGCCCGTCCCTGCTCATCGGCTTTGCCGCCGAAACGCAGATGATCGCCGACCATGCGCGGGCGAAGCTGGCCAAGAAGGGGGCGGACTGGATCGTCGCCAACGACGTGTCGGGTGACGTAATGGGCGGCGAGAGCAATACCGTCCAGATCGTGACCGCCGCCGGCATCGAAAGCTGGCCCGTCCTGCCCAAGGGCGACGTTGCCGCCCGCCTCATCGAAAAGGTTGCCGATGCCCTCTCCGCTCGCCCCGATTGACATCCAGATCAAGCGCCTGCCCCATGGCGAGGGGCTTCCCCTGCCCGCCTATGCCACCGCGCATGCGGCGGGCATGGACGTGGTGTCGGCCGAGGAACTGGTGCTGGAACCGGGCGCGCGTCATGCCGTGGCGACCGGTTTCGCGCTGGCGATTCCCGAGGGCTATGAAGTGCAGGTGCGCCCCCGGTCGGGCCTGGCGCTCAAACATGGCATCAGCCTGCCGAACACGCCCGGCACCATCGACGCCGATTATCGCGGCGAATTGAAGATCATCCTCATCAACCTGGGCGACCGGCCCTTCCCGATCGCTCGGGGCGACCGCGTCGCGCAACTGGTGGTCGCCCCGGTGCAGCTTGCCAGCTTCACGGAAGTCGATAGTCTGGACGAAACCGTGCGCGGATCGGGCGGTTTCGGATCGACAGGAGTGTGATGCGATGACGATGCTGCTTTCGCTGATGCTGGCTGCCGCCGCCCCGACGGGCGCAGCGCCGCCCATGCCCGAGGATCTGAGCAGCGTTCCCGTGATCGAGGGGTGGCAGGGGCGCCGCATATCGCCGCGATGGTCGGAAGATGTGGCGCGCTTCTACCGCAAGGGCAAATGCGCCGGCGCCACGCCCTATGAGGGCTCGTGGTTGCTGGAAATCGACATGCTTTTCCTTCTGTCGCCGGACGGCAAGCCGCTGAAAATTGCGCCAGTCAACGCGCACTGCGAGCCGGTCGAATCCTTCGTCAGCGGCCGGATTCTCGGGACGTTGCGCAACAGCTTCCCCAAGAGCGACACAACAGAACCTCGCTGGATGCGCTCGCAGGTACGGTTCCTCTGGTCGGACGCGCCGTGACGCTGACCGACGAGCAGCTGGAGCGGTATGCGCGCCACATCGTGCTGAAGGAGATTGGCGGCGCGGGGCAGGCGCGGCTGTCTTCGGCCGATGTCGCGGTGATCGGCGCGGGCGGGATCGGCAGTCCGGCTATCCTCTATCTCGCAGCGGCCGGCGTCGGCACGATCCGGGTGATCGACGACGACAGGGTGGCGCTGTCCAACCTGCAGCGGCAAGTGCTGTTCGGGACCGGCGACGTGGGCGCGCCCAAGGCGGAAGCGGCGATGGCTGCGGTGGCGCGGCTGAACCCGGACGTGAAGCTGGTGCCCATCAACGCGCGGATCGACGCCGGCAATGCAGCGCTGATCCTGCGCGACGCGGACGTGATCCTGGACGGGTGCGACAATTTCGCGACGCGGCTGGCGGTGGCGGACGCGGCGCAGGCGCTGCGCATCCCGCTGGTGTCGGCGGCGGTGGGGCCGTTCGAGGGTCAGATGTCCACCTATCGCGGATGGGAAGCGGACAAGCCCTGCTACCGCTGCCTGGTCGGCGCGCCGGATGACGCGCCGGAACGCAACTGCGCGGAGACGGGCGTGATCGGGGCGCTGACCGGCGCGATCGGCAGCCTCGCCGCGCTGGAGGTCATCCGGGCGCTGGTGCCGTTCGGCAGGGACATGGCGGGACGGCTGCTGATCGCCGATCTCCTGTCCATGCGGTTCCGCACCATCGACGTCGCCAAGGACCCGGCCTGCCCCGCCTGCGCGGTGGAACTGTGCGCCCCCTGATCCTGATCGTCGGCACCGCCGATGGCGAAAGGCTGCGCGCCGCATTGACCCTGGCGGCGGCGCAGGCGGCGCTGGGCGGAGCGGTGACGCTGTTCCTGCAACTGGACGCGGTTTCGCTGTTGCGCCCGCCCATCGGCGCGCCGGAAGACGCGCGCCACCGCGCCGCGGGCCTGCCCGATCTGGCGGCGCTGCTTGGCGAAGCGCAGGCGCTGGGCGTCCGGCCGGTCGCCTGTCAGAGCGGGCTGGCGCTGTGCGGCATGGCCGCGGCCGACCTGCCCCCCGGCATTGCGGTGGGAGGGCCGCTCTCGGTTCTTCAGGCGGCCGGCGACGACGCCCGGCTGCTGCTGGCCTGAAGCCGGGCGGTCATCGATCAGCGGATGATGGGCAGGTATCGGCGGAGCGCGCGAAAACGGTCCCCCTTCTGCTCCGCCGTGAGAGCAACGGGGCCAAGCGCGGGGGAATGCAGGCCAGGCAGCATGCCGACATGCGCCGCGCCCCAGAGTGCGGCATAGAAGACCAGCGCCAACAGCGCATAGCGCATCGCTTTCATGTCAGCCCCTCTCCCCGCGTGGACCTGTTTTATCCTTTGAGGACCGGGGCTTCAATCCTCCGCGACGGAAAACACATGGCGCAAACGAGTCATGTCCGCCTGCCCATGACATGACAGTGCATCACCGATCTCTCGCGCGTCGCCGGGAAGCGGGCTTCTATTGACAGGGCGGACCGCCCATCTAAGGGGAAGGCGCGGTCCCGTGCGGCCGCGCTTTCCGCATTTCCAACAAGAAAGACCCTTCCCGTGTCCGCCATGCTCAAGATCACCCTGCCCGACGGTTCCGTGCGCGAAGTCGCGCCCGGCACTACCCCGGCGGACATCGCGGCGGCGATCGGACCGGGCCTGGCCAAGGCCGCAATTGCCGCGCGGGTCGATGGCGAACTGCGCGACATCGGCCGGCCGCTGGAGGCGGACGCGCAACTGGCGCTGGTGACGGCGCGCGACGAGGCCGACGCGCTGGAACTGGCGCGGCATGATTTCGCGCATATCCTGGCCGAAGCGGTGCAGGCGCTGTTCCCCGGCACGCAGATCACCTTCGGTCCCGCGACCGACGATGGTTTCTATTATGATTTCGCGCCCAAGGATCGCCCCTTCACCGAGGAGGATTTGCCCGCGATCGAGGCGAAAATGCGCGAGATCATCGCCGCCGACAAGCCGCTCCGCCGCGAAGTCATCGACCGCGACACGCTGATCGCGCAATGGCACGCGGCGGGTGAGACGTTCAAGGCCGAATGGGCCGCCGAACTTCCGCAAGGCGAGGAACTCACCGTCTATCATAGCGGCGATGGCTGGTACGACATGTGCCGGGGGCCGCACCTTGCGTCGACCGGCAAGCTCGATCCGCAGGCGTTCAAGCTGACCCGCGTGTCGGGCGCCTATTGGCGCGGCGACCAGAAGAATGCGATGCTTTCCCGCATCTACGGCACCGGCTGGCTCAACAAAAAGCAGCTCGACGTGCACCTCATGCGCCTCGAGGAAGCGGCGAAGCGCGACCATCGCAAGCTGGGCGCGGAGATGGACCTGTTCCACCTGCAGCAGGAAGCACATGGCAGCGTCTTCTGGCACCCCAAGGGCTATATCATCTGGCGCGCGCTGGAAGCCTATATGCGCCGCGCCATCGACGAGGCCGGCTATCGCGAGGTCAAGACGCCGCAGGTGATGGACGCGCGCCAATGGGAGCAGTCCGGCCACTGGGGCAAATATCGCGAAAATATGTTCGTCATCCCTGACGAAGTGCCGAACGTGGAGGATGAAGGGCCGCTGGTGTCGGACGATGCTGAGTGGATGGCGCTCAAGCCCATGAACTGCCCGGCGCATGTCCTGATCTTCCGCCAGGGGATCAAGAGCTATCGCGACCTCCCTTTACGCTTCTACGAAAATGGCTGCTGCCACCGCAACGAGCCGCACGGCGCGCTCCACGGCCTGATGCGCGTGCGCCAGTTCACCCAGGACGATGCGCACATCTTCTGCCGCGAGGACCAGATCGTCGAGGAAGTCCGCGCCTTCTGCGCGCTGGCGGATCGCATCTACAAGGATTTCGGCTTCACTTACTCGATCAAGCTGGCGTTGCGCCCCGAAAAGCGCTTCGGCACGGAGGACGTGTGGGACAAGGCGGAGGAGGAACTGCGCAACGCGGTCGCCGCCGCCGGCCTCAACACGCCCGACTATGGCTGGGAAGAGCTGCCGGGCGAAGGCGCTTTCTACGCGCCCAAGCTGGAATGGCATCTGACCGACGCGATCGGGCGGACATGGCAGGTCGGCACGATCCAGTCCGACCGCGTGCTGCCCGAACGGCTCGACGCCAGCTATATTGGCGAGGATGGCGAGCGGCATCGCCCGGTGATGCTCCACCGCGCGATCTTCGGCAGCTATGAACGCTTCATCGGCATATTGATCGAACATTTTGCCGGCCGCTTCCCGCTCTGGCTCGCGCCGGTGCAGGCGGTGGTCGCGACCATCGTGTCGGATGCCGACGATTATGCCCGCGACGTGGTGGAAAAACTGCGCGCCGCCGGCATCCGCGCAGAAACCGACACGCGCAACGAAAAGATCAACTACAAGGTGCGCGACCACAGCCTGGCCAAGGTGCCCAACCTGCTGGTCGTCGGCCGGCGCGAAGCGGACGAGGGAACAGTGGCGTTGCGCGAACTGGGCAAGGAGGGGCAAAGCGTCCTTTCTGTTGATGACGTCATCGACCGGCTTGCAAAAGAGGCGCGGGCACCCGATATGCGGTGAGGCAGAAATGCCGCAAGGGCGCGTGATTCCGCTGAGGCGGGACCACGCGCCCCTTTCGGCTTTTCCCAAAAGCCGCTAAGAGCCGTCCGTTTTCCGAAACGACCATAGGAGATAGAGCTATACGTCCCCCGATGATGCGCCGCCCGCTGGCGCCGCCGCCGAAGTCCGGCCCCCGCTATAACGAGTTCATCACCGTGCCCAAGGTGCGTGTGATCGATGACGAAGGCGAAAATCTGGGTGTGATGTTTACGCAGGAGGCGATCGAGCAGGCCTATGAGGTTGGACTCGATCTGGTCGAAGTGTCGCCCAACGCCGATCCGCCGGTCTGCAAGTTCCTGGACATCGGCAAATATAAGTACGAGGCCCAGAAGAAGGCGAACATCGCCCGCAAGACCCAGAGGACGCAGGAGATCAAGGAGATCAAGATGCGTCCGAACATCGACGATCATGACTATGATACGAAGATGAAGAAGGTCCACGACTTCATCGGTGAGGGCGACAAGGTGAAGATCACCCTGCGCTTCCGCGGCCGCGAACTCAGCCACCAGCAGCTTGGCATGAACCTGCTCCAGCGCGTGGCCGAAAACGTCGCCGAAATCGCGAAGGTAGAGGCCTATCCCCGCATGGAAGGCCGGCAGATGCTGATGGTGCTGGCGCCGAAATAAGGGCAGCCATCATGGCGCGAAAAGGGGCGGCTTCCCATTGTGGAGGCCGCCCCTTTTGCGTTCGCCCTCAGCCCGGGCTTGCTGCAGATCCGGCCAGAAGCCCGCCGTCGATACTGAATTCGGCCCCGGTAACATAGGCCGACTCGTCCGCCGCCAGCATCGCCGCTATCGCCGCGACCTCCTCGACCGTCCCGAAGCGACGCAACGGCGTGTCAGCCACCAACGCCGCCATCCGCGCCTCCCGTTCCGGCCCTTCCCCAAGCATCGGCTCCCACATGGGGGTCAGGATCGCGGCGGGATGAATGCTGTTGCACCGGATACGCCACCCCTGCTGCGCGCAATAAAGCGCAACGCTTTTGCTGTGGTTGCGCACCGCTGCCTTGGACGAGGCATAGGCGGCGGCGAGCGGGATACCCACCAGCCCCGACCGGGACGAAATATTGATGATGGAACCGCTTCCCCGTTCGTTCATCGCGTTGATCGCATAGCGACATCCCAGGAACGTCCCGTCGAGATTGACCGCATGCACCGCGCGCCAGTCGTCCAGTGTCGC
>Ga0315899_10002547_pt1 | contig 20144 bp, 23 predicted proteins | sample LakEriMetagenome_2_FD_203518 | JGI IMG/M metagenome (GOLD analysis project Ga0315899, IMG submission 203518) | Freshwater fungal communities from buoy surface, Lake Erie, Ohio, United States - Buoy 4 MA112 | ecosystem: Environmental > Aquatic > Freshwater > Lake | place: USA: Lake Erie, Ohio... | reverse complement strand
TGTACGAAATTGCAAAGCGCGTTGCACCTGAAGTTGGCATCAATGACTTGCAAGGAATTGCTGTTGGCGGTGGGTCTGACGGAAACTTCACTGCAGCAATCGGAGTTCCAACACTTGACGGCCTTGGAGCCTGTGGTGGTGGCGCGCATGCCGACACCGAATACATCAAGGTGTCAAAAATGGGTGAGCGCGCTGCACTCGTTGCTGCAATTGCGCGCGAATTAGTTAACGGCTAACGCCAACTATTCAAGTTCGAGTAGTCCGCCAGCGCCCAACGTGCCTGCACTGCGGTATTCATCAATCTTTGCTCGCGTGTCTTGAATGTCTAAGTTGCGCATGGTGAGCTGACCAATGCGGTCAAGCGGACCGAATGCTGCATCTTCTACGCGTTCCATGCTCAGTCGCTCAGGCGCATATGTCAGGTGTGGGCCTGTTGTGTTCAAGATGCTGTAGTCGTCGCCGCGGCGAAGCTGAATAGTCACGTCGCCAGTAACAAGCGAACCAACCCAGCGCATGAGCGGCTCGCGAAGCATGAGTGACTGCGGGTCAAACCAGCGTCCTTCGTACAGCAATCGACCCAGTCTGCGACCCATCTGGCGGTAATTCTCCAGCGTGTTCTCGTTGTGAATTGCAGTGAGCAATCGCTCGTACGCAATGTGGAACAGGGCGAGTCCTGGTGACTCGTAAATTCCGCGACTCTTGGCTTCAATGATGCGGTTCTCAATTTGGTCGCTCATTCCAAGTCCGTGTCGACCACCAATGATGTTGGCTTCGTTCACCAATTCAGTTTGTGTGGCAAATGTTTTGCCGTTCAGTGCAACTGGCCAACCTTCCTTAAACGACACCACTACATCTTCTGTGGCAATGGAAACCGATGGGTCGTAATGAGCAACACCCATGATTGGTTTCACGATGTGCATGCTGGTGTTCAACTCTTCAAGTTGCTTTGCTTCGTGTGTTGCACCCCAAATGTTGGCATCTGTTGAGTACGCCTTTTCGGCAGAGTCACGGTAGGGAAGTTTCTTGGCAGTGAGGAACGCACTCATTTCTGCGCGTCCGCCCATTTCGCGAACAAAGTCTGCGTCAAGCCATGGCTTGTAAATGCGAAGCTTCGGATTAGCAAGCAGTCCGTATCGATAGAAGCGCTCAATGTCATTGCCCTTGTATGTGCTGCCATCGCCCCAAATATCGACGCCATCTTCCTTCATGGCGCGCACGAGCATGGTTCCCGTTACGGCGCGCCCAAGAGGTGTGGTGTTGAAATACGTCTTTCCCGCAGTGGTGATATGAAAAGCACCGCACTGCAGAGCAACAAGACCTTCGTGAACCAATTCGGTTCGACAATCAACTAGGCGTGCGCCTTCTGCTCCGTATTGTTTGGCGCGAACGGGAACACCGTCTAGGTCGGGTTCGTCTGGTTGCCCAAGGTTCGCGGTGTATGCGTACGGGAGTGCACCTTTTTCGCGCATCCACGCAACTGCTGCGGAGGTGTCAAGACCGCCAGAGAATGCAATGCCAACGCGCTCGCCAACGGGTAATGACGACAACACTTTGGCATTCGAAGCAGCGGCGTTTGAATCAGGCATGTAAACACGGTACAGAATTTGACGCGCTGAAGGCGACTGCTTTAGTTGTATGAACGTCCTGCAAATGTTGCAATCGAGATGAACAGTGCAGATACTGCGACGATTCCTTCGATAACTGCGACTCCTGGAGTGCCTGAGATGTCACCAATTGCAACCCCAGCGAGCACGAGTGAACAGCCAATTCCCACGTAGCCAGCAATGCGTGGAAGTCTGATGATGGCAATGATGCTGACAATGGGCATCAGAAATGGCAACACCCACAAGAGGGGAAACGTTGGGTTCGACTCCGGTCCAAGCCACCAGGTCGATTTTCCAACAGACCTACTCGCTATTGCGGCGCAGGTAATTCCAGCGGTAACAAGCAACCAGGATGAAATACCAACGAGCTTCCAGGGGGACTTCACACCCTGCACAGTACAACCCAAACCGCTCCAGTTAGCCTGATGGCGCATGTCCCGACCATCTTTCACTCGTTTTTCGGTGTTTTTTCCCATGTGGAACGAAGAGGAATATCTTCAGCGTGCGCTGAATGCTGCGATTGAACTTGGAGACGAACTGATCGCCAATGGCACGGTGCAGGACTATGAAATGGTCATCGTCAACGATGCGTCAACCGATGCAACTCCGCAATTGGCAGATGCTGCAGCAGCAGCAAACCCACGGGTCAAAGTGGTCCATCATCCCGTAAATCGCAAACTGGGTGGATCAATCAAGTCTGGTTTTGCCGCCGCTACTGGTGATGTTGTGTTGTACACAGATGCCGATTTGCCATTTGACTTCCGCGAAGTACACAAAGCGTTGCGGCTGATGCAGCAGTACGAGGCAGACGTTGTCGCTGCGTATCGATTTGATCGCACCGACGAGGGATACGTGCGAGTGGTGTATTCGTTCTTGTACAACCTCCTTGTGCGCGCACTGTTCGGTTGTCGCTTCCGCGATGTGAACTTTGCATTCAAATTGGTTCGCAGAAATGTGCTTGACACTGTTGAACTGACCAGCGAAGGTTCATTTATTGATGCTGAACTGATGGTGAGCGCACGCAAGCTTGGTATGAGCGTTGTTCAATTCGGTGTTGACTATTTCCCGCGCACTCGCGGTGTATCAACATTGAGTTCGCCATCGGTCATCGTGAAGATTTTGAAAGAAGCGTGGTCGTTGCGCGCGCATCTCAATGCACTCGCACCGAAGAAATCATGAACGACAAGTTTGATAACTATTACGAGGGAGACTTCGAATACGACGAAGACTTCTTGGGTGACGATGTTCCTCCTGTGCAAAGTGCATACGAACGTTGGAGGCCAGCACTTGTTGCGTTTGCGGTTCTCCTTACCGTCGTTGCATTTGGGGTTCTTGCAAGTGACAGTCAAAACGAAAGTGCAAATGGAAGCTCTGACTCCACTCTTGAGCAAACAACGGTTCCGGTAGTCACAGTTCCGCTTACACGCACCATAAAGTTGGGCATGAAGGGCGACGATGTGTTGCGGTTGCAGCAGCGCCTCTCCGCACTGCGTTTTGATCCCGGTCCAGAAGATGGCATTTATGGCCAGAACACGGTGCAAGCCGTGTGGGCATTCCAAAAATTGGTGATGCAAACTCCACGCGAACGTGCAACAGACGAGGTGACCCCATCTACATGGGCAATTATGGAGACTGCGTCTTTGGTGACCCCACGTCGACAGGCGGATTCACCAAGCCATGTGGAGATCTACCTTCCCGAACAAGTGATGGTCGTGTTTAAGGGTGCCGAGCCGCAGTTGATCACCCATATCTCTTCTGGCTCGAATGAAAAGTGGTGTGAAGAAGTAACGATTGACCCTGGCCAGGATGGAAACAACACAGCGAAGCAAATTAAGCAAGGAATTTGTGGCGATGCAATTACTCCGCCAGGAATCTTCTACTTCTACAACCGTCACACTGGAATGCGCGAATCAAAACTGGGAAGTATGTACAACCCCGTGTACTTCAATTACAACATCGCGATTCACGGAGCGATTCTGGTTCCACTCAAGCCCGAATCGCACGGTTGTGTGCGAATTCCAATGTCGGTTGCTCGCTACTTTCCGGCACTGGTTAAGTACGGCGATCGTGTGTACGTGTTTGATGGCATCAAAGAGCCAGAAGAATATGGATCTCCAGTTCCACCGTTCGACAAACCAGACCCGAACTACACCACAACGACTTCGTCAACCATCGCACCAAAACCTGGCGCTACGACCACTGTCGTTCCCTAGTTTGTCGGCTCGTTCATTGGAATAAGGTTCAGCACATGGATCGCATTCAATACAACGAGTTTTCTCTGTTTGCCGAAAACATCTCCGAGTATTCATTGACGGTGTCTCCAATGCCGTCAGTTACTCGCGTTGATACTGTGCTGAGCGATGGCCGAGTACTGAGTGCATTGAAATGGGGAACTGAAGAACCACGTTTGGTGTTGGTGCACGGCAGTGGTCAAAACGCTCACACGTGGGACACCGTCGCGTTGGCTTTGAATGTTCCATTGATTGCTGTCGATTTACCAGGTCATGGTCACTCGTCGTGGCGTGAAGATGCGACCTATAGCCCGCAAGGAATGGCGCAAGACATTGCTCAAGTAATGAATGCACACGCCAAACATGCAGTCGCCATTGTCGGCATGTCACTTGGCGGTTTAACATGCCTTGCGCTTGCACACGCAAATCCAGAACTCGTTCCTCACCTTGTACTCGTTGATATAACGCCGGGAGTGACAAGCAAGAAGGCGAAAGCAGTACTTGATTTCATTAATGGTCCGCAAAGCTTTGCAAGTTTTGATGAACTCTTCGCGCGAACGAAGGAACATAATCCAACGCGCAGTGAAGCAAGTTTGCGCCGAGGAATACTGCACAACGCAAAGCAAATCGAAGACGGTTCGTGGCAATGGCGTTATGACCGCCGCGGGCAAACCGAAACTGCTGGCTCTGCGCCCGGCCACGAGGCTCCGCGATCACCAATGTGGGACATGATCTCGTCATGGAGCAAGCCATTGCTTATGGTTCGTGGAGGGGTGTCTCCTGTGGTTGATGATGAAGACATTGCAGAATTGCAAAAACGATGCACACAGGCGGAGGTGGTAGTGGTTGAAGGAGCTGGCCACAGTGTGCAGGGCGACCGCCCCGTGGAATTAGCAAATTTGCTCCGCCGCTTCGCCTCGTGAGTGATGCCCGAATTAGCCTGATTTTATGAAGCTTCTCGCGCCAACAAAAAAGCTGGGCCGTCCGTGCTCAACTGATGCTGGAGAAACACGCGAACGCCTCATTCATGAAGCTCGTGCATCATTTGCAACCATTGGTTACGACGCAACGACCAATCGCACGGTTGCCGCTGCGGCGGGAATAACAACCGGTGCGATTTACCACTACTTTCCTTCAAAGCTTGACATGTATGTGGCTTCTTTCGAACAGGTGCAAAACATGGTGACCGAAGCCGTGGTTGCAGCAGCTGCACCATGCGAATCACTTGTTGACAAGTTTTCGGCAATCATCGATGCGCTGACTGAAGTAAGTAAAAACGATCCATCGTTGCTTGGTTTTGTCGTTGGAGTTTCTGCCGAAGCACGTCGCCATCCGGAATTGTCAGTGGCGATCCGCCCACTTCGTAAAGAGTGGGCAGTTTTTTTCCAGGAACTTTGCGAAAACGCTGTTGCTCGTGGAGAAGTTGGATCTGAAATGTCGGCCCGAACACTGCAAGATCTGTTCGACGTAATGATTTCTGGTTTGGCGCGGTTTGCTTACGTCATTAATGACAGAGAGCGTGAAGACGCAGTTATTGACGGCTTGAAGCGATTTGTTGCTGCCGCTGTGTCCTGAACAAATCGGCCAACACAAGCGCAAGACACACCCAAATCAGGGAGAATCCTGCAACTTTTGACGACGTGAGTGCCTCGTTGAACATCAGCCAACCGATCAAAAAATTCATTGTGGGCACGATGTATTGCATTGGTCCAAGAATGGTGAGCGGCGTGCGCTGAGAAGCACTGGCAAACATCAGTAGTGGCACTGCAGTAATCACACCGGTGAATGCAACGAAGATCCATTCCACCGAATTGGCAGTATTCTGAACACTGCCAGCCTTGTTCCACGTTGCGAATAAAAAGATGAATGCGGGTGCGGCAAGCACAATCACTTCTGCAGTGAGGCTCTCAAGTGGGGCAAGTGGAACCTTCTTCTTTAGGTAGGCATAGAACGTCCATGACGTTGCAATGATCAGCGCAATCCATGGCACACGTCCATACGCAACAGTAAGTACAGCTATCCCGCCAACTGCAAAAGTCACCGCTACACGTTGAATTCCGCGCAGTTTTTCGTGCAACACGAAAACACCAACAACGATGGTGAGAATTGGTGCAATGAAATAACCAAGTGCGGTTTCAATGACATGGTCGTTCACCACTGCCCACACATACGTTGCCCAATTGATGGTCAGGAGCACACTTGCAAGTGCAATTCGAAGCAACAGTTGTGGGTTGCGCAGCGAACGCAAGAGTGGCACTAAACGTCTGGTGCCAAGCATGACGACGGTAAGCACCACTACCGAAGAAGTGATTCGCCAACCAATGAGTTCAAAGGGATCAAAACCATGCAGTTCTTTCCAATACAACGTGAGCGCACCCCAGATGAAATACACCGAAAGGGAGAGAGCAATTGCCGACTGCGAAGTCTCTGGCTTGGCAACAGGCTCCGTCATGATTCGTTCACGCTAGTCCCGCAGGTAGCCTGTAACGAGTGGATATCACCACATCTCCCGCATGGTCAGCAGCGCTGAAGAGCGCAGCCACAATTTCGCAGACATCGCTGAAAGACCTATTCGCCAAGGATACGACGCGTGCTGAAATCCTGAGTGTGGAGGTGTTGGTTGGCGAAGATGCAATGCTTGTTGATTTTTCAAAGCAAAACGTCGACGAACATGCTGTGCAGTGTTTGATTGCAGTGGCCGAACAGGCGGGTGTTGAGCAAAAGCGAAACGACATGTTTGAAGGTGTCGTTGTAAATGGCACTGAGCAACAGCCGGCATTGCACACGGCCCTTCGGGGGCCATTAGAAACCTCAGTCAATGTAGATGGCGTTGACGTGATGGAAGAAGTTCTGCGTGTTCGAGCGAATGTGAACGAATTTGCCGAGTCGGTTCGAGCTGGTCGCATTACCAGTGCAACAGGAAAGAAATTTCAGAGTGTGATCAATGTGGGCATTGGTGGAAGCGATCTTGGTCCAACACTGGTTCATGAAGCGTTGTCATCGGTAAGCGCACCAGCAGTGCACGCGCATTTTGTTTCTAATATTGATCCAACTGAAGTGCGCAGTGTGTTGCGCGAATGTAATCCTGAGACCACGCTGGTCGTGCTGTGCTCGAAGTCGTTTAGCACTGCAGAAACCTTGAGTAATGGTCGCATCATTGCGCAGTGGATCTCGGATGCGGTCGGTGCGAAGAACGCGTCAAAGCATTTTGCAGTGGTGTCGGTGTTCCCAGAAAAAGCTGTGAGTGCGGGTTTGCCAGCCGATTACGTATTTCCCATGTGGTCGTGGGTGGGCGGACGATATTCAATTTCGTCTGCGGTGAATCTGGTGAATGTGATTGCCTTCGGCTCCAGTGCATACAACAGCATGCTTTCGGGTATGCGCTCGATGGACGAACACTTCATGACTGCTCCGCTGCACCGTAATGCACCTGTGCTGATGGGTTTATTGAACGTATGGAATCGTTCGATCCTTGGGCGCGAAACACGGGCGATGATTGCGTATTCCACCGCATTGAAGTCGTTTGCTTCGTATGTGCAACAGCTGGAGATGGAAAGCAACGGCAAGCGTGTAACCACAGCTGGCGATCTGGTTTCCATACCCACTGCTCCCATTGTGTGGGGAGGCGTTGGCACGAATGCCCAACATGCGTACATGCAGCTATTGCATCAAGGCACTTCAGTCGTGCCCGCAGATTTCATTGGCGTTGCAGCAACGCCAACTCACGACGGCGGAGCCCACGACGCACTTGTGGCCAATCTGTTCGCACAAACGCAGGCGCTGGCGTTCGGAAACGCAACAGACCCGCACCGTACGTTGCCAGGCAATCGTCCAACCACAACCCTGATGCTGTCGTCGCTCTCTCCTCGCACACTTGGGGCACTCATTGCCCTCTATGAACATTCAGTGTTTGTTCAGGGTTGTGTGTTTGGGATCAACAGTTTTGATCAGTGGGGCGTTGAATTGGGCAAGAAGTTGGCCAACGAAGTTTCCGCACAGATTTCCGCACCGACCGAAACCATCGGAGCCGACGCATCCACGGCAAAATTGGTGCAGTGGTACAAAACGCACCGTTCTAACACCTAGTCTGTGCCCTGTGGCGGAGAAGTATTCACAAGCAGAGCGCATGATCAACTTGCTTGCACTGCTCGTGCAACGCACCAAGCCTCTCACGCTCAAGCAAATTCGCCAGGAGCTTGTTGGTCAATATCCAGAATCCGACACCGCTGCACGAGCAGCGTTTGAGCGCGACAAAGGCGATCTTCGCGCACTCGGTATTCCAATTGAATTGATGACGCTCGGTGGGGACCAAGCCGGAGAAGGCGCATACCGAGTGGATCGCAAGAGTTTTGAACTCGGTGATTTGGGTCTAACCGATGAAGAACGTTCGGCTTTGCAGTTCGCAATGGCAACGGTTCGTGTAGGTGCAAGTCACGGCGACGAAGCACTGTGGAAGTTGGGTGGAGAACGTGCGCTCAATGCACAATCAACAAGTTTGAACATCCAATTAGATGACCAGTTAATGGCCACGCTTGCCGATGGAGTGGTGGAGCACCGCACGCTGAAGTTTTCTTACAAGGGCGAAATGCGCAGTGTGGATCCATATGGTTTGTTGGCCCGCGCAGGATTTTGGTATCTCGTTGGCTTTGATCAGTTACGTGCCGATCGCCGGACATTTCGTGTCGATCGAATTGAAGGCGACATTTCTGTAGGTGATCGCGGATCGTTTAGCAGGCCGAAGGATTTTGACTTGCAGAAGGCAGTTCCAACCGAGGCCGAATTGCTTGCAGAAGGCCACGGCGATGATGCAGTGGCAACGGTGTTGGTGGATGCAAGTTTGGCAGGCGGTGTGCGCACGCAATTTGGCAATCAAGCCGTGATCAAAGAACATGCTGACGGCGGCGTGGAATTTGCAATTCCATGTTCGAACCTCACAGCATTTCGTGTGTGGCTGTTTGCCATGGTCGATAACGCAACAGTCATTGGTCCACCTCGCGTTCGAAAGCAAGTCATTTCATGGCTTACCGAGCAAGCAGGCGGTCGCTAATGGCAATTCGTAAATCCCGTCGTGGACCGCGAGGTGCTGCTGAACGCGTAGAGGGCTTGTTGGTCATGTTGCCATGGCTAATTAGCCGTAAGCGCGTGAAGCTTTCCGATATGGCTAAACAGTTCAAGTTGAGCGAAAAAGAATTGATGAACGACCTGATGATGGCTGCAATGTGTGGAGTGCCTCCCTACACACCAGATGCATTGATTGATGTGTTCGTAGACGAAGGCGAAGTTGTTGCTGAAGTTCCACTGATGTTCTCGCGACCATTGCAACTGAATTCTGCCGAACTGTTCGCTCTGCAGGCAATGGGTAGTGCCGCACTGTCAATGCCAGGTGCAGATAAAAAAGGGCCACTTGCCTCTGCGCTCAAAAAACTGAAACCACTGTTGCCAAAGGGCGATGTAGTGGAAGTTGATGTTAAGGCAGTGAAATATTTGCCAGAAGCACAACATGCAGTTTCCGCAGGGCAATTTGTGGCCATTGATTACTTCTCGCCGATCTCTGGAACTCATTCTTCACGCACGATTTTCCCGCGCGCAGTGTTTGAACAAATGGGTCATTGGTATGTGCGTGCAGACGACGATCAGTCTGGTGAAATTCGTAACTTCCGTATTGACCGCATCAAACAGTTCACCCCAACTGGCAAAACCTCAGAACCAATCATTGAGGGAATTGAGGCCGAAGTTGATTTCTTTGGAACAGATATGGAGACGGCAACGTTGCTCGTTCGCCCAGCAGCATTGCGTTTGGTCGAGACGTACCCATACATTTCGCGCGAACCGCAAAGCGATGGCAGCGTAAGAATTGAGTTAGCAGTTGGCTCGCAGCAATGGTTGGGTCGTTTGTTATTGCGCGGAGGCGACGCGATTGATGTGCTTGAGCCAGCCAAATGGGTGGACTTAGGTAAACACACTGCGCAAACAGTGTTGAAGCGTTACAGCTGAGCTATTTAAGCGCGATGCTGGCCAACTGACTGGCATCGGTGACCTTGGCTTTGGCAAGCAAAAGTGGCAGCAGGCGAGCTGTAACGATTGCGTCGGCAAGAGCGTCATGATTTGGAACATCGGTTATTCCATAGCGAATAGCGAGTTGACGCAAGTTATGTGGGTGCGCTTTATTCGGGTCGAGTGATCGTGACAGTGTGAGTGTGCAAATGGGCTCTTGGATGACAAGTTGATGTCCGCAGCGTTGTGCTTCAGCCCGAAGAAATCCGAGGTCGAATTTGGCGTTATGTGCAACAAAGGTTGCCGTCTTCAGTTCAGTCGATAAGCGGTCAAGGGCTTCATGAATAGTGACGCCGTTGCGAAGTTTTCGGCGCGTAATGCCGTGGATGTGATGAGCACCAAGGCGGCCCGGTTTCCAAAAGCGACGTTTGATGTATGTGGAAAATTGACTTTCGATGGTGCCGTCACCGCGAACAACAACGATGCCAAGTTGCAACATGGAACAGGTTGCAGGGGACAGGCCGGTGGTCTCGGTATCGACAACTGCGAACCGAATGTTCGCTAATGATTCGCTCATGTTCGGCACAGTAAGCGAGGGGTGTTCTATTTAGAGGCAAGTGCCTTGGTGAAGGACTCGCGGTCAAAGTAGTCGCGCCATAGGGCGATTTTCCCGTTACTCACCACGAAAAGGCCAGCAATATCGAGCTCAATCCAGCGGCCATCCATTTCAAAGCGATCGGTGCGCTCGTTCATGACCACTCCATGTTCCATATCGCCATTTGATACTTGGTGGTGGATGAGCCATTCGACTTTTGTTGCAGCAGCAAGGAAGTCGGAAAGAATCTGGATCATTGCTTCGCGGCCAAACACTTTGGTGATGGGCACATTGTCATACTCACAGTCTTCAGACACCATTTCCATAGCGGCCGTGAAGTGACTCTGTTCAATGTTCTCAATGAACCGAGTGACGTATTCGCCTGGATCAGTAATGCTGTCTGTTGCAGTTGCCATGCAAACAGTTTGGCAGGCTCATGCAGATGCATGAGCGATAGGGAGTTATGCCGACTTGAGTGCGCGGCTACGAACTCCAATTGGTGCAGCCATGGTGTAACCAGCAATGTGGCGCTCTTCTTCGTTCTCGCCGCCCCATAGCCCGTACTCATGATTGTTGCGTGCGAACTCTTTGCACGTTTGTTTTACTGTGCATCCGGCGCACAACGATTTTGCTTTTGCTTCGCGTCGCTCACGAGCCTGAGGGCGTTCCGCTTTTGGAGCGAAGAACAGTTTGGTTTTGCCCTTGCAGTTGGCAAATTGCGTCCAGTCGATGAGCGAGCCAATCGGCGCGATCGGGTCCACTAAGTCGGAGAGATATGACTCGGTTATTGATGATTCCTTGAGTGACATGACAGGTGCCTTTCACGGTGGGTTCTATTTAGTACTAAATACTAATCACACGCTAAGGCACGGATGGTGGAAATTGGGATAGTCGTTGGTCACAGGCTGAAAAGGCCCTCTAGGCCAGATTGGGCGGGGCTACAGCAGTTCGGCGGCCAGGCTGGCCACCGCGCTTCGCTCGCAGGCTGCAAGCGTGATGTGCCCAAAGCAGCGCTGCCCAGAGAATGCATGGATCAGCACGGCCAGGGCGTTGTTCGACTCGCCCATATACGGGGCATCGATCTGGCTGGTGTCGCCGGTGAACACGACCTTGGTGCCCTCACCAATGCGGGTGAGGATCGTCTTCAGCGTGGTGGGCTCGAGGTTCTGAGCTTCGTCAACCACGACAAATTGTTGTTGTAGTGAACGACCACGCAAGAACGTGACCGACTCAAGAGTGAGCTGACCACGATCGGTGAGCTCATCAATGAGTCCGCGCGCGTCGCGACTTGAACGCTGATCGGTGAGCGCAACAATGGCGTCGTGAATTGCTGACATCCATGGATCAAGTTTTTCGTCTAAGTCACCAGGCAAGAAGCCAACGTCTGCACGACCAACAGGAACGAGCGGGCGATACACCGCGAGGCGTTCGTATCGTCGCTGCTCTACAACTTGTTCAAGACCCGATGCAATTGCCAGCAATGTTTTGCCAGTTCCTGCTCGACCATCAAGTGCAATCACATTGATCTCTGGGTCCATTAACAAATCAAGCGCAAACCGTTGTTCTTTGCTGCGTGAACGTAGCCCCCATGCTTCAGGAGCAGTCTGAGCCAACAGCTTCAATTCATTGTCGTTGCAGCGGGCGAGTGCAGACTGCGAACCACTACGCAACACAGCGAAATTGTTGTCAACCAAATGTGTTGCACCTGCAACTTCGCTGACTTCAATTCCACCGCTGCGATACAGCGAATCAATTTGTGAATTCGTAGTGTCAAATGTGGTCCAACCCATGGGACGCGAATCTGCACCTGCTCCAACTGGTTGGTGTTCTTCGGCGATTAGCCCCATGTGAGCTGCTTTGATACGCAAAGCAGCATCGTTTGAAATCATGCGGGTTGGTGAAATGCGTGCTTGGCCTAGCGCCGCACCAATAATTCGGTTGTCGGGAACATCTGGGTCGAGGCCGTGTTCAACGAGCAAATTGCGCTGTACGCCATTGACTTCAATTTGCACCGTTCCGCTGTCTGGGCCGTCGTGAACGCGGGTTGGTGAAGCAAGTGAACCACCTGCTTTCTTGCGCAAGTCTTCGATGCTGCGAAGTGCAGTTCGAGCAGAACGACCAACATCATCCATACGCGTTTTCAAACCATCAAGTTCTTCAATCACGGTTAATGGAATGACAACATCGCAACCGGCAAAGTTATAAATGCATGAAGGATCTGCTACAAGAACTGAAGTATCAAGCACAACACGCGTTGCAATTTCGGCATGTGATGCAAGAGCGTGATTCACAATTCTGTCGACGCGAGTTCCGAGCGGCGTCTCGTCAGTTGCTTGCGCCGAGTCGGTGTGGTCGAGGAAGTTATTCAACGAGGCTTAGTTTGGACTTTCGAGTTCCACGTTTGGTGGATACTCAGATTTGCGAAACTTTTCGTTGAAAAGTGCTCCCAACGACGATTTTGGGGATTTTTTCGAAAATTTTTTAAAAATATTTTTTGGCTAGTTTTCGGGCATTTTTGGGGGTCAAAAACGAGCCCTCCAACACCCGTAAGGGCTTCAGGAAATGAGACCAAAATCAGCCTTTTTCGACCTCGGGAAACCCTTACTGGGACTAGGAAATTTCTCATTCCGCGTATTTACGGGCTTTGGCGAACCCTTATGTTTATTGGGTTTTGTGAATATTGAGGGTCCGTGACTGTGGTGCGGCACGTGCAGTAGCACGCGAAAAAATGAAACATATTTTTTGATCGCTCAATCACATTTTTTACATCGATTGACCAAAATTTTTTTGCAACTTCGTCGACTTCTGTTGTGTGCAAAAACCGTTCAGAAATGCTTGACAACGAATTCAATACTTGCAATTTCTATTCAGACCTACTCAACTAGACAACGAATCAGTTATCCGATTCCGAGAAAGCTAGGTAAGAAAATGACAAAAGCAGAGCTCATTGATGCAGTTGCTCAAAAAGCCGGAGTGTCTAAGGCAGATGCCGAACGCACTATCGGATCTTTTTTTGAACTGGTCGTAGCCTCGGCTAAAAATGGTGAGAAGGTTGCATGGCCGGGCTTCGGTTCGTTCAGCACATCAAGCCGTAAAGCTCGTACAGGACGCAACCCACAAACGGGTGCACCAGTCCAGGTACCAGCATCAACAGCAATGAAGTTCACTTCAAGCTCAACGCTGAAGAGTGAATTGAATCCAAACCGTAAATAGCAATACCTAAACAAGGAGAAAATCATGGCAGCAAAGAAGCGCAAGAAGGCCGCTAAGAAGGCCCCTGCAAAGAAGCGTAAGGCAGCTAAGAAGACAGCTAAGAAGGCAACCAAGAAGGCAACGAAGAAGGCAGCGAAGAAAGCTCCTGCTAAGAAGCGTCGCAAGAAGGCTGCAAAGAAGGCTGCTAAATAATTTAGCCCTTAGCCGATACATAATCGGTTCGGAAAACTGGAAATCGAGGGGCTTCGGCCCCTCGATTTTTTTTGTACCCGATTAGGAAAAGTCTCCCTGTAACCAACTTGCTGGAAGTTGGGCGAGGTCGTCTGGTGTGTCAATGTCGAGACCTAATTGTTCGTGTCGCACGATGCGCACTGACAGGCCAAGTCGTGCAGCCTCATTTTGGTGGGCTGCAAAACTTCCTGGCCCGTAATGAAATGTGAATTTGCACCCGGCAGGAAGAACTAACACGTTGGTGCCGTCTTCATGACGGTCGGGAACAATCGTCACGGTTGATGTGACGAGAGTGAAATCAATGATTGAAAGCAACGCCTCGGGAAACGGCAAATCGCTGTGTGCAACAAGTACCCAGTCGCGCTTATATTGCGCAGTGTCGACGCCGTTAGCAACTGCGCCATTGAGACCAGCCTTGTGCTGACGAACCACCATCGCGCCGCGTTCACGAGCCCACTGTGCAACTTCGTCGTTGTCGCACACCACAAAGGTGTCTACGCCTTCAGCCGCTTCAAGAACTCCGCCTGCAGTGAAAGCAGCAAGTGATGCGCGGTTTTCGGCTGAAAGCACTGGTTCTAGACGTCCTTTGGCATCACTGAACCCCTTGATGGGTAGCACCACTGCGCCACGCTGCAATGAAGAAGGGTTTGTTGCCACGGGCGTAGCCTACGGCGGCAAGTTACTGCCGTAATGTTTACGGCGTGACGCAACGAGTATGTGTGGTGGGTGCAGGCTCGTGGGGAACCACGATTGCAGCGCTTGCTTCGCACAATGCTCACACCATGTTGTGGTCGCGTCGTGCCGAACTTGCCGAAGAAATCAATTCGCTGCACACCAACTCTGCGTATCTGGGAGCAACAGCGTTACCCGATGCGTTGCAAGCAAGTAGCGATCTGCAAACGGCGCTTGCGCATGCCGACGTTGTGGCCATGGCAGTGCCGTCACAAGGTTTTCGCGAAGTGTCTAGCGAGGTGAGCAAATACGTTCGCTCAGGTGTTCCCATTATCAGCCTGTCGAAAGGGCTCGAGCAGAGCACCTTCATGCGCATGAGCGAGGTAATTGAACAGATCATGCCCAACAATCCTGTTGCGGTACTGAGTGGCCCAAACTTGGCGAAGGAAATTCTTGCTGGGCAACCTGCAGCCAGTGTGATTGCATGCACCGACGAGTCGGTGGCGCGCGAACTGCTTGAAGTGTTTAGTCGACCAGCATTTCGGTTGTACACGAACCCAGATGTCATCGGTTGTGAAATTGGTGGAGTTGTAAAAAACGTCGTCGCAATAGCCTCAGGTATTTCGCAAGGTTTTGGTTTCGGCGAAAATTCCAAAGCGACTTTGGTAACACGAGGTCTTGCCGAAATGTCGCGCCTTGGTGTAGCGCTTGGCGCGCAATCTGCAACGTTTTCAGGCCTTGCTGGAATGGGCGACGTCATGGCAACGTGTGCATCAATGCATAGCCGTAACACCCAAGTTGGTGTTCGGTTAGGAAAAGGCGAAAAGATCGACGACATTGTTGCGTCAATGAACATGGTTGCCGAAGGTGTGAAAAGTTCTGCATCGGTTGTCGAACTTGCTCACCGCCATTCCATTGAAATGCCAATTTGTGAACAGGTTGCGGCGGTGTGTGCAGGGAAAGTCAGTGCGGCCGACGCGCTTCGTGCGCTCATGAGCCGACAGAGCAAGAGCGAATTCGACTAGTTCGCTGCGTGGCTGTTTCGGCAATACTTGAAGCGTGAGCAACACCCCCGGACTGATCTCTTCTATTTCACTCAGTGCAACGGTTCGCCCTGCTGCGCATGTGCTGGGAATTCGCGCTGGTGGTTGGCACGCCATTGTGAATGAGCGCGGATCTATTCGCATGGACGAAGTGGTCGAAACTCTCGATTGGTATGTGGCCGCAGACGACCGCTGGCACAACCCAGCAAAGGAACCAAGTGTTCGACAAACTCGTCGCGCGGGTGTTCCTGTTGTTGAAACGCGGTTGCGAATTCCAAGTGGTGATGCGGTGCAACGCGTCTACGCAGTTGCCGACCACGGTGGCTTGCTGGTAATTGAAATCAGCAATGAATCCACGCTTCCCATTGCTGTTGCCTTTACCCGAAGCGACATTTTGTCGTCACGTCAGCCAAGCCCACTGGGGCCGCAGGGCATCGATCTTCCGCCAGGCAGTGTGGTATTTCCAGTTGCGCACGGTTCAACGTTGCGTGTTGCGCTTGCATCGTCGCGGGCAACGGGTGGCACCGTCAATCTTGAGCAGTTGCCATCTGGTGAACAACTTCAACGCGGTTGGCTCAACAGCGTGGAGCGCGCGGGGTACGCAATTGTTGCGGATAAGTCGCTGTCGCCACTGATTAATCGCTTACGCAGCGATGCGCTTGTGCTGAGCGGCTATCACGAAAGTGAATGGGGCAGCGAGTTGGTTGGTGAAGACGCAATAGACGAAGTTGCGTTCTTGCTCACGTTGCACGAACTTGTTCGCATGGGCGAGAAGGTCAACCATCATCTGGAGCGAGCGGTCGACATTGTTGAAGCGTTGTTGCGGAAAAACAAAAAGTCTGCGGCAATTGAATGGGACGTTGAGCGCGCATTGTTCGCAGCACAGTGCATCCTGTGGGCAGTGGGCGAGCATCGTGCAGCGGGCGATGTACTTGCATCGCAGCAACGTTTGGCCCCTGCATCTGCTTTGCCTAATGCAGCGCCAAAAGACATTCGAGTGATTGCCTGGCTCGACGAGCAATTGGTCAGTCCGCGTCGCGAAGGTGGTGCTTCGGTATTGCGTTATGGCGTGCCGCGTATGTGGTTGGGCGTGAACATGGAATGCCATCGTGTTGCAGCCTCACCAGAGCACACGGTTTCATATGGCATGCGTTGGCATGGCGAGAAACCTGCAGTCTTGTGGGAGACAAGCGGACCATTTGGTCTGCGTCTCGATGCTGGAGCTACCGATGAGTCGTGGCATTCGGTAGAGGCAACTGGCGATGCACTGTTGGCAGGGTTTGTTGCACAGTGACGACGCTGCCAACGATTGACCTCGAGCGCGAACTACTGCTCACGGGTAAATCGTGCGTCATTGGTTTGGATGAAGTTGGCAAAGGTGCATGGGCAGGGCCGCTGGTTATCGGCGCCGCAGTGCTCACTCGCGAAGTCATCGATGCGCCAAATGCTCCCGAGTTAATGGGCGGTGCACGAGACTCAAAGCAGTTGTCGGAAACCAAGCGCGAAACCATGTTCGATCATGTTGCCGCCACGTGCAAAACCTGGGCGGTTGGTGCGGCGACGCATGAAGAATGCGATCGCTTGGGAATGAATAAGGCGCAAAAGCTGGCCACAAAACGTGCACTCGAACAACTGGGGAAAGTTGTGGATTTAAAAACCGCAGCAGCAGTCATTGACGGCAAATGGGATTTCGTTTCACCGTTAGTTGGTCATGTGGTTGCGCACGTGAAAGCAGATGCGTCGTGTCTGTCGGTTTCTGCTGCTTCGGTGTTGGCGAAAGTTTCACGAGACCGATTGATGCGCGAATACGCGTTGGATTACCCAATGTGGAGTTTCGACACGAACAAGGGGTATCCGTGCCCAAAACATCGCGTGGCGCTTCAGGGGTATGGCCCAAGTGCCATTCATCGAGTGTCGTGGGCGTTTATGGAAAATTACGTGCCGTGGCTTGAAGCGGTGTCGTCGCCAGACATGTTGCCGGGGTTCCAGGCTTCGTGAACTTCGCGTAATGCGGGCGAGAGTCGCTGGAGGTGCCGCTTGCTAATTGCAGGCAAGTAACAGCGCACCGCCAGACCGCCCTGGTGAGGCTGTATTGCTCCGAAATACAAGCAACGCTGTAACGAGCGTGTGAACGAATTGTTGGGGCTCTGCGTGAAGCTGAGGCCGATGTCGTTTGCAGTGGCGGCGCAGTCCAATTCGTACCCCGCGGGAAACGTTTCGAAGCCCATCGCAATGCGGCGCAAGATCCATAACGCGCTTGGCCCCAGTACGGGCAACCAATACAGCTCGACATAGCGAGAAAACAGCGATGCGCCAGCAGCGTCGACCACGGGGTCAACCCAGGGCACAACCACGATGGTGGGTTGGGTGAGCAGTTCAGGTGATTTGTTCATTGGCTCGATGTGTGCGCCACCACCACGCCGTGGCACGATTTGTGCGTAACTCAGTTGCGCTTTCTATGAACGATCTCACACCACTTATCGAGCGCGCTCGCGACTTGTTGCGTGCAGCACAACGCATCACCGCATTTACTGGTGCGGGTATTTCAACCGACTCCGGCATTCCCGATTTTCGCGGACCGAATGGCTTGTGGACGAAGAATCCACTCGCCGAAAAAACCTCAACGCTGAGTTACTACTTGAACGACCCAGAAGTGCGAAAGGTTGCGTGGCAAAACCGTGCGCGCAATTTAGCTTGGACAGCCGAACCAAACATCGGGCATAAATCGCTAGTGCAACTACAACAGCGTGGAGTGTTGCGCGCAGTGGCTACACAAAACGTTGATGGACTGCATCAAAAGGCTGGAAATCACCCCGAAATCGTGCATGAATTGCACGGCACCATGCATGTTGCAGTGTGTTGGGACTGTAAAGACACACATCCCATGCGCGCAGCAGTGGAGCGTGTGCTTGCAGGCGACTCCGACCCGAAGTGTTTGCTCTGCGGTGGCATTTTGAAAAGCGACACCATCTTGTTTGAAGAATCGTTGAAGCAGCATGTCATCGAAGCAGCGTTGCTCGCTGCAGACGAGTGCGACGTGTTACTCGTGGTGGGTTCTTCGTTGCGTGTGTATCCGGCTGCAAATATCGTTCCGCGTGCCAAGGCCAACGGGGCGCACGTCATCATTGTGAATGGCCAGCCAACCGATATGGATCGCTATGCCGACATCGTGATTAATGACGACATTGGCACGGTGCTTCCGCAAATCGTTGCATAATCAGGACTGCGTGAATTCCTGACTGAATTGGTAGGGTATTAAACGGAGGTTCCCCCATGGCCGGTTTCCGCGACCTACTTGCGCAAGCAAAATCACAAATTACCGAGATCGACACGAACGAGGCCGCGTCGCGCATTGCCGCTGGTGGAGTGATTGTGCTCGACGTTCGCGAACCAGACGAATACGAACAAGGTGCACTGCCTGACGCGTTGCATATTCCGCGCGGTCACCTGGAAGCACAAATTGAAGGTCGCATTGTTGAAAAGAGTGCACCGGTGTTGGTGTATTGCGCAGGCGGAGTGCGCAGCGCATTTGCCACAAAAACATTGCACGAACTTGGCTATACCAATGTTGTCTCTGTTGCCGGCGGTTTTGGAAAATGGAAAGACGAGGGTCGCCCATGGCGCACGCCTGCTGTGCTTACTGCAGAGCAGCGCAATCGTTACCAACGCCACATTTTGTTGCCTGAAGTTGGGGTAGAGGGTCAGTCGAAATTGTTGTCGAGCAAAGTGTTATTGCTTGGTGCAGGCGGTCTTGGTTCGCCAGCAGCGCTCTACCTGGCTGCTGCGGGAGTTGGCACCATTGGCATCGTCGACATGGACGAAGTAGATGCATCTAACTTGCAGCGCCAAATTTTGCACAACATCAATCGCATTGGTGATCGCAAGGTGGAGTCGGCAAAGAAGACTTTGCAACTGCTGAACCCAGACGTGAAAGTAATTGCTTACGACACTCGTTTAGAAGCAAGCAACATCATGGACATCATTGCTGGCTACGACGTCATTGTGGACGGAGCAGACAACTTCCCAAGTCGTTACTTGTTGAACGATGCAAGCATCAAGCTCGGTATTCCAGTTGTACACGGATCGATTTTCCGTTTCGAAGGAATGGTTACCGTGTTCGATCCGAAGAATGGTCCGACCTATCGCGACATGGTTCCCGAGCCACCACCAGCAGAACTTGCACCAAGTTGTGCAGAAGCTGGTGTGCTTGGCGTGTTGCCTGGAATTGTTGGTTCAATTCAGGCACTGGAAACCATCAAGGTGCTGCTTGGTCTTGGCGATTCGTTGTCGGGCAGAATCCTTGCCATCGACACCACCGAGATGTCGTTCCGCACCTTCCGTTTGCGCCCAGACCCAAACAATCAGGTGACATATGCCAACCGCGATCGCATTGAAGTTCGCGACTTGGAAGGCGCATGCGCCCCTTGGCTTTCCCACTAATTAACTAGTATTTAGCCGTGGTGTCACGGTCCTTTGCCATCGTCGGCGCCGGCTTTTCAGGTGCTGTGGTGGCTCGCCAATTGGCTGAAGCCGGGCATACAGCCACCGTGTTTGACACCCG
>Ga0315899_10002546_pt1 | contig 20159 bp, 13 predicted proteins | sample LakEriMetagenome_2_FD_203518 | JGI IMG/M metagenome (GOLD analysis project Ga0315899, IMG submission 203518) | Freshwater fungal communities from buoy surface, Lake Erie, Ohio, United States - Buoy 4 MA112 | ecosystem: Environmental > Aquatic > Freshwater > Lake | place: USA: Lake Erie, Ohio... | reverse complement strand
GCGCCGACTCGCTACACCTTGCTGCAACGTCAGGAGAACGATCAGATCTCGCAAGAAGTGCAAACCTCGGGCAACGTCACGGACGCACTGCGTGTGACGGCGGGTCTTTACTACTTCTCCGAATCGACCGACGTCGTGATGACCGACATCATCGCGCCGAACACCTTCGCCAAGGTGTTCAACGTCGACTCGTCAAGCACGGCGGCTTTCGGGCAGTTGGAATACACGATCGGTTCGGTCACGCTGCTTGCTGCCGCGCGATATACCAAGGACGAGCGTGATCTTGAGATTCGGCAGACGAGCTCGATCCCTGGCGCCTTGTTCAACTTCGACACCGCGGCTCTTGCAGCGCGTGGTGCGGCCGGTGCGAACATCAGCCCGAATCGCCGCTTCAGCGAAGTGACGCCCAAGATCGGCGTGAACTGGGAGATCAATGACGACCTGTTTGCGTATGCCTCGTACACCGAAGGTTTCCGCTCAGGTGGTTGGTCTGGCCGTGCGGTGCGCTCGGATCAGTACGTCAACTTCAACCCGGAAAACGTCGAGTCGTGGGAGGTCGGTGTCAAAGCCACTCTCGCTGACGGTCGCGCCCGTTGGAACAGCTCGGTCTTCCGCATGGACTACACCGATCTGTTCAACACGCTCGTCGTGAACAACATTTGGGCGGTACAGACAGCGGACGCGCAGATCCAGGGTCTCGAGAGCGAGTTGACCGTTCGTGCCAATGCGAACCTCGATCTCTTCGCCAATGTCGGCATCCTCGACACCAAGTACATCGGCGCCAAGCCGGTGAACCTGGCGAGCGATCTTCAGCGTGCTCCGAAGTTCCAGGGCAAGGTAGGCGCTTCGTTCAACTACCCGCTCGCGGGCGGAACGTTGCTCATCAACGGCGATGTGTTCTTCACGGACAACTACATCGTCTCGCCCGCCAATCTGGCGTTCACGGCGCCAGCATTGCCTAAGGGTGTGAGCGAAGTGCAGGGCTTCGAGTTGGTCAACGCTTCGGTCGGGTACCGTTGGGGTGATGATCGATATGAAGTCGCTGCCTCGTGCACGAACTGCATGGATAAGGAGTACTTCGAGGCTGGCACCTACACGGGGACTTTTGCTGCCGTGTACCCGGGTGCTCCGCGTCTGTACCGTCTGACGGTATCGGCGAAACTCTGAGTTCATTTCCTCGGTAATTTGTCCGATCATTCGGCGGCGGTAGCAATACCGCCGCCGTTTCTTTATCGCCATGCTGAATAATCGATATCCAACCCAGGTCGCTCATCGTCGGATCCTGATCTCCGTTCAGGGCCGTCAAGTGATGGCTCGCGTCGCGGGCAGCGGTCCAGCGATCTTGGCGCTGCATGAGTCGCCTCGATCCTCCCATTCGTTGTTGCCGCTGATCGACGCTCTCGCACACCGATACACGGTGATTACGCTCGATACGCCAGGTTATGGCGAATCGGATGCGCTCGAGCCGTCCAGACCGGAAGCGAGTGATTTCGTCGCGGTGATCGGCGGCGTGCTCGACGCGTTACAGATTCGCAAAGTGTTGCTTTACGGAACGCATACGGGTGCGGCACTCGCGGTGTCATTTGCCCTGACGCATCCAGCGCGTGTGGCCGCGTTGGTGCTTGATGGCTTCGCTGCCTTCGATGCCGAAGAACAGCGCGACTTCAATGATCGTTATCTTTGTCCTTTCGAGCCCGCATGGGACGGCTCGCATCTGGCCGAGCTTTGGTCACGGGTGCGCGATCTGTACATGTGGTTTCCCTACCATCATCGCGATGCGGCGCACCGCTTGCAGACCGAGTTACCATCGGTAGGCGCGCTGTACGGCACCGTGCGCGGCTTTCTCGCCAGTGGCGCCGGGTACTGGCGCGGCTATCGCTGTGCAGGCGCTATCGATGCACCGGCAGCCGCACAGGCTCTGCGCGTTCCGACTTTATTGACGGCGCGACCGCACGATCTCATTGCGGCGCATCTACAACGTATCCAAGCGACGAGTCACGTGCGGGTGCAGTCGCTAGGTCCATCGCTCGAAGAGTGGGCCAGATCGATCGACGCGCATTTCGCCGGTTACGAGTCTGATGTCGCTACCGTATCGACCGCTGGCGGCGAGCGTGGTCTGGCGCATGTCGGACAAGGCGCGCTGCACTTTCGCCGATCGGAAGGTGTGGGTCGCCCTTTGGTCGTCATCCCGGATCTGCCGACCGGAGCGATCGATGAGCGATCGATATCCGAGAGACCTCGCTGGGTGATCGATCCACCCGGGTGCGGCTATTCCGATCCACTCGCATCGAGTGGTGAGTCGATGGACGATTGGGTGGCACCCGTCGTTCGGCTGCTGACCGAGCAAGGCATCGACGCCTACGATGTCACCGGTTCTGGGTTCGGTGCTGTTTTTGCACGCCGCCTTGCCAGTGCCGATAGCCGGGCGCAGGTGGTTTCCCTGCAAGCGGAGCCGCTCTGGTCTGCAACGGCTGTCGGTGCGCCCCGAGAGCGACTCGTGCCCAAGCCTTGGGCAGATCCTGACGGCGGAGTCTTGTTCTCCACGTGGTACCGGTTGCGAGATCTACGCTACTACGATGAGATCGAGCAGGGCATCCCGCGATTGCGTCGCGAAAGCGCGGTGAGCGAATTCAATACCCAGCGTCTCTACGATGCGCATAAGGGGCTGTGGCTGGCGCCTGAGTCATCGGATCTGATTATGGCGCTTCAAGCAAGCTGTTCGAAATGAGTTGCCGCGTGTAGTCAGCGCGAGGCGATTTCAATATTTGCGCGAAGTCGCCTTGTTCGATCATCTTGCCGTGACGCATGACGATCACGCGTCTACAGAGATTGGCTGCGACTGCCAGATCGTGGGTGATCAACAACAGCGCCGTCGATCCATGCGTGAGGTCGCGTAGCAGATCCAATATCTCGGCTTGAACCGTTGCATCGAGCGCGGTGGTCGGTTCGTCGGCAATGATCAGCAGGGGATCAACGGAAATCGCCATCGCGATAAGCGCACGTTGACGCATACCGCCGCTGAGCTCGTGAGCGAAGCGGCGCCGCACCTCTGCCGATAGACCAACGCGCTCAAGGCAGCGCACGGTGTGCTCCCGCCGATCTCTCATTTTGCCGAATCCATGGCGCGAGAGCACTTCGTCGAATAGATCACCTACCCGTCGCACCGGATTGAGCGCTCGAAGCGGGTCTTGCGGGATGTAGCTCACGGTGGAGCCCCGTAATCGGCGCAGCTCATCTGCCGTCGCATCGAGTACGGACGTTTCACCAATCAGGATCTGACCGCCTGATGTTCGAATCGCCGGGGGCAGTAAGCCAATCACCGCCCGAGCCGTCAAAGATTTTCCCGCGCCCGATTCGCCCACGATCGCGAGGGTGTCGCCGCGTTCCAGCGTCAGACTCACGCCGTCTACGAGCGTTCGCTCTCGAGCGTTCTCGGTGCAACTGATTTGCAGAGAGCGGATCTCGAGAGCTCTTGCGGCTGTCGCGTTTCGCTCGTCTCTCGCCTCGAGGTCCGAAACACGCAAACGGCGGATGGGAGAAGCAGATCGCAATGCCAAGGTGTACGGATGGGCTGGCTGAGCGATGACTTCGTTTGCGTTACCCCATTCGACGATGCGCCCTTGATAGATCACGGCGACCTGATCGGCTGTTCGCTCGACGAGATCGATATCGTGGCTGATCAGTACATAGGTCAAACCGCGCTGTTCGCGCAGGCGAAGCATCAAGGCCAGAATTTGCGCGCGAATGCTGACATCCAAAGCGGAGAATGGCTCATCGCCGATAATGACCTTCGGCTTCAGTAACAAGATTCGCGCGAGCGCGAGTCGCTGCAGCTGCCCGCCGGAGAGAGAGCGGGGCGAGGCGTCGAGTGGGACTCGATCCAAACCTACTTCATCCAATGCTTCGCGTAATAGGGCGGTCAACTGATCGATGGAGGTCGGAAGCTTTTTTTGCGCCTGTAGAGGCTCACACAAGATACGTCGGACATCGTGGTAGGGATTGAAGGTCGAGAAAGGCTCTTGCGAGAGTAGGTGCAGACCCGCCTCAGCCGGTGATTGCAGCGGCGCTCCGCGATATAACACTTGGCCGCTCGTCGGCGTCAGCATGCCGCAAAGCAGTTTGGCGAGCGTAGATTTGCCGCTACCGGACTCACCGACGATGGCGACGATCGAACCTGGCTCAATGGCGATGGACACATTCCGCAAAATCGGTCGAGTGTCTTTGTCTGCCTCGTAATCGAAGGAAACGTCCGATGCAAGCAGGATGGGGTCGCTCATGTCGGCTGCCATTCGTCAAAGATCACGCTGGTGAGACAGTCGCAGTCGGCTCGCCAGATTCTCGGCCAAGGAATTCATCACGAGTACCGTCCACGCGATGGCAACGCCGGGTCCGATCAGTAACCAGGGCGCACGATTGAGCTCAGCGCGCGCCTCGGCGAGCATGCTGCCCCACTCGGGTACGCCGAGGCCAGGACCTAGACCCAAAAAAGACAAACCTGCCGTCGAGATCAGCAGAGTGGCGAATTGCAGTGCCGTCAGCACACCGATCGTGGGTGCAATGACCGGGATGACATGGGAGAAGGCGATTCGCCATTCCGAGACGCCAAAATATCGGGCGGTTTGCACGTACGGCAAGCTGACGATGCCGCGGGTCTGAGCCGCCGTGACGCGAGCGAAGACGGGCCAGCTGAAGAGGCCGAGGGCGAGTGCGAGCGTGAAGGAACTGCGACCCAGCACCGCGACCAAGGTGACGGCGAGCACCAGTGACGGAAATGCGATGGTGAGATCGACAATTCGATCTAAGGCTTGTCTGAGCCAAGGTGAGGCGAGCACAGATACGAGGCCTAGCCCGATGCCGATGCCGGCGCTGATCAGGGTTGCAAGCCCGGCGATGCCCACCGTGTGTTTGGCGCCAACGACAAGGCGCCACGCCACGTCTCGACCGAGTCCATCGGTGCCGAGCAGGTGACCGCTTGAGAGCGGTGGGAGTAATCGTTGTGACAGATCACGCTGGCTCGCCCAGGCTTCCAAAAGTTCTGGTGAGGCGATGCTGACTCCCATCAGCGCCAGCATGGCGAGCAGCGAGATTCGGAATAGGGTGCTCTTCATGAGTGCCGAATCCGTGGGTCGACGCGGCGGATCGCGTAGTCGGCCAGCTGGTTTGCCACGAATACCAGCGTCGTCGTCACCAAAACCACCGCTTGCACCACGGGAAAGTCGAGCAGCAGAACCGAGTCGAGCAATAAGCGTCCCATACCCGGCCAACCGAAGATCGTTTCGGTGATGATGATGCCGTTGACGAGATTGGCGATTTGCGTGCCGATCAAGGCGGTAGCGCCAAGCAGGGCGTTCGGGAGCGCATGAGATAGCACGACCGTTGTTTCTCGCGCCCCTTGGGCCCGCGCCATCACGGCATAGTCATCCTGCAAAGCGTCCTTGACGTTGACTGCCAGCACTCGAATCAGTTTGGGTGCCAGAAAGGCGGTGATAGTCAGAGCCGGTAGTACGAGTGACGCCGCGCCATCGTTGCCCGTACTCGGAAAGATCCGCCATTCGACGGCCAACCATTGAATCAGCATCAAGGCCACGACGTACCCCGGGATGCCTTGCGCCAGCAGGATCAATCCGTCGAGGGATCGAGCGGCTTTCCCAATTGGCCGGGGGCTTGAGCGCGTCGCACCGAGAAACGCTCCTAGCGGAATGGACAAACTTAGATGCAGGACGATCGCAGCAGCAGCCAGTGTCAAAGTGGGTGCCAAGCGCTCCAAGGCAAGCGAGAGGGCATCTTGTCCGCTGACCCAGGAGGTTCCGAGATCTAGTTGAGCGGCCTGCCAAAGAAAAATCAGATACTGACGGTAGAGGGGTTGGTCGAGCCCGAGGCTGCTACGAATATCGGCCAGCACGGCCGGATCCGAGGATTCGCCCGAGAGAATCAGCGCAGGATCGCCGGCCAGGCGCACGAGAAAAAAGAGTAGCGATAATGTCGCAACCAACAGCAGCGACAAGTTCAGCAGCATCCGCATGGCGTAGCGCAGCATGTCAGTCATGTACTGCGCTCGATTTTCGGCGAATCCGATCCCAGCGGATCATGAGATTGTCGACTTCCAAGTTCTCGAGATCGCGATAGGCCGTGATCTGCTCCATCTCGTGCACGAGGATCACAGGCGGATCGGTTGTCATTCGATCATGTGCGAGCCTGAGTAGGCGGTCACGTTCAAGAGCGTCAAAGGTTCGGGCGCGCGTTTCGATGAGTTCAGACACTTCAGGTTGGCAAAAGGGTGCGTTGGGTCGCTCGCAAGTGAGGTATTGCCACGCCTTCGTGATGTCGAGTAACGGGTCGAGTGCAACAGTGAAAGAGAATAAATCGTGCTGCCAATCGCCCGTCAGCAACTTGGCACGCCATCGTTCGAACTCCAAGGTGTGTACGTTGATTCGAACACCGATATCACGCAGATCGGCGAGAATCGCTTCGAAGACAGCTCGGTCGGTATTGGTCACGACGAGCAGATCCATCTCGAGATCGATACCGTTTGGATAGCCTGCTTCGCGCATTAAAGCGCGCGCTTTTTGCAGATCGTAGGGTATCGGGTCGCGCGTCGTGTCGAATCCCTCGCTGCCGCGGACACCCATCTGAGTTGCCACGGTGCCGGCACCCGATAGCAGATATTTCACGATCGATTCCTTGTCGATCGCATGATTCATCGCCAGACGTACCTGACGTGACTCGAGCGGCGAGCCCTTTCGCACGACAAAGACCATCATGCGAAGTCTCGGTTCTGCAGCCTGACGAATTTCGATGTTTTTCTGTTTCAAGTCGGCGATGTCTTCAGGTGCCAGGTACATCGCGAGCTGCACCTGACCGGATTCGACTGCCTGCCTTCGAGCGATCGGTTCGGGTATCTCGATAAAGTCGAGGCCAGCGACGGCGGGCGGTCGCCACGACTCGCGATTGGCTCGCATTAAAACGCGGCCAGCTTCCCAGCGCTCCACGATGAACGGCCCGGTGCCGATCGGCTTGCGGGCAAACGTCTTGGGGCCGACCTTCGCGAAGTAGCGCGGCGGTAATGGGTAAAACTGGGACAGTCTCTTCGGAAGCAAAGGGTCCGGCTCTGCTGTCTCCAGATCGATGGTGTACGAATCAATGATCGTGGCGCTCACGACGGTCGGCAGTAAACTGGTGCGTACCAGATCGCGTGCGCCATAACCGAGCAAAATTTCATTGACCGCAAGCGCCACCGCATCAGCATCAAAGGGTTCACCGTTCGAGAACCGGACATCCCGCCGTAGTGCGAAGCGCCAGCGGGTCTCTGTAACTTGAGTCCAGTCGGTTGCGAGCCAGGGAATGACCTTGCCGTTTGCGTCGATGTAGGTCAGTGCATCGAAGAACGCGGGCCAGATATCGACGGCCGGTTGGCCGGTGTGGGCTGCAGGATTGGCAAACCCCGGTGGGAGACGCCGAGACGCGATGCGGATGACATCGTCGTCGCCGCTCGCGCCACGCTGCGGGTCGACCGAAGTGGCATCACAACCGGTGAGCAACAGCAGTCCCACCAACGATGCCATGACAATACCGCGCACCTGCACGAAACTCCGTGATGACCGATAAACAGGAACGTGGTCACGATACCATGTTGGCACCCGGCCCCTGCTAGGCGGAGTGTGGCGTGCAACTGAGGCGAATACGATCGGCGACCGTGGCGACTCCCTGTGTCGATGCCACCGCATCGGCTTTGTCGGCACTGCTCGAGTATCGGATTCGAGATCGTTCGCCGGTCACCTCGGAGTTGGCTGCACTCTGGCATGCGCCCGCCATGGCGGGGCGCGCCTGCGTCGTGTTGAGCACGGACGAGTATCCGGATGTGACTCTCCGGCTCGTTGAGGTGACTCCAGTGCCTGCATATCGGCCGTTCTGGAGTTTTGGCTGGAATTCGTTCGAGGTCAGTGTCGCAGGTCTCGACGAGCTGTTCAGTCGTGTGCAGCGTGAGCAGTCTTCCTTCTTCCGTATCCGTGGCGAACCGCACGCGCTTCGCGCGTACCCCAGCATTCGCGCGATGCAACTCGAGGGACGTTCGGGTGAAATCTATTATTTGACCGAGGAGACAGCGAGCGGTGTCTCCCCGGTGCCGCCCACGAGTCGTTGTGGGCGCTTGTTTATTACGGTGCTCGGAGCGCCCGCGATTGAACAGGCGCGCGATTTCTACGCCAACAATTTCGAGTTACGAGCGCGCCCGATTCGAGCGTCGACTGGGCAGGTGGTGCAACGAGCATGGGGTGGCACACCCGATGGCACGCATCCGATCACTTTGCTGCCTTTGTCTGAATCGGCTAACGCTATCGAGATGAACGGCTACGTTCGAGAGGGTATCGTCAGTCGGATCCGTACGGACGGCGAGCTGCCACCGGGCAATTCGCTCGTGAGTTTCGAAGTCGATCGCCTCGAGGCGTTGCCCGACCACTTACAGTTGACGGTCTGTTCACCGCCGGATGCCCTGTATTCAGGATGTCGAGTCGGATTTTTTGTTGGACCTGCAGGTGAGTGGGTCGAGTTGATCGAGAGGCAATCATGACTCTGTCGAAGGATATCCAGCGTTGGTGGCAGCTCGACCCATCGACTTTCCAGACCCTCGACATTCACCTGCGTCGGTTGACTCTCGATACCGTCGCTTGCGCGATCGCCGGCTTACAGACTCAGGAGGTTTCGTCCTTCGAATGTGCGCGCGTCGTATCGTCACCCGGTAATGTCGTCTTTCCGGGTGGTACACGGGCGTTGAATGCGTCGGCGGCGGCTTCGGTCGGCGCGATGGCAGCGTGTTGGTTCGAATTTTGTGAGGGCCACGAGTTGGCGCATGGGCGACCGGGTCTGCACGTCGTGCCGCTGGCACTGGCGCTCGGAGCCGTGCTCGACAAAACTTATGGCGAGGTATTGCGCGCCACGCTGCTCGGCTACGAGATCGGTGCACGCGCTGGTATCGCGATGCGGATCCGTCGCGGATTGCACGTCGATGGCACATGGGGTGTGCTCGGTGCGACGGCTGCAGCGGCCAGTTTGCTGGGAATGACGACGGAGCGTGCGGTAGCCGCTGTGGGAATTGCGGCATCGCAAATTTCGACGTCTCTTTATCGTCCAGTCGCCGCCGGCATGACTGCGCGCAATAGCTACGTTGCGCGTGCGATGGAAGACGCTGTGCTATTCGCTCACGCTGCTGCTGCCGGGGTCGACGCCGCCGTCGATACGCTCGCGATCGCAGCCGCTGAATTGGCAGGTGATGCTCGATTGAAAGAGTCGTGGCAATGGCCAAGTGTCGATGCTGCCTTGCTGGCCCAGGGCTATCTAAAGCCCTATGCCGCAGTTCGCCACGCGCATTACGGAATCGCCGCTGCGCAGCAGTGGCGGAACCAGTATCGACACGCCGAGCGTATCGAGCGAGTGGTTCTAACGGTCTACCCCGAAGCCTTGCAGTATTGCGGTAATCGAGCGCCGCAAACGATGATCCAAGCTCAATTCAGTTTGAGTTACGCAGTGTCGCGAGTTTTGGCAGGCTACGACATCACACCGGCTGCCTATTCGCGCGATGCTTTGCAGGATCCGCTCGCGTGTCGCATCGAGCGCGATATGAGCGTCATCGAAACGCACGAATTTTCACGTCGTGCTGCGCGACTTCAGGTCGATGCCGACGGCGCTTCGTTCGTCACGATGGTCGATCGCGTCGACGGTGATCCCGATCAGCCGATGACGACCGAGACGGTCTTGAACAAAGCCGTGGGGCTGATTTCCGCGAGCTTACCGTCGGTCGACGCGGGTGCATACTCGACGCGCTGGCTCGAGGCGCCGCACGACACGCCGGTACGAACGCTGCTCGATCTAACGAGCTGAACTCGGAGCGCTCTCGAAGAGCTTGGTTGACGGCTCGCGCGCGGCGCGTAGCCGAGCGGCGACCTTCTCGGTTTGTTCCCAGGCTCGCAGCACGTTTTCACCGGCGAGCTTGCGCAGCTCTGTATCAGTCCACCCGCGGCGGATGAGTTCTGCGAAGAGGCGTGGGTAGGTCGACACATCATCGAGACCCTCTGGCCAATTCGGGTTGCCGTCGAAGTCGCCGCCTATGCCGACATGATCGATGCCTGCCACACGACGCACATGCTCAATGTGATCGGCCACCATGCCGATGGTCGTGACGGGGGTTTTGATGGCGGCCATACCTTCACGCATGATCCGTTCGCGCTCCTCGGTACTCGCAGCGGCGCGAGCGCGCAAGGCGAGTTCAGCCATAGCCGGTTGCACGATGCGTCCCACTTCGCAATTCACGAAGCCGGCGACGAAGGTGATCATCACGACGCCGCCATTGCTGGGTAATTCACGCAAGATGTCATCGGGTACGTTACGCGGCACGTCGCAAACGCCACGCGCTGAGGAGTGCGAAAAAATCACGGGTGCTTCGCTGATGCGCAGTGTTGCGGCCATGGTGGCGGGAGAGGCGTGCGACAAATCGATCAGCATGCCGAGGCGATTCATTTCACGAACGACTTCTTCACCGAAGGGTGTTAGACCGTTGTGTCGGGGCGGAAGCTGAGCAGCGGCATCGGCCCAGTCCGTATGCGCGTTGTGTGTCAGCGCCATGTATCGGACGCCAAGATCGTAGTAAGCGCGCAGCGCGCCCAAAGAATTCTCGATACCGTAGCCACCTTCCATGCCCAACATCGAGGCAATTCGCCCCGCGCGTTTGGCCTCGCTGACATCGGCTACGCTGGTCGCAAATTGGAAGGTGTCCGGATAGCGCTCGATGATGCGGCGGGCGAGTTCGATCTGCTCGAGTTGGGGGCGCGCGAAGGGACCACGACCCTCGCCCGGAATGTAGACCGACCAGAATTGGGCGCCGAGTCTGCCCTCGCGTAGCCTGGCGATATCGGTGTCGCCTTCGGTGGGTTGCCGTAAGTCATAAACCGCCACATCGCCGGGCGCTTTGGCAAATTGCCGGATCGCCATAGGCAAATCGTTATGACCATCGACGAGGATGGTCGATTCCAGCACCGCGATCGCGCGTTTAAGCGACTCGTCTTGTTCAGCCGCTCGAGCGGGCGTGGCAACGGCGGCGAGGGTGAGCAGTACGACGCTCATCGAGAGCAGGGCGGAAGGAGTGATCTTCATGAGTCGAGTGATATCCCTTCCTGCCGCGTTGCGCAAGCGACACGTATACTCGACCCTTCGATCCAGAGGGGGAGTCATCATGACCAATCGGCGTGAGTGGATTGCGGCCGCAACGGCCGCCACGTTCGGTGCGCTCTTGGCGCAGTCGAGTCTCGGCAGCCCGTGGCCCGCCGGTGCCGAACGCCGTCGGCGCATCGTCAAACCGTCGCGCATTCAGGCCGGTGACACGATCGGCTTGATGATTCCGGCCAGTGCGAATTGGGATCCGAACGATGTCGATGTGTTGCTCGAATCGCTGGCCGCCCTTGGTTTGAAAGGGAAACTCGGGAAGCACGTGTTCGATCGTTACGGCTATCTCGCTGGGCGTGACGAGGATCGTGCTGCCGATCTCAATGCGATGTTTCGCGATCCCGAGGTAAAGGCCATCCATTGTATCCGCGGTGGTTGGGGTTCCGCGCGCCTGTTGCCGCTGCTCGACTTCGATGCGATCGCGAAGAACCCCAAGGCACTCATCGGCTACAGCGACATCACCGCCTTGTTGCTCGCGTTGCACGCCAAGACCGGGCTCGTCACCTTTCATGGTCCGAATGGGGCAAGTGAGTGGAACAAGACTAACGTCGAATGGCTGCAACGAGTGTTGTGGCAGAGCGAGACGGCTACTTTCGAAAATCCGCGTGAGGTCGGTGAATTGCTCGCGCCGGTCAAAAATCGCACGCGTACGCTGCGCGCGGGTGTTGCGCGTGGTCGTCTGCTCGGCGGTAACCTCACGGTCCTCACGGCGCTGCTTGGCTCTTCTTACGTTCCCGATTTCACCGGCGCCATTCTCTTCCTGGAGGATATCGATGAGGCGCCGTATCGTATCGATCGGATGCTGGTGCAATTGAAGCTCGCCGGTGTGCTCGACAAACTGGCCGGATTTGTTTGGGGCAACTGCACTGATTGCGGACCCGGCGAGGGGTATGGCTCGCTGACGATCCCGGATGTCTTGCGTGACCACATCGAGCCGCTTGGCATCCCGGCCTACTCGGGCGCGATGTTTGGTCACATCACCCGGCAGTTCACTTTGCCCGTGGGTGTCGAGGTCGAGCTCGATGCTGTCCGCGGTACGATCAGGATGTTGGAGAGTGCTGTCGCGTGACGCATGTCCACGAGTGCTCGTGGTCTACATACAACACCCAAGGGTTGCGCGCCGCGCCGGAAAGTATTTGAATCCGGAACATCGTTTGCCCCCGATACAACAAGACCCCTAGGGAGGGAATATGAAGGGTATCAGGCTAGTCGTCTCCGCGATCATCGCGGGATCCGTGTTGAGTTCGCCGATCATCGCCCAGCAGGTCGGTGGTATTCGGGGCAAGGTCAGTGCTGAAGTGGCCGGCACCAGTGTCTCGGGCATCACCGTCACGGCCACCTCCGATGTGATGCCCAAGCCGCGTTCTGCCACTGTGCGCGAAGATGGCAGCTATAGCCTGCCGTTGCTGCTGCCGGGTCGTTACACGCTCACGTTTGCCAATGCGAGCGGCGTACTGCAGAAGGTCGACGTCGAGGTTCTGCTCGATCAAACCACAACGGCGGATGTGTCGGTCGGCGCTTCCCGCGGCGATGCGGCGCTCGAAACGGTGCGCATCGTTGCCAGTGGTTTGTCGCGCGAAGGTAACGCGTCGATCTCGAACTCGCTGGGTTCGGACAACATCGAGCGCCTCCCGATCGGTCAGGAGTATCGCGATCTGCTCAAGCTGATTCCTGGCGTGCAGTACTCCGAAAACAAAACGCTCGGTCCCTCAGCTGGTGGCTCAGGCGTCGATAACAAGTATGGATTCGACGGCGTTGACGTCTCGTTGCCGTTGTTCGGCAACCTGGCCTCGGACCCCTCGACGCACGATGTCGCTAACGTCTCCATGGAGCGTGGTGGCGCCAAGGCGATCGGCTTCAATCGCGCCGGCGGCTTCTCCATCAACACCACCTCCAAGTCGGGCACGAACGAGTTCAAGGGCTCGGTCGAGTACAAAACCCAGCCGAAGAGCATGGTCGCCAAGATTCGCGGTACGACGAGCTATCAGCTCGAGCAGACCTGGATGAGCGCCGGCTTCGGCGGCCCGATCATCGAAGACTCGTTGTTCTTCTACGCCTCCTACTATCGACCGGAAGTCAACAAAGACAACCCAGTGACGGCCTATGGTGAGGTCAAAGATTACAAGAGCGTGCGCGACGAATACTTCGGCAAGCTCACCTGGGCGCCAACCGACGATTTGTTGTTCAACTTGAGTCTGCGTACCTCGGATCGCGAGGGCCGAGGCCTTGGCATCGGTGCGTTCGACCCCGATTCTCAGAGTGTGGGTGAAGCGTCGTATCAAGACATCCTCACGCTCGATGGCTCGTGGATCATGGGCGAGAACTCGACCCTGAGCTTCAAGGCGGGCAAGTTCGAACTCGAGACCGCCTCGGTTCCGGACGTGCTGCTCGGCTTTACGGGCAAGATCGGTGATCGGCTGAACATCGCCGATCTCACCAATCAAGGGCGATTCAGCGTCCCGACACTGATCACGGCGACGACGGCTGCGCAGATTGCTCGCAACGCGGCGGCGCAGGCGTTGATCAATCAATACGGCTACACCAACTCCTCGGGCGTCAAGGCCGGGGGCGGTCGAGTGGGCGTGTTCCCCGAGGTCAACGATCAGAACTTCTATCGTGATACGGCCGAAGTCGCTTTCGATCACAAGTTCGAGGTTGGTGAAACCCAGCACAAGCTGCACGTCGGTGCCAAGTACTCGAAGATCACCGAAGAGTTGCTGCGCACGGCCAATGGTTGGGGCGCGATCACCTTCAACGGCAACCTCAGCAACACGACGACACTCGGCACGCGCAACGTGCCGTATGCCTATCAAGCCACGCTGCTGCAGGCCGGTGCCACCGACTCGGCTGGCAATCCGCTGACGCCGTCGATCGACTCGCAGGTCAAGTCGTACAACCTCGAGATCAACGACACCATCACCGCCGGTGATTTCGAGTACAACCTCGGCGTGCTCATCAGTCAGGACGAGCTCTACGGTCAGGGTCTGCGTCCGAAGGCGGGCACGATTTCGGGTTACGAGCTTGCACCGGGAAACCGCTACAAGATGTACACAGTCGACTGGAAGGACATGATCCAGCCGCGCTTGGGTGTGACTTGGCGCTACGAAGACAACGACACGATCTTTGCCAACTTCGCCTCTTATAACCCCGAAGCTTCGTCACTCGCGCGCGCAGCCTCGTGGGATCGTAGCTTGTTCGGCCGTTTGGTCGATGTGCGCTTCGACAGCGCCGGCAACTTCCTCGAGGCGGCTTATCGTGGCTCGTCGAGCGGTAAATTCTTCGCCGATGGCTTGAAGCCGCGTCGCATCGACGAGTTCACGATAGGCACGACGAAGGCGCTGGAGTCCGGTTGGTCGTTGCGTGGCCATCTGCGCTACCGCGAGGGTTCGCATTTCTGGGAAGACGTGCCGAACGACGCGCGCTTGCGAGTGTATGCACCGAACGGCGGTGCCCCGGCGAATATCCGTGCCTTGGGTCTCTACGTGCCGAATCTGGCTGCAGTTCGAGCCGAGATCGGTGGCTCGACCTATGTCATTGCCGAAATGGATGGCGCCTACACCAAGTACTACGAGGCGAGCCTCGAGGCCGAGTGGGTGGGTGAGCGCACGTACTTGAACGCGTCCTTCGTACGCAGCCGGTATCGCGGTAACTTCGACCAGGACAACACCACGACGGTCAACGACGCCAACACTTTCATTGGTTCATCGTTTTACGCCGACGATCCCGGTAAGTTCACTTGGGATAACAAGGACGGCACGCTCTCGGGAGATCGACCGTACTTGCTCAAGGTATTCGGTCACTACACGACCGATTGGAAGGCCAATCTCGGCGCGTACTTCGTGTTCCAGTCGGGTCAGCCTTGGGAGAAGTGGTCGGGCACCTACTATGGTCTGCGCGTCAACAACTCCTACGACACGACCTCGTCGTACGCCGAACCGGCGGGTAGCCGTCGCAGCGCCAGTCACTGGCAACTCGATCTGAACTACACGCAGGAATTCAAGGTGGCGTCGTTGCCGACTCTGAAGTTCCGCGCGGATCTCTTCAACGTGTTCGATCGCCAGACGGGATACAACATCGATCCGTTCGATTACAGCCCACAGTTTGGCCAAGCACGCAGCTTCTTCTTGCCGCGGCGTGTCCAGCTCTCGTTGCGCGTCGATTTTTGATCGGTACGCAAACGACGAAAAAACCCGCCTCGGCGGGTTTTTTCGTCAAGCGGGAGTGAAAAGCGGGGGGGGAAGATGATCAAGGTCACCGTAATACGCGCTCTCGCATCCTTGGTGTTCACGGTACTCGGTTCGATCGCATCCGCGGCCGGTTCTGGTTGGACCGACAAGGTGGATGCGGCGATCGAGGATGCGATCACGAAGCAGCAGATCCCGGGCGCCGTAGTGTGGATCGGCCGAGCCGATCAAACGGTGTATCGCAAGGCCTACGGGTATCGCGCCGTAAAGCCGACACCCGAGCCGATGACGCTCGAGACCGTATTCGATCTGGCGTCGCTGACCAAAGGCATCGCGACCGCGACATCGGTCATGATCCTAGTCGAGGAGGGCAAACTTCGCCTCTCCGACAAAGTCGTACAACATCTGCCTGAGTTTGCTCGACACGATAAAGATCAGATCACCTTGCGTCATCTGCTCACGCACACATCAGGACTGCGGCCGAGTCTCGATTTGCGTGGCGATTGGTTGGGAGCCGACGAAGCGGTTAAACGAGCCGTCGACGAACTTCCGCAGTCGGCACCAGGCGAGCGATTTGTCTACAGCGACATCGGCTACATCATCCTCGGTGAGATCGTCTCGCGAGTGTCTGGTCAACCGCTGCAAGCTTTTGTGCAGCAGCGCATTCTCGATCCGATGCGTATGACATCCGCGGGGTTCCTGCCGGCTGCGGCGCGACGCAGTGTCATCGCACCAACGCAGTTCTGTACCGCCTACGGATGGCCCTGCGATGGACCGGATCAAATACTGCTGCAAGGCATCGTGCACGATCCGACGGCTCGCCGCATGGGTGGGGTGGCGGGCCATGCTGGTTTGTTTGGTTCTGCCGAAGATCTCTCGAGATACGCACGCATGCTGCTGCGCGGCGGCGAAATCGATGGGCAGCGTGTGTTGTCGCCCGCGGGTGTGACTCGCATGACCTCGACGGCAACTCCGCCAGCCATGAACGTGCAGCGCGGGCTCGGTTGGGACATCGACAGCAGTTACTCCGCCAATCGCGGCGACTTGTATCCGATAGGATCTTTCGGTCATACGGGCTTTACCGGTACGTCGATCTGGATCGATCCAGTCAGTCGAACGTATGTCGTGCTGCTCACCAACCGGGTGCACCCCGATGGCAAGGGTGATGCGACGCCTGTGCGATCCAAGGTGGCGACGATCGTGGCCGCGGAATTCTCCGCCACCGTGCCAACTGATCGATGGCGCGCGCAGCACTATGCCTCGCCCGAGTTTGCGGCTTCGCCCCTCGCGCGCTCCGTCAGCGTTGGTGACATACGACAGGGCATCGACGTACTCAGGGCGAATGGATTCGCGCCGCTGCGAGGCAAGCGAGTCGGGCTGCTGACCAATCAGACCGGTCGATCGCACGATGGGGTGACGACCATCGATTTATTGGCAGGAGCCGATGGAGTGACGTTGGCGGCACTGTTTAGCCCGGAGCATGGGATTCGGGGAGAGCTTGATGAAAAAGTGCCCTCATCGCGCGATGCGAAGACGGGTCTCGTCATCCACTCGCTCTATGGCGAAACTCGCCGACCGACCGAGGTAATGTTGGCAAATCTCGAGGTCATCGTCATCGATTTGCAGGACGTCGGCGCGCGTTTCTATACCTACGCCACCAGCATGGCATACATGCTCGAGGCTGCCGCCGCCCATAAGCTGCCGGTGATTGTGCTGGATCGAATCAACCCGATCGACGGTGTCAGCATCGAGGGTCCGAGTCTTGATCCGACCGAGTTGTCATTCACGGCGTATCAACCGATGCCGATTCGACATGGTTTGACGATCGGTGAGCTGGCTCGTTATTTCAATCAGAAAGCGAGTGCAGCGCTGACGGTCGTACCCGTGCAAGGATGGGATCGTCGCAGTTGGTTCGATGAGTCGGGTCTTCGCTGGATCAATCCCTCCCCGAATCTTCGTAATCTCGTCTCGACCAATCTCTACCCGGGAGTAGCCACGATCGAAGGGGCGAACATTTCGGTGGGTCGCGGTACGGACACGCCGTTCCAGCTCATCGGTGCACCTTGGATTGATGCGACCCAACTCGCACGGGAACTCAATTCGCGAAATGTTTCCGGGTTGCGTGCCTATCCGGTCAGTTTCACGCCGACGAGCAGTAAGTTCGCCGGCGAAGTGTGTCACGGTGTGTTCTTTGTCGTGACTGATCGTGCCGCGTTTAAACCTGTACGACTGGGCGTCGAGCTGGCCCATGCCCTACATCGTTTGTATCCGCGTGAATTCGAGCTCGATCGGATCGCAGGGCTGTTCGGGCGTCAGATGGTTGGGCAGCTTCGATCGGGTCTTTCGGTCGATGTTGTCGTGGATTCTTGGCGCTCTGTCGAGAACGACTGGCGACAGTTGCGGCGTGAGTTTTTAATCTATGGGGTCGAGGGTCCAACGAGATGACATTGTCGACTGAACAGGTTGAAGCATTTTTTGATCGCGGCTGGATTGTGGTGCCGGGGCTGTTTTCTGCGAGCGAGATGTCCCTTGCTCGCGAGGCATTCGAACGTTTGTATGTCACAGCGCAGCAGTTACGCACGACGCAAAATCATGCTGGTGCGTATTTCGTCTTGGATGCGCCGCCGCAGGGCGACGTGGTCGTCAAGCGAGTGGTTTGGGCCGGTGGAGCGGAGTCCGCTTTGCTGGATTTGTCAGCCGATAGCCGACTGGTTGAGCCAGCGCTGCAGTTGCTGGGTAGCGACCACTGCGAGCAGTTGCTGTGTCAGGCGCACTTCAAGATGCCAGGAGATGGCGTCTCATTCGACTGGCATCAGGATATCCAGCACCGCGATAAGGGGCCTGGCACCTGGAAGGACTTGAACGGTCGAGGCTCCTATGTGCAGACGATCATGCTGATCGACGACATGACCGAGAGGAACGGACCGCTAAAGTTCATTCCTCGTGAGTCGGTCCGCGGCGATGCCGAGGGGCGCATATTTTCTTCGCACTACGACTATGGCACTCCGATGGATTCTGCAGCAGAGGCTGTGCAATTCGACGAGTCGGCTGCCATCACGGTCACGGGGGAGAGTGGCTCCGTGCTGTTTTTCGGACCGTATGCCGTGCACGGCAGCACATCGAATGAGTCGAAGTATTCGCGTCGAGTGCTGATCAACGGATATGCCTACCCTGGAGCGAATGGGCGGGTGTATCCCGGTGAGGGGTCTGGTCGTAGATTGCCGCGCGTATGACCTATTTCGGCACCCTTGATTGGCTGGTGGTGGGTGCGTATTTCGCGCTCGTCACCTGGATAGGACATCGGTTGAGCGGTCGACAATCCAACGTTCACGAGTACTTTCTCGGCTCGCGTAGCCTGCCGTGGTACGCCGTGTCGGCTTCGATCATCTCAACGACCGTCAGTGGAGTGACCTTCATCGGTGTTCCTGCACTCGTATTTGCTGACGGCGGGGATTTCCGCTATCTGCAGTTCTGCGTCGCGGGATTCATATCGAAGTGGATTTTCGGCCACTGGATCATGCCCAAGCTGTATGCGGGCTCGTATGCCAGTCCGTACGATTACATCCGCGATCGGCTCGGCTCGCGCTTTGGTCAGTTGTCGGCGCTGCTGTTTTTCGCGGGGGCCATTCTCGGGCAAGGCGTACGTATCTTTGCGGTCTCGCTGGTTCTGGAGCTGTTGACGGGGCTCGATTTCACGTGGTGCGTGAGCTTGAGTGTCGGTGTGGCTGTGCTAAGCACTTGGCTCGGTGGCGTACGAGCCGTCGTCTGGACTGATGTCGTCCAGTTCGTCATGTTGATCGCGGGTGGTTCGATCGCCGTTTGGTACGTTGCAGCGGAGTATCCGGGCGGGTTCACCGCGCTCATGAGCGCAGCAGATGATGCTGGAAAAACCCGCATCTTCGATTTTTCGACCGATCCGCTTGTGAGCTTTACCTTCTGGGCCGGTGTCTTTGCGATGCCATTCCAAAACCTGGCGGCCTACGGCACCGACCAACTGAACACGCAACGCATGTTGTGTTGTCGATCTGTAAGCGAGGCTCGTCGCGCGCTCTACGCCAGCAATATTGGCGAGGGTGTGGTCGTGCTGTTTTTATTGGTTGGTGTGTCGCTTTGGGGGTTTTACGGTCGCGAGGTGATCGACCCCGCTTTCGCTGGCATGGTGGCGGAGAATACCGATCGAATTTTCCCCGCTTTCATTCTCTCCGAATTGCCGAGCGGGCTACGGGGCTTCATGGTGGCGGCACTCTTTGCCGCAGCGATGTCGAGCCCGGTCTTGTCGGCGTTAGCTGAGACGAGTCTCACGATGTTCCATGATGGGCATCGTCGTGGGACCTTGGCCGATGCCGATGCAGTATGGCTATCGCGCCTTTTGGTCGCGTTCTGGGGTGTTGCGCTCGGTGGGTTCGCCATCATGCTCGGCGGAACCGACGAGCGACTCATCCCGCTTGCGTTTGCGATGACGGCCTACACGTATGGATCGATGCTGGGCTTGTTCTTGATGGCCTTGTTCATTCCCAAGCGATACATCCGACAGCCTGCGCTTGGCGTCGTGGCATCCATCGTCGGGGTGCTCGTGATCGACAATGCGGCAATGTTTGGCTTGGTCGAAAGCGGCAAGCTGGTTGCCTTCCCCTGGCTTTTCCCACTTGGTTTGGGCTTGTGTCTTGGCGTTGCATTGCTGCCTGTTGGTAAGCATCACGATTTGGAGTCAGGGAGCGCCACATGAAGATTCGGCCGTTTGTTGCAGCGTTGCTGTTGATTCTC
>Ga0315899_10002544_pt1 | contig 20171 bp, 20 predicted proteins | sample LakEriMetagenome_2_FD_203518 | JGI IMG/M metagenome (GOLD analysis project Ga0315899, IMG submission 203518) | Freshwater fungal communities from buoy surface, Lake Erie, Ohio, United States - Buoy 4 MA112 | ecosystem: Environmental > Aquatic > Freshwater > Lake | place: USA: Lake Erie, Ohio... | reverse complement strand
GCGCCGCTATCAAGTACAGTGCCAGGTGTATGAGGCACGAACTCTTGATCAAACACGCAGCCGTGTGGAGACGCATGACATGCGGAGTAGTCGGAATCCGAGGCGGCCGTAGCGGCCGCCAAGGCTTTATTAGAAGCAATAGCGGCGGTGTAAGCCTTTGATTCTTTGCTAGACGGCTGACGCTTTGCCATGTCCGCCTTCTCCACATCTAAAACCCATCTAAAAGACCGTGACTTCTGTACGGTATGGAACTCGGCTCGGTGACCTTAAAAATAAACAATCAACACACACTCCCCCCAAGTAGTCCTAAGGGTCTACTTCGCTTTACCGACAGGGAGTTGTGCTTACCGACCTTCACTCTCTTCTGGATTGTTAATAAAAACTTCTCTCTCCCCTCCCCCTCCCCCCTTTTTGATGCTCGCGATTTGTTTCTCGGCCCGTGCGCACAGAGGCGGTGTTACCGACAGGGAGTTGTGCTTACCGACCTTCACTCTCTTCTGGATTGTTAATAAAACTTCTCTCTCCCCTCCCCCCCCCCCCTTTTTGATGCTCGCGAATTGTTTCTCGCTCTTTCCCGCCTCCTTCTCCTCCTCGTCCTCCTCCGTCGAAACCATCTAGGCGCAGGGCGCCATTTTCGGGCTTCCAACGAGAAAGCGCCAAACACGCTGGACAAGTGCAGGCAGATCCCATTGGGAAGCGCCGCCCTCCCTTGAGACGATGCCCGTTTTTAGCTTCATTTCTTGCCCCATCTCTCTGCAGCACGTCCCCGGTCACGCCCCCCCCTCTCTCTCCACCCCCGTCACTCTCCCTGCCCAGGTCCACGCTCCCAATGTCAGTGGTCTCCGGATCTCGGGCTAAGATCCACTTGCCCCTCTGTTCGTCGTATTTGCATTCGGAATAGTAGCCCCCGAGCGAAAACATCTGTGAGCCGTCGCCGTCCCGGCTGAGCGCATAGTCTTTGTCGAAAAGCATCCCTGGCACAGCCCGGAAGTCTAGAGTAACGCGCGTGTGTGGGGTGTCGTTTGGTACTGTGTAGTGTATACACCTGAGAGAGAGAGAGAGAGAGAGAGAAGAGAGAGAGATGAGAGAGAGAGAGAGAGAGAGAGAGAGAGAGTGATGCGGGTGTGAGAGATAAGAGAGAGATGAGAAAGATGAGAGAGAGAGAGAGAGAGATGAGAGAGAGAGAGAGAGAGAGAGAGAGAGAAATGAGCATGAGTGAGGGAGAGAGAGATGAGATAGTAAGGTGTAGGTTGTAGGATTTAAGGTGTAGGGTGTAGGTTTTAAGGTGTAGTGTGAAGGTGCAAGGTGTAGGGTACAGGGTGAAGGGAGCATGGTGCATTGGGGGGGGCGTGCGACCTATTCCCATAAAAGCGGACGACCTGGCCGCATCGGACCTGAGGGAGGGCAGGCGAGAGAGAGAGATAGAGGAGAGCGAGAGAGGGAGAGGAGAGAGGGAAGGAAGGATGGGATGGGGAGTAGTGATATACAGAGCATTTTCTTTTTTTCCCCATGTAATCACATCATAAATATAAAAAAAATTGCGAAGTAAAAGACAGCGTATTTTTCCCCTTTTTTTTTGGCTTCATAAGGCACGGACCCTATACTCCATGGATTGCTCCCGTACGGGCACAGCAGTTGAGGAGTATTTTTTTTCGTGTGGGGTTTGGGTTTAGGGTTTAGGGTTTACAATGAATTGCTCCCGTAGTGGGTTTGGGGATTTGGGTTTGGGGTTTGGAAGAGACCTCGAGGGGTGTGTGATCGAGGCGGCATGAAGCTGTTTCGATCCACAATGAATTGTTCCCGTATGCATCTGTGTGTGTGTGTTTGTGTGTGTGTGTGGGTGTGTGCTTGTGTTTCTGTCTGTCTGTCTGTCTGTCTATGTGTGTGTGTACAGTTTGGAGAGAGAGTGTGTGTTTGTTTGTGTGTGTGGATGTGTGTGTGTGCAGCTTGGAATACCCGTGACCCGTGTACGTCCAGGCGAGGGCAAGGAGCAAGTTTCCTTGTAATTTAGTTAGTTTAGTTTAGTTAGTTTAGTTCGGAATACGTGTGAATCATTAGGCCTAGTGCTCAGGGAGAAGGGTTTTGGTTTTTTTTTTTTGTGGTTTTGGGATTTGGGTTTTAGAATCTGGAGTTCTTGGTTTTCGCTTATGGGTTTTTTAGGTTGTGACTCTTGGGGTTTTGGGTTTTGGATGCTTCTATGATCTTTAATTATACACCGTACCCCCAAAGGGAAACCACCAATGCTGCCTGTACTGTTCTTTTGTGTTTTTTTTCTTCATGGCTTTGGGGCTTGGATTTGACGGTCAAAGGGCGCCAAAAAAAAAAATTAAATAAACCGGAAGAATTCAAGTTGATTATTTCTATCCTATATTTGTCTGATAATTTTGTTACAATTTGGATTTGGAGGGGGCTCAGAGCCCAGGGCGGGATTGATTGGGTGACTTCACACACACAGACACAGACATACAGACACAGCCACAGCCACAGACAGACAGAGAGAGAGAGAGAGAGAGAGAGAGAGAGAGAGAACTCACACCTGTGAGAGGGAGCCAGTAGTTGATCTGCGCGGGCTGATGATAATACCTAAATTATTACAATACATATATAATAAAAGTTCGTTCGTTCGTTTAGTACCCATTATAAACAATACATTATGTGACATATTGAATTTTTTTTGAAAAAAAATTAAATTAGCATGTAGACGCACCTGCAGACGTATCAGATATACGTATGATATTTACATACGCGAGAGTGAGTGCGTGTGCGTGTGCGTGTGCGTGTGCGTGCGTGTGGATGTGTGCACCAGTTCGTGGGCGCGCGTAACTCACATGGCGTCGCAGTGCGGGTGGGTGGCGCGGATGGTGGAGGGGGGACTCATTCGGAGACACGGACTCGTCTGATAGAAGACGGAGGAGCAAGGACAAGGGGCCATCGCAGCAGCGACGTCAGGGGCCACGACTTCGCAGATAAACTTGGAGTAGAGCGGCCGCAGACGCCGCATGAGGAAGCGCGAGATGTTGCTCTTGGGCAGTTTGAGGTTGGGTGCCGCCGCGCGGTATCGATCGTGCGGCGGTATCGATCGCCGCATATCCTCCCCCGCGCTTCCTCCCGCCGCTGCATCACTTGCACTTGCACCGGCATAGCAGTACGGGTCAACGGCTAGATGAATCAAGCTCAGGGGAAGGTCACTCAACCTGCGCGGTGGAGCACCGCAGGTCAAGCTGCGCATAATTCCAGCTCGGCACAATGGCGACTGTATACAATACCGCTGCTGAAACTGCTCCATGGCATCCGCGTTCTTTGTACGTCGCTGGCCAGAGCTCTCCGCGCTGCTGCTGGCGAGCAGCGCGTCGCGAAAGACTGTCTGAAAGTTGAACTCGTCTGCCTTCAAATCCAGCACCGCCGCTGCCTGCAGCTTGGAAAGAGACCTGGCCAGGTCGCAGGCGCCCGCGCCGGCGTCTGGTCCAACAGCGCGTGGGCCCCAAGCCGGACACTCGACTGCCGCCAGCTCGCGAAGGCGTGCGTGCAGCCGTGCAGCGTCCGAGTCTGACAATGGGGTCATTTCCATTTCCTGAAGTAGGTCGTGAGCAGAAAGTTCAAACTGGTTCTAACTACGGATCCCGCGCTCCGTGTGGAGGCGGGATGGAAGGTTTAGGGGAGCCGTGGTGCGTGCACCTCGAGGTGGTGGAGGCAAGCGGACTCTGGGCCGAGTACTGGTGTGTGTTCGCCCTCCCTCCCCGCTGCGTCACCGCAGTCTTTCATCCTTGCTGACAGAGACGGGTACCGTGCCTGGGCATCACTGCGCAGCTTCTACCAGGCGGCGGTGCTGGCGGTTCCGCCGATATGGCTCGATCGAGCGGAGCTCGAGTCGAGAGCGCTCCACGCGGTGCAGCTGCAGGTCAACGGCTTGCTGCCCAGCGTGCTGCAGGGGCCCAGTGCCCCCACCCCCACAGTATGCCCAGTTTGGAACCAGGCTTTGCAGGTCACAGGAGCCCCGGCGCTGCCAGTCGAGGGAGCAGCCCAGGGACGCAGCGCGCCGCTGGACGCCAGGGACCTAGTCGTGCTCGTTATGGTGCGCAGCGCAGACGGCCGGACGGGCGTCGCGATAGTCTCGAGCGTGCATCCCGGCGCGGAAATGCAGCAGTGGCACCTGCTCCGGGACCCAGGTAACGACATTGTACATCTTGTCCGCTCTTATACGTACTCTACAAATCTCCTGCAGGCTTGCGCGCTGACGAGTACGGGAACCGCAGACACTCAGCGGCAGATGCTGTCGAGCACCGGGGAAAGCTCGGCGGTTTATGTTCGCCTTCAGTACACACACATGCAAAATGACCCAATGCCATATGCCCGAGCGCCGACGCCCTCCAACGTGCGCTCTCCAGATGCCGCCTTTGCTAGGCCGCGTCCGATCGTGTCGTTGCCAAACATGCTTCAGCCCGCGCAACCCAGCGGGCAACACCATCCAGATTCGAAGGGGTATGTGCCAGCTCACTACAAGTCATACGATGCACAACTAGCAGAAGGATTGGAGGGCATGCAAACTGTGCGAATTTTGCCAGACGTGCCAGCAAAGCCAATTTTCATACGCTCTTGCCGTTCAGCGGGAGACTTCCCTCTTGTATTTGAAGTCGCTGGCATGGCGGAGTCCATCACTATCTCTTCTTGCAGCGGAGTGAGAATTGTCGCTGCCATGGTCCTCAACGGAGTGCACGTCGTAACGAGTGATAACATCGAGATAGTTTTGGGTGGGCAAGCTCCTCGGGTAACACTTTCAGGAGTGCAGGGATGCTCTATCACCCTGCACAAGGATACATGGAGTGGTGATGTTGAATGTCTTGCCAGTAGCGGTGTCAGCGTGAATGCCGTGGAAGGTGGGAAGCAAGACACACTGAGCTTGCAGGAGTCAACTGCAATGGAAAGCATTCTCCTTCCAGATTCAATGAAGACCTTGGTCCATGAAGGCAGAATGACAACCCAATGCCACTTTACACATTTGGAAACGCATGACGAGGAGCCTTCCCCGCTAGTGGATCAGGTGAGACCGGAAGCGCAGCGCTCCAACCCGCCGCCGCCGCCGTTGACGCAGCTCGACCACCCTAGCACACAGCTTGGACACCAAAATGAGCAACCAGAGCGGTTCGGTGTTGGCCTGTTGCTCAAGAAAACCGAGGATGGAGTGTTGCAGGTCGCCCGTGTCGCCGAAGGTGGCGCAGCACACAAGGATGGGCGAGTGCAAGCAGGCGACCTTCTGATTGCGATTAATGGCGTGGAGACTCGCGGTAAAAAGTTGCGTGACGTTGGCGAAGAGCTGTCTGGCAGCTTAGGTTCGGAGGTATGGATCGGCTTACAGCAGATTGACCCGCTTGCCTATGATGGACGCAGGATCGAGAAGCACATCGTCTTGAGCCGTGCCCCGATATCCACGAAAAATCCACGCTCTACTGATCTCTCCTCCGAACCCCAGGACTGGACACCGCAAAATAGCCAGAACCTGCCGTACAACGGCGGCTTCGACGACGTGACGCCGCGCCAGCCTCCTTTGTCTGATCGCGATTCCAGGCTGATAGACACGCGTAGCCGTATTGAACAAGCGCTGAGCGATGTGCGGCCCGCTGCGACTAGCGTCGGTGTTGGACTTATTGTCAAACCCTCGCACGATGGTGCATATCGAGTTTCGGGGCTTGTTAGTAATGGTGCTGCTGAAGTCAGTGGACAAATTGCCATTGGCGACGTCCTCCATAGCATTGATGGAATCAATGTTTGTTTCAAGTCGGACGACTTGGTCAGAAGTCTGGTTCAAGGCCCGCCAGAATCTCGTGTAGTTCTGTCGCTTCTATTGCCATCAGCGCAGCCTGCGGATTTGAAAAGGTCAGTCGACGAATTTGATCATTGGAGACCTGTCGTCCTTGTGCGGGCCGCCAATCCCTCGGGCCACAAGACACCAGCGGTAGCAGAAAATGTAGAGGAGGATTATGGCCCTCATGTTGCAGTCGAGCGGACAAGCAATGCAGCCTTGGCTCGGTCGCCAGCTCCTCCGATTGCGTCCCCATCGGGCGAGCAGCATTCACCAGAAAGACACCAAGAGCCAATTGGTCTGACGCTTTATCTTAACGAGGACTTCAACACAATTGCTGGCAGTGACTTGAGCAGACAGGCCTTCGCCTCTGATTTGTCTGCAGACTTGTGCAATGCCCTCCAGACGCACCACTCAAGGATTCAGGTGGTGGACTTGTTGCCTGGGAGTGTCTTGGCTGATGTGCACATTTTCCCGTCGACGGTTGCCAACGACAACAGGAGCCCTGAGCGACTCGCAGCAGAAATCGCCGTGCAAGTTGTAGACCCGCAAAGTACTCTCCGGAAAGCAAAGACTACTCGTAATGCGCAACTGACTGAGATCAGAGGCCCCATTTCTGAAGTTGGATCATTACGTAAAGCCTGGACCGCTTATCACGATGGCAAAAGGACTAGTCCTTTCATGGAGCGTGGTGGCGATATCTCTTTGCAAAGTATCTCTTTGCAAAGCGCGCACAGTCCGCCTCTTCCGCCCAGGTCGCACAGCAGTCCTCCTATTGGTGACCTTCCTAGTCCAACGCCTTCTCGGGCGATGCACCAGAGCCCAACCCGTGAATACCCAATGTCTTTTGAACATGAGCACGGCAACCATCTTGAGGCCTCCTCCATCTTAACCGTCAACACTCCAGAGAGGACTAATCCACAAAATACAATGACGACAGCACAATCCGCGTTGAACAGTCCGTTACAGCCGCATGCTGCTGGGGAACAGCGCGATGATGATTCCACTGATGGCTTAGTTTTAAAGGCGCAACCTCAAACATCCAGAGCGACTCCAGCTGCAGTCTCGCCAGAACCAGTCCTTCACTCATATACGCCTTCCGTGCCGGTGGAAGAGCAGGCAGTGCGTAAAAAGGAACATGAGGAAATGCATCTTGAAGGCAAGGTGAAGCCTGTGGAAATAATTGTGAAACTTGGTCTGGATTTCAGTTCAGCTGGAGCAGACGGTTCGCAGGAGCGCGAAGAATTCGAGCGTGAGCTGTCTCGGAACCTTTCGCACGCGTCGGGGCTACCACCTGCCAATTTCAAAGTGAAGAATATGTCACCAGGGAGCATTTTAGTCGACACAGAGATCAAGCCTGACGTCACTGGCAAGTTTCCAGACCCTGCGACGGTTGCAAAGGACCTGGAGAGACAGGTGCATGATGTGAATTCGCCACTGCGGTCAGGAACCATCACTCGTTATGCCCAGAGTATCACGATGCTAGGGCTGCAGCCGACGCCCACTGCTCAACCGCACCCTACAAAACACAGTGTGGACCGTCCTCCATTACCAATTCAGCCTGCTGTCACAGCACCCTGCAGTCAGGTCCCTGCGCCCCCACTCCTGAGGGGTTCATTTAATGACCAGCGAAATTCAGTGGGAGACACTTCTGTGCAGAAGGCAGGAGTCGGTATCGTGTTTGAGAGGAACAATTACGGAGAGATTGAGGTCATTGGGCTGCGACCAGGCAGCAGCGCGGAAAGGAGTGGTGCGATTTTTGTTGGCAACAAAATCGTCTCTGTGGGGCCCGTTCCTGTGACAGGAGCACCACGCGAGACAGTGCTGGATCTCATTTTGGGTACTGCAAACACGCGAGTAACCCTTGGCATCCTGCGGCAGGTAGGCTCGCCGGGTGCTGAAAACGGACAACCTAATCCAGCGAGTATTACGCTGGTAAGAGCGGACATCCCTTCCGTTCCATTGTCACAGGCTGGTTCAATGGCAGGGCGCCACGATGCCGATGAGCAACGCCGCCTCCTGGGGCAGCAGCAAATGATGCAGTCCGGAGTACCTGATGCTTCGCCAAACATGATTGTCCTTCCAGATGCACTCTCAAAGACCGTCGTCCACCCAAAAGAACCGTACGATTTTGTGGGCCCAGTGCGGACAGTGGCGCTGGAAAGAGGCGAAGGGAAGCCTGGCGAACTAACTGGCGTTGGTATTTCGTTTCAAGCAACGAAGAGCAAAGGGCATTTGATAGTCACAAAGCTGGTCCCCAATGGGCCCGCTGAGTTGAGCAACCAGATCCAAGCTGGTGACGCAATCCTGAGCGTGAACAACATTGTGGTGCAGGGAAAACGAATACCAGATGTGGTCGCCTTGATCAAGGGACCACCCAGGTCTCAGGTGGTCTTTAGACTGCAGCTGACCACAATAGGCACGGACACACTGTCTCAGGGCAATCATAGTCTCTACAACAGTGCGTCGAGTTATAGAGCCATGCAGGGTCCTGGATATGATTCTCGTCCTCGAGCGCCAGGCTCTGCACCACCAATGTCTGCGCCAGATCCAGGCGGTACGAACCAACCGCCATCACCGGTTGTGATGGCAATATCAGACTTGCCACCTGGCGCAGGTCCGAATTTCAACCCTCCTCTTCATCGGCAAGCGCCACCGCATCCTCAGAGAGGCAACGCCCCACCCGGGTCGAGGGGATCATCTGCAGGTCCTATGTTGCCGCCCTCGAGAGGAGGATCTGCAGGCCCTATGTTGTCGCCGCAAGGAGCAGTAATGTATGGAATTCGGGTTGTGCGTCTGAAAAGAAGGAACCTCAATCCTGAATTTGGGTTGGCGACAGGAGGGGTTGGATTGGGCTTTGAAAGAGATCAGGTTGGAATTCACACAGTGTGCAGCTTAATTCCCGGCGGTACCGCTGCTGAGAGCGGGAGGATTTTGGTTGGTGACAAGGTGCTGTCTGTGGACGGTGTACCCACTCAGGGGCGGTCGGTACGAGATGTAAGCGAAATGATTCGGGGCAAGGTGGACACGGATGTTGCACTGACCCTAGAGACACTTGACCCCGCGTCAAGCGCACAGCATGGATGGAATGCCCCGCCAACAGGATTTAATTATAGACAGTCAGGTTCGGCCGCGCCAATGGCCGCCGCGCCAACGGCCGCTGCGCCAATGGTTGATGAAGGTGGTGTATATGTTGTCGGATTAGTATTGTCAGAGCCATCACCAACATCAACATGTCAGATTGTAAACTCAGATATGCTCATGGACCGGGCCCATCGACTGCAGGGGCAAGAGGGCTATGGAAACGACACTCTCGCGGTCGGTGACACAGTAATTGCAATCAACGCAAAGATCTTACAAAAACAGACGTTGCAACAACTGACCGAAATGCTGTCTGGGCCTCTGCATAGTGAATTGACGTTAATGGTCCAAAACACCAGTGGCCAAGGCGACGAGATGTTTAGCATCGTGCTCCTGCGTAATATGCCCATAGCCGACTATGCCCACTGGTGTGAATACATTAATAGCCCTTCTGCACCACTCGCGCTTCAAGACAAGGCCACGGATGCTCTGCAATCTGCACTTGCTGAAATGCACTTGAGCATTTCTGCACTAGATCCTGCTGCGCTGAGTGAACAGAGTGAACAGAAATACTCAGAAGACACGCCAAGATCGTCTATTCAGAAGCAACAGCAAAGTACGGCTTTGAGGGCACCGCCCCCACCGGCTCCGTCTAAAATAGATACGTTACCTGAAGCGCCACTTATGACAACCAAAGACGTCAAAGCTTTCAAGCTTTATGTCAAAGTTTTGGAAGTCGACGGCATCGCGCTTGGACCTGACGGAAATATACCGTTCTGCATTGCAAACCTTCGCCTCATTTTTCCGGATGAAGTTTCCACCGCAAATCCAGACTCCGTGCCTACTCTCTGTCCCGGGCAGGCTGCGCAGTTCAATGGTGTTGAACTGCAGTACAGTGTTCAGGTGCAGTGCCTTGCGTGTGAATGTGAGGGGCACCTGAAAACCATCGGAAAATGCATTTGCGCTGTGCGTTGACTCAATGTCGTTTTCAGCTCGCGTTGACTCGATACTGATTTTAGCATGGCTTTTGATACCCTTCTGCGCTCTGTCTGTGCAGGTGGAAAGGGTCGAGCAAACGCAGGTATGTACTGTTACTTGAGAATTTTGTGTTTATGGTCTCTCTCTGAGCTCTCTGAGATAGTTACTTTCAGTTGTTCACGCAATATTGTTCAAAGGAAGGAAAGTTATCGTTGGTCACCAGAAGAGAGGAATCAGTCATGATCTGAAGCTCCATCTTTCGTGCTTGCTGTTTTCCGTCTGTTCTATTTTTATTTGTTCGCAATCTGACATTGATCTCCTCTGCCTTCGTCTTGGATTAAAAACAGCTTGAGCTCACGCTGTGGGACAAGAACACACCTGAGGACGGATTCATGGGCGAGGTGCTTCTCAACGTAGCAAAACTGCAGCAGATCCTCGGGAAATACTTCGAGCACTCCTTCCCTGTCAAGATCAGTTCTGTCTACAGCAGTCAATCGCGGGAAGTCAGTGGCCAAGTGCTGCTTGGATTGCGGCTGGATGGTCCAGCCGTGTAACCTTACTTTCGAATCCTTAAGTGATGACATAAACAAAGCCGCTCTTTTAGCGTTTTTCACAACTTCAGAGTACTTTATCTTTGTTTAATAAATGGTAAGTAGGGGATATGCCTTGCTCACAAGCTTACGCTCTCCCAGTGAAACGTCGGCGGGTTGTCCAGAGGCACATCAGCGATTAGATCGTCACGTTTCACGCCGCCACGCCCAGCTGTCAAAGATCCTACTCTTGACTGGATTTCCTTTCGTCTTCGGTAGACGAGATGGCAGAAAAGGTGGCTCCGGAAGAAGCCCCAGGATGAATCCATCTGGCATTTAGCTTGCAGTTTGTCGGCGTCTGGTAAACATTTCCCCAACTTTTTCAGCTTGGCCTGCGTGTCTTCATCTATTACCGGGTCGTCAATGAATATCGAATCACTGGTGTCAATTGAGGCGACTTCCACTCGAGACATTGCAGTTACGGTATAGTTACATGGCTTCAATTCTAGCGCTGCTTCGGCATCGAGCACGGCACCCCTGTACAGCATGACAATGTCAATATCACGCCCGTCGGGGGACGACGGCCTGTTGTTTGCCAATGTCATTGTGATGTTGCTCTTCAGCGGAGAAGGAAGCAAAGCAGCCTTCTTCTTCTTTTTCAAGTCCACAACGTGCTTAGTCACATGACAGTGCCCGGACGCGACGAAAAAAATTTGCTTGGTCTGGGAGCCTTCGCTTATGATTACGTCGCCAGCATTGTACGTGTGGAGCTGTAGTGAATCGAGCAGCCTGTTAAGCCTCTTCCCTTCCCACTCCGCATCAGGCTCGTTGAAAAGCGGCAACTCTGACACCAGCGTTGCTATTCTGTCCCACTCCGCCAATTGCATGGGCCGAATATACCTCAAGTAGTGCTCATGCTTGATCTCGAGCATTTTTGTTGGCTGTGTGCACAAGACATACATTGAACTAACAGATGGTTCCTTGACAAGCGCCTCTCGTCCAAACATTTCGCCAGCAAGGAGTTCGTCCTGTTTGCAAGGCTTGCCGTCTTCCATAGTACCGCGCTCAAGAATCCCCTGAACGATAATCTGCACAGACCAAAGCACCTTTGCCGGTCAGCAAGGGTCGATTCTCGCTGCAGCGCAAGAAAGTGATCTCTCTGCACCGCATGACCGCGCGCGCCTACGGACGTGGGGCCTCACGTTGAACGAGTCACCGACATCGCCCTGGCGGAGTACAAACTCTTTCGGCCGGACTTCTCGCAACGTCATGATCCTGCAAATGTCAAGTTCTGCAGCCGATGAAACTCTTAAAAGGCGATAGACCTCCAGGCTGCAGATCTCCCGCTGGACCCTTTCCAACTCGTCGGCCCGACGTTCCCATGGCAATTTTGAGACAATGTTCTCGATTCTGGCCAAGTTGATCATTTTTGAGCGCGATTGCCGCCTATTTGTTCGTTTTTCAGTCTTGTCCCCAACCTGCTTCCCGCGGCCGTACAGCACCATCAGTCTGTTCAGCTCCTTGCGGCCCCCGCCCACGCCGAAGGAGTCCATCCACGGATCGGGGGTGCATTTCTCCCGCTCCTTGCGCTGCTGCCGCTCCTTGCGCTGCTGCCGGTCCGACGACGACGGACTGTGCATATTCAACGGCCACAAGCACGAACTAGAACTGATTTTAGAAAAAACGGGGCACTTGCGCCGTTTTTCTAGGAATACTTACCACCTTGTGGGGGAACCCGAACACGCTCCCCGCGGGGGGATCAGCGCCCTGACGAGGAAGAGCAAGGAGGCGGAGACCACTTTTGCACATGGCAGGCTGCATCCTGTCATTCATGATGTCATTTGAAGAGTAATATTTTTGGGTGATGGGCGGGGGGATCAGCGCCCTGACGAGGAAGAGCAAGGAGGCGGAGCCCATTTCTGCACATGGCAGGCTGCATCCTGTCATTCCGCAGCCGAGCGCCGAGGCACAATCGGCGGTGTGTATGCATGCATGTATCTGGACGGCGCGACAGGGCTCGTCTCACGCGGTGTGCTGGCAGGAGGATCCACGCGACGGATCCGTCGGCAATCCTGCCGTTTTCTCTCCTCCTCCATCATCCCAAGCGAAAAGCCCCCTCTCTATGAGCAGCCGGGCTTCCGGCCGCTTTTGCTCTTCAGAGGAGCACGAGGGCCTTATAGAGGATGACTTCTCCTTTGACGACGACTACGATCCCTTGGATCTCGAGCGAATTGAGGCCGACTATCGCGCGACACGCGCGAGAGCAATTTTTTCTGCCGGTGCAGCCTCGCGCGTCGTGAAACTCGAACGTCTGAGGTCGTTTTCGTGCATGCCTTGCCATGCTCGGCCTCTGTTTGCGTGCCCGTCGCTGGCATGATGATCGAGCGCCCTGGCATCAAACGGGCAGGGAACACGCCCAAGAGGCTCTCAAGCGCCGGGCGGAAGCCGAATTGTGGAGGACGCATGTCGAGATGAAGGCAGTAGAGCTGCAGGCAGCGCTGCTGGAACAACGCAGCATCTTGACGTGGGGGCCTGTTGCACTTGAGGTATTGCGAGCCTGTCGTGCGGTAGCCGTGAGGCGGAGAAGGATTGTTGGAGGAATTTGCGGCGCTGTGCTCGTTGGCACGTCTTGACCATCATGTCGCGTGTAAAACACAGACCGGGCGGCTGGATAAGGCGGCTGTTTTGCAGCTTCAACGTGGGATGAAGCAATTAAACGTGAGTGAGCATTTAGACCGTCAAATCACCTGCAAAATTGTGGAATGTGCTCGTTTGGAACGGGAGCTTTTATGTTGATAAGCATCAGATATTGAGTCAGTTTTCGCACTTGATATTGCAGGATACGATTGCAGACATTGAAACGATCTCTCGACTCAACACTCCTTCAACACAGACCCACAGTGCACGAACGTCACCTGGGGATGAAGGCCCGGGAGTGCATAGAGCCGTCATAAGCGAACATTCCGACTGGCCGATGCCCTCCCCATCCCCGAGACCAAGCGGTGCCCGCGAAGTTATGCCTGCAGTGTCAGCTCATCGTGCACGACGGCGACCATGGAGCTGGAAGGTATTGAATGAGCACCTGCAGGGTGATGCGACTGCGACGGGCGCGGTGGACACACACCTACGCCCCTGGTGCGTCGCCGCGCGCAGGAAGTGGGGCGGCAGCGTTGCAGGCGCCCCAGGGTCGTTCCGATCCACTGTACGGTGGAACGAGCGCCCCTGGGGCACGGGCGACGGGCGCCACGGGTGCGTGTGTGAGGGCTCGGTCCCGCTTGCTCTATGTTGCCCGGTGTGAAGTATGACGTAGGTGATTTGACAACAGGGGCGACATGTGACATCCCACAAAGTTCACCGCGTAATTTCAGAGTGCATCAATTCCTGGAGCCCAGCGGTACGTAGAATGAAACATTTGCATTTGAGCATTGAATCTTTGATCAAGTGCCATTTTGATACCAGCAAGCAAATAAATTCCAGGTGACTGAACTAGACTCGATACCAAGGGATGGTCGCGTCTTTATACGGGACCACTTTGAAAAATATCTAGGTTGCATTCCCAAAAGATACTCTGAGCACAGGTCTGTCAGACCAAGCTATCAGTGCTGAAATTTTGACGACTCTGCAGACACGCCAAGATCGGAACTAGAGGATCCCAGATCGGAAGCAAATGATCCCCCTGAGATCGGTAAGTTTTGTCTTCGTCCTCAATCGTTGGGGTAGATGTCTGCTTCAATTTTGTGAGTAAAGGGCTGCTGTTGCAAGTGATGCGGGATTGCCTGAAGTATTGTTTCTTTTGGAACCCAGAGCCAGATGTTGAAGACGTGGACCTTGAATCGTCACAAAAGTTTCTGCGAGGGAACGTTGCATCTCACGCTCAAGAAGAGCAAAGCGAGGGGGTAAATGGAGTGAGAGCCAATCAAGATGAGGATGGCAAAACAAAAAATGAGCAGCAGGACGGCATGAAAGTTAATGATGAAACGCAAGATCAGGTCGATGCAATTGAGGACGGCAGCAAGAGTTCAGCAGGGTCACAGAATCATGATCCGTTGGAAACGTCCATAGATGTCAAATTGAACGTTGAAAAGTCTGTGCGAGGATCGGCAGCTTCCCCAACATCCATACACTCTGGCCTGCAGCAGTCTTTTGAGGAAAACGAACCTGTGGTGTTACATCAGATTTGGGCCCCCTCCACAAAAAGTCTGGAGATGTCGGATACTATAGGGAACGGTCTTACTCAAAAGCCAAGCTCCCGGCGCATCGGTGACTTAGAATCCACCAGCTCCAAGCTTAAAGTGATAAAGGAAAGTAACGTGAAACTGCCGCGAGTACTTGGCTTGGACAAATTTCAGCACGCTTATGAGAAGCGCCTAAATCTGATCTATGCAGAGGACTATATGAATGAGAACTTTGCTCTTGCAAGCAGACTCCGGGACATGATTGCAGACATTCAGTCAAAATCTCAGGAGAAAGCTGACCTTTGCAAGAGGTGCGTGGAGCCCAAGCTGTACAATACACTATCAGATTCCATTATGGCACTGCAAGATGAGTTGGCCGATTTAGAAGCCACTTTCAGGTTGTGCGGTGCTTGTTCGGGACATTTCACGCGTGATTTTGAAAGGCGTGGGCCTCCACCCGTAGAGTCAAATAAGACAAGTCTCGAAATAGATCTAGAAAAACTTGCTCACTTTGCGGCGAATGAACTTCACCCAGTGCTCAGAGATTCTTTGGGTGCAGTGATTATGGCGAGCTATGGCGCTTCAGAGCAAGATCATGGTGCAATTAAAAGATCAGTGCTGCAGCAACTTGATGGTGCGCCGATTCCACTTTACTCCACAAAATTGCAAAAGACGGCTGCAGTATTTCCGACTGAACTGGAAGCCGAGGTCCTTATGAAAAGATCGAAGGCGCGCTCGGACTTAGTTGTCAACTTAAAAAAGGAATTGATGGCCTACCAAGAGGTGCAGGGCACCCAAGACTCTGGGAGTCTTTTCGGGCAGCCCGCCCAAAGTCCCAACCTACTGGAGCTTAAAGAGTATCAAGAATGGCTACAGAAACAGGAACTGCTCCGTTTCATTGATTTTTGCGCGAGTTTTTTATGTTAAATTAATCACGTATTTTATCGAAACAGGTTCTTATGACTAACAAGAGACGTGAGCGCATGAAAGTCGAATTGGCGTGCACCTTGAAAATTCAAGGTATTTGGCGAGGTGTGTCTTGCAGGGAGGCATTCAGGCGTAAGGGAATACACATTTCTTCGCCACTTGAAGAATACGTAAGAAGTCCCTTCCACAAACTCCCTCATGAATTGCCTTGTTTACTATTTTCGACTTCTTTATTTTCTCCTGGATTGAAGATTGGCTTTGCGAATACTCAAAGCTGTGCGAAAAGATCACGTGATCAGCTTCTTTCGTTTCATCAATGACAGGCCAGGAGGCAGATGCTGCCACAATTGGAATCTGCCATGAAGTCGAAAGTTGCCATCCGCAGAGAAATGGACCACAATATACATGAGGAACGAATCTTTGCTGGCATGGTGTGTACTTTTTGTGTGTGCACTTGCTGACGCCTGGCCCATGCAGTGTTTTGTTTTTCAACGACACGTTTATTGACATTCCAAATTTTCATTGCAGGTTAATGACGATGCTCTTGCTCACGGATGGGGGTACGAACAGTCTATCATTACCCTTCTTGCAATGAGTGTACATGCAAGATAAAGCATTGATCCTGTGCACATGCGCTCACAGGTGCATAATTTTTCCGAAGTCGGATCCAAAAAGCAGAACATACTACATGGGCGAATTTGATGAAGGATTGATGCATGGAGTAGGCGTGTTGTATTTTCAGCAGCATGGATTGAGATATGAAGGTCAATTTCAACAAGATAAGGTAGATTGTTTAAAGATTTCTCACTGTGCCTTGGGATAGAGGGTGGCAAACATTCCTGCTACAAAGGTAAGAGCAAACATTCTAATATACCAAGATATATAGCGGAGTAGGTGTTTGCTGGTGGCAAATGAGGCCGCAGATTGTCTGTCGCGAAGGCTCCAATGTTTAGTGAGATTCAATCTGTAGATTGGGTTTCTGAATCCTTTGGCTCGGTATCTGATTGCGATTTCACTTCACAGAAACATGGATTTGGTCTCGAGTACTACGCGAGTGGGGCAATCTATCAGGGACAGTTCAAAAGCGATTGCCGGCATGGCCTTGGGATATACACGTGGTCTTCGGGTCTTAGCTACGGAGGGAGCTGGTTCGGAGGAATCCAGCACGGCGAGGGTGTAGAAACGAACATCAACCTTACAGGTTCTTTCAGTCCAGGTGACCATATCTGAGTAAAATCCATGCACCCCGTGAATAGTCATCCCATGTCATCATTTGCGTCGAGCCTGTGGGAACAACTTACTCGATGTGTCGACAGTCCGCCCGAAGTCCCAATTACTGCTGTTTATAAATCAACTTTCGAAGGACCAGCGTGATTGCATGATCAAAGGACAGAATTGCATGGTATGTTAACAGCGCAGCCACGCATCCAAATCACGCTTTGCAAAATCTCATTTCCAATTACATTGTCGATGTTTGACAAGCAAATGAGTAATGTACTGACGTGTAAATCGATGAGTGGCATCACTAATGACAGGCGAGAGCAAGGGAGCTCGCAGCTAAGGGTGATGCTGCAGGTAAGCATCAATTGAGGATTGATGACTGGATGGGGTTCAACACAGCTATGTGCATGTTGACGAATTTGTTTTTAAATTTCTTGTTGCCTAATTCAGTTTCTTTTGCAGGTTCAAAACAAGCGATCAAAGATGCTTTCTATTGGATGGATGAGGCCCACAGACTGAATGCAGAGCTTCGAAAAGCTATTGAGTCACAAGCAGATTCAGGCAGAAAACTAGTCAAATTTGACAGGTACAGACATTAAATCGGTGGTTTTTGTGCAGCGCTTCTTGTCATCAGGAGCTTAGATGCAAGCAGAAGAGAGAAAAGAGTAGGCGGTCGAAGGAAGACATATCGAAGTGATAACGTAGTAAGATTCCTGCGGCATGATTGCAGGGGCAAGAACATGGCGAAGAAAAAGATTGACCCAAATCTGCTCGCTACTGAGATTCTGGAAGGCGGTTGGGTAGAGCTTAACATTGATTATCCTCACGGAGAAGAAGATTTGTCCTCAGTACTGTCCTCAGAAAATTTGTCCTCAGTATCAGATTTGCCCTCATTACCGGAGGATCAATCGGAATCTCATCGCGCCAAATTAGCCGAGAAGAATTTTTTTAAGAGATTTCCCGATGCGACAGCAGGGTAAGCCCGATTTATCGCCGGCATTTCACCAAAATGTTACGATGCATTCATGCATGCATATTTTCGCAAAGTATGCATATGTTCACAACGATCCCTACATGCAGAACCACTCTCGAGCACCGGTGCCTAAATCATCACTGTGCACATTGTGAGAGTGTATATTCTTTCCTGCGTGCATGTGCGCATATGCACGAGCATGTGCGTGAGCAGCTGACGGAGCTATTTTAAACTTGCCAGTCCTTTAAAACCCGGTGTGCCAGCCGTGGTCGTTTCAGATGAAAACATCGAACAACCTTACCTCTTATTCCAAATTCAAATCAAGACGGAAGATGATGAACTATGGTGGTATCAAAAGGAAGCGCTTCGGCCGGCTCACCCAAGGTTGGCACACTTTCGTCTCCACCCACATGCGAACGCGACCACTGTTTCCCTCCCGCTTGCTGCGTCATTTTATGCACATGCTGGTCGTGTCAATATCAAAGCATGTGTGTGTGTTCTGTCTGCATCTGCTACGCCAGGGTCTGTCTCGTGCCCGTTTCCGTGTCTTTGTCGGTTTCTGCCTTTATGTCTCTGTCTTTATGTCTTTGTACGTGTGCGTGTCGGTGCTCCTGTGTGTCTTTGCGTTTGTGCTTGCATCTCTGTCTGTATCTTTCTGTGTACTCGGTCTTCTTATCTACTCGCTCGCTACAACAGTCTGAAGGAAAAGCTCCGCCGAGAGCAAGAACGTTATGAACTTGAGATGCAGCAGCGCGAGTTGGATGAAGAGCAAATCCAAGAGATAATGGTACCTTCTGGGCTGGGCAAAGAAGGGCGTGTGTTCATAAAAGGCGTTTTTGCCCCCGCAGATTCGAGCTTGAACACAGCCCATTTTAACATTATGTTTTCCTGTGTAAACGGATGCATCCAGGTTCAAGTTTCGCACGTCTTGGAGTCTTCAGTCTACTTTGCTGACTGGGCAAAGGTGTGAAAATACACTTCGACAGACTTATACAAACAGATATGCATGCAGCGCCGCAGCGGCTGGAGGCAAGTGAGAGTGTATGAGAGCGCATGCGCGTTTGAGTGCAAGGAAAAAGCGGAAGCGTGTGTGCCTTTTGAAAACAATCGAGTCTGAGCGCCCTCATATTCCACATGCCTGCAGGCTGGTGGGGCACAGACAGCGGCTGCATGCAGCGAAGTACTTGAAGCGATGAAACGCATGCCGACGCTCAAGTCTATTGAACCGAAGACGAAAGATGGAGCTGAATTCTTGAGGGCCCTTAAAAAACACCGCGAACTCCAAGATCTCGAGGGAGAGGAAGCAGCAAGGGCAGCATTGCTAGAGAAGGAAGAGGAAGAGTCAAGCGACAACAATGGTGCCGAGAATGGAGTTCACGGCCAAGACGCCGTAGTCGACGCCCAAGACGGCAACCGCTGAGCCTCCGGCCAGGGAGGCGTCGGTGACAGTGTTTTTTAGCGCGCGCACGCATCCACGAAACCTTGCTCTGATTCATTGCCGCAGCTTGACATTTACAACAAAAGAATAAAGGGTCCCTGAAGTACAAAACGAGCGACAGATGGGCAAAACAACGCTGCGCTGACCGCGCGACACCACCCAGCGGGCCGTCAACACCGCACAAACTCCATTGCCTTCTTACACATCTGTGCTTGAGGGGGGCTAATCAAACTGGTCTCGGATCCGGAAGCGCGGGGTGTCGACCGTACTGATCAGGTCGGCGGCGATGACATCTTTCCAAGGGAGGCCTTGGACATCGTCCACTTGCCGCTCTGCGCGCCGCAGCTCGGCAGTGGTCAGATTGTTGACGCCACGCACGTCCAGGTAGCCTAGCTGCGGACAGTGCCGCAGAATGGATCGCAAGCCTCGGTCCGTCACGCGTCTGCAGTAGGCCATATCAAGATAGACCAGCTTGCGGCAGCCCTTGGCGATGGCCTGAACGCCTTCCTCAGTGACGTCGGTGCAGTGGGCGATGGCCAGGAGCTGGAGTTCGGGCATGTTTCGCGCTATCGAAACAATGCCTTCGTCCGTGATCAGGTGACAGAAGCTCAGGTCGAGGCGCTGGAGCACTCGGCACATGGCAACGTCTTCCATGCCAATGTCGGTAATCTGCGGCGACCCTCGCAGCGAAAGCGTGCGCAGGCGCGGGCAGTTGGTGCCGATGTGAAAGCACACCTTGTCGTCAACTACCGAGCTGTCTGACAGATCGATGTGCTGCAGTCTGGGTGATCGCGCCAACAGATTACCAACCGTCACGGGGTCAATGCCGGTGAACCGCAGTTTGTGTGCTGGCTCCACGTTCTGGACGGTATCGCCAGCGAATCGTATGGATGTGCGGTGCTTTGACACCATGCCCCATAGCCTTGTGGAAGCCTAGTAAAAAGCGTACACAGCACGCCACACAAGTGCCCCGTCAGACACCCCAAGGTTGCTTCCTGCGATGTCGCAAACGTGTAAAAGTGCGTCGCACGTGTGTGTCCTTCTGTGTGTG
>Ga0315899_10002543_pt1 | contig 20171 bp, 23 predicted proteins | sample LakEriMetagenome_2_FD_203518 | JGI IMG/M metagenome (GOLD analysis project Ga0315899, IMG submission 203518) | Freshwater fungal communities from buoy surface, Lake Erie, Ohio, United States - Buoy 4 MA112 | ecosystem: Environmental > Aquatic > Freshwater > Lake | place: USA: Lake Erie, Ohio... | reverse complement strand
GAAGCAAAATAAAGGGTGGCGGCCTTTAGGGCGCCTGTTTGCTTCATAAATTTAGGGCTGATTCCTTACCGACATCGTTATTGGACATATCTATACTACTTACTTGTACATAATGAAGCCTTCTTGGCGCTTCCCGGTCGTTTCGCCTAAGGTCTGGGTCCTCTTGTGTGTTGCCCACAAGACGTGCCACAAGGCCAAACGGAGAGTGGGGGTATAGTACTCGCCGTCCATGCTGGAGCCCGTGCGCCCAGAGGCGGTGTTACCCGACAGGGCGTTGTGCTTACTGACCTCCAGTCACTTTTTGATTGTCAATAAACCTCTCTCTCTCTCTCTCTCTCTCTCTCTCTCTCTCTCTCTCTCTCTCTCTCTCTCTCTCTCTCTCTTTCTCTCTCGCTCGCTCTCTCTCTCTCTCTCTCCTCTACCTGCTCCCCGCGGTCGCGCTCAGCGTCCACCCCGTCCACTTTTATCTCCGAAAACAACGGCATCGCGCGCCTGAGTTGCAGTGGCGGCCGATCACTCTCCCTCGTGCCGGGGCTGTCTGGTCTGCGCCTCAGACGGCGAAGCGGCAGTCTGCGCCGCAGACGGCTCTACCGGCTCCGACTCTGGATGCGTGGCCATCGTCCCCGCCGACTATCTCGATCGTGCGTCGGCACTGTCTCGCAGGCAGCATCGGGTCAGCTTCGAGCATGAGCATCTAGTGCCAGCAACCCGCGAAATCGTGCCCGGTGCCAAACATAAAGAGGCAAGCGTCCGCGGAACTTGTGCCTTTGCCCAGCCCAAAGAGGCCGGCGTCCAGCAAGAACGGACCAGCGTAGCAGACGCCAGTACGGCGACATGAGAGGTCGGCGAGATTTCGTGCTTTCTTGATATGATTAGCAAGCCGCGTGCGATGCGGTCCTGGACACTCAGGATTGTCCGATTAATTTTGAAGATCCTGGCGAGGGTTCAGGGTTTAGGGTTCAGGGTTTAGGGTTTGGGGTCTAGGGTTTAGGACAAGGGACTAACGGTCTAGGGTTTAGGGTTTAGGGTTCAGGGTTCAGGTTTGAGGTCAAAGGACTGACGGTTTGAGGGCGAGTCAGACACTATGTTGACGACTGGCTGATAGCAATGATCTTTCGAAAAAGACACCACAATGCTGTCTGCTTAGGAAGGCAGCCCGCCAAAAAAGCACGCAATCCTTGTCATTCAGGCCCACGAGGGTGACTTGATTAAACTTTTAATTAAGCAACAATGGGCCTGGGACAAGAACCAGAGCCTTCTGCCCACTTTCATGTCGACTTGCCGTCCAGCGACAGTACAGAAAGCGAGTTTGACAGTCGACTTGGCGTGAGTATGCGCGCTAGATTGCAAGTCGTGCCGCAGCGGCAACATCACGCGGGTCATCGCCGCGATATGTGCACTTATGTCTTCGCGTGTGCTCTAATGCTGGACAACCTCTGATTTGGTGGCTGTGTCACTGAGCGTCTTCACTCGTCGTGACAGCACTCGCACTTCTCGCGATAGTGTTAGCACCTGGCATGCCCTGATCGTCAATAGACAGTAGACACATTGTCACACATTGAATCCTCCAAACGTGCGTGATTATTTGGAGGATTCAATCTGGACCATCAGTATACTTGCTTGTTTTGGAGGACTCTGACGCAAGCCTGAGCGCTCGTCGTCAAAAACAACTTGCACTGCAAACATACAATGGGCACGGCATATCAAAACGGTTTCTGACCGCCTGCAGGACGAGTTCCATCTTTTCATCCTCCTGTTGCTCGCTTTCCAGGTTGCCGCCTTTGTGTGCAAGCTTCTCACCAGCTTCATCTTTCTCTGCTGCGGCAGCATTTTTGAGGACCTGACAACACAGGCAATTGATGGTGAGATGGAGATGGGACAAAGAAATCAAATGGCAATTAAAAGACCACGAGAGTCGCGATCAGTCAAACGGTTGCGCACCTCTCTTCCCATTTCGTTGTCGCCTTCATCATCACTATCTTCGTCGTCGTCGCCACCTTCTGCAAGTTTCCGCAGCTTTTTCAGAGCATTCTGAAACGGCGGAAGAGCTTGATTGTTCATGAAGTGAAGGAATCCGATTTTTTCAACTTCGCTGCGCACCTTCTCGAACCCATCGATTACGATCGCGGTGAACATGTTGAGCAGCAAAATGGACGCAATGGCTGTCCATGCGACGAAGAACGCAGGCCCAAGTAACCGGTTAGATCTCTCCTCAGCATCTACTGTCGGAAAGTCTCCCAGAATTTGCCTATACAAGGTCAGGAAACAAGCATTGAGCGTCTGGAACCCTTCCACCTCGTCGCCGTACGCCAGGTAGTGCGACAATGAAAATCCGAAAAAAACAAAGAACATTGCGCAAATGAAACCAAGGGTGTCTGGCAGCGCTGCAAAGACTACCTTCATGAGGTGCGTCATAAAGGGAATATGCGACATGTACTTGAACATCTTCATCCACGTAATAAACGCATTCACTGCGAGTATGTTTTTCCACTGCACGATGTAGTATGCCGGCGGTTCGTAGTTCACAAAGATCTTGCTGTCGGGGGGAAAGGTCAGAGCGCCCGCAAGGATCATTGCGTGAAACCGCGAGCCAGCAGCAGCCCAGAAGAGCAAAAAATTGAACCAGTCGTATAGCCCCCAGAAGCGCAAAAAGTAGGCCGAGAACCCCATTCGCATGATCAGCCGCACTTCCAGCGCCATGTAGATGAGTATCAAAAAGAGCAAGACGCACTCGAGGATAAGTGCCTGGATGCCCCAGATGCGCGGGTATATGTGCTCGGATTTTACCATGCGCGTGTACGCCCGGGTGAAGGCGCCGCCCGAGGCCGGGAATTCAGCCGTCAGCTTGACGACGACGATGTAATCGAGCGACGGGTTGTACAGCGTGAAGTCGACAAAAACTGCGCGCGTCTGTCTGTCGATATACTTGGTGTCGCGCATCTGCAAGATTTTGGTCAGGGCCGCCGCCTGCGTGCCGTTGACGGGCGTGGATGGGAGCGCCAGCTGGAAGCCGCCGCCGTAGTACGTCGCGGCCTGTCCGGTGAAAGAGTTTTCGCCGTTTTCCTTTGCCGTTGTGTACTCGTAGCGCGGCTTGCCGAACGAGGTGTCCGAGATCGGGCCAAATGCCTGTTTGTCCTCTGTGCTCTGTTTGTAGTCGCCGTAGCACGTGGGCACGGTCGACTTGAGCTCCTGGTGCACGCTGCATGAGCCCGACTGCACGCGCACCTGGCGGATGCTGACCGCGCCCAGCAGCCGGTACGTCTCCGGGTGCCCCCCCGGCCAGCCGAGGTCGTTGTCCCCAAATGGCTCTCCGTTGTACCAGCGGTTCGGAAAGGTGAGGGGCACGAAGGTCTTTATCATGTAGTCGAACCAGTCTCCGGCCGCGGTCACATTCTCAAACGGCCCGCCCCATCGCCGGCGGATGTTCTGGATCATGTAGTACGGTGACGAGTCGGTCGGCTGCCCCTGCGCGTTGAAGACTACGAGCGTGAAGATGATGAGGAATATGAAGTATAGGATTGCGTCGACCGACTTCGGGTTCTTCTGCACCCACCGCACGATAAACGGCTTCTCGCCGGGCAGCTGAACGGGCGGGGCGCCGCCCCCGTCGTCCGCCATGGCCGCAGCGCGCCCGCCGGGTTGCCCGTGCGTGCGCACCCGCAGAGTTTGCTTGACAGGGAAAACGGCTTCAGTTCGTTGATTTAGTTCGTGGAAACTCGGCAGTTGGAATGAAGCCTCCTCCGCCAGGTCCCTGCCGTTAGTCCAGTGGGACTCCACACCAGGCACGCACAGGACGCGGACGGCGCTCCCAGGGTAGTGGAGGCGGCGGACGCGGCGGCGGCGGAGTCGGAGGCGGCGGTGGCGGCGGCGGCGGCGAGGCACGATGTCGGGATCCAACAAGCCCGCGATGAAGCGCATCGGCTACTTCGGCGAGGCGGGATACACCACGATCGGGGACCCGTACAAGACGAAGGTGAAGGAGACCATGCCGCGGTACACGGGCGCGCAGTTCCAGACCAACCCAAAGTTTGTGAGCGACACGCGCTTCAAACTCACCAATGGCCTGTTTTCAAAGGCGCCTGCGCTGTACAATGTACGGCCGCCCCGCGCCCCGCACGCTCAGGCTCGCCCTCCGCCGCTGTGCATGCGGCGGGCTGCCCCACACCCCCCCGGGTTGCCCCAGCGCGCGCGGCGCCTCCCACTCCCCCCCCTCCCTCGAGCCTGCGTGACGGCTCTGTCCTGTGCAGGGTGAGCCGTACATTACCCTGCAGCAATTCCAGCTAAAAGAGGCCAACAAGCTCAAGGCGAAAAACATGTCGGATACGCCTTTCAAGCCGACGAACCCGCCGAAGTTGCAGTGTGGAAACCTGGGCTCCAACTTTGGCACTGTGGGATACAGCGACAAGAGGACGCCAGCGTTTCCAGAGGGCGGCCGTATCGCGTATGTGCCGCAGGGGGACGGTGACAAGCGCAAGAAAAAGGGTGAGGTTGTAGGCGAACCGGCAAACATTGTCACAAACCCGATGAAGAAGGGTGGCTTTGGCTACATGGGCACGACGATGGGAGTTCCTAACGCGGGGGCAGAAAAGCGCGCATGGAAGGGTGTGGTGGGCGAGTACGCGTACGTGCCAGACCCCTACGACGCAGCGCGCATCGCGGAGAAGGAATGGAAGAAGAAAGCGCCCAAAAACGTTAGCGATACGCCGTTCAGGCCGGCAAACCCGCCCAAGCGCGGCGGACCCGGCATGTGGGGTGGGCACAGGGCATTGGCAGACCACCCCAAGGACTGCGGAGGGGCTATCTCGCCATATCACGCATATGTGCCAACAGGCTTGGCCGTCAAAAAGACCAAGGCAGACGTCGAGGCCAATAGGTATAAGGATGCTTATGACCGAGTGGCGTTCAAGCCTTCGAACCCGCCCCGCAAGGGCGGGCCTGGCTATTGGGGCTGTGGAAAGAAGGGGGGCGGCAGCGGCACGATCAACAGTTTCCCGGAGGCGACCGCGGACCCGTACGACACGCTGCGCTTCACACTGCTGCAGGAAAAGAAGAAGAAAAAGGAATCGTTGGGTGCGCTGTCGGACCGCTCGGCCTTTAGCCCAGCTTCCTTCGGCCGCAGTAAATGCACGCCAAGTGTCTTCACGATGAACATTCGGGTGTGAGTCTTTCACACCAAAGTGCTCGTTGGAATATGCTTGTGGTGTATACCTACTCAGCTGCATTCTTGTATGTGCACTGTGTTCATTTGTTCTTTTATCAATTAAAAAAGTCTTCGGCGTTAAAGGTGTATAAGAGACAAAGTGCCGCCCAGTTTTTCTCTTCTCCCCTGCACTCCCTGGACATGCACGATGCCAACGCCGCGAAATTTCAATCGCTCGCTGAATCGCGCATCCTCTTCCTCGCACCACTTGCAGCAGCATAGCTAGAAGCAGACGGCTTGGGCACAGTGCCCCCCGAACGTGCCTTAGACACCTCTGCATCTGCAAGCTCCTGCGACCAGCTTCCCTTGGTTTTACTGTCCGCAAGCTTGGCCCTCTCAAACTCCCGCTTGTGCGCTTCAACGAGCTTGCGTGCCGTCTCGAGAATTGCTGCCGGCGCTTGCACCCCCGCGGGCTGGGAATCGAGTGGCGAGAGGAGATTGAGGTCGTCTGGCTGAGCTGGTCGCACGAAGCTGCTGCGCCCCTTCATGGGCTTTCCGTACGCCAGCATGCATGCATCGAATGCGATGGCAGCCTCTACCTGAGAATGGTAGTCCCCCAGGTTCACCACACGATACAGGACGACTATCTTTGAGAACCACGGGCGGCTGGCATTTTTGGCACGTTTTTGATAGACGCCTTTGAAAGGCGCGCGCAGCGCGGGCCACGGGCGTGACGCCGCAAATTGCGTCACTTGCTCCACCAATGAACATCGTATCTTCTTCTCCGCCGCAGCAAACCCGCACAAGATGTGCGGCCACCGCTCCAGGCCGAACTGCTTGCACGCTTTCGCGAGCTGCCAAGGACACAAGCCCAGCGATCGTGCTGCCTCACCAGCCGTGACGTGAAAAAGCCCCTTGAGAATGTTGAGGTCCAGCGTAACAGAGCCCCGTGCGCGCCCGCCAGCAAAATGCACCTCCAACTGCAAGCCGTTGGGAATGTTGGCGGCCTCCAACAAAGCACTGCACCTCTCTGCTCGCTCCCTGGCATCAGCGACGTTCGGCTCCTCGTAGGCGACGCGCTTGGCATTCATCGCGTCCTTGGATGTTGGGCATCGCCGGTTGCCATCAAGGGTAATAAAGTGTGCATTGAATGCCCGCTGGAATCGAAACTCGGCCTGGCACTCAGAGCAGACAAAGTGCCCCTCGCCAAACGCCCGGCGCGCGAGGCAGCGCGTCGAGATACGCTTGCACTCGGAATACGTGTGCATGCTTGCCAACTGAGCCGAGGGGAAATACCGGGGGCAAAACTCGTGGTGGCAGTAGTGGCGCTTGCCATCCGGGACCAGCGTGTGGTGGGGAGGACCCTGCCGGGTTCCCGTCACTCCAGCGCCGCGCAGGTGTTCATGCAAGGCTGCTGCAGTTTTGAAACTCTTGCCGCACCCCGTCACCGGACACTGCAGATAGGAGTGGAAAGCAGTAGAAAAGGCACTGCCTGTTCTCGATGGCTTGGTCTTGTGTCTCTGGTGTCTGTGCTTTGCCGCATTCACGTAGAGCAGTTTCCAGGTCTCAGGAGGCATCTGCAGCCGCGTGAACTCCTGCGGACCAACGCCTGGCCTCAGTTTGCTGAAGCTCACGTACAGACTTCTCCACGCAGAGCTCCAAGCTACAAGCCGCCGCATGCCACGGCACGAAGCTGCCAGTCTGCAGAGGTCCTTGGCGCGCAATGCCTGTAGCACATTATCCCAGGCATCCCCCAGATTCATGACCCCGGTCAGCGGCAGCTCTCCCCACGGCTTTACAGCGTCGGATAAGGGGCGTGATGCGAGGGATTCTCCCCAGCTAGCCTTGACACGAGGCAATGGCTCAAACCAAGCCACAGGGCCAGCGCTGAGTGGCTCCGCCGCAGCTGATGCTGCTGACAGCCCAACTTGCCGAGCTCCCACCACGTGCTGCCGCTGAATGCTGTCAGCCCCTATCTTCTTGTCGTCGGTGTCCTCACCAGCGTTTAACGCCGACTCGCTAGCCTTCTGCTTGTACTTCCTCCGTAGCTGCCGTCCCTCATCACCACAACCTTCGCTCTGCGCGCGGTTGCGCTTGCTGAGGGACCTCGCTAGCAGCTCATTGTAGTGCTCGAGCTCGTCCATGCTGCACAAGGCGCCGCCGCAAGGAGGAAGCCATGAATGCTTCAGGAGTGGCTCCAGGAGCTCCTGGCGCCGCGAGGACTCTGCCAAGGGACTTTGCACCATTTCCTCATCCTCTGCCACAGCTGGCAACGCTTCATCGTCTTCGGCAAGATCGTCCGCCAGCTCATATTCAACGGACTCGCTCTCGGCGAGCGCGGCCCGTTCACGCGGGGCATCATGGTCGCCTGGACGCGTCTGCACGCAGAAATGAAATGCGTGCCTGCCCTTTTTGCCCAGCGAAATTCGGCATCCGTCCGTGAGTGGTACGCGTGTTTGAGGCGGGAGCCACACCCCATCGACCCGCACGCCCGAAAGGCTCTGGTCCTCGATTGCAAACGCAGCGCCTTCGCCTCCGGGCTGGTGGAAGAGAATGCAATGTTCAGAGCTCACCTTGGGGTCGTCGATCGCCAAGCCGCAGCGCCTGCTCCTACCAATGGTAAACGGCCATTGCGTCACGGCCACAACGTGGCCAGAACCCCCGGGGGGCGTTTCGACTCGCAGCGTGACTGAAAAGCGCTGCGCTCCCGGCTCCCCGGTAGCGGTGCCGGTCGCGGTTACGTGCGGCGCCTCTATCTGGTGTGTGCGTGCTGTGATGCCCCTGCGATCCACTTCGTCAGCTGCCTCGTCCCGCCACGAATCAGGCCCCTCAATCTCCTGCTGGTCACGCCACGCCAGGAAGCCAGCTGCCATCTGCGCCGGCGTTGCATTCCGATCCTCTTCCCTCCGCCTGCGCCGCTCCTCCTTGCGCGCCTTGCGCTCCTTCGCCTTGCGCTTGTCCTTCTCCCGCTTCCGGCGCTCGCGCGCGGACACATGCGCCTCTGCAAACGAGAGCGGCGCTTCCATCAGCGACGCCATTGCCCACGCAGCTGCAGGACGGCTGAGATTACGTTTTTTTTGCACGGCAAAGTTCGTGGACAGAGTTCTCTCCCACGAACTTTGAAGTGATGAGCTAGTGCAGCGGGATGCCGGTGCGGCCTGTGGCGGCGCTGCTCGACGCAACGACGCGCCACCGGAAGGCTTCGGCGTACTCGCTGCTCGCGGGCTTCGTGTTCGGGTGCGCTTACCTGATGACGGATGATTCAGCATCGACCGTGCGTCACATCGCTGACCGCGCGCCTCCAAACATGTGTCCTGTGTGCAGGTTTGGGTGGCTGATCTGGATCGACGCGGCAGTGCGCGGGCCATACCTCTGGACGCCCGACGGCTGGCGCCCCCTCGTCATCAGCGGTAGCCCACTCTGCCTGCCCGCCGCCCGCGGGCCCGGGTATGCGCCGGCCGTGCTTCCGGGCGCCGTCTTGGGCGTTTTGGTGCCCCCTCCCCGCTGCTGCGCCCCTCGCCCCTCTTCTGGAGTGAGTGAGCAGGCGGGTGACACTGACGCAATCACATCGACCCCCTGGACACAACAGGAGCGCCGATCGCGCTCTGCAGCCTCTTCTTGCTGGTACTCAATGTGACGGAGACAGATGACCTGCGGCAACTTTGCCACGGCTACAGTTTTGGACTGCAACAGCGCGGCTCCGGCTTGCTGGTGGTGTTTGCTATGATGCTGGGCCTGCTGGCAATCGGGAGCTCTGTGGCGATCCTCGTCTATTACGGGAGCTGGCAGCGGGAGCCCAGCGAAACCTGGCTGTCCGCCGCCGCCGCCGCCGCCACACAGTTTGTGTTTGTGGCGGCCATCGTCTTCTGGGTCGGCCGCAGCCATAATGCGTCCCTTCTCTGAATGCGACCCGCCTGTGAGGAGCTAGCCGATAGGGGGCCGCCCGACGCAGGTCCGCAGCAACGTGCACGGCCCTGGTGCAAAACGCCTTGCCAATAAGCGCCCCCTTCTGTCTTTTGGCCTCTTCCCCTTTTGCGGAGGCCCATGCGACCAAGATGAGGTCATCACCTGTATTGCGGCACGGGACAATGGTCGAGTGTCGTGGAACAGTGACGAGGAGTGGAACAGTGAAAAGGAAGTGAGCCTTCCCCCGGTATCTCGCACAGGGCTACGTGTCTGGAGGGCAGAGTGTGCGTACAAAAGGGCTGGGGGCGCGTGCAAGTCAGACGACTTTATCCATCTCCGCCGCAAAGCGACAGAAGTCAGACACATCAGAGCGAGACGAGGTCGTTTGACTACTGCAGGCGGGGTGCATTCGCCGCGTTGTGGTACGGTCGCTACTGCCAGATGATCGCGCTGCAGGAAGATTTGGCGGCGCCCGAGGCGCACGAGCAGGAATTGTGCTCCTCGCAGGGCATAGAGGCGGCACTGCACGTTGCTTCAGGGGGGCGGCACTGCACGTTGCTTCAGGGGGGCGGCAGCGGCGAGGGCAAATTCTTCGCTCCTTCGTTCCCGCACGTTTTTGCGATGGTGTCCATTCTTGCACTTCTGCTTCCCAATCAGCCCTCGCGCCCTTCTCCTCCACTCGCATGTGTGTCCCACGCTTAGTCTGTTCTCCGTGGTTCCCTTTCTTGTATTTTGTAGATATGCAAAGGGGGTTGCATAGATTATGTCTAGGCTTTAGCTAGGGATCCTCCTTGCCCTTGCTGGGCTTCGCTTTCTTGGGCGACGCGGGGCAGGCAAGGAGGGCGTGCTGGATAGCTTTGTCCTTATCCTTGGACGCAACAGCTAGGTCAAGAGCCGTCTGGCCCTCGCTGTTGCGCACGTCATGCTTCACCTTCAAGTCCAAAAGCGTCTCGACCGCCTGCACACGTGTAGGTAGATGTTGATCCTCGTGATTGTATGTCGGCGCCGTCGCGCCCGGAGCAAGGTCAGGCAAAGAGATGAGCGGTAGATGTCGACAAGCAGCATGTCGACAAGCAGCATGTGCAGCATGTGTGTGCGGCTTACGTGTTAAATTACACGCTGAAGCGAAAATAAGAGATGGAGGAGGTGGTGGTGGTGGGACAGAGGGCGCACACGCGCGCACGCAGGCGTGCAAGACGAGCAAAAGAGCAATGCGCAAGAGAGATAGACCGCTAAGTTGCGCTGGCGCACTGCATACATGAGGGCTGTATCGCCCGACACCTTGTCTGCGGCAGAGGAGATGTCTGCTCCGAGCAAGTGCACAAGGCGCAGCGCGTCGCTGGGCCGCGAGCAGTCAACACATCGGCGCAGGAGGCGGTGCCGCTCTGCGGGCTGCTGGATGCCTTGGCCGAGCCCGACGGTGAGAACATTTATATGGGGCCACTCTGGCCGCGGTAGCCAGCCCTCTAGCTGCTCGCGCGTCTGCTCCGGGGTCTTGGAGGAGACCCAATGCAGGACATTGAAGATGCGGTGCATGTGCGTGTCCACCCCGATGCCATCGACGATGCCGAAGGCTGCGCTGAGGATGATGTAGGCCATTTTCGGGCCGATGCCTGGGAGCGAGCACAGTTCCTCCGCCGTTTGCGGCACTCTGCCCTTGTACTTGTCCTGCAAAATCTGCGCCGTCTGCTTGATGAACTTAGTTTTGTTGTTGTGAAACCCCACTTTGGCAATCAGCGTGTCGAGCTCCTTGTCGGACATGTTGAGGATCGAGGCTACGGACAGGCCCCCTCTGGGCCAGGACTTGAGGTTTGTCATGGCTTCAGACACCACCTGATCTTTGGTCTGGGAGCTGAGCATTAGCGCAATGAGGATGTGAAACTCGTTACCTTTCCCAACCGTCTCGCAGCCTGCCCAGTCCACTGGCGCATCGCGCTCACGCCGCAGCTCCCACACCAGGTCGTATATCTCCCGCCAGCCCTCCGGCGGCGGGAGCGAGCCTGGCACGATCGGGACCCGTTTCTTCGACGGCGACGACGCAGGCGACGACTCGGACGAGGCAGGCTTCTGCTTGCCCATGCCCTTGCCTTTGGCCGCTGGCGGGGGCGCAGTAGCGGCAGACGCCCCCGGGATACTGCCGGCTTCCAACGCGATTCCGCCTTTGCCTGCAGCAGCACTCGTTGCATTGGGTTTCCGGGTAGGCAGCCTGCTGTCCTCCTTTGCGTCCACGTCTACCTGCGCGGGAGCCGCTGCTGATTTCTGCCGCTTGGTGCGACTCTTGGCGGGCGCGGTGGCCTCAGCGCCTCGCTTCTTCTGCGGCCACAGCGCCTCGGTAGCGGACTCAGCCTCCTCGAGCTTGGCGACCAACTGCACGGGCCTGCTGTCGCCGTCCTCGCTGCCGGTGTCTGGCGTGGAGGCGTCAGTTCCCTTTCGCCGCGCAGGTGCCACTGACCCGCTTCGCGTGCGCGTCAGCATAAGAAGTGAAGATCCGAGGCAGGCGGTTTGAAGCGCTTCGTGGTGCACCGCTGCCTTCGCGGACCACGATGCGGTGCTCCAATGCAGAAGCGCAAAGAGCCCCGGGGAGGATGTAGCTCGCTGCCCCCCAACCTCCTTTCTCCGCTCGCACTCGAGGCGCCGCCTCTGCAGCGGCAGCACGGCAAAGGCCGGGGCACGCCTCCACAGAGCGCGGGGAATCTCGAGCCGCAAGAGCCAGGTGCCTGCAGCCGCGGCACACGTATTGCGCAGCAGCGCGGCACCGAAGAGGGACAACAGTAGTCTTACGCACACGGCCTGGCCCACCAGCATGCACCGCTCCAGATTCGCCTTTGGGTCACTACAATATTTTGGCGGGAGTCCTCCTAACGGAAGGGGTTGCATAGTTTTACGAAGGTAAGGTCCTGGACAACAAGAGAGAATGGGGTGCGGAAGCAGCAGCAGGAACGCCGAACTGGCCCACGACCCCTCAGGTGGACATCGCCCGTCGCGACGGGAGGCATCGCGATGGGAGGCACTCGCGCCCCGCATCGCAGCCGGCTTCAGTAAACTGAACAGGAGTGCTGAACAAGGAGTCCCGGTGGTTTGGGTGCATTTGCGTGCGTGCGTGCGTGCGTGCGTGCGTGCGTGCTCACCCGCTTCGCCGCTGTGTCCAGGCCTGTCGAGCGCGCTTACCGAAGACGACTCGGAGTCTGATGGCGGCTCTGATGGCGATGACAAGGGGGAAGGCGCCGGCCAGGTGGCCGTGCCCGAGTGGATGGAGAAGCTGTGGAAGGTCAAGACGGAGCTCGTCGACCAGGGATCCGTGCAGGCGCTGTCGCAGGCGACGTTTTGCAAGCACTTTGGCCTGCAAACCCGCGACTGCTTCAAAGCACTCGCAGCTTTCCAGCGATGCAGCGACAAGACAGGGCGCCTGCGCCCTGACAAGTTCTGCAGGATGCTTGCATGGCCCGTGGACCGCAATCGACTGGTCAGCCGCATGGTTGCTTGCTTTGACGGCGATGCTGACCAAAGCATGGACTTTCGCGAGGTTTGACATCCCCCGGCCTCCTCCGTGCGCGTGCGCGGGTGTGTGGATGACGGAGGCATACTGAGACGTTGCGCCTTGGAACCAGTTTTTGATGGTCGCCGCCATGCACTTTCCCTCGGGGAGCTCCAACCTCGAAAAGTTGCGCTACTGGTGGTGGATCATGCTATTTACGGATGAAAAATCCGTCTTAACATCTGACAAAACGACGCCGCTCATTTCACGTGAGGAGGTGGTGAAGTTGGCAACTGGAGACCATCTGAAAACGGACAAAAACGCGGCGGACGTTTGCGTTCCGCTTGAGACCATCGGTAGATTCTTTCGAGACTTGATGTCAAGCTGTGCCGGGCTCAAGATTGCAGCGGGGATGGAGGTAAACGACAGAGCCTCTTCCTTAGGGGAAAGCAAGAGTGGGGCACAGGGCGGGAATAGAAATGGGGAGGGTGAGAGAAGAGGGCGAGGGGTAGAGGAGGAAGGGGGCCACAGATACGGGAATGGCGTCTGACAAAAAACATGCGATTGAATGCATTCAGGTGTTCCAATACAACTTGAACCCGGCTCCCACAAAGCTGTACGGCAAAGTCATGAACCTTCTCTTAAAGAGGGGCAAGGTGCGTACTTCATTGCGCGCGCACACACACACAAACACAAACAAACACACACGCAAAAACGGCATAGATATTTTTTGCACACACTAGATATTGTTTTGCACACACACGCGGCATGCACTTTATGAGATAACTTGGCTGACTGAAAGGTTTCAACGGCAGTTCCTTATGGGTTCGCAGATTTCGTTCGGAAAATTCTTCACATTTTGTACCAAACAACACACCCAGTTCTCCAAGATTCTAGTCCATTTTTATGATCATCTAGCAGCGCTGCTGCGAACAGCGCCGTCTCCAGCAGCAGTGACCCCACAGGATTCCTTGAGACTCAGGTCTTTTCTGCGCACGCTTCAACTGGCCCAACACAGGGATTCAACATTAAGAGTTTAGGGTTTCTGTTTTCGGCTGTAGGGTTCAAGAGGTTTTGAGAACATGCGATGGAGCAAAAGAGAGCGCTCGAACGTACCTCCGTTCATTCTTGGTGGCATGTTTGTGTAAGTAACCAATTCGTTGAAAATGGCAGGTCCTACTTTTACAATAAAGTAGAAGCATACAAGGATGTGGCAAAAGGCGAAAGGGCCCGCGAAAAGTCGGGTCTTTCCGCAAATGCATCCGAGCCAGCTCACTCGTCATCTTCAGCTGCGCCAGAGGAAGGAGGAAGCTATGAGGACAAGAGTGGCGGTGTCTGCAATGCGTCAGGAAAGGAAGGGGGACATACGGGCGCAAGTGACATTCGCGACATTTCGAGTGAGGAAAGTGACGTCAGTGACTATCCTGAAATACCTTCTCCAAAGGAAGCCGGGGGTCTATTTTCAGGCAAGGCGCTTTCAAACAAGGGATTTGTGCAAAAATTTGTTTACGCGCGCAGCGGTGCTCGACCGGCTGCGCCACCTGCTTCATCTGTCCAACTTGACATGGTGCAGTCTTGCATTGCTGACGTCGGAGTGTTCTGCAGAGGATGAGTCGCCGGTGCCACAATATCAGACGTACTGGAATAAGATTGCGCCATCACCCTCGCGCACGGTGAGGGATGCCAGTAGAATGACTTTCCTTGGATTTTCATTGCACAGCTAGACCCGAAATACATGTGATTGACTGAGATATACGTTGCCGCAGATCACTGAAAAAGAAAAAAGGAAGACGTCAAGGCCGCAGACTCCGACAAACGGACCCATGTCACTCGAAAAAAAGGTGCTAGTCTTCGGGGCTGCGCGTTCAGCAGGGGTGTCTGCGAGAGATCGCGCGCGTGCGCGAGAGCGAGAGAGAGAGAGAGAGAGAGCGCGCGCGCGCGCGCGAGGGGAATAGTTTGTGAACAGGCGCATCCAGCAGCAGACGTGCAAATGAATGCGCGATGAATGTTTGAGCAGGCTCATTGATGTTGATTAACTGACATGTAAACTGACATGCAGGTACGGCGACGAGCATCAGATCTAAGCGAGCAAGAGCTTGAGTTGCGGCGTTCCGGTCTTTCTGCTGAATTAGATAGGCTGGACTCTGGCATTCAAAGCTTGGATGGATATTGAAGAGCTCAAACCCTGATCACGCTCCAGGGCGTTGTGCTTACCGACCTTCAGTCACTTCTTGATTGTCAATAAAAATTCTCTCTCACACACACTCTTCTCTCTCTTCTCCCATATTTTGCGCACGTGCAAAAGACTGAGAGAACCATCATCAACAGTGCTAGCATTCCCGTCTGCGTTAGTACCTTGCACACCAGCACTTTTTGCTTCAGCCTCCAGGCGCTCAAGCATCGAGTTAACACGAGAGCAGGACATATGCTCCTCGTCCTCTTCCCCCTCATCCTCCTCTTGCAGGCACGCCAAAGCGCCTGGGCGCCATGATTGATCATTGACAGATTCGCTGCTCTCCTCGTCATGGTCTTCGCTTTGCTGCCGCTTCTGTCCCTCTACTTCCTCCGCCTCAAACTCATTAGGTTCCTGCTGGTACTCTAGCTCTCCCTGCTCCTTCTGCTCCTGACTTGACACCTCTCCGCCCGCATCCCCTTCCATCGTCTCCTCGTTGTGCGCCTCTACTACAACCTCAGAGTCCTTCGCAGTCTCCTCGTGAAAGAACGAATCCGCCGAAGAAAAATCTTCGTCTCGCTCCCTTGAGTCTGCAGATTCTACACAATCCTTGAAAGTTGCGGACAAACTCTGTGATGGTTTGCAGAGTGCGCCGCATTCTTGTCGGTGGGCTTGCTCCTCTTTTCCAAGTTCTTGGTCTACATCCTTATCATCTTCAAACGCACATCTGCCATACTTACTCCTCTGAGAGAGAGCAAACCCCTGCCAACCACTGGCATCAGCTAATGTGTTGCTAATGTGTTGCTAATGTGTTGCCAATGTGTTTCTAATGTGTTGCTAACCTGCCAACCACTCAGGCTCTTGATTTTCCGAGCAAGAACCCAGCGTCGCGTCCACACCTGGAGCTCGAGTCTGCGATCGAGGTCATGAGAACTCGGCATCTTGCACTTGATGCCGCCAACAACACTGTGCTCTCGCCAAATCTTCAAGTGCAGCGCGCACAGCCGAGCTACGACCTCCTGCAATCCTCTTCTGGCAATTTCTTGACGCTTCCACGCATAGAGGTGAAGCAGTTTAGTCTTGTGTTGCCAGGTTTGGCGCATGGCACATTCCCTGTTCCAAGCCTGGAAGCATTCTGCCAGGGCAGCAACACTCTGCCGCATCATGAAGTGTCTTGAAAAAGAGCTGATGCCGACACCAGCCATCCATGTGCTGCGTATTTCATTGTTCATAATGGAAAAGGAGGGTGAGGAAGAGATTGCTCGGCTACGTGTGGATCTGTTGCGGTTGTCGCTCTCAACTCATCGCAGCACAGCACACGTTGATAAGGAGGGCTTCTAACCTGAAAAACAAAGAGCATCGACGCTGCAGGAGGTGTGTGAGAAAACTGCGGATGTGGAAACACAACAGTTGTCTTTCCTGAGGTGGGTGCACGCGGAAGTTGAGAAAAGGGTGTGGGGATGAAGGAAAGATTTAAAAAGTCAAATAATTAAATCTTTTTTGAAGAAAGAGGGCGCAGAGGATGTCCAACGCAAGGGGTGACTTTATCGTACAGGGCTAACTTTATCGTAACCCCTGCATACTGGGGGCCAAATGCGCACAAGATATTTTATTTTATTTTATTTTATTATATTTTTTTTGAGAACAAGGGAAAAATTCACTCTATTTCTTATAACCCCTGCATTCTGGGGGCCAAATGCGCACAAGATATATCTATAGAGAGAGAGAGCTGAAAGAATGCTCTGAAGAGCATCACAGGCATCGCGAGCTGCATGCAGATGATTTTTGCTCGTGTGGAGCATGGTACCTTTAGTATGTGCCTCCAATGGTACAGAACATGCCGTTGGCGGTACGAGCAGCCTCGTAGATGCGCAAGCATCTCTCGCTGCTCCAACTTATTCCTGAACACCAGTGCAAGCGCCCAAATATGCGCACGAGCGCGAGTGGATTATATGGTTAGTACCCTGAGTGGTAACAAGGTTTCTCGTTGCCTAGGAAGGAGCCAGTATAATCTGAACAGTGATCATATAACAAAATGTCTCGCGCACACCATCGCCTAAAACGTCTTTCGCGCATGATCAAATGACCCTTACACGGGAGCACATCTTACACGGGAGCACATGCACGTGACTGATGCTCCTCATCGTACCTTTGAGAAGAACGAGATTGGGCTCAGGGTTTAGGGATTAGGATTTAGGGTTTCTCGTTTAAGGTTTAGGGCTTATGGTTTAGTTACCTGTGAGAAGAACGAGACTGGCTGTAGGCATGCCACAGCATCAGCGACCCCAACAGCAGACGGGAAAAGTGTCGCACCAAAAGCTGCGCGAACTCAAGGCGCGCTTTGCGCTGCTGCAGAGCGGCTGCCTTCAAACGGTGAATGGCTTGGCGCTGCCTACGTTCTGCTTGCGATGCTGTGTGACGTTGTTCGTGTCATGTCATCCAAGGTTGCGTGCATGCTCGAGCACTGTCTTCATGTCTATGCTTTCTATCTATCCGTCAATGCATATTGAGGCGAAGGACATGGAGTCGGCTTCCGGTTCCTGCCCCGTTTTCTGCGTCTCCTTTTCCGTTCCGGCCTCTACCGCCAACAAATATAAAGGATATTATTCCGATTGGCTTTACCTCTGCAATGCATCTAGAACCACAAGCCATCATCATAAAGCCATAAACATCCACGCATGGAACAAGAAAGATTATCATACAAATCATAAGCACCATGTGTAAACAAGAAACAAGAAAGCTAGGCGTCACCGAAGACGACGTGAAGCCTCTCAATACGCCTGCGGCACTCATCTGCGCGCGCACACTGATCCCTTTTCTGCACCGCCTCCATCAGCCGCCTCCATATTGCACTGCTGTTGCATGTTGCACTGCTGTTGCATGGTGTACTGCACACGCTCATCTCTTTCCAGAGGTCGGCACCAAGAGCATCAATATCTTGACGAGCGATGGCGCAAATCTTGAGCAAAGCAAGAGCAGGGCCCGACGGAGGGGGCGGAGAAAGAAGCGGCGGCGTTTGGAAAGAAGAAGGAGGCGTCTCCCTGAGCTCTGAGCTGAAATCAAGCATCGCAATGTTTCGAATGTACTCCTCGTCATCCGCCGTTCCATGAGCTCCAGCCGCAGGGCCAAGGCCCACCTCGACCTCGTGGCCTTCGCCGCCTCCTCCAACCGCGTCCACTCCCGACAAACTGCGCACCGCAATCAGGGACCGCGCGTGTGCGGCGCGAGATACCTAGAATCATGAATTATGTGTCATGATATTGCATGTATTGTAGGAATTGCATGTATTTTAGGATTTGCAGGGGTCTCTCCTCCAGCATGGAGCATCAAGATACTGTAATAGGGAGACGAGATACCCGGGATGAGTCAGCGGATCTGGCAGACGGCGACAGCATGTGGGGCGCGTCCGAGCATCTTATGACACATCTAGTAGTAGCTGGGGACGGCCCTAATCTAAACCCTGAACTAACCCCTGGTGTGACCGACGCTTCATGCTGCAGGAGAGGAGATGCCCTCTGAAACCCATTCTTTTGCACCCTATTCCGTGCCTGCTTCGAATGTGTGTGGAGGGAAGGGGGTGCGTGGGTGGGTGGGTGAGGGGTTGGGCGCGTGGTATGTATGTATGTATGTATGTATGTATGTATGTATGAACCCATACATACGTATGTTGTGTATGTATGTTGTGTATGTATGTGTGTAGCATACTCGCATGTACGACAGAACAAAAGCGTGCTCAGCAAGCACCTGGCGGCCCTGGCCACTGAGGAGCTGCAGAGTAAGAATAGCCTGCCAGGAGCGAATGCAAGAGCTGGTGGTTCGGAGGCGGTGAGCAGAGGAAATGGCGGCAGTGGCGAGGAGAAGTGGTTTGCAGTGTAGTTCCAGCCACTGTTTCCAGCCCGCTACCTGTGTGTGTGGTGTGTGTGTGCGCGCGCGCGTGCGTGTGTGCGCGTGGATACGCCAGTGTGCATGCGTCTGAGTAGGAGGAGGAGGAGGAGGAGGAGGAGGAGGAGGAGGAGGAGGAGGAGGAGAAGGGACACGAGGACGAGGAGGACGAAGAGGAAATCGGGTTTACATGTACCCTGTTGGCAAGAAGCATCTTAGACTGCCATGCAGCCGCAGCACTTTCCATGGCGCCCTTGCTCCTTCTCCGCTGCAGCACATCCTGGTGTGCCGCGCTCCACAGAGCAAAGCATTGCGCCGGGAAGTCTCTTCCCAAGTGCCCCCGCCCCGCCCCGCCCCGCCCCGCACTGTCAGCAAACCTCCTGAGGCACCTGGCCACGTCAACGCTCGTCACCTTCCCCACGATGCAGCAATAAACAACAACGGTGTAGGGCGTCGGGTGTGTGGGGAGAGAGAGAGAGAGAGGTTATAGTTTAGAGTTTAGGGCATTGGGAACAGGGGTACAGGGTTCAGGGGGGGGTTAGAGGAGGGGAGGGCATTACCGGGGAGGGGGGGTTTTAGGGACTACCAGACTCTTGCAACCGTTAGCAACACATTGGCAACACGTGAGCAACACATTAGCAACACACGTGCAACCGCGGCGGCATCACTATGCATGATGATGTGACACTATGTATGATGATGTGACACTATGTATGATGATGTGACACTATGTATGGTGATGTGACATTATGTATGATGATGTGACACTATGTATGATGACTATGTATGATGATGTGACACTATGTATGATGATGTGACACTATGTATGATGATGTGACACTATGTGTGATGATGTGACACATGCAACCGCGGCGCGGCAGGCAAGTTTCAGGCGTATCAGGCTCAAGGCAAGTTTGAGGGTTTCGAGGGCTATGGTGTAGGGTTTAGCGTGTAGGGTTTAGCGTGTAGCGATTAGGGTATTTGGGGGGTTTAGCGTGTAGCGATTAGGGTATTTAGGGGGTTGTGAATAGGAATTAAGGGCTCAGGCTTTACCTGGACACGTGCAACCGCGTCACATCCCGCAGGTGGGAGAGCATCTTTCGGTTCGTGGGCGGCAGCGCAAACACTGCCTGCGCAAGCTGCACCCACCCGCGTAGTACCTGTGGCCTTGTGTGATTCCTGTTTAATTTTTTTGTTCTCTTATCTTTTTTATTTTGTCATTTTTTCTGCACCCACTCGCGTAGTACCTGCGACCTTGTGTGATGCCTGCTTAGGGTTTAAGTTTTAGGGTTTGGGTTGCTAAACCCCGACCAAAAACAGAACTGCTTCTCCTCCCCCACCTCCCCGACCTCCTTCACTTCCCCCAACCTCCACTGCCCCTCCTTAGCTCAACTTTGATGACATTGGACGTGTGTTGCTACAGTGTTGCTAATGTGTTGCTAATGTGTTGCTAACACCTCCACGCTCCCTCCTTAGCTCAACCTGGATGACCGACTGTCCTTGTATGTCTGCTTGGACCCCCAGTGTTCAGAGAGAGATAGAGAGATAGAGAGAGAAAGAGAGAGAGGCAGGGGGGGGGGGGGTGTGGGGGGGGA
>Ga0315899_10002542_pt1 | contig 20182 bp, 24 predicted proteins | sample LakEriMetagenome_2_FD_203518 | JGI IMG/M metagenome (GOLD analysis project Ga0315899, IMG submission 203518) | Freshwater fungal communities from buoy surface, Lake Erie, Ohio, United States - Buoy 4 MA112 | ecosystem: Environmental > Aquatic > Freshwater > Lake | place: USA: Lake Erie, Ohio... | reverse complement strand
TTGCGGCCGGTGTTGAAGTCGTCGACGCCGTGGCCGGGGGCGGTGTGCACCAGGCCCGTGCCGGCCTCGGTGGTGATGTAGTCGCCGCCGATCACCACCGGGCTGGTGCGCTCCAGCAGCGGGTGGCGGTAGACGATCCCCTCCAGATCGGCTCCCTTCACGCTCAGGATCGGCGTCAGGGTCAGGCCGAGGCTCGTTTCCAGGCCCTCGCGCAGCTCGGCGGCCACCACCAGGTGGCTGGCGGCCGGCGCCGGCGTCTCGCCGCGGGCGGCCACGGCGCAGATCGCGTAGTCGAGCCGCTCATTCACCGACACCGCCAGGTTGGCGGGCAGGGTCCAGGGGGTGGTGGTCCAGATCGCCACGGCCAGCCCTCCGGCGGCGATCGCGGCGGTGGGGTCCAGGCCGGCGGCGTTCAGCTGCGCGGCCAGGGCCTCCGGCAGCTCCGTCGCCGGGAAGGCCACGTAGAGGCTGGGGGAGGTGTGGCCGTCCGGGTATTCCAGTTCGGCCTCAGCCAGGGCCGTGCGCGAGCTGGGGCTCCAGTGCACCGGCTTGAGGCCCCGGTAGATGTGGCCCGCCAGCACCATGGCGCCGAACACGCCGATCTGGGCGGCCTCGTAGTCCTTGTGCAGGGTCAGGTAGGGCTGATCCCAGTCGGCCCAGATCCCCCAGCGGCGGAAGCCGGCCTTCTGGCCCTCCACCTGCTCCAGGGCGTAGGCATGGGCCTTCTGGCGCAGCGTCAGCGGCGTGAGTTCAGCCCGCTCGCTGCTGCTCAGCCCCTGCAGCACCTTCAGCTCGATCGGCAGGCCGTGGCAGTCCCAGCCCGGCACGAACCGCGCCTTCCTGCCCTGCAGCAGCGCGGTCTTGTTGATGATGTCCTTGAGAATCTTGTTGAGGGCGTGGCCCACGTGCAGGGCCCCGTTGGCGTAGGGGGGGCCGTCGTGCAGGGTGAAGGTCTCGCCCGGGTTCTGCCGGCTCAGGCGCTCGTAGAGGTTCCGCTCGGCCCAGAACGACTGGATCTCGGGCTCGCGCACCTTGGCGTTCGCCCGCATGTTGAAGGGCGTCTGCAGCAGGTTGAGCGTGTCCTTGTAAGAGATCGGCCCTGCGTCGGCTTGGCCCGCAGAGGGGGTGGTCTCGGGCGCAGGGCTGGCGGTCACGTCGCCATAGGGCAGCAAGGGGCGATTATCCCGCCTCGCTGTGGGGCACCACCGGCTGCTCCGCGGGATCCTGCGGCGGTGAAGCGGTGGTTTGCTCAGCAGCTTGCTCAGCCGACTGATCAGCCGACTGATCAGCAGCGCTGATCAGGGCATCGATCTCGGCGAAGGAGCCAACCGTCACCGTCTCCTCCACGTCCTGCTGGGCAGTGGGTTCGGGGCGCACCCAGCGCTTGCTGCTGCCTGCGGTGCGTGGCCGGCCACCACCTCGCTGCAGGGCGGCGCCGACCCCGGCCAGGCTGCTGCCCAGGGCGGCGCTGATGGCCGTGAAGCGGCCCAGCAGTCTGCCGAGGCTCACCCCCACCTCGATCAGGCTGCGCTGCCAGCGGGCCAGCGAGCGCAGGCCCTGCTGTTCCTCTGGTGTCAGCTGGCGCCAACGCAGCTGCATCACCTCGCTCCCCAGCCGGCCGATCAGCAGGCCGCCGCAGAGCACGGCCAGCATCGGCGAACCGCTGAGCCGATCGGCGCTGGTCACCAGGGTCAGCCCCAGCAGCAGCACCAGGGCTCCCCAGGCGCTGTCGCGGGGGCGGCTCAGCTCCGGGCCGAGCAGCGGCAGCAGCATCACCGCCAGCCCCAGCAGCAGGGCGAGGCTTCCACTGAGGCTGGCCAGCATGGCGAGAGGCGGCGTTGACCCCATTCTGGGCGGCCCGTACAGTCGCGCTCTGCCCACCTGGCGGAATTGGTAGACGCGCTGGGTTTAGGTTCCAGTGGCTTCGGTCGTGGGGGTTCAAGTCCCCCGGTGGGCATCAGCGGCTGAAGACCCCGACCTTCCTAAGGTGGGCAGCATTGTTCGACCGCGCTGTCCAGGGGATGACGCAAGCTCTGGTTCAGCCGCTGGGAGTCCGCACCGACGGGCAGGAGCTGCGCGCTTCGGTGAGCGCGGTGCCGAAGCAGTTCCTCGACCCGCCGGCCGCCTGGAATCCCACCGTTGGTCTGTTCCTGGGTGGCTACGCCCTGGCCCTGATCACGATCGCCGGCTGGTTCAGCTGGGGCTGGCCACTGCCGCTGCTGCTGGCCACCGGCTTCCTGGCCCTGCACCTGGAGGGCACGGTCATCCACGATGCCTGCCACAACGCCGCCCACCCCAGCCGCTTCTGGAACGCCGTGATGGGCCACGGCGCGGCCCTGCTGCTGGGGTTCAGCTTCCCGGTGTTCACGCGGGTGCACCTGCAGCACCACGCCCATGTGAACGATCCAAAGCACGATCCCGATCACATCGTCAGCACCTTCGGGCCGCTGTGGCTGATCGCGCCGCGCTTCTTCTATCACGAGTATTTCTTCTTTCAGCGCAAGCTCTGGCGCGGCCATGAGCTGCTCGAGTGGGGCCTGGCGCGCGGCGTCTTCTTCGCGATCGTGCTGGCCGGCATCAAGTACGGCTTCATCGACTTCATCTTCAACTGCTGGTTCGCGCCGGCGCTGATGGTGGGCGTCACCCTCGGCCTGTTCTTCGACTACCTGCCGCATCGGCCGTTTCAGTCGCGCAACCGCTGGCACAACGCCCGCGTCTATCCAGGCAAGCTGATGAACTGGCTGATCATGGGCCAGAACTATCACCTGGTGCATCACCTCTGGCCGTCGATCCCCTGGTTCGAGTACCGGCCCGCGTATCACGCCACCAAGCCGATCCTCGATGCCAAGGGATCGCCGCAGCGGCTCGGCTTGTTCGAGAGCCGCAGCGATTTCAGCAACTTCCTCTACGACATCGTGCTGGGCGTGCGCAGCCACCGCCGCCGCCGCAGCAGGCTGCGGCCGATCGCCGGCCTGCTGCCCAGCTTCCGGGCCCGCCGCCACGTCGTCGCCCTGCTGCACCGCACGGCGGTGTCGCCGCGGCGTTGAGCTGCGGCGCCGGCGTCAGTCGGCCAGGATCTTCGGCACGCGGAAGAAATCGCCCTCGCGCTGGGGCGCTTCATCGAGCAGCTGCTCGCGCACCTCGGTGGCGATCACCACGTCGTCGCGGGTCACGTTGACCACCTCCACGGCGCGGGTGGTGGGGGGCACGCCCTCGGTATCCACCGCCTGCAGCTGATCCACGTAGTCGAGGATCCGCTCCAGCTGGCCGGTGTAGGTGGCGATCTTCTCCTCGGGCAGCTGCAGCCGGGCCAGCTGGGCCACCTTGCGGACGTCGTCGGCGCTGATGTTGCTCATGGGGCGAACCTAGCTGGCCGGCTCCGCCAGGAAGCGCTCCAGATCGGCTGCAAGCGCTGTGGCGGCCACATCCAGGAAGCGGGCACCGTGCTCGGCGGTGGCCAGGAAGGGGTCGGAGCCCATGCGGCCATCGGGATGGCGGCGGCGGAAGTCGTCGGGGCCGTGGATCGGTCCGGCCGGGGCGGCCTCGGGCAGGGGGCGCTGCTTGGCCTGCAGGCTCGGTTCGAGCTGCAGGGTGATCGCGATCTCGCTGGGGGTGGCGTGGTGGCCTTCCCGGTCGCCGTAGAGCTCCCGCGCCAGGCCCATCGCCTCAGGGGCCATGAACCAGTTGGCCAGCTTGCAGCGCAGGGCGCCGGCATTGGCCAGGCCGCGGCTGGCGGCGGTGCCGTAGGCCTGGGCGAAGGCCGCCTTGGTGGTGGCGATGTTGCCGCCGTGGCCGTTGATCACATAGACGCGCTCGAAGCCGTGGCGGGCCAGGGAGAGCACCAGGTCGTGGATCACGGCCAGCAGGGTGGCGGGTTGCAGGCTCATCGTTCCCGCAAAGCCGAGGTGGTGTTCGGCCATGCCGAACGCCTGGGCGGGCGTGACCAGTACGCCGGTGCGCCGGCCCACCTCCAGGGCCACCGCTTCGGCGGTGAGGGCATCGGTGCCGATCGCGCCGGTGGGGCCGTGCTGTTCGGTGGAGCCGAGCGGCACGATCACGCCCTTGCAGCCCTGCAGATAGGCCTCCACCTCGGGCCAGCTGCGCAGCTGCAGGCGGATGTCCGCCGCATCGGGCACCGGGCCCGGCAGGGGAGATGGAGAGCTGGTGGCAACCACGACGGCGACAGGGCCTCAGATGCCGCCATCATCCCTAGGATTCAGCTCAGGTGGTTCCCGAGGGCGCCCCATGCTCCAGCGCAAGCTCTACCGCTTCCAGTGCGAGCAGCGACCGATCTGGGTGTTCCTGCGCGACCAGCAGCGCTGGATCGAGCAGGCACTGGTGGTGGAGCTGGAGGGTGATCTGGTTACCCTCCGCTACGACGCCGAGGACGACGACGAGCTGCACAGCTGGGAGGAGTGCGTGCGCCTTGATTCGATCGGTGCCGTCAGCACCCGCCTGGCCTTCTTCAGCCGCAGCGCCGAAGCCGACGACATCGAGGTGACCGGCGACTGCCCCGAATCGGAGCAGCTGCCCAGCCAGGGTTAGTGGGCGGTGCCGTTGCCGTCGTACTGGTCGGTGTCGTAGTAGCCGCCCTTGGTGCCGAAGAACAGGGTGGCGAGCACGAACAGGCCGCTCACGGCGAGCAGCACACCGGCGAGGGTCAGGCCGCTGGCGGTTTCAGGCATGGGGTCGGCGCAGGCGATCGACCCAGTCTGGTGCTGGCGGCGCTGCCGGGTGCACCATCGTTGCCAATCCACTCAACCGGGCCCGATGCGTCGCCTTGCTCCGTTGATCGCGGCGCTGCTGCTGCCGGCGCTGGAGCCGATTGGCTCGGTTGCGCTGATCGGCAGCGGCGCGCTGCTGGGCGCTCCGGTGCGGGCCGAGGCAGCTGAGGCGGTCGCCCGGGTGGCCCAGGCGATCACGGTGCGGATCGAAGGCGCCACCCAGGGATCCGGGGTGCTGGTGAAACGCGAGGGCCATCGCTACACCGTGCTCACCGCCTGGCATGTGGTGAGCGGCCAGCGGCCGGGCGAGGAGTTGGAGATCCACACGCCGGACGGGCAGCGCCATCCGCTGGAGCAGGGCAGCATCCGGCGCATCGGTGCGGTCGATCTGGCGGTGCTGAGCTTCTCCAGCCCGGCCAGCTATCCACTGGCCAGGCCCGGTGATGCGGCCAGCGCGGTGATGGGCAGTCCGATCTATGTGGGAGGTTTCGCACTTCCCAGCTCGGCGGTTCCCACGCGCCTGCTGCGCTTTCTCAAGGGCGATGTGATCGCCAATGCGCGGGTCGCCATCCCCAATGGCTATCAGCTGCTTTATTCCAACCCGACCCTGCCCGGCATGAGCGGCGGCGCCGTGCTCAACGCCAGGGGCGAGCTGGTGGGCATCCATGGCCAGGGCGAGACCGACAGCCGCCTGAGCGAGCAGCAGGGTGTCGCCGTGAAGACCGGCACCAATCAGGCTGTGCCGATCACGTATTACATGCAGTACAGCGCCGGTGCCGAGGTGGCGGCGGCCACGGTTCGCGCCGCCACGCTGGATGACTATCTGGTCCAGGCCAAGGCGCTGATGGGCCAGAAGGGGCGAGAGCAGGAGATGCTGAACCTGGCCGATCGCGTCATCGCCGGGCGGCAGAGTGCCGAGGCGTACATCATCCGTGCCTACGCCAGGGAAGGCCTGGCGGATCGGCAGGGTGCGATTGCCGACTACAGCCAGGCCCTGGCGCTCAATCCGCGGGAAGCCTTTGCCTACAACCAGCGCGGCCTGGCGAAGGCCCGTCTCGGCGATCTGCGCGCTGCCCTTGCGGATTACGACCAGGCGATTGCCATCAACCCGCGCTACGCCATTGTCTACAACAACCGCGGCAACGTCCGCGAGGATCTCGGCGATCTGAACGGAGCCATCGCTGATTTCGATCAGTCCATTGCCCTCGATCCGCGTTTCGCGCCCGCCTACAACGGCCGTGGTGCCACCCGCTATGCCATGGGGGATCGCCTCGGTGCCATGGCTGATTACAACCAGGCGCTGGCCGTGAACCCCCGCTACACCAACGCCTACAACAACCGTGGTGTTGCCCGCTCCGCCATGGGCGATCCGCAGGGCGCCATCGCGGACTACAGCCAGGCCCTCGCCATTGATCCGCTCTATGGGAACGCCTACTTCAACCGCTCCGTCGTCTGGCATCAGCTGGGCGAGACCGGCAGGATGTGCGACGACCTGCAGGCTGCATCCCGGCTTGGCAGTGATCAGGCCGGGAAGTACTACGGGCAGCTGTGCCGGTGATTCGTCTCAGGCGCCAGATTCAGGGGCCAGGGATAGGCTCAGGCCATCCAGCCTTCCTCCGGATGCGCCGCCTGTCAGCTGTGGTTGCCGCTCTGCTGCTGCCTGCTGCGCCAACGCTGCTGCTGGGCACGGCGATCGGCAGCGCCAGCCTGGTGCTCTTTCAGGCACGGGCGCAGGCGCAGAACGGCGAGGCGGTCGCCAAGGTCGCCCGGGCCATCACGGTGCGTATTGAAGGTGCCACGCAGGGATCCGGAGTGCTGGTGAAGCGTGATGGCAACCGCTACACGGTGCTCACGGCCTGGCATGTGGTGGCAGATCAGAAGCCAGGGGAGGAGCTGGAGATCTACACGCCTGATGGGCAGCGCCATCAACTGGAACAGGGCAGCATCAAGCGATTGGGTGCGGTGGATCTGGCGGTGCTGACTTTTACAAGCTCCAAGGCCTATGAGCTGGCAACCATTGGCGATGTGAAGAGCGTCAGCAGCGGTAGCAGCATCTATGTCTCTGGCTTTCCGCTACCGACCTCAGCCGTGCCCACTCGCATCTCCCGCTTTCTGAAGGGCGATGTCATTGCGAATGCAACGGTTGCCATTCCCAATGGCTATCAGCTCCTGTATTCCAACCCCACACTTCCCGGCATGAGCGGTGGGGCGGTGCTCAATGCGCAGGGTCAGCTGGTAGGCATTCACGCCAGCGCTGAACGCGCTGATCAGATCAGTGAGAGCAGTGGCAAGGCGGTTGCAACCGGCACCAATCAGGCTGTTCCGATTGTCTACTACAGTCAGTCCGCTGCCGGTGCTGCTGTCCTGGCATCTTCCTCCGCCCGGGTGACAACGGCTGATGACTATCTGGCGCAGGCCAAGGCGTTGTTGGGCAAGAAAGGCAGTGAGCAGCAGGTCATCAGGCTGGCAGGCCAGGCGTTGACAGCCAGGCAGAGCGCCGAAGCCTATTTCTATCGCGCTTATGCCAAGGATTATTCGGGTGACAAGCGAGGCGCGATTACCGACTATGACCAGGCAATTGTGCTTAATCCGCAATATGCTGATGCCTACTATAATCGCGGCAATGTCAGGTCTGGCTTGGGTGATAAGCGAGGCGCAATATCTGACTTCAGTCAAGTGATTGCGATTGATCCGCAAAATGCTAAAGCTTATAATAACCGCGGCGCCGCTAAGTCTAGTTTGGGCGATAAACGAGGCGCTATTGCTGACTATAGTCAAGCGATTGCGGTTAATCCGCAAGATGCCAAGGCCTATCGTAATCGTGGGATAGCTTATGAAAATACTGGTGATCTTGGTCGTGCCTGTAGTGATTGGCGTGCCGCTGCTTCGTTGGGTGTGGCCGATGCTGCTGACTGGGTGAGAGCGCAGTGTCAATAGCCGCCGCCCATCTCCCCAATCCACTCCCATCGCCACCACCCCCTCCCAACACCTCCCTCAATCCTTCTTCGCCCGCCCCGCCGAGGTCGTCGCCCCCGAACTCATCGGCTGCCTGCTGGTGAAGCGCGAGCCCACGGGTGAACTCCTGTGGGGCGTGATTGTGGAAACGGAGGCGTATTCCCAGGAGGAGCCCGCCTGCCACGGCTACCGCCGCCGCTCCCCCAGCAATGAAACCCTGTTTGGCGAGCCTGGACGCTTCTACGTGTATGTGAGCTATGGCATCCACCACTGCGTGAATGTCGTCACGGATCGCTTGGATCGGGCCAATGGGGTGTTGCTGCGGGCGGCCGCCCTGCCCGGTGAGCCGGAGCGGGTGGCGGCGGGGCCGGCGCTGCTGGCGCGGCGCTTCGGTCTCGATTGCGGCCACGATGCCCAGCCCGCCATCCCCGGGCGGGGGCTGTGGCTGGCGGCGCGGCTGCCGCAGCTGGCCGGCCTCGGGCCGGCCGATCTAGTCCAGACCACCCGCATCGGCATCCGCGAGGGGCAGGAGCTCCCCTGGCGCTGGTATCTACGCCGCAGCCGCAGTGTCAGCCGCCGGGCCCGTGGCGATCGAACCCCGGCCCCGGCGCAGGCCTGGACGCTGGCCCGGCGTCCCACCGGCCCCTAGCCTGATCGCAGGAGCCCCCCTGCAGCCTTTGAGCGACTGGAACCACCGCCACGTGCTGGATCTGGCGGCCTTCTCGCTCGACGACTACGCCATGGTGCTCGAGCTGGCCCAGCGCTTCCGCTCCCTCCCCACCAGCGGCGCCCGCAAGCTGCCGGCCCTGCAGGGTCGCCTGGTCACCACCTTCTTCTTTGAGCCCAGCACCCGCACCCGCAGCAGCTTCGAGCTGGCGGCGCGGCGCCTCTCGGCCGATGTGCAGAGCTTCTCCCCCTCCTCCAGTTCGCTCAGCAAGGGCGAGAGCCTGCTCGACACGGTGCGCACCTACGTGGCGATGGGGGCGGAGCTGCTGGTGGTGCGCCATCGCTGCACCGGCGTGCCGGCCCGCCTGGCCCGCGAGCTGGAGGCCAGCGGTGAGCGCGTGGCCGTGCTCAACGGCGGCGATGGCCTGCACAGCCACCCCAGCCAGGGCCTGCTCGATCTGTTCACCCTGGCACGCCACTTCTGCCCTGAGGCACCGGGGCCGGAGGCGCTGCGCGGCCGTCGCCTCGTGATCGTGGGCGACATCCTGCACTCGCGGGTGGCCCGCTCCAACATCTGGGCCCTCACCGCCTGCGGTGCCGATGTGGTGCTCTGCGGGCCACCCACCCTGCTGCCCGAGGCCTTCGCGGCCTTCACGGCCGCCCCGCCGCCGGGGCAGGACCGGGATCCCGTGGCGCGGCGCGGCCGCCTCACGATCGAGCGCAGCCTGGAGCGGGCCCTGCCGGGGGCGGATGCGGTGATGACCCTGCGCCTGCAGAAGGAGCGCATGCATCAGCACCTGCTCACCAGCCTCGAGAGCTATCACCGCCGCTACGGCCTCACCCATGAGCGCCTGGAGCTGTGCGGTGCGCCGGTGCCGGTGCTGCACCCGGGCCCGGTGAACCGCGGCGTTGAACTCAGCGGCGCCCTGCTCGACGACCCCTCCCGCTCGCTGGTGGAGGAACAGGTGTGCAACGGCATCCCGATCCGGATGGCCCTGCTCTACCTGCTGGCCGGGGTCAGAGCAGCTTGAAGCCCTCCAGCAGCAGCCCGTAGCTGAAGCCGATCCGCGTCATGTCGAGCAGCTGCAGGCCCAGGGGGTCGCCGCGCCGCTGCAGCAGCGGGCGGCGTACCCGGATCGCCAGTTCGATCGCTGCTACGCACAGCAGCGCCGCCAGCGGGTCGAGGAAGGAGCGGGCGCCAGTGATCGTGGCCACCGCATTGCCCACGAAGAAGCTCGATAGCAGCACGATCAGCAGCAGCGACAGCCGCCGCCAGGGGTTGCCCGCCCAGCGCTCCAGGCGTGCCCAGCTCCCGCCCAGGGTCTGCTGCAGGCGGGTGCGCTGCGGTGGCGGGGTCAGGGTCAGAGCGCTGCTGCCATGGAGCGGATCGCCCGCGTTCTACCGCAGGTGAAGGGAACGGGCCGCCTCAGCCGTCGCTGTCCTTCTTGCGGGAACCCTTGCCTTCCAGCAGCTCCAGCAGGGCCTCCATCTGGGCCATCACGCCCCGCACCTCACCGGCTTCCGGCAGCAGGCCATCGTCCATCACGCCTTGATGCATCTCGCGCAGCTCCTGGCGGATGTAACGGAGGTGGCTCACCACCTGTTCACGCTTCGACTGCGACATGGAGGCGGAACGCTTCGCACTGAGCCTCCCCTTTTACCGCATCGCCCTTCTAGCAGAGCGCGGCTCAGCGCCACTGCCCCGAAGCCGAGGAGCGTCACGGGCCGTGCGGCCAGCAGCAGATAGGCCAGCCCGCCAATGCCCAGCAGGGTTCTGGTGCGGGGCGGCCCCTGCAGGCGCCGCAGGCGCCGCGGCGTCACTTCTGCCCGAAGCGGGCCTTGGCTTCTTCGTAGAACGCAAGGTCGATCGTGGCCCGGCCGCCCTCGACCGCCATCGCCTCGATCCGTTTGCGCACGGCCGGGCGCACGAAGAACGGCACTTCCTTGAGCTTCGCCTCCGCGTCCGCCTCCCAGTTCATGCCTGCCGCCAGCATCGCAATGGTGGCAGCAGGCTAAGGGGAACGCCGCCGCCGGGCGTCAGCGGCCAGCGGCGTAGGCGATCCCCAGCTGCACCTGCGTGATCGCATCGGCCACCAGGCGCAGGGCCGCATCGCGGTGGCCGCCCTTGTTCGGTGCCGCCGCCTGCAGCGACGCCTGCGCCCCATAGAGCTGCGAGAGCGCGTTCTGCATGTTCGGCTGATTGGCGCTGGCGATGCCGGCCGACAGCAGCGCGCCGGCGCTGAATGCGGCGCCGAGCGGCAGCGTCCTGCGCAGGCCGGCTGCAAGGGTGCGGGAGCGGGTCATGGCAATCGGAGGGATCCCGGCCCAGCCTGGCCACGGTTGCTCCATCTGTCAGCGGTGGAGCGGCCTTCCGGGGCCTGATGCCAAAGGAGGCGATGGAGAATAGGGGACTCGAACCCCTGACCTCTGCGGTGCGATCGCAGCGCTCTACCAGCTGAGCTAATTCCCCGGTGTTGGCGCCCTGGCGGGGCCTCGGGAGTGGGCTGACCGGCCGAGGCCGAGCCAGACCTTGGCAGAAATTATCAGCCTTTCGAGCGCTCGGCGCAGCTGCTGGGGAGAATGCGGGGGTGTGCGCTTCTGCCATGACCGACCCTTCAGCCGCGGCGGGTGCAGCCCTCACGTCCGAACCGATCACGCCGGAACGCATCGCCGCCTTTGATGAGGCCTCGGTGGCGGACCTGGCGCGGCGCCTGGAGGAGGACGACTACCCCACCCCCTTCGCCGGCCTGGCCGACTGGCATCTGATGCGTGCTCTGGCGATCCACCGCCCCGAACTGGCGCGTCCTTACGTCCATCTGGTCGACCAGGAACCCTTTGATGAGGACTGACGGCGACCAGGCCGCCGCTGCACCTGTGGACCCCCTGGCCGGGCGGCGCATCCTGGTGGGCATCAGCGGCAGCATCGCCGCCGTGAAGCTGCCGCTGGTGGTGAGCGCCCTGGTGCAGCGCGGCGCCGAGGTGCGCTGCGTGCTCACCCCCAGCGCCGAGCGCCTGGTGAGCGCCGTGGCCCTGGCCAGCCTCAGCCGCCATCGTTGTTATGGCGACGCCGACCAGTGGAGTGCGGCGGCGGCACGGCCCCTGCACGTGGAGCTGGCCGAGTGGGCCGATCTGGTGCTGCTGGCACCGCTCTCGGCCACCACCCTCGGCCGCTGGTGCCATGGCCTCGGCGACACGCTGCTGGCATCGCTGCTGCTGGCCTGTGAGGCGCCGGTGCTGGTCGCCGCCGCCATGAACACCGCCATGTGGGCGTCACCGGGTGTGGCCCGCAACTGGCGGGAGCTTCAGGCGATGGAGCGGGTGCTGCCGCTCGGGCCCGCCGAGGGGCTGCTCGCCTGCGACCGCCAGGGAGCCGGGCGCATGGCCGAGCCGGCCGCGCTGCTGCTGGCGCTGGAATCCCTGGCCTGCTGGGGCTGGCGGCGCGATTGGAAGGGGCTGCGCCTGCTGGTGAGCGCCGGCCCCACCCGCGAATGGCTCGATCCGGCCCGTTGCATCAGCAACCCCAGCACCGGCCGCATGGGGGTGCTGCTGGCCCAGGCGGCCCGTCTGCGCGGCGCTGAGGTGCAGCTCGTGCATGGCCCGCTGCAGGTGGAGCCCGCCTGGCTGGAGGGTCTGCACTGCCACCCGATCGACACCGGCGCCGAGCTGCAGCAGGCCCTGGCTGCCCTGCAGCCGGAGGTGGAGGCGATCGCCATGGCCGCCGCCGTGGCCGACCATCGCCTGGCGGAGCCATTCGCGCACAAACCGGACAAGCAGGCCCTGGCCGCTGCCCTGCAGGGGGGATGGGAGCCCGTGCCCGATCTGCTGGTGGAGCTGGTGGCGCGCCGCCCCGCCGGTCAGCGGATTCTCGGCTTCGCGGCCCACTCGGGCGATGTGCTGCCCCAGGCCCGGGCCAAGTTCGCGCGCAAGGGCTGTGATCTGCTGTTCGCCAACCCGATCGATCGGCCCGGTGCCGGTTTCGGCAGTGCCGCCAACGAAGGCTGGCTGCTGGGGCCCGGCGATGGCGTGCAGCGTCTGGAGTCGATGGGCAAGCTCGCACTGGCCCACCGGCTGCTCACGGCCCTCAGGCCGCCAGGGCCGTGCCCGCCTCGCCGCTCTGCAGCAGATCCATGAACGTGCGCAGCTGCAGCCGAGGGATGTAGGGCCAGCCGCCGCTCTTCTCCATGCTCTGCAGCAGGTTGAACAGCTCGCCGCGATCGGCCGGCAGGCTGGCGCGGAAGGGACCGTCCTGGATGGTGCGGTGCAGCTCCTCGAGGCGGCGCAGCAGCTGCAGCAGCACCTCCGGCCGGCCATCGGCCTCATCGGCCAGGGTCTGGAGCTCGGCCAGCAGCCCGTTCAGCCGGCTCTCCCAGCTGCTGGTGATCTCGCTCGCGGTGGTGCTGGCGTCGCTCATGGGGCCGTTCAGATCCGCTCCCGCATACAGGTTGTTGAGAGCCGCGACATGGTACGCGGAATCAGGGTTTTGCACCGGTAGTATCCCGAACGGGCGCACCCCAAATCAGCGGTAAATCCCTGCCAGTTCCCCGCCAGACCGGCTTCTCCCCATGCGTTTCCGTCCCCTGCTGGCCCTTGTGCTGGCGCTCTGCCTGACCCTGGTCACCGCCTGCAGTGGCGGGGCCAAGGCTGTGGACCGGGCCAACCTCACCTACGACGACATCCACAACACCGGCCTGGCCAACGATTGCCCGACCCTGCCGGACTCGGCCCGCGGCTCGATCGCACTCGACGCTTCCACCAAGTACCAGCTGCGTGAGATCTGCATGCACCCGGCCGAGGTGTATGTGAAGGGTGAGCCCGCCAACAAGCGCGTTGAGGCTCAGTTCCAGCCCACCAAGATCCTCACTCGCTTCACCACCAGCCTCGATCAGGTCTACGGCGATCTGGCCGTGACCGACAGCGGCGTGAACTTCAAGGAGCAGGGCGGCATCGACTTCCAGATCGTCACCGTGCTGCTGCCCGGTGGTGAGGAGGTGCCCTTCACCTTCTCCAGCAAGGATCTCGATGCCACCGCTGAGGGCGCTGCCATCAGCACCAGCACCGATCTGAACGGCACCTACCGCGTGCCCAGCTACCGCACCTCCAACTTCCTCGATCCCAAGGGCCGCGCCCTCACCACCGGCGTCCAGTACGCCCAGGGTCTGGTGGCGCTCAACGGTCAGGACGATGAGCTGGTTCGCGAGAACAACAAGCGCTACATCGACGGCACCGGTGAGATGAACCTCTCGATCACCAAGGTCGATGCCGCCACCGGGGAGTTCGCCGGTGTGTTCACCGCTGTTCAGCCTTCCGACACCGACATGGGCGGCCACGAGCCCGTCGACGTCAAGATCACCGGCCAGCTGTACGGCCGCCTCGAGAAGGCCTGATCGCGCCTGCCGGCGCCAACACGTTCAGCAGGGGCCCCGGATGGGGCCCCTTTTTCATGGCCGCTCGGCTGCTCCCGCCCAGGGCTGCGCTCACCCTCTGGGAGAATCGCCGGCAACCATCCCCTCCGCACCGCCATGACGACCAGCGTCGCCCCCGCCCGGCAGGGCCTGATCGCTCCCCATGGCGGCAGCCTGGTGGATCTGCGGGTGCCGGCTGAGCAGCGCGAGGCCGTCAAGGCGGGTGTGGATCACGTGATCGAGTGCTCCGATCGCAATGCCTGCGACGTGGAGCTGCTGATGGTGGGCGGCTTCTCGCCCCTGCGCGGCTTCATGCACCAGGAGGACTACCAGTCGGTGGTGGAGAACCACCGCACCACCAGTGGCCTGCTGTTCGGCCTGCCGATCGTGATGGACACCCAGCGCGATGACATCGCCGTGGGTCAGAAGCTGCTGCTCACCTACCGCGGCCAGGAGCTGGCGGTGATGACCGTCGAGAGCAAGTGGGAGCCCGACAAGGCCCGTGAGGCCAAGGGCTGCTACGGCACCACCTCACTCGAGCACCCGGCCGTGAAAATGATCGCCACCGAGCGCGGTCGTTACTACCTCGGCGGTGCGATCCAGGGCCTGGAGCTGCCCAGCCGCGTCTTCCCCTGCAAGACCCCGGCCGAGGTGCGCGCCACCTTGCCCGAGGGCCAGGACGTGGTGGCCTTCCAGTGCCGCAACCCGATCCACCGCGCCCACTACGAACTGTTCACCCGCGCCCTTGATGCCACCAACGTGAGCAAGGAAGGCGTGGTGCTGGTGCACCCCACCTGCGGTCCCACCCAGGACGACGACATCTCCGGTGAGGTGCGCTTCCAGACCTACGAGCGTCTGGCCGCCGAGGTGAACAACCCCCGTATCCGCTGGGCCTACCTGCCCTACTCGATGCACATGGCCGGCCCTCGCGAGGCGCTGCAGCACATGATCATCCGCAAGAACTACGGCTGCACCCACTTCATCATCGGCCGCGACATGGCCGGCTGCAAGAGCTCGCTCAGCGGCGACGATTTCTACGGCCCCTACCAGGCCCAGGATTTCGCCCGTGACAACGCCCCCGAGCTGGGCATGGAAACCGTGCCCTCGCTCAACCTCGTCTACACCGAGGAGGAGGGCTACGTGACCGCCGAGCACGCCGATGCCCGCGGCCTGCACGTGCGCAAGCTCAGCGGCACCCAGTTCCGCCAGATGCTGCGCAGCGGCGAGGAGATCCCCGAATGGTTCGCCTTCCGCAGCGTGGTGGAGGTGCTGCGCGCCGCCGGCTGATTGCCTTCTCTCGGCCGCCCCGCCCCTGGTCGGTGGCGGCCACCCCCGGTCGTGGCGGACACATCTGTCTGAGACCGGTTAACATTCCGTAACTACTCAACTCCGGAGAGCCGAGGTGAAGAAGCGCTGGCGCAACGCGGGGCTGTACGTGCTCCTTGCGGTCGTGGTGATCGCGGTGGGCACGGCGTTCCTGGATCGTCCCGATCCCGCCAACGCGCCGCGCAGCCTGCGCTACAGCGATTTCATCGAGGCCGTGCAGGCCAATGAGGTGTCGCGGGTGCTGATCGCCCCTGATCGTGGCACCGCTCAGGTGGTGGAGAACAACGGCCAGCGCGCCGTCGTCAACCTCGCCCCCGACAAGGACCTGCTCAAGACCCTGGAGGACCACAAGGTCGACATCGCCGTCGAGCCTTCCCGCCAGGCCCAGCCCTGGCAGCAGGCCGTGGGTTCGCTGATCTTCCCGCTGCTGCTGCTCGGCGGCCTGTTCTTCCTGCTGCGCCGCGCCCAGGGCGGCGGCGGCAACCCGGCGATGCAGTTCGGCAAGAGCAAGGCGCGGGTGCAGATGGAGCCCCAGACCCAGGTCACCTTCGGTGATGTGGCCGGCATCGAGGGCGCCAAGCTCGAGCTCACCGAGGTCGTCGACTTCCTCAAGAACCCCGATCGCTTCACCGCCGTCGGCGCCAAGATCCCCAAGGGTGTGCTGCTGGTGGGCCCTCCCGGCACCGGCAAGACCCTGCTCGCCAAGGCCGTGGCCGGTGAGGCCGGCGTGCCCTTCTTCTCGATCTCCGGTTCGGAGTTCGTCGAGATGTTTGTCGGTGTCGGCGCGAGCCGCGTGCGTGACCTGTTCGAGCAGGCCAAGAAGAACGCCCCCTGCATCGTCTTCATCGACGAGATCGACGCTGTGGGCCGTCAGCGCGGCGCCGGCCTCGGCGGCGGCAACGACGAGCGCGAGCAGACCCTCAACCAGCTGCTCACCGAGATGGACGGCTTCGAGGGCAACACCGGCATCATCATCGTGGCCGCCACCAACCGCCCCGATGTGCTGGACGCAGCCCTGATGCGTCCCGGTCGCTTCGACCGTCAGGTGGTCGTCGATCGCCCGGACTACGCCGGTCGTCTCCAGATCCTCGGCGTGCACGCCCGTGGCAAGACCCTGGCCAAGGACGTCGATCTCGACAAGATCGCCCGCCGCACCCCCGGCTACACCGGTGCCGATCTCGCCAACCTGCTGAACGAAGCAGCGATCCTGGCGGCCCGCCGTCAGCTCACCGAGATCGCCATGGATGAGGTGAACGACGCGATCGAGCGCGTCATGGCCGGTCCTGAGAAGAAGGACCGCGTGATGAGCGAGAAGCGCAAGCGTCTGGTGGCCTACCACGAGGCCGGCCATGCCCTGGTCGGCGCCCTGATGCCCGACTACGACCCCGTTCAGAAGATCTCGATCATTCCCCGCGGCAATGCCGGTGGTCTGACCTTCTTCACCCCCTCCGAGGAGCGGATGGAATCGGGTCTGTACTCCCGCGCCTACCTGCAGAACCAGATGGCCGTGGCCCTCGGTGGTCGCGTCGCCGAGGAGATCGTCTACGGCGAGGACGAGGTGACGACCGGCGCCAGCAACGACCTGCAGCAGGTGGCCCGCGTCGCCCGCCAGATGGTGACCCGCTTCGGCATGAGTGATCGCCTCGGCCCCGTGGCCCTTGGCCGCAGCCAGGGCGGCATGTTCCTCGGCCGCGACATCGCCGCTGAGCGCGACTTCTCGGAGGACACCGCCGCTGCGATCGACGAGGAGGTGAGCCAGCTGGTGGCCGAGGCCTACAAGCGCGCCACCGCCGTGCTCAATGGCAACCGCACGGTGCTGGATGAGCTGGCCGAGATGCTGGTGGAACGCGAAACCGTCGATGCTGAGGATCTGCAGGAGCTGCTGATCCGCCGTGACGTGCGGGTTGCTGAATACGTCTGAAGCCACGGCCGATCCGGCGGGCCTGCTCGCCGGCCTGCGCCGCCAGCCTCTGCTGGCGGTGCTGCGGCCCCCATCGCTCCACCAGGCCTGCCTCCAGCTCGAACAGGTGCTGGAGGCAGGCCTGTTGCATGTAGAACTCGCCGTCTGTCCCACCGACGACTGGGTGGCGATGGTTCGGCAGCTGCGCCAGGCCTTCCCTGCCCTGCGCCTGGGTGCCGCCTCCGTCTGTACACCCGTCCAGCTCGCGGCGGTGCAGGCCGCCGGCCTTGCCTACGCCGTGTCGCCGATCCTGGATCCGCTCCTGCTGGAGCGGGCCCGTGCCCTGACGCTCACCCTGGTGCCCGGGGTGTTCAGCCCGTCCGAGGTCGCGGCTGCCGTCAGGTACGGAGCCGCCGCAGTCAAGCTGTTTCCGGCCGTCAGCCTCGGCCCGGGCTACTGGCGCTCCCTGGCTGCCCCCCTGGCGCCACTGCCGTTCTGCATTGCCGCCGGTGGTCTCAGCACGGCTGACGCTCCGGCATGGCTCGCTGCCGGTGTCGATGCCGTGGCCCTCGGCAACACCCTGTTTGAGACGTCTCCTCAGACGGACACCGCGCCGGAGTCAGAGCGTCCCTCGCCCCGGCTCCGACCGGAGCTGGCCCTGCTGCTCGCACGGCTCCGCAGCGGCGACGACCAGCCGCCGTTGTCAACCTGAGACTGGAGCGCTATTCCTGAGATAGTTGTTCCTGTGTTGATGTCTCAGCTCACCATCAAGCTGAGCGACAAGGCGGACGCCCTGATTGCTCAGCTGCAGAAGGAGATCTTCAACCGACGCCGCAAGAAGGTGTCGGCCGCCGGTGTTGTCGAGACCCTGCTGGAGAGTGGTGCCAAGTCGCCCTCGGACAAGCGCTTCGCCACCTCCTGGAAAAATCTGATCGCCGATATCGAGAAGGCCGCCAAGGTGGCCAACGCCCATGGCGCCAAGCCCCCAGGCCTCAGCGATGCCGAGTGGGCGCTGATCCTCAGCCATCGCAGCCGAGCCAGTGCCGCTGCCAGCAGCGCAGCCCCGCTCAAGCGAGCCGCCGGGGCCAGGGCGAAACCAAGAACATCCGCAAAGGCATCGGTCAAGGAGTCGGCCGCCGCTGACGCGACCCGCGGCGAAACCAGGCCGGCGCGCAAGGCTGCCGTCAGAAAGAAAGCTGCAGCGCCGTCCGCCGCAGCCGGGGCTGCCGATTGAGCCCGCCGCTCACCAGAGGCTGCATTGCCCCTGCTGCCGCAGCAGGTGATCCGCCAGCACCAGCGCCACCATTGCCTCCACCATCGGCACGGCCCTGGGCAGCACGCAGGGGTCGTGGCGACCCTTCGCCTCGAGGGTCGTGGCTTCGCCGCGATCGTTGATGGTCTGCTGGGCCTTGCGGATCGTGGCGGTGGGCTTGAAGGCCACGCGGATCAGGATCGGCTCGCCGTTGCTGATGCCCCCCTGGATGCCGCCGGAGTTGTTGGTGGCCGTGCGCAGGCGTCCGCCCTCACTGGGCAGGAAGGCGTCGTTGTGCTCGCTGCCCTTGAGCAGGGTGCCCGCGAAGCCGGAGCCGATCTCGAAGCCCTTGGTGGCCGGCAGCGACATCACCGCCTTGGCCAGGTCCGCCTCCAGCTTGTCGAACACCGGCATGCCCAGCCCGATCGGCGCGTTGCGCACCATGCAGGTGATCACGCCGCCGCAGGAATCACCCTCGCGGCCGATCGCCTCGATCCGCTCGATCATCCGTTCGGCCATCGCCGCATCGGGGCAGCGCACGATGTTGGCCTCGACATCCGCCGCGCGCACCGTGGCCGGATCGATGCTGGCCTCCAGGTCGTGGATGCGGTTCACCCAGGCGATCACCTCGGTGCCATGGGCCTTGGTCAGCAGCTGTCTGGCGATCGCGCCGGCTGCCACCCGACCGATCGTTTCGCGGGCGGAGGCGCGGCCGCCGCCGCTGCGGGCCTGGATACCGTATTTGGCCTGGTACGTGGCATCGGCGTGGGAGGGGCGGAACGCCACCTCCATCTCCTTGTAGTCCTGCGGGCGCTGATCCTTGTTGCGCACCACCATCGCGATCGGGGTGCCGAGGGTCACGCCATCCATCAGCCCGCTGAGGATCTCGACCCGGTCGTCCTCCTTCCGCGGTGTGGTGATCCTGCTCTGGCCCGGTTTGCGCCGATCGAGCTCCGCCTGGATCGCCTCCAGGTCCAGCTCCAGCCGCGGCGGGCAGCCCTCCACGATCACCCCAACGCCGCCGCCGTGGGATTCGCCGAAGGTGCTGATGCGGAAGAGGTCGCCGAAGCTGCTGCCCATGGCCCGGTTGCGCTGGGCCGAGCCTACAAACCCAGGCCGCGCCATCCGGGCCGTGCAGCCTCAGCCTCTCCCTAATCTGCGCTCCAGTGCCACAGCGGCGATCAGGTGCGTAAGCAGGAACGGGCCACGCTGGTCATGGAGCGGCTTGGGCAGCTCTATCCCGAAACGCCTGTTCCTCTGGATCACAGCGATGCCTTCACGCTGCTGGTCGCCGTGTTGCTCAGTGCGCAGTGCACCGATAAGAAGGTCAACGAGGTCACGCCGGCCCTGTTCGCGGCCGGCCCCACGCCCGCAGCGATGGCGGCCCTCGCTGAAGCCGACATCCTCGGGCACATCCGTCAGCTCGGGCTGGCCCGCACCAAGGCGAAGCATGTGAAGCGGCTGGCGGAGCTGTTGCTGGAGCGCCACGCTGGCGAGGTGCCGCGCAGCTTCGCCGCCCTGGAAGCGTTGCCGGGTGTGGGCCACAAGACGGCCAGCGTGGTGATGGCCCAGGCCTTCGGCGTACCGGCCTTTCCCGTGGATACCCACATCCATCGGCTGGCCCAGCGCTGGGGGCTGAGCAGCGGTGTGAGCGTGGCGCGCACCGAAACCGATCTCAAGCGCCTGTTCCCGCGCGAGGCCTGGAACCGCCTGCACTTGCAGATCATCTTCTACGGCCGCGAGCACTGCACCGCCCGCGGCTGTGATGGCCGCGTCTGCGGCCTCTGCCGTGAGTTGTTTCCCAATCGCCGCAAGCCGGTGCTCTGGCAGAAGCCCTGAGTGCATAAAAAAAAGGGCCTGGCGAACCAGGCCCTCGGGCAGTTGGGTTGGAACCGTCAGGTTCAGCCAATCGCAGGTGCGGTCAGGGCAACGGGGGTTGCTTCTGCAGCAGCCAGGT
>Ga0315899_10002540_pt1 | contig 20195 bp, 22 predicted proteins | sample LakEriMetagenome_2_FD_203518 | JGI IMG/M metagenome (GOLD analysis project Ga0315899, IMG submission 203518) | Freshwater fungal communities from buoy surface, Lake Erie, Ohio, United States - Buoy 4 MA112 | ecosystem: Environmental > Aquatic > Freshwater > Lake | place: USA: Lake Erie, Ohio... | reverse complement strand
CTCGATCGCGCTCCTTCCACCAGCCGCAGCTCCTCGGCATTGGCGCTGAGTCCTGATTTTTCTCCCAGTGGGGACGACCCCTTCGCTGGCACCAATGTGATCGGCATGCCCGGTCTCACCAATGCCGTGGCCGAGGTGTTGTTGATGGAACCCCGCAGCTTTGATGAGATGCCCCGAGCGATCCAGGCACTGCGGGAGCGCAAGACTGTCATTCTCAACCTGACCATGATGGAACCCGACCAAGCCCAGCGGGCCGTGGACTTTGTTGCTGGGGGGACTTACGCCATCGATGGCCATCAAGAGCGGGTGGGCGAAAGCATCTTCCTCTTTGCCCCCAGCTGTGTCACGGTGACAGCGGCAAGCGCCGATGAGACGACGTCCCCAACCCTGGGCAACCATCGCACTTCCACTTCTGAGCCCCAGGAAGCCGCCCCTAGTCCCGCTTGGGGCCGCTCCGATCTGCTCGGTTGACCTTCCATCCCCAAACATTCGGCATCGTGGGTCTGGGGCAGATGGCTCAGGCCCTGCTGCAACCCTGGTTGGAAGATCAACTGGTTTCTCCCGCCTGCGTGCGGGCTGTCGTGGCTACAGAGGCTTCACGGGCCCGCTGGGAGCAGGCCACTCTCGCTGGTCACTCCCTGAAGGTTGGCACCGATCCAGCACCGGTGTTGACCTCCCAGGTGGTGCTGCTCGCGGTGAAACCTCAACAGTTGGAACGGGTGGCACAATCAGCAGCCGCGTTGCACCAAGAGCCTTCAGCCGAGCCCTCTGATCGACTTCTGATCTCGATCTTGGCCGGTGTGCGGCTGGAGCGGTTGCAGCGTTTGTTCCCGACTCGAACCTGTGTCAGGGCTGTGGTGAACACCCCGGCTCTCGTGCGCTCCGGGTTGAGCGCACTGGCCTGGGCCCAGGATCCACCCCCGATTCAGCGGGAATGGGTGGAGCAACTGTTTCACCGGGTTGGTGAGGTTTGGGCCCTGCCGGAATCTCAACTGGATGCGTTCCTTGCCCTCACGGCTTCCGGCCCGGCGTTTGTGGCGCTGATGGCTGAGGCCTTGGCCGATGGTGCCGTCGCCGCAGGGTTGCCTCGCCTCCTGGCGCAACATCTGGCCCAGCGCACCCTCACAGGAACTGTGGCCCTGCTTGAGGGGAAGACGCTCCATCCTGGCCAACTCAAGGACATGGTGAGCAGCCCCTCGGGCACCACGATGGCTGGGCTGCGGCAGCTGGAGCGATCAGGGTTGCGATCGGCCCTGTTGGAGGCTGTGCTGGCAGCCGCCGAACGCAGCCGGGAGTTGGCTTAAGCCCCTTCCTTGCTGCCTAACCGTGGTTCCGTGCCCTCCAGTAGCCGCTGCAGGTTGCTGCGGTGGCGCCAGATCACGAGCAGCGTTGTGAGCAAGGCCAGGCCCAGGTAGGCGGGGCGAAATCCACCGTGCTGCGGAAACCAGCCCAGCATCAGGAGCGGTAGGCCGACCGCCGCTACCACGCTGGACAGGGAGACGATTCGGCTGAGGCTCAGCGCCGTGAGAAAGAGGCCCAAACAGGCCAGCCCGACTGGCCAAGCCAGGCCCAGAAGCATCCCCAGGCCGGTGGCGACAGCTTTGCCCCCCCGCCAGCCCAGCCATATCGGCCAGATGTGTCCCGCCAGGGCCGCCAGGCCCGCTCCAACCACCCATGCATCTAAACCGGTGCCCTCCAAGCCGGTATCGGCGAGGGCCGTCTTGGCCAGGAGAACGGCAACCGTGCCCTTGAGCACGTCGAGCAGAAACACCACAAGCGCTGGTCCTTTCCCCACAACCCGCAGCACATTGGTGGCTCCGGTGGAGCCGGAACCCTCCTGGCGAATGTCGATGCCAGCCAGCCAGCGCGCGGCCAGGTAGCCGCTCGGGATGGAGCCGAGCAGGTAGCCCGCAAGCAAGATGGCAACTGGCAGCAGCATGGCGGTTAGGGCTCAGTAGAGATCATCCTCGGCAGTCATTTCCAAAGGAGTGCCGGCAAACGCCAGCCACAGGGGAAACTGCAGGATGGGGATCGCGATGGCGCGCTCGGCGGCATCGATCACGATGAAGGGAAGCTCGTTCTGCTCTTCCAGCCGGTCGGCCCGCTCCACCAGGGCTTCAGGCCGCTCGAACAGCACGATGCCACTGTTGGGTCCAAAGTCCTCACGGCTGAGCCCCAGGCAATCCTGCAGACCCCGGCGCCACTCGCCGAGCCGTTCCGGTTGGCTCGCCATCACCAGGGTTTGGAAACGATCCCCGTAGAGATCGCCGAGGATGGCGATCGCTGCGGCGGCGACAACCACGTTGCGATGGCGGGTGCCACGGCTGGGTTGGGCTCCACGCCCCCCCTGCTGGAGAAACCACTCCTCCAGAACGGCCGCTCCTTCGGCATCCAGGGTGCGGCGCAGGCGCCAGGGATCGGCTGAAAAATCAGGCTGGCCCTGAAAGCTGGTCAACCAGTCGCGGATGATCGCTTCGTCCTGGCTGAAGAGGCCTGCGGCTGCTGGCGCCGCCTGGGGTGCTACAGCCCCGATGGATTGCTGCAGATCCAGAGTGGAGGGTTGCACCAGCAGGGGCTGGCTCACCAGCTGGGCCTGCTCGGCGGAAGCGGCGAGATCCTGCAGTGCTCCCACCAGATACTCCTGGAACCCCCGCACCCGCTTGGCGATGTCCTCTGACTGGCCGGTAAAGCTGCCGCCGATCTCCTTGCTGAGCTGGTCACGGCGCTGCTGCAAGGCCTGGATTTCGCTCTGAAGGGAGTCCCGCTGCTCGCGCAGCTCCTGGAGGGCCAGGCCAATGAGCTGTTGCGCGTCTCCTTCCAACCCTCCTGATGTGCCCCCCCCCTGGGGCCCCTCCGGCTCTGGGGCGCCCTGGGGGGCCAGGGAGTCGGACATCGTGTCGAAGTCGTTGCTCATGGCCGAGGGGGGACGGGAAGGGGCACGCGTTGTTCCAGCTGGGCGCGCAGGGTGGTGGCATCAAACAGCACGGGCAACAGGTGAGGACTGCCTTGTTCACGGAAATAGAAAAGCACCGGCAACACCGGTGAAAAGATCCGCCAGGCGAGCCATTCGTTGTAAGGGAAGCGGCGGATTTCCTTGCCGGCGCGTAGCACCAAAAGAGCCTCGCCGCTGAAGCACAGCCGCAGCACAGTGGTCTGCACCAACAGGAAGGATGCGAAGGCCAACATCGCCAGTCCCAACCAGGGGGCTCCGTGCCAGCGGGGAGTCAGGGCCAACACAAGCGCGGCGAGCAAGGTCAACCCCAGGGGGACCCAGAACCTGGGTGCCAGGGTGATGTCTTCGACACCGCTGCTGGCTACGCCACTGCCGCCTGTGGCATCGGCGGGGGGAGAAATCGCCATGAAGTGAGTGGATGGCAAGAGTTGGATTCTGGCCCTTGCGCCGTTGGCCGAAGGTCCTGCGGAGGTTCAGGCGCCAAAAAGCACCTGGGTGAGCACCACATCCGCCAGCGCCACACAAACCAGGATCATGACCACGGCGCCGGTTGTACTGGTGCCCACTTCTTTGGGACCTCCCTTGGTGGTGAGTCCCCAGCCGCAGGCCAGGACAGCGATGATGAGCCCAAACACCACCGCTTTCAACAGCATCGAGGGCACGTCATCGGGTTCCATCCAGGTGCGCACGGACGTCCAGAAGACGCTGGGAGGAATGCTGTACAGCAAGGTGCTGCTCATTTGGCCTGACCACAGGGCCATCCAGAAGAACAAGAGGCATTGCACCGGCGACATGATCACCAGCCCTAAAAGTCTGGGCACCACCAAGTAGTCCACCGGATCGGTGCGCAGCATGGTGATGGCATCGATCTGTTCGGTGACTTTCATCGTGCCGAGTTGGGCGGCAAAAGCGGTGGCAACCTTGCCCGTGAGCAGGGTGGCGGTGAGGAGAGGGGCGATTTCCCTCGAGAGGCCCAGGGACAACAGGCCACCCACCGCGGCGTTTGCCCCCTGCCGCGAGAGTTCCGCGGCCACCTGGATGTTGAACACTGTGCCAGCCGCCAGACCCGTGATCAACACGATCAGCACACTGCCAGGGCCGGCTTCTTGAAGCTCTGCCAACAGATCGCCTGGGTGGATGCGTCCCCGGGCGATGGCACTCACCGCCTGCCCTCCGATCATCAAACTGGCTCCCAACCGCCAGAGCCAGCGCGGGGGAACCCACCTTCTCTGCCGCCCTGCCGGCGTCATGGAGTCTCCAGCGTCACGACTGTTCCGGAGCGGGTTGCCCTTTGCTGACCTTGGGCCAGTGCCTCATCACGATCAGACCTAGCACCACGAGAAGGGCCGGCAGGAGACCCATGCATAACCTGATCGCCACCAGCGCGCTTTGGGGTTGCTGGCTGCCTTGGAGAGGGATGTAGCCACTGAAGGTCATGAGGCTGCCGAAGCCGAAGAGCACCACGCTGATGCAGAGCTTCTGCACAAAGACCATAAAGGCGCTGTAGAGGCCCGCCGGTTTCTCTGGATCGACGTCGATCGCATCGGGAAGCAGCGACCAGGGGATGAGGTAAGCCGTGGAAGCCCCCAGGCCCACTACCAGGATGGCGGCCACCAGCGCCGCCAGACGGATCTGGTTCGAAAAGGAGGCTAGTGGTGCAATCTGGGCGTCGAGAGGATGGAGAAGCATGGCAGCCAGGCATCCCGTCACCCAAAAGGCTGCTCCCCAAGCCAGGGCGCGCAACCTGCCCTGTCGGTGGCTCACCAGGGTCCAGAGCTGGAGCCCTGCCAGGGTGCTGAGCTGGAAGGGAAGCAGGATCCAGTTGCTCCAGCTCTCAGGCAAACGCATCACCACCGGCAAAAAGATCAGCGCGGCAGTTTGCATGAGCTGCAGGGCACACCAGAGGAGCAGGTAAAGCCCAAGCACCCGGAGAAAACGCCCGTTGTTACCTATCCGGCCCAAGAGGCGACGGGTGGAGCCTTTGCTGGGGTTGGGCTGTTGGGCTTGTCGGGCGGTGGGGGCGATGCCCCAGCAGCAAGCCAGGGTGCTGCCGCTGATCACCAGGCCAGAGAGCAGCCCCAGATGCCAGTAGCTCGTTGGATTGGCATGGTCTTTGAGCAGCAACCCTCCGAGCACGATGCCGATCAGCCCTGCGATGATCGAGCCCGTGAAGCGGGCCCGGTTGAGTCGGGTGCGCAGGGTGGTGCTGGTGGTGAGCTCCGCCATCAGGGCGGTGTAAGGAAGGTTGACGCAGGTGTAGAGACTGTTGGCGACGACGGAGATGGCCACGAAGAAGGCAAATCTCAACCAAAGGCTCCCTGGCGGCAGCCACCACATCATGGCCATGGCCAGCCCGAGGGGGATGGCGCTCCACACCATCCAGGGCAGGCGAGGGCCTTGGGGATGGCGGGTGCGATCGCTGAGCCACCCCACGATCGGATCATTGATGGCATCCCAAATCCGGGCCAGCATCAGCACAAGCCCAGCCATCCAGGGGGGAAGCCCTGCGGCGGACGTGTAAAAAACGAAGAGATAGAAGCCGATCAGGGAGGCCGCCATGCCGGTGCCTGCATCCCCGAGGCCGTAGGACACCATCAAGCGGCGTTGGCCACCGGCCATAAGGATGGGGCTCCCACCACCATCTGTCAGGGGAGATTGGGGGGGAGACAAGCCGGTCTGCACGCATCCGCTTGCCATCATGCTTGAGCTGCCAGCTCCTCCCGATCCGCCTTCAGGGCGAGGCGAGGCTGGACGCTCGGCCATCGGCCCAGCGGCTCGCCATGGGATGAATCTCCGCAAAGCTTGTTCTGCACCAACCTCCAGATTGATTAGGCCTGAATTGCCATAAATTGTCCTGTGATCTTGCATGAGGACTGGCTCCAGGAGCCGACCCTGGACGCCACCCCCGCCGCCTGGATCTGTGGTGACTGGCATTTGAAAACCTTCGGCACCGACAAGGGCGACAACCGCCTGGTGTAGTACGCCACCTCCCACTGAGAGGTCCCGAATCCGGTCGGAGGCTGTGGGAGAATGGCACAGGCGTTAGAGTTCCTTGGAACAACTGCCTTTTGCGGGCGTAGTTTAGTGGTAAAACCTCAGCCTTCCAAGCTGATGATGCGGGTTCGATTCCCGCCGCCCGCTTCCAGATACCGAGAAAGGCTATTGGCTCGAAGGCCATGCCAGTGATCTGCTGCAAAGGGGCCATAGCCCTTCCTCACGTTGGTCATCTTGATGGTCAACTGCCATGGTGCAGTGATTGCGTCCCTTTCCTTTGTTGACTGCAGGTTCATCTCTCGACGCCTGATGGCACAAGCGATGGATGCAGCATCAGCATCAGACTGCGGCTCTCCAAGGGGGCTCCGGGAGGGGTCCAGCGCTCTGGTGTTTCGGGAAGATCGTCATCCGGTGGCAAGGCCGTATCGATCACGCGCATCCAGCCCGCCTGGGAGGGGGGCAGATCGAAATGCATGGCTTTGTAATACGCATTGAAGCCGCACCACAAGAGCGGCCCCTCGCGGGCGTCATGCAGACTCCAGGCCAGGCTGTGCGACCAGCTCGCCCAGTCGGGTTTGTGCAGCTCCACCCCATGCCATTCCCTCCAGAGGGCATGGCCATCAGCCTGACGCTTTGGGGGGGCTTCGCTGATGGGCACTTCGGGGTTGAGCAGGAACGCCAGCCGCTGACGAAGAACAATCAGGCGCGACAGAAACCGCCGCAGGGCAAGATCGCCCGCATCCGGCTGCCAGTGCATCCAGCCCAGGATGTTGTTCTGGCACCAGGTGTTGTTGTTTCCCCCTTGGCTGCGCCTCACCTCGTCGCCCATCAAGAGCATGGGCACCCCGGGGGCCACCATCAGGCTGGTGAGCAAATTGCGCATCTGGCGATCCCGCAGGGCTGTGATGGCCCGATCACTGCTGGGGCCTTCCACGCCATGGTTCCAACTGTTGTTGTGGTTATCGCCATCGCGGTCGTTTTCGCCATTGGCCAGGTTGTGCTTGCGGTTGAAACTCACAAGATCCGCCAAGGTGAAGCCGTCGTGGGCGGTGAGGAAGGTGATGGTGCGCCCCAGCGGCGCAGGCTGGCCTCCATAGAGATCGGGGTTCCCTCCTAAGCGCTGACTCACTGGCCAGCAGCATTTTTCATCGCCCTTCCAGAAACGGCGCATGTCATCTCGGAAGCGGCCGTTCCAGGTGGCCACCCGACGGGCAGGAAAGTCGGCCATGCGGTAGAGGCCCCCGCAATCCCAGGGTTCGCTCACAAACTTCAAGTCGCTCAGCTCCGGCAGGGCTTCCATGGCCTCAAACAGCGGCGGCTGTTCCAACGGCATCAGCTCCTGCCCCCTGCTGAGGGCAATCCCCAGGTCGAAGCGGAAGCCGTCTATCCCCAGTTCATTGGCCCAACAGCAGAGAGATTCCAGGATCAACCGTCGGGTGAGGGGCTGGTTGGCCGCGATGCTGTTGCCGCAGCCGCTGACATCTAAATAGTCGCCGCGGCTGTTTTGGTGGTAGTAGGTGGTATCGGAGAAGCCTCGCCAGCTCAGGGTGGGCCCCGCCTGGTTGCCCTCGGTGGTGTGGTTGTAGACCACATCCAGCAGCACCTCCAGCCCTGCCTTGTGGCAGGCGGTGACCAAGGTGCGCACCTCGTTGCGTGCCTCCAGCGGGTTGCCACTCACCAAGTAGCCCGGGTGAGGGGCCATCCAGCTCAGGGGGCTGTAGCCCCAATGGTTGTAACGACCCGACGGGGCATCCTCCGGGTCGAACGCCATCACCGGCAGAAGCTCGATCGCGGTAATGCCCATCTCCTGCAGATAGGGCAACGTGTCGATCACCCCCAGCAGGGTGCCCTGTCGCTGCGGTGGCACTGGGCAGCCCACCCCCTGGGTAAAGCCCCCTACATGCAGCTCATAGATCACGCTTTTTTGCCAGCCATGGCGAGGGCGTGGCGCTTCGTTGAAGTTGAAGTGATCCCGCTCCGTCACCACCCCTTTCAGGCAACAGGCGGTGTTGGGGATGGCCCCGACCGCCGCCCCCCTTTGATAACCCTGCCAGCCGCCGATCGCCCGGGCGCAGGGATCGAGTAGCACCTTGGAAGGATTGAAGCCGTGGTTGCCAGGCTCCAGAGGCCCAAACACCCGGTATCCGTAACAGCAGCCAATGCCAACCCCCTCCACTTCCACATGCCAGTGATCACCGGAGCGGTGGCGGCCATCGAGTGCGATGACAGTGGTGGGCTCCTCCGCCTCAGCGTCGTCGAAGAGCAGCAACTCCACCCGGGTGGCCAGGGGAGCCACCACCGAGAAATTCACCCCCCGCAGGGTTGCCGAAGATCCCAACGGCCAGGGCTGTCCGATCCTGATCACCGTCGAGAGAGATGCGTATGAAGCCAAATTAGGGTCATCACCGTCCCCTGTCGGTGCGGGCCATGGCTGAAACGGCGTTGACCGCATCGTCGGGGCGCCCGGGTCGGCCTCCTCAGCAGGTGGGGCCTGGGTTGTGGCTGTTCCCTCCGAATCCCCAGTCCCATGGGGGCAGCGCTTGGTTGCTGGAGACCAGCGCAGGAGAGGTGTTGATCGATTGCCCTCCCGACACCGAGGCCAGCCTCGATTTTCTGCAGGCTCGGGCCGCCCGTAGCTCCGGCTGGATCGTTTTGCTGGGGCGCGATGGCCATGGACGCTGCCAGCGGGTGCAAGAGCTCCTGGGCTGGCCGGTGCTTGTGCAAGAGCAGGAGGCCTATCTGTTGCCGGGTATGGAGGGGCTGGTCTGCTTCGGAGCGGAGCACCAGCTGGTGGAGGGGCTTCGTCTGCTGTGGACCCCGGGGCCCAGCCCGGGAGCGGCGGTGCTTCATGCCTGTGGGGGAGTGGTCGGGGCGGTTGACGGGCTGTTCTGCGGGCGCCTGCTGGTGCCAGTGGGCCCCCAGCGACTGGCGCCCTTGCCCTCCCCCCGAGGCTTCCATGGACCCAGGCAGCGGCGCAGCGTGACCCATCTGACGCGGTGGCTGCCCTCCGGATCCCCCAGCTGGATTGCCAGCGGTGCGGCACTGGGTGCTTTGGGTGGGGCTGCCTTGGTGGAGGGTGGCGCAGCAGTGCTGGCCGAATGGGGGGGCGGCTGAGCGGCCAAACGCATGCGGATCAAGGGGTGTAAGGCGATATGTTTGTGGGTTGGCAATGTTTCGCGGATTTGATCAAACGCCAAAAACCTTGCTGTTCCTTGGCTTTTGTTGTTGCCGCCCTGCAGGAATCCCCATACCATTGGGCGGCGTTATTTCAGTGGCGGTCGGATGTCCGATTCGCCTCCTCTTCAACTTTCCCCCAGACCGCCAATCGGAGGCTCCCCTTCAACCCCATGAACAAAGCTGATCTCGTCAACCTCGTTGCTGCTCGCACCGAGCTCACCAAGACCGACGTCTCCCTGGTCGTGGATGCCGCTATTGAAACGATCATCGATTCCGTCGTGGAGGGCAAGAAGGTCTCCATCCTTGGCTTTGGCTCTTTCGAACCCCGGGAGCGCTCCGAGCGTCAGGGTCTCAACCCGAAAACTGGCGAAAAAATCAAGATTCCAGCCAAGCGGGTTCCCGCGTTCACAGCCGGCAAGCTCTTCAAGGATCGGGTGCAGGGCTAAGTTTCCCCCCAAGCTTTCTGCATCGGGCGGTCCGTAAGGGCCGCTTTTTTGTCCTGTGACCGTCGCCTCCCTGCCAGACGCCTTACGGGAACGTTTTGTCGAGGGTGTCCGCTTGCGACAGCATGGCGTTCGCGGACGCTTTGCCCCCTCCCCCAGCGGCGAACTCCATCTCGGCAATCTGCGCACGGCCTTGTTGAGCTGGCTGGAGGTTCGCCGGGCGGGGGGGGTGTGGCTGGTTCGAGTCGATGATTTGGACCGACCCAGGGTGCGCACTGGAGCCGAGGCTTCCATCCTTGAGGATCTGCAGTGGCTTGGGCTCCATTGGGAGGGTCTTGTGATCCGCCAGAGCGAGCGCACAGGCCTCTACGCATCTGTGCTCTCGGCCCTGCGCCGTTCCGGGCTGCTTTACCCCTGCCACTGCAGCCGGAGGCTTCTGGCAGATATTTCCGCCCCCCACGGAAGCTTGTCGGTGTATCCCGGCCACTGCAGGGGTGCATCTCCTTACTGGGGGGAGCGGCAGGGGCGTTGGCCGAGTTGGCGTTTACGGATGCAGGAGGGAGCGATCGGCTGGAGTGAGCGCTGGGGAGGCCCAGCCCATTTGGATGGGGCGAGGGAGGTGGGGGATGTGGTGCTCCGGCGAGCCGATGGCGTTGTGGCATACCACTTGGCAACGGCCGTCGACGAGCTTACCCTTGGCATCAGTGATGTGGTGCGTGGAGCCGACCTCTGGGCTTCCACTGGTGCCCATGTGGCGGTTTGCCAGGCCCTGGGGTTTCCGCCGCCGCGCTATGGCCATGTGCCGCTCCTGTGCGATGCGGAGGGAAAGCGATTGAGCAAAAGGGTGGCGTCTGAGGGTTTGGCGGCGCTGCGGGCACAGGGGCTGGATGCCCCGGCGGTGGTCGGCAAACTGGCCGCCAGCGTGGGTCTGGTGAGCGTGGGCGAGCGGCTCAGCGCTGAGGAGTTGCTGGCGGAGGTGTCGGCCAGGCCAGCCCGGATGGATCAGGTGGGGGAGTCTTTACAAAGCCTTCGGTTTCCGTCCAAGCGAGAGAAGGTTCCAGGGGGCCAAAGTGTGTAAATCGACACTGTTTGGCCGCTTGGTCATGTCCTCTTTCCCCGCTCCAGCTCCTGTGACCAGCTCCAAAGCCACCGCCACCTGCCCCCGTTGCGGGGGGAGTGGGGTACTCCGCTTGGCGGATGGGCGCTTTCGCACCTGCCTCGACTGCTTGGGTCAGGGGCTTTTCCCGGTGCCCATGGACGCGGCCCAGTCCCTTCCCGAAGGGGTTAGCGCACCCCCGATCGCTTCGATCGCCAGATGAAGAAGGCTGCCGTGCCCACGACCGCGGCGAGGGGAGCAGCGGTCAGCAACAGAAGGAGGACGGCGGTCCAGTCTGTGTACATCCCTGCAGTTGAAACTCCGGATCATCATCCCAGGCAGGGGGCGCTGTGGAGACCACTGGCCTGCAACGAGTCGTTTCACCGCTCCTGAAGGAGGGGCTGCTGGGGTGTAGTCCGGTATGGCGTTGCTCCACCGCGCCTGTGGATGAGACGATCACGACACCAGCAGGGTTCACCATCACTCCTGAATCCGATGGCTCCTATCGCATTTGCGATCTTCAGCGACACTGTTTGAACACCAACTCCCTCTGGGAAGCCCAGCAGTTGGTGCAGTGGGCGGAGGTGCATCACCAAGGATTGCCCCACGACGGCGGCAGAGCACCCACTCGCTGATGCCCCTACAGTTCAAAAGGGAAGTCCCAAGTCCTCCCTTGGTTTCACCACCCTGATTGTCTTGCCCAAGAGTGCATGCCGTTTTGGTCTCCGGGAATCGATTCCGCCAATCCCCTGGCCTGTAGTCACCCCGAGCGCTACGCGATCAAGCGCTTGGGAGCGGACGCCTTTTTAGGCATTGATCAGCGCGATCAAAGTCTCATGGAGGTGAAGTTGATCGAACAGGCCCATCACTTCCGAACCCATGAAGCGGCCCTGCGAGCAGCCGGTGAGCTCCAGCGCATGGGCCGAGGCCCGCTCGATGTGATCAAGGTGGATTTGCCCTGAGCACCTGTTTGTGACGGTCCCGTGCAACTCCCTTGGCTTTCGATAGGTTCGAAACAGCGGCATCCGGTGTATGAAACGCCAGCATCAACGCACTCTCGAGGCCCTCTTCAGCCATCCCCTCGCCCACGGTCTGCGCGCCTCCAAGGTGGAAGCCCTCTTTCATGCCCTGGGAGCTGACGTCACCCCCCTCAACGGACGCCGCCTCAAGATTCGCCTGCCGGGGGGCCAGGAAACCTGGCTCGAAGTGGGAGAGGGGGTGCACCATCCGAATTTGGATGTCGACGCCGTGATGCGGGTGCGCCATCTGCTGGAGGAGGCAGGGGTGACTCCCCAGCATCCAGAGGCCGCGATGGCCAGCCCCCGTGGTGATCAAAGCCGCAGACTGGTAATTCACCTCGATCATCACCGCACGGACTCGTTTTTGCTTGAGGGGGAGGAGGTGGAGCACACCGTGCTCACCCCCCATGGCCTTTGGGGGTCTGGCGAAAACCTCAGCCACCGCCATGATCGCGACATCGCGGGTCAGAAAGCCCCACGCGACCACGACTACCTCAATCGGATCATGCAAGCCATGGAGAGCGCCGATGCGGTGTTGCTGCTGGGCCATGGCACCGGCGCAAGCGACATGCGCCAACTCTTGCTGGCCCATGTGCGGCGTCACCGTCCTGATCTGCTCGAGCGTCTTGTGGGGGTGGAAACCCTGGCGGTAGCTGATCCAAGCGAAGGGCAGCTTCTCGCCGTGGCACGGGAGCATTTCGGCAACCTGCCCCACCGGCGCCCGCTGGTGATCCCTGGGCAAGAGGTGGTGGAGGGCTGATCAGCCTCCCCTCCTGGGATGGTGGTGCTTGGGGGATGTTTAATCGTGCAAGATGCTCAAAAAAGCGAAAAGTATAAAGGTGTTCATGCGGGCCAGCTTGGATATTGCTTCCTTGTTTCGTAGGCTAGAAGACTAAATGGCGGTGATACTTCTCCAATGGTTCACCAGTTACATATGAATGGTTGTACTCAGCAGTCGCAATGCCGTTGGCATCGTTAGCCAAAGTCAATAGTGTCAAATATTCTCTCCTCTCCAGCGCATATAGAGTGCTATTCGCCTGTCCTCGCAAGCCTGCAGTACCAATGGTTTGTGGATCCAGAATGTGTCGGCGCATCGCTGCGCCCAATTGGATCCGTCAAACATCCCCGCAGCCTTGTGCCCCGCGGTGATTACCACCACTTTGTGGGCCTTTTGCCCATCAACGGAGTGAATCTGTTGGGTTTTGGCTCCTCCCATCTGCAATTCTCCAAGGAGGGGTGCACCGACATCTATTTGTCTGCCTGCTTTGCTGGCTGGCGGCGCGTGAATACCGCACGCGGGGAGATGACGTGTTCTAAGGATGGTTTTTTCTTGCTTCCGGGGGGCGATCGGGATGTCGAGGGGGCATGCAGCAACGCCATCTTCACCCTGAGGCCCCAAGAGGTTGAGGACGCTGCCACCGCGATGGCGGGAGGCCGGCAGGCGGCGGACGGCTATCGGAGGCTTTTGCACACCTTCAAACCTCGGGCTTGGAGCGCTGGCCTGCTAGCGAGGCAGATTCATGGCCTTTTTCATTACATCGATGCCTGCGCGGCGGTGGATCCCGTGCTTCCTGTCAGGTTGGCTCTCGATGACATGCTCCACCGGCAGGTGGCGGTCCTGCTGGATCCCTCCCTTTTGGAGGAAGTCCCATCCGATCGACAGCAACTGCGCACCCGGCTGGGTAAGAGCGCTTTTGGCGATCTAATCGACTACATCCGCGCCAATCTCGACCAGCCCCTCAGGCTCAGTGATCTGGAGGCCCGCAGCCACTACTCGCGGCGGGCCCTGCAATACGCCTTCCAAGAAAAGCTGCGGTGCTCTCCCAAGCAATGGATTCGCCAACAGCGTCTCGATGCGGCGATGGAGCAGCTGCAAGCAGCGGATCAACCTCCTTCCATTCGGGCTGTGGCCCTCGCCTGCGGCTACCCAAACTTGGGTCTGTTCAGTCAAGACTTCAAACGGAAGTTTGGCCTGTCCCCCTCTGAGGTGCATCGTCGCCCTCTCGCGGATTCTTCGCCTGCCGACGGTGCCTAAGCAAAAATACCGATTACGATCCCAACCCTTCGGCGCGTTTCGGGTTCGTGGCCTCCCCCTCACTGGACATCAGCGAGCCCTGGCCCTGGCTCGATCAAAAGCTTTTGCAGACCTCTAACAGCGCCAGGGTCTGCATGACCTGCCAATGGTTTCGCCATGAAGGTGGCCCCCAGTCAATCCCCCAGCTGTCCTGTGCGCTTCACATGGGCCTGATTGCCCATGGTGAGCACCTCACCCACCACTGCCAGCGCTGGACGGATGGTTTGGCGGCCCGGGAGGGGTGGTTGCCCGAAGTGGCTTGATGATCCAGATCCGCCAATTTCCCCTGTCAGGCTGGAGCCAACCTGCCTGGAGCCTTGAGCGTGGCTGTGCGCCCCGTGCTGCGACTGGGAGATCCTCGGCTGAGGACTGTCGCCTCCCCTGTGCCGGAGGAGCAATTCGGCAGCGCTCTGCTGTTGTCCCTAATCACCGACCTGCGCGACACCATGGCTGCCCTCGCCGGCGCGGGCCTGGCGGCTCCCCAGATTGGTGTGCCCTGGCGTGTGGTGCTCTACGGCATCACCTCCAACCCCCGCTACCCCGAAGCCCCGCCGATCCCCGAGACCGTGCTCGTCAATCCCCAACTCACAGCGGTGGGCACCACCACACAGCTGGGCTGGGAGGGATGTTTGAGCGTGCCGGGGTTGCGCGGGCGGGTGGCGCGCTGGCAAACGGTGCACATGCGTTGGCGCGACCCCTTCGGGAAGGGGCACGAAGCCATGGTGGAAGGATTCCATGCCCGGGTGGTGCAACACGAGTGTGACCATCTCGAAGGACTGCTCTTCCCGGATCGGCTTTTCGACCCATTGGCCTTGGCTGGAGAGGTGCGGGAGGAAATGGCAAAAAAGCCGGTGACTGGATTTGAACCTGCGACCTACTGATTACGAATCAGTTGCTCTACCGCTGAGCTACACCGGCACCACGGGCGAAACTAGCATTCCTCCAGTGCCGGGAATGTCGTGGGATCAGATTTGGATCCGCAGCTCAAGGAACGCCTCCTAGCTGAAGCCCGCACTCCGTGGCGGGGACTGCGACGGGCCCTATGGTTCGCCCTGCTGGCTTCCGCGGCCGTGGGGCTGGCCACGATGGCGATGCGAGGGGCTTCGGGGGAGTCGGTGCCCTCAAGCGATTGGCTCATCCAGGTTTCCGCCCTGATGCTCTGCAGCGGTTTGCTCTGGTTCGACAGGCAGCGTCGTCCCGCTGACGGCTGAGGTTTCGTTGGCCTTGGCCACGGGCATGGGGCCAGATCCGGGTCCATCAGAAGACGAGGCGCTTTGGGCAGGTCGAGGAGAGCGGTGCTCGAAGATCAGCGAGGGTGGCAGCAGCAGGGGGATTCCCAGGCTGATCCGGTTCTCTTTGAGGTCGTCTGCACTCAGCGGTGGGGTGGATCGGAGCACGTTTTCGGAGCGGCTGAGCAGCCAGAGCGATTGCACCACCTGCTGCCATTGCCAGAGCATGAGAGTGAGCAGCAGGGCGGCCAACAGCAGAGCCAAGAGCCGAGGCAGATGGGTGGACGGCCACAGAGGAGCTGCGATGGCCGCGTGGTGATCCAGGCGGATCAGCAGGGGGAGCAGGGCAAGGGATCCAAGAGCAGGGCCGAGCACCCTTAAAGGAAAGGTGGTCTGCAGGCGGCTCAGGCGCTGCTGTAAGTCGCGGCGTCCCCTGGCTGGAATCTGGACCAGCAGCAACGACCACACATCCGCTGGCGCACGCCAGAGCAGGAGGGCGGGCGCCAGGGCCCCCAAGCTCCAGCAGAGCACCTCCTCCACCAGCGCTGCCGGCCCGGGGTCGCTCCCGGCCAGCACCAACAGGATGAGCAGCGCCTCCAGGGGTAGGACCGCTAGGCCCAGGAGCTGGGTCCAGAGCAGGGGCTCCGAGCGTGGGTTCACCGGGTTCAGGTGCTGAGTGTGCGGCGCTGGGTCACCAGGCGGTAAGCCTCGATCCGATCCCCCTCCTGCCAGGAAGAGAAACGATCACAGCCAATGCCGCACTCGAACCCGGTGGCCACCTCCTTCACATCTTCCTTGTTGCGTCGCAAGGAATCCAGATCGCCTTCAAACACCACCTCCTTGCCGCGATGCACGCGCACCTTGCAGTTGCGCTGCACCTTGCCATTGAGGATGTAGCAACCTGCCACAGCGCTCTTACCAATGGTGAAGACGGCGCGCACCTCCGCTTCGCCGAGGGCTTCCTCCGCCAGCTCGGGTTCCAGCAGACCCTCCATCGCCAGCTGAATGTCCTCCAGCAACTTGTAGATCACGTCGTAATCGCGCACATCCACCCCGGTGGCGTCTGCCGCCCGCTTGGCTCCTGGTGCCATGGAGGTGTTGAAACCCACGATCACGGCCCCGGATGCTGCGGCCAGATCCACATCCGTTTCGGTGATCTCGCCAGGGGCTGAGAGAAGAACGCGCACCTGCACCTCCTCTTGAGGCAGCTGTTCGAGGGCCCCAAGAATGGCCTCCACGCTTCCTTGCACGTCTGCTTTCAAGATGATGTTGAGCTCCTTGAGTTCTCCCTCGCTGGCCTGGCCAGACATCGAGGCCAAGGACACCCGACGGGAGGCCATCTGCTGGGCCAGACGGCTGGCACGGGCTTCGCTGGCGCGATCGCCCACCACGGCCCGGGCGCTCTTCTCATCCGCATACACCTCGAATTCATCGCCGGCGGTGGGCACTTCGCTGAAGCCCAGCGCCTCCACCGGGCAGGAGGGACCGGCAACCTTCACCCGCTTGCCGCTGTCATCCACCATGGCGCGTACCTTGCCAAGCACCGGACCCGCCGCCAACACATCCCCGTTGCGCAGGGTGCCGTTTTGGATCAATAGCGTGGCCACGGGCCCCTTGGCCTTGTCCAGATGGGCTTCAATCACGGTGCCCCGAGCCATCCGGTCGGGATTGGCTTGCAGATCTTCCACTTCGGTCACCAGGAGGATCATCTCCAGCAGCTGGTCGATGTTCACCCCTTTGATGGCGCTAACAGGCACCATCACGGTGGTGCCTCCCCAGTCTTCCGCCACCAAATCGTGGCCCGAGAGCTCCTGCTTCACCCGATCCGGCGAGGCACCTTCCTTGTCGATCTTGTTGATGGCCACCACGATCGGAACTTCCGCGGCGCGGGCGTGGCTGATGGCTTCCAGGGTTTGGGGGCGCACACCATCATCGGCAGCGACGACGAGCACAGCCACGTCCGTCACCTTGGTGCCCCGAGCGCGCATCGCCGTGAAGGCCTCGTGTCCTGGAGTGTCGAGGAAGGTGATTTTGCGCACATCCCCAGCGTGGGGCACATCCACCTGATATGCGCCGATGTGCTGGGTGATGCCTCCGGCTTCCCCAGCGGCCACCCGGGTTTTGCGGATGGCATCGAGAAGGCTCGTCTTGCCGTGGTCGACGTGCCCCATCACCGTCACCACAGGGGGGCGGCGGATCAGATGGGCTCGATCGCTCTCTTCAATCATTTCCACGGTCTTGGCGGCCGCGGCTTGCACGTCGTCCTCCAGCACGGGAACGCCGAATTCGTCCGACACCGTCTCGATGGTGGGCAGATCAAGCGTTTGGGTGACTGTGGCGATGATGCCCTTGAAGAAGAGGCTCTTGATGATCTCTGAGCTCTCAACACCAAGCTTGTCAGCCAATTCCTGAACCGTGAGATTCCCGTCTGGCACCACGAGCATCTCTGGGCGTTGGGCCTTGGCCTCGCGGGCGGCCCGCAACTCCATCGCCCGGCGGCGCTGCCGCTGGCGGGTGGTTTCTTTTTTGCGCTTGCGCACGGCCACGCTGGGCTTGGGCGGAGCAGCCGCAGCGCGGGGTTTGGCTGGACGGGCCAGGCTGGCCTGCAGCACCATCGCCTCCTGTTCCCCGGCGTAGCCGCCGGTTTCGGCCGTGAGGGCATCGTCGTTCTCGCCGATGATGTGCACCTTCTGGCGCTGCTTCTGGGGCGTGCGGCTGCGCAGGGCTTCCAGCTTGGCGCTGTCGTCCCAGTCAGGGCGACGGGCACGGGTGGGCCCAGCCGGTTGGGGTGGTTTGAAGCCAGGCCGGCGCGGGGGAGAGGGCGGGGTGGCCGTAGGCGTCGCCACATCCTGTTCTCCCCCAGCCTTGGTGGTGTCCCCAGGCCGCTCCGGTCGCCTGGGAGGCGCGGCTGTCGGGCGTCCACTTGGCTTCTGAAGCTGCATCAGCTCCCCTGGCGCCATGGGCTTGCGCATGCCCGTCGGCCTGCCGGGGCGTGTGGGGGCTCCCGCCCGTGGGGTTTCTCCAGGCGTGGATGGGCCGGCGGCGGATCCATCGCGACGAATGGGCTTGCCGAACAGCTCCAGAGGGGTGCTGCCACGGGTTGGACCCGCGCCACTTCGGCCGCCCGGACCAGCAGTGGGCTTTGCTCCCTGACGGACGGGGGGGGGAGCGCCTGGACGCTGGGGGCGCGGGGAGGGCGGAGCGGGACGAGCGCCACTTCCCTGGGGCGGCTGGCCGGCTGGTTGGGGTCGCCCGACCAGTTGGGGGCGGTTGGAGCTGCTGGGAGGGGTGCCTGGTTTGACCGGCCGAGGACTCGTGCTCGGCAGGGGCGGGCGGCCGCTGGGGACGGCAGGGGTTTGTCGCTGGGGCGGTTGGGACGCTCCGCGGTTCACCGGAGCAGCGGTCGGCCTGGCTGGAGGTGGCGTGGGGCGCTCTGGGGCACCCACCAGGGGCCTGGTGGGGCTGGGAGGAGTGGGCCGGTTGCTCGGTGTCGGTGGGGCTGCGGGCGCGCTTGGGGCCGTTGGTGGCGATCCTGCCGCTGGCCGAACAATGGGAGGTGCACCGGCTGGCCGGGCGGGCGGCGCCGACGGGCGAGGAGCCGGGGGCGCTGGCGGGGCAGGGGGCGCAGCTTGGACCCTGGGCAGTTCGTTTTCCGGCTTGGCGGGCTGAACCGGGCGGGCCGGAGGAGGGGTGACGGCGGTTGGCCGGGGCTGGGGCTTGGGAGTGGATGGCGGGGCCGTTTGGGTTTCGGGACCCTGTCCGCTGGGGGGTGTGGGCTGGACCGCCCGCGCTACGGGGGGGGACACGGGCCGTGCGGGGCCAGGGGCGGGGGTTGGTGCCGATGGGGTTGCCGCGGGTGGCGCGGCTGGAGCCTGCGCTGCTGTTGGTGGGGCGCTGGCCGGCTGGGGGGGAGTGGGCTGGCTGGGAGCCTTTTTAACGGAAAGAATTGTTTTGGCCGGCGTTGCCGGGGCAGAACTGCTGGGGGTGGGTTGGCCTTTGATGAGGGCGCGAATGCGAGCAGCTTCCTCATCGCTGATGGAGCTGCTGTGGCTGCGTGCGGCGATCGCGAGCTTCTCGGCGGCGTCAAGCACGTCCTTGTTGTCGAGGCCCAGGTCCCGAGACAACTCATAGATTCTCATCTTGCCGCTGCTGGTCATTCAGGTCTCCGATCGGGCGGGGCAACAGTTGCCACCGAGCCGCAGCCAGGCTGGGGCCATTGGTCATCTTGCCTCAGTGCGTGCTGTCTTGGCAGCCGTTGCTCCAAGGTGTTCAAGAGCGCGTCATCCACGGCACAGCGCAGGGCCCGCTGCAATCGGCGCCGACGGCGCGCCTCATCAAGGCAATCGGGTTGGGGACACAGGTAGGCGGAGCGTCCCATTCCCCGATCCAAGGTGAGTCCCCCAACACCGGCGAGTCGCACCACCCGCCAAAGCTCCTTTCGGTCTTTGATCTGGCGACAAGCGACGCAGCACCGAAGCACAGGGCGTGCTTGGGGGCGCATCACCGCTCCTCCGCAGCGGCCATCAGATCGCCCTGGGGCTCGGCCGGTGCCAACTCCGCTTCGCTGAGGTCTGCGGGCAGGCTGAGATCTGCAGGGGGCTCGTCTTCATAGACGGCCTCGTCATTGTCCTCCGGCAAGGGATACAACTCTCTTAAACGTGCATCCTCCTCCGCCCTGGCAGCTTGCTCTGCTGCCAAACGGGCCTCGGCTTCGGCTTGCTGAGCTTCCTCTCTTTGTCGCTGAGCAATCTGAACAGCCACTGTCTCGTCTTCTCTGGATTGGTCGTATTCCTGAGAATTTTTGATGTCAATCTTCCAGCCGGTCAGGCGAGCCGCCAGGCGGACATTCTGACCCTCCCTTCCGATCGCCAAGCTGAGTTGATCCGGAGGCACCAAGACGTGGGCGTGATGGCCTTCAGGATCCACCAGCCGCACCATTTCCACCCTGGCCGGGCTGAGGGAGTTGGCAATGTATTGGCCAGCGTCAGCTGACCAGCGGATCACATCGATTTTTTCGCCGCGTAGTTCATTCACCACTTGTTGAATGCGAGAGCCCCTGGCACCAATGCAGGCGCCGACGGGATCCACTTCCCTCTCCACGCTGTCCACCGCCACCTTGGTGCGCGGACCGACGGATCGGCTGGGGGGATTGGCCTCTCGCGCCACAGCCACAATGCGCACAGATCCCTCTTGAATTTCTGGAACTTCGT
>Ga0315899_10002538_pt1 | contig 20199 bp, 15 predicted proteins | sample LakEriMetagenome_2_FD_203518 | JGI IMG/M metagenome (GOLD analysis project Ga0315899, IMG submission 203518) | Freshwater fungal communities from buoy surface, Lake Erie, Ohio, United States - Buoy 4 MA112 | ecosystem: Environmental > Aquatic > Freshwater > Lake | place: USA: Lake Erie, Ohio... | reverse complement strand
ACTCGGGAAATAAACGCTCGTCGGGAAATCATTCGAACCCTATTGTTCCTCGCGGAATGGAAGCATAGTTGACCGTTGAATCTATAGTTTCCTATGGTATTTTACCTCACGGGTCTGTGGTATTTTACCGTAAAGGCGAATGTGTTGGAAACATCGACTAATGATTCTTGGATTCATCCGTTAAGGAAAAAGCGATCGACTCGAAACCCCTTTTCGGTATTTCATCACCGAACCAGTCACCACGACCTCGTAGAAGCCGTGGATTCTTTACGCAACAGGCCATCTCATTCGAGGCTAGCGCTAGGAAGCTTGGTAATGTCCACCCCGCTGCCGCTTTCGACGAGATGCGGTACGAAGATTTTTGCGCTGTTGCTGTTTGTTTAGGTCATCGAGTTGATCAACTCTTTTCGGCAACCGACAATCCTTCGGTCGGAGTGCTTATCGAGCGAAGCGTCGAAGCGATGCTGGAGGCTTCGGGAGTCAACACAAGCCTCGGAACGATTATCCTTCTAGCGCCGCTATGGATATGTTCGTTCGATCGCTGTTTTGATGCGAAAACCGCTAATCCTCCTACCAGCGAGAATGGCGATAGCTCTGATGCGAGCCGGGGTTTAGGAAACGCTGCTTCTTTCCAGTTATGGGATAGAAACGCGTTTGACGCTGCGATCGAGCAGGTCTTATGCGGTATGGATCAAGAGGATAGTCAAGCAATTTATCGTGCGATTCGTCTCGCGCATCCTGGAGGACTCGGCGCATCTCGAGTTCATGATGTTCGAGATGAAGCTCCTGCCTCGATTCTCGATGCGATGAAGACTGCGTCCGCTTGGGATGATGTCGCGTTGCAATACGCCAACGGATATCAGCAGGTCTGCGAAGGAGCAGACCGGTTGATACGCGACACACAGGCAGGGGTGATGGCCGAGGATGCGATAAGACGATTGCAACTCCATTGGATGTCGACAAGGCCAGATAGTTTGATTGTGCGCAAGCATGGTGAACAAGTCGGTCGAATGATTCAGCAACGCGTTAACGAAGTAATGCAATCCGGGCCTTATGGGAGTTGTGAATTCGAAAAGGCATGGGGTGTGCTAGACGAAGATATGCGAATCAAAGGCCGACGGATCAATCCCGGAACGACTGCAGATTTGATCGCTGCGTCGTTGTATCTTGGCCAAGTTCTATGGGAGGGAGCCAGGGCGTGAAGGATCAGGACGGTGTTTTAAAAGACGGTGTTAAGGCAGACGGTCTTGAAGAAGGTGGTATTAAAGACGACGGGTTAAACCGTGGGCACGGAAGTAACCTAGCTACAGTTATTCGGCGAGAGCGACCGGCCAAACCTCTGCGTCGAGTGGGTGAGTCGATGGGCTTTGTTCGGGAAGACGAACCAGACGGCCAAGGAGGAGTAGTTGCAACAAGAACCTACTTCTTAGTTGGCTCGGAGTGTCGCTTCAGCTGCTCGATGTGTGATCTATGGAAGTACACGTTAGATGATCCCGTGACGCCCCTTGGCTCACTAGTCGCTCAGGTCGACGCTCTCGAGCAGCAATGCTCCAGCGTGCAACGGCAGGGATTCGAAGGGGCCTCGGAAACCGGCAAGGAGTGGCTGAAGCTTTACAATGCCGCAAATTTCTTTGACGAACGAAACGTCGCGTCACTCGAAAGAGAGTGGATTTCAGAACGCTGTGCAAAGTACTCTCGGGTAATCGTAGAGAATCACGCGGCGTTGTTTCAATCGAAAAGCGTTCAGCAAGAAACACTCCGATTCCGAGATCGATTGAAGGGGGAGTTGGAAGTTGCTTTAGGGCTTGAAACCATCGACCCGAACGCGATGAAACTGCTCAATAAATCGATGCGATTAGATCAATTTGAGGCTGCGGTTGACTTCTTGCGAGGGGAGGGAATTCACTCTCGAGCTTTTGTGCTGCTTGGCCCTCCGGGGACCGAAGCGAATGAACAAAAAGATTGGGCATTGAAAGCCTGTTTGCAAGCGACTCACTGGGGAGTTGGTCGGAGTTGCGTAATACCTACTCGAAAAGGAAACGGCTGGACTGATCTGCAATTCGGGAATGGGGGTTGGGTTCCACCCAAAGCCGAAGACTTGGAGGATGTTCTCGATGAGTTGCTGCTATCCCGAACAATCGAACCACAATCTCTACCACTGACGTCGGTAGTTCGACCGGTTTACACTGTAGACCTATGGGATTGGGAATTGCTGACAGGGCCTTGTACGCGACAGGCATCGAGCGAGCAAGCGACTGATCGCTACTCGTCTTGTCGCTACTCGTCTTGCGAAATCGCATGCAGGACCGTTCGCAAACACCGTCTAGAACAGATGAATCTTTTACAAGACATTATCCCCAGAGTTAACGGGGAAAAGTGTCTGTGTCCTGAGGGATGACCAAGAATGACGATTGACTACGCAAGACTTGCGATTGGGCTAGCTCCGCTAGGAATCGCCATCGGGGTGATCGCAATTTTGCATTTGCGATCGAAGCCAACGGTGGTTACCTCGGGGCAAGAAGTTCTCTTGCTCGGGTTTGCTGTTTCCGGATTTGCTATGATCGGACCGATGGAGTTGTTTTTTCCAACATCTTCCTATGCTGCCTTAGGTGAGTGGGTTTGGGTATTGCTTGCCGCTCTCTATTTCTTTTTTGTCTTGCTCGCTTCGTTGCTCAGTCGCTCTTCGCTTACCGTTGTGGGACTCTCCCCTGATAGGCTTCAGGAATCGCTCGTCACTGCTTTAGCGACGGAGGACATTGAAGGAAATTGGTTGGGCAAGCAACTTGATATTCCCGATTTGGGAGTGCGGGGAATCATCGAAGGGAGTTATGGTTTTCCTAGCACTTCCCATCTTTGGGCAAGCGGTGGCAGTCAGAACCCATTGGGGTGGTATCGACTAGAGAAGATGCTTGTGGGGCAGTGGGCGAAGGAGGGGGTAATCAATCAGCAAAAGGCAGTCGCTTGGTGTTTTCTCCTGCTTGCTGCGATTTCTCTGGGATTGAGTGTTTACTGGATGGTGATGGAAATTGAGCAGTTTCGTTCCTTTTTTCAGCGAGTTTTGCTATGAGACGATCGATGTCGGAATTCCAAGGGTTCGTTGCGATAATATTGTTGACGCTTTGGATTGCTTCGGCATCATCGGTCGGACTCTGTCAGTCTCAGCCTAGCCCCAACATTGTTTTGATATATGCCGACGATCTCGGATATGGAGACTTAGGAGTTCAGAATCCTGACTCAAAGATTTCTACACCGAATCTCGATCGATTGGCCAGTGAAGGGACGCGATTCACCGACGCGCATAGTTCTTCCGGGGTTTGTACACCAAGCCGATATGCGTTGCTCGAAGGACGGTATCACTGGCGCAAATTCCATGGGATCGTAAATTCGTTTGAAGAGAGCGTTCTGGATGACGAACGCACAACGCTTGCGGAACTCTTGCAAAGTACTGGTTACAAAACTGCATGCATCGGTAAGTGGCACTTAGGTTGGAATTGGGAATCGATTAAAAAACAAGGTCGTCGCCCCGATCCGAAAACAGGATATTCACCCGATGCCTTCGATTGGCAAAAACCTATTCCAGGAGGACCGCGTGATCATGGGTTTGATTACTACTTCGGCGACGATGTCCCAAATTTCCCACCGTACGCATGGTTCGAGAATGATCGATTAATGCAACAACCCAGCGTTGGATTAGTGACGCCGGAGAAGACCGCTGAAGGTGCTTGGGAAGCCCGACCGGGGCCGAGCGTGGAAGGCTGGGACTTCTGGGGTGTGATGCCCAAGCTCACTGAACGTGCAGTTCAGTGGATTGAGGAGCAAAGTAACGAGCAGCCATTCTTTTTGTATTTTCCGTTGACTTCACCGCACGCACCGATCGTTCCTGCCACGCAGTTTCGAGGGGGCTCTATGGCCAACGGCTATGGAGATTTTGTCGTTCAGACCGATGATTCGGTGGGACGGGTGTTACAAGCTCTCGACTCGAAGGGGTTCACCGAGAATACTTGGGTAATCTTTACCTCGGATAACGGACCAGAACATTATGCTTATGAACGCAGTCGCGTCACAGGGCATCGAAGCATGGGGCCGCTTCGCGGATTGAAGCGAGACCTATTCGAAGGAGGGCATCGAGTGCCGATGATTATGCGATGGCCGAATCGCATCCCGTCAGGTCGAGTCAGCGATGGCTTGATCAGCCAAATTGATTTCTATGCGACGTTAGCAAAAGCCCTTGGGGTGGAGATACCAAGTGGCGAGGCGGAGGACAGCGTGGATCAGACGGGCCTTCTGTTCGGGGAAGAGAGTCGCAGAACGGAGTTGGTACATAACACGAATCCTAACGGATACGCTCTTCGCCAAGGAGATTGGGTTTTCATCCAAGCAAAGACTGGGGCTGTGAGCAAAGAGCCTCGTTGGTATCAAGAAGCAAATGGCTACAGCGAGGAGTCGAAAGATGTCGGCTTGTATAACTTGCGTGAAGACTTATCGCAAAAAAACAACTTGGCAGAGTCGAATCCGCAGCAGTCAGCAAAGCTGAAGGAAAGGCTTAGGGAAATCCTGGGTAAGGCTCGCTAAAGATGACTGGGGACGGTTCGTTCGCTTGCGTCAACACAAGCGAACGGCAAGTTGAGAGAGCTTTAGATTAGTTGGTGTGAGGCATCCAGCTATTGCGTAGCGACTCCCAGCGATCCTTTGTAGATTCCTCCATCGTAACTCCAGGCTGAGAAGCCCAAAGTGCGTTGAGTTGCTTGATAGCTTGCAACAGATCCGCTTTGCTTCCTTGATCGCATGCTCGCTGGATTTTCGTTTGCAGAAGGGAGGATGAATTGAACTTTCTTAACTGCAGTTCATTCTCCAAGCCAACGAAATCTGCGTTTGGATCGATGGAGTTCTTGATCCGGTATTCGATATCAAGAAGGAATGGGTCCGCTGTAGTTTTTTTTAATCGTGAGATAGATGCTAGCATATCGCGACCCAGTTCGCGTTTGCGATCGTCCACTGGTCGGGTATCCCAATGCTGAAACCACATGGAAACTCCAAGTGCATCTGCGCTGATGTCAGACGAGAATTTATTGTAGTATGAAGCAACCAACTGCGAATATGACGACGGATCTGTCCGGAGAACTTGCGCGATTTTGATCAGTTGCTTGCTGCGATCTTGGGATATGCCGTAAGTTGCTGCTGAGAGTTCTTCAGCAATCGATTGATCGATTGGGTTCTTTGAGAAAATCAGCGTATCTGCAAACGGATAGTTCTCAGCCGATCGGTATTCTCCGAAGGCATCAATCCATGCTTCGTCGTTACCCATGGATGCTTGTTTGTCTTGAGAATTCAAGATCCCGACACGACGCCTGAAAATCACCCAGTCTTTTTGTACAAGCGTTCCAGATGCTCTGCTCATAGGAACTTCGCTCGGAAACGGAACAACATCAATCCATTTGACATCACCGTCGGTAAAGTCAAAAAGAAGTACTACATATCCGAAGCACGGCGTTAGCATCCCAAAGTGCGAGTTCTTTCGTTCTTTCTTCTCTTGATCTCCTGGCTTGGATTCCGATACTCGACGACTCAAAAGATCTTTGCCTGCTTCAGCGATTTCGTCGTACGCGCATAGTCGTTGGATTGGGCCAAGCAGTTTTTCGTTGTCGAAGATCGCGTTAGGGGACCAAGAGTCGTTGAAGTATCGGACGAGCACTCCAACCGTTGTACTTTTCTGATGGAATCCAACAATATCCCAATCTGATAAACCAGCCGTTTCAGGTGCAGAGACCGAATCGAGAACCTGGGATTTGAAGTAACCGAGAATTGTCGCTACGGAAACGTGATCTTTTACCGCAAGTCGTGATCCATCTGAACCCACTACGCGATTATCAAAAGCGCGCACGTCGAGTAGTGACCAAAATTCTGATGGGTTGTTTGCAATCCCTTCTTTGGTAATCAGGTTAGCGATTTGCTCTATCTTGGTACCGCTTGGGACTTGGGAAAATTCCTGGCTCCATGTACTGGTCTTCGACCACCAATCCTTGGGTAATGCTCCCGGTTCCTTCTTGTCGCTACCGGTCGCGAGGGGAGTTGCACTCATCGTTGTGCTTCCCCAAAGCCCACCCGGGCCGCGAAGCATAGGCCACCAGATAACCATTGCCGAGACTACGCAGACTCCAGCTAATGACAAGATAAGCCCAGCGAGAATCTTACCAAATGTCAGGCCGTTTTCCGCCAAAGATTCGTCGATGTCGAACATATTGTCCCTCAACAACGCGTTCGGCATCGGTCTGCCTTCGGAACGATGAAGCAAGACAGTTGTATCTGTAATGAGTTCCGGGTGTAGGCCCGGAACAGAGCGATTGTGGACGGGGCGTTCTGGTACTTCAACGTCCTTGCTGCATCGACCACATTGAATGTTCTGACTTTCCATGTCAGGGGATGTCCGGACTTGCCGTCCGCATTTGCAAATGACTTTTTGCATGGGAGTTTGGTTGAAGACAGTTCACTAGAGAGGATGCCGAAAAAGCAATCGCAATGTACCGCAGAGAAGTGCATCGTCAACGTTATTCAGCAATAATGATCGATGTCACACAGCATGACGAATTGTCGTGGTTAGTCCCCCATCGGTATTTAATGAGGCTTCAGTTTGAAATGCTGATCTTTTTAGCATTGCAAGCGCAATCCAGTGATGCTTATCAAGCGGTGTTTGTACCAGCGATGTGATGGTACCAATTTGCTTTCCTTCAACATGCAAGGACTGACCAACTACAGGTGCGACAGGCACCGAAGTGTCACTTGATTTTTGGTATACGTCCACCAAGCATAATCGCTTTTGTACCTGCCCGAGCGCATCGAGCCGGGCAACAGTTTCTTGCCCTAAATAGCAGCCTTTTTTAAACGAAATCGCTCTCGCATCGATATCGAGTTCTTGCGGTAGATTCTTGTCGTCTACGTCTACTCCGAACCAGGGCCAGAAGTTTTCTATACGAGCTTGCTCCCATCCTGTGCGATCGTCGCAATCGCTTTCGATCAACGACTCCATAGAACTAGTCAAAGACGAAAAGTACTCTTGTTGAATAAGCAGTAGCTTTGACGTTTGCGAAATCCAAGGTGCATGGATTGCGAAAGCAAGTCCGTCTGGGTGAGATTGGCAATTTGAGCCGATTGTCCAAGCTGCGTTAGATGTAGCGAGCCACGGTGATTCCGGTGGCAGCAAGATCGCTTTCCATTCCGAGGAAGCGTCTCGCACAACTGCGTCCTCGCGGATGATGTAGCGGTCGAAGTGCGGCACAAGCTTCGGTGCTTGGTTGGGTACGGTTAGAAACCAAGTCTTCTTATCACTGCAACATGCGATCCCGTGCGCAAGGGTGCGGCCTTTAGGATCGAGAACGAATGTCTCTTTGGACTCCCCTGCTTGTAGCTGCCGAAGGTCTTGAGTGCAGAGGTTATTTACGATCTTGTTTCGGTCTGCACCGATAAGCTCGATGATAGTTATCTGGCCGATTGAGTATCCATCGACTTTTGACATTCGCAATCCGATTCTTCGTTCTAAACAGCCCAGTTCTAAACGATTCAGTTCTAAACGTTGAAAAGGAAATGGCAGATGTCACCGTCTTGCATGACGTAGCTTTTGCCTTCGGTTCTCATTCGGCCGTTTGCTCGAATTTCTTTTTCGTTTTGATATTGTTCAAGGTCGGCAAGGCCGTAGCATTCGCAACGGATAAAACCTCTTTCAAAATCGGTATGGATTACACCTGCGGCCTGAGGAGCGGTTGCTCCGATGGGGATCGTCCAAGCTCGGATTTCTTTCTCGCCAGCGGTGAAGTAACTCTGTAAGCCGAGGGTCTTGTATGCTTGACGAGCGACGGTCTGAAGTGCGGGTTCGCTGAGCCCCACTGCGGAAAGCATCTCGGTTCGGTCAGGTTCTTCTAACTCGGCGATTTCCGCTTCGAGTTTCGCGCAGACCGGTACGACAAGCGCCCCACTCTTTGAAGCGATCTCACGGACTTGAGTTACTCTTGGGCTTTCACCAAGCAGATCGGTTTCGTCGACGTTGGCAATGTATAGAATCGGCTTGGCTGTCATCAACCCAAAGCTGTTTATTGCCTTCGCTTCGGCCTCTTCGAGTTTCAAAAGTCTCAGGGGTTGCTCGGCCATCAAGTGGGCTTGGCACTTCTTGATCGCTTCCGTCCTAAACTTAGCTTCTTTATCGCCAGTACGAGCAGCGCGTTCAGCCTTGGGTAATGCGGTTTCCAAGCTTTGGATATCGGCGAAAAGAAGTTCCATTTCGATCGTTTGCATGTCGGAAACCGGATCGACTTTGCCTGCGACGTGTGTCACGTCGGGGTCGTCGAAGCAACGGACGACTTGGAGAATCGCATCGACTTCGCGAATGTGGCTAAGGAATTTATTCCCAAGTCCTTCACCTTCGCTAGCTCCTTTTACAATCCCCGCGATGTCGACGAGCTTGAACATCGCTGGAATGATCTTTTGGGTCTTGATGAACTGTTGAATCCGATCGAGGCGTGCATCTGGGATGCTGACAATTCCTTCGTTCGGTTCAATGGTGCAGAACGGATAGTTCGCAGCCTGCGCACCTTGAGTTCCAGTCAAAGCATTGAAAAGGGTGCTTTTGCCAACATTCGGCAGTCCAACAATTCCAGCTTCCATCGGTCGATCCTAGCTCTGTATTTCTGTAATTGACAGTCCAGTGGGAGTTACTGGCCAGTTTGGGTTTATTGGCCAGTAGGGGTTACTCGTGTCGCAAGAGTGGGAACAAGATCACGTCTCGGATGCTGCGCGAGTTGGTAAGTAGCATCACGAGTCGGTCGATACCGATCCCCAAACCACCTGCTGGTGGCATCCCGTAGCGCAACGCACGGATGAAATCCGTATCCATTTTCGCCATCGAGTCCTCTTCGGCCATGCCGTCGAGTTGTGTCTTGAAAAGTGATTCTTGCAAGATCGGATCATTCAATTCGGTATAGGCATTCGCAAGTTCCATGCCATGAATGAAGAGCTCGAAACGTTCTGCGATGTTTGGATTCGATGAGCTGCGTTTAGTCAAAGGACACAAGCTCGCGGGGTAGTCGGTAACGAAAATCGGGCCGATCAACGAGTCTTCTACCTTCTCTTCGAACACTTCGCTAACCACTACGTCGGGGTGTTTGCCGGTCGGATCGAGCCCGATCTTCTTGGCAAGCTTCGCAATGCCTTCGCTATCATCAATTTTCAGCCCCGTATGCTGTTCGAATAGCTCGGTATATGTCTTGCGTTGGAACGGAGGTGTGAAGTCAATGGGTAGGTCACCCCACATCAATTGATACCCTTGCCCCGTAGCTTCGATCGCTTCGACAATGATCTGTTGGGTTAGATCCATCATGACTTTGTAATCGGCATAAGCCCAATACAGCTCGATCATGGTGAACTCAGGGTTGTGCTTGGGACTGATACCCTCGTTTCGGTAGACGCGACCCATCTCGTATACACGCTCGATCCCACCGACCATCAACCGCTTGAGGTGAAGTTCGAGGGCGATGCGCAGAAAGAGTTTCATGTCCAATGCATTATGGTGGGTTACAAACGGTCTGGCCGCCGCACCCCCGGCGATCGTGTGGAGTGTCGGCCCTTCAACTTCCACAAACGAATGCTTTGCTAAAGTGCTTCGAATGGACTGAATGATCTTCGTACGCTTTAAAAAAGTTTGAAGGGACTCTGGGTTATAGGTCAGGTCGACGTAACGCATCCGTTGACGCAACTCAGGGTCTTGCAGTCCGGCGTGCTTCTCGGGAGGTGGCTCAAGGGTCTTTGTCATGAAGTGAAGTTTGGCAGCAAACACGGTGAGTTCACCGGTATTAGTTCTGCCGAGTCGCCCGTCGACCCCCACGAGGTCTCCGAAATCCAGCAACTTTGTCAGTTCGAAATCCGCGTCGCTGACATGTCCCTTGGGAATCATGATCTGGATGTCGCCCGTCAAATCGCGGATGTTGAGAAACACGAGTTTGCCGGCGGTACGCATCAGGATGATCCGGCCAGCGACTCGAACCTCCGGTCCGATCTCTTCGCCTGCCCCCTGTTCCCCTTTCCATGCTTTGTAGTCGACCGCTTGCACACCATCGAAATCTGGAAGCGGAATCGAGGAGCCATCCGCCTTGCGAAATTGAACCTCGCTTGCCTTTCCACGGACTTGCTCGATGAACAAACGATTGTCAAATCGCTGCCCCCAAGGGTCCAAGCCCAGGGCTTCGATTTTTTTGAGCTTCTCCAGCCTGGCTGCTTGATGAACCCCTAGGTCATTCCCAGCGGAAGTCGCTGGGTCGTTTGGTTGAGAGTCAGACATGGTCTAGAATTTCGGCAAAGAAAGGGAAAGAGTTTCTCGGAAAGAGTTTCTCATGGGTGGCAGATTGTAAGGAATTACGCTGGAAAACCAAGCGTCAATCGGAGGGCGGACTTGGGGTAATTTGCCAAGGATTTGCGATGAATTTAGGGATTCACGCCAGTTTTAAGCTTGCGAGACACCCTGCGGAAAACGGAGTTTAAACTGATGGATTCGCTGAGAAAACGAAAAGGATGAAATCATGGATCTATTTGCAAAAGCGGAGCAAGCCAACCGGCAGAAGGCGGAGCCTCTGGCCGCAAGGATGCGTCCACGGACACTCGACGAGATGATCGGGCAATCGCATTTGCTCGCCCCAGGAAAACTCCTCAGAAGGCTCGTTGTCTCGAAAAGGATTCAGTCCTTGCTCTTCTATGGACCACCCGGAACCGGCAAAACTACCCTGGCACGGTTGATCGCCGCCGAGACGAAATCTGCGTTCCGGCAGTTAAATGCGGTTACAAGCGGAATCAAAGAACTGCGTGAGTCGCTCGAATGGGCGCAAACAGAATTGAGCGTCACAGGGGCCAGACCCATCCTGTTCATCGACGAAATCCACCGATTCAACCGCTCGCAACAAGACGCTTTGCTGCCAGACGTCGAAGCAGGTACGATTTCCTTGGTCGGGGCAACCACCAGCAATCCGTTCTTCTCCGTCAATGGCGCTCTGCTGAGTCGCTCTCAAATATTCGAATTGCATCCTCTCGCCGAAGAAGATATCGCCGAATTATTGAACAGAGCCCTTCGCGATCCAGAACGAGGGTTTGGAAAGCTAAATATCGACGTAGGGGCCGATGCGATCGCGTTTTGCGCAAAGATGGCCGAAGGTGATGCACGCCGCGCTTTGAATGCAATCGAAGTAGCAATTCTCTCGTCGAATCAGTTTCCGGTAAAGCTCAGCGTTCCACTGATGCAGGAGAGCATGCAGAAGAAAATTCTGCAGTTCGACCCGAGCGGAGACCAACACTACGATATGGCAAGCGCTCTGATCAAGAGTATCCGCGGATCAGACGTCGATGCTTCTCTTTATTGGTTGGCTCGAGCAATCGAAAGTGGAGAGGAAATCCGTTTCTTGACCCGTCGCCTTGTGATCCTCGCAAGCGAAGATATCGGGAACGCAGACCCTCAAGCCCTCGTGCTCGCTGTGGCTGCCATGCAAGCTTGCGAATTCGTCGGCTTGCCCGAATGCCAATTGACACTCTCTCAAGCAGTTATCTACTTGGCGCTTGCCCCTAAAAGCAACTCGGCAACCACCTCCATCGGCTCAGCACGTGAAGAAGTTCGGAGCGGGAAACTCATCGCAGTTCCCAACCATTTGCGAGACGGCCATTACCCCGGCTCGAAACAACTCGGGCACGGCGCGGGTTATGCCTATGCCCACGACCACGAAGAAGGAGTTGCCGCACAAGACTATCTCGGCGTCGATCGTCAGTTCTACAAGCCTGTGGAACGAGGACACGAAGTCGAGCTTGCACGCCGCTACGAGGAGTTGCAAAGAAAACTCAAACCTCAGAAACCGTAAGAAACTTGCGATACCCTTCCGGCATAGGTATCTTGCACCATCTCTCCTTCATCACCTATCTAACCCATCAATGATTTTCGGACGGATTCCACCGATTCACCTTTTCTGAAACCAAGTAATCTCCCATGAAACGTCCTGCTAAGCATCTCTCTCCGATCCGCAGTTTCGCAATCGCCTCGCTCTTTAGCGTCCCTCTACCTGCCTTGTTGGAACCTCTCGCCAGTATCGGACTCGATCATTGCAATCGCGTCCATGCGCAAGAAGCAATCGCGGATCAGCAACGCACACTGCCGGGTGCCAAACTGCCGGGTGCCGGAGAAGTTCGCAAGCTGCATGAGGGGTTCAAGTTCACTGAAGGTCCTGCATACGATGGACGGCAATATCTTTACTTTACGGATATCCCAAACAATCGAATCCTCCGAACAGATGTCGGTGGCTTTCCAGACCGTATTGGCCCTGCCGAAGTATTCATCGAGGAATCGCAGAGTTGCAACGGCCTGATGTTTGACGGCAACGGAAAGCTGCTCGGTTGCCAAATGAAAGGGAACGTGGTTTCTATCGATATAGCAACCAAAAAAGTTACCCTGCTGGCAAATCGCTATCAAGGTAAACCGTTCAATGCATGCAACGATTTGGTGGTAGACCAACAAGGTGGTATCTACTTTACCGACCCTCGATACGCAGCACCCGAACCTTGGCCGCAAGGAATTGAAGCGTTCTATTATCGAAACTCAGAAGGTATCGTAAGTCGACTTGGTGAAAACCTCATTGCACCGAATGGAATCATTCTCTCGCCCGACGAGAAGACGTTGTACATCGTCCCATCGATGCAGAAAGAGATCATGGCTTATCGTGTCGAATCCTCCGGTCGGTTAAGCGACGGGAAGGTGTTTTTTGAAATACGCCAACCGAAAGGCAAATCAACCAGCGGGGGAGATGGCCTATCGATTGATGTTGAAGGAAACCTATATGTGACGACCGATCTTGGAGTCCAATGTGTTTCCCCTAAAGGGGAGTTGCTCGGTGTGATCGAGTTTCCTGAGCAACCTGCGAATTGCGCATTCGGCGGTCCTGGCAACAAGGTTCTCTTTGCGACGTGCCGCTCTGGTTTGTACGCTGTTCCTATGCCTATCGCCGGACACGTGTTTACAGGGCGAGTCAGAGACGTTGGTGTCCAAGGATTGGGAGTGAGCGATAAGTAATGACCAAGGCTCATCTTCGGTTTCTACCATTTCTGATCGCACGAACTTTGCTTGTCTCTTCGATCGCAGTTGCAATCGTGGCAGCTTGCTCTGATTGTAGAGGTCAAGATACGTCATCGCCCCCCGAGAATGTTTCAAATGGTCAAGCAGTAAACGATCAGACGACCGGTAGCAGCGACGAGCCGGGAAGTGGGGAAGAAGATCTTGGTAAACGGGTCGAGCGATTAGCATTGCTGCTTGATGCCGACAAAGAGTCCGAACGAGATCAAGCTGAAGAAGCGATCTATATGTTCGGGCCACAAGCTTTGGATTACTTACCTGCTGTCAATGAGGAGATGTCTGCCGAACAGCAAATGCGAATCGAACGCTTGCGTGAAAAGTTTAAAAACGACGCGGCGGTGTTCCTTCAGGAGCCCAAGTTAGTGAAGGTTGTCGGCCGCTTAAGCCCCCTCGATGCCTTGGATTCCTTGGCGAAACAGACTGGCAATAAGCTTTCGCTCAAACCCTATATGCAGGTTCAAGAATTTCAAACGCCTCTGGAGTTGGAGCTTCAAGGGGTTACCTACTGGGAAGCAATCGATGAATTGCTCGATTTGATCGGTTGGCGAGTAAGTGCGCACGATGGTGACCAAGTCCGATTCGTGAAACGACAGGAAAACCAGGAGGGATTGCACGCTATTGGCGATCGGCGAGATTTGCAGGTTTATGTGGGTGCTTTGAGAATTGAGCCGATTTCCGCGAGCCGCACGATCGGTTTTCAGAATCCGTCTTTGAATCTCTCGAATCTCGATCTGATGTTTCAGTGGGAGCCTCGCATCAAACCGATGTTCGTCGGACTCGATCTGCCGTCGCACGTGATTCGAACCGACGAGGACGAAGTGTTGATGATTTCGAAGGAGACGGACTCGCAATTCGTTCCCACGGGAACGCAGATTGTCGCTAGCTTCCGAATGCAAAACCCAGAGAAGAACGGCAAGCAGACAGCTGAGTTGAAAGGGAAGCTCAATATGGTCATCCCCGGACGGATGGCCGCCGTGGAATTTTCGAATCTGGATAGCGAAGAGTCGCAAAAACTGCAGACCGGTGACTTGCAAGTCGAACTGGAATCTGCCCGAAAGAATCGTGATGTCTACGAGATCCGACTTGGACTATCATTGAAATCTCAACCATCCGAAGAAATCCTTCAAGGCTGGGTGTTGCTAGGAAATGCGTTTCTTGTCGATCGCGAAGGAACGCGTATCGAGCACGCGGGATGGTCCACGCATCGATGGAATCCTAAGGAAGTAGGAGTCTCATTCTTGTTTGACATCGAAGGTGACTTAAGCGACTATCGATTTGTGTATCGAGCACCAGAGTCGGTGGTCGAGCAAACTGTAGAGTACTCGTTACGAAATATCCCTCTTCCATGATCGATTTTTTGCCTTGGGATACTGAAATTGAGAGCCCCGCAACCATTGCGATTTTAGGGGGAGGGCCGTTGGGGATCGAAGCCGCGCTGTACGCAAGGTTTCTCGGTTACCATGTATCGATATTCGAGTCGCGGCGAGTCGCTCACCGAATGCTTGATTGGAATAATCGGTCATTGTGTTTGCCTGCAAGCGAATTGACGACGAGTTTGGGAATTGCTGCACTACGTGCTCAGTACCCGGACATGCCTGATATTGATCCAGAACGTATGCTGACAGGCAAAGAGTACGCAGAAGAGTATTTATTGCCTTTAGCGAAAACCGATTTGGTCTTCGATGATATCCATTTTCTCAGCCCGGTAAGCGACATCAGTAGACTGCGTCTGCACACCGAACCCGACTGGAATTCTCCTGAGGAATACCCGTGGCAGGATCGTTGTAATGACGAGTTTCGCTTGGTGATTCGTGGTAGACATCGAGGTGTGTGGACCTCGCGAGCAGACTGCGTAATAGACTGTCGTGGGGAAGCTACCGAATCGCGAGGGTTGGGGCCGGGAGGCGGAACCGCAATCGGTGAACTTGAGCACGCATCCGATATCTATGCGTACTTACCGGGAGACAGAAAGTTTGAGGCCAAGCAAGTAGCAGGCAAGAGAATTGTTTTGGTGGGTAGTACGGCTGATGCCTGTTTAGGAGTACGAGAGTTTCTTGCGTTTCAAGATGCGAATCCTAAGACCCAGTTCTGTTGGATTGTACCGCCGGCGGATTCCGAAGACCCTGAGCAACTTCGACTTCTACGAACCGAACTCTCGATGCGTGCATCGAGCGATATAGTGGTCATTGAGTCGTTGGGTGTAGAGAAAATCTCCAAGGATGAATCTGGAGAATGGACGTTGGAACTGTTGAAAGACGACGACTCAACAGTTGTTTTTCGAGGCGATGTTTTGGTTCGTCGAACAGGGAATTCCACCCCACCGATTTCGCCGACGTTACTCGTGGAGAATCCACGAGCAAATCATTGGCTGGGGGCATGTGGCTTGGGCCATCAAGAATCTGTGCATACACTTGCTCACGAAGTACTGACACCTGAACCAGGATATTTTCGATTGCGTGCCCCAATCGATCCTTGGGTTGTTGGGAGTTCTAGTGCGGAAGTTTCCAATGAGCAATCTTCTAGTCCTCTCCGAGGAGGGACGCTGCCTCAAGCCTTTTTAAGACTAAAACGCATTTTCGCAATTCTTGGAGGCCGAGCCGATTTGGATTTGTACGAGGTTATGCGCAAACAGCAACTCAACGATCCTGAGTGATTAGGGTCGATGAGAAACTCATTGCTGTTGTATCGTCCGCAGAATTTTTTGGCCCGATTATGGTACTCGAACTCGAAAAAAGCCGAGGGACTCAAGGGTGTCGAGTACGATTACGAGTACCGCGCTGCTGAGTACGAGAAATCAAAGCGATGAATGATGAAAATATTGAACGAACCCTGCGGTTCGGTTATTAAGGAATTATTGTAGGTGAGGATACCGACCGCTGACTTTCATCGAACTCGTACTCGTAGCATCTCCGATATCTACCCGTAGAGGAACAGTACGGTTAAGCTCTTTTTTAGAGCTTTGTACGCTCCGAACGCACTGTAGACCGTGTACTCCTGGCTCTGAAGATCGTCGAGTAGCTAGCTCGCAGTGTGGGTGTCGACACGAAAACCGATCAGATCGATGCGAGAGTCATTTCGCAATTTGCATCGGTGCTTAAACCATTGCAAGCGAAGCACAAAGCGACGAGGAGCGTAGTCATACGGCCCTTGTCACACGGCGAACGCAGCTGGTTGATCTGATCACGCAGGAGAAGAATCGACTCAAGCAGACGTGGGATCCTTATGCCAAGGAAAGTGTCCAAAAGATGCTTAAACACTTGGAAAACGAACTCGAATCGTTCGATAAGCTTCTAGTCAAAATGCTTGAAAACGACAAGAAGAACCAACGAAAGATCGAGATCCTCCAATTTGCCAAAGGTATCGGCAATGTATCTACTTCTATGCTGATTGCGCAATTACCTGAGCTAGGCAAACTCAATCGCGAGCAGATAGCAAAGCTCGTAGGAGTCGCTCCGATGAATCGCGATTCGGGCTTACTACGCCCATCTGAAATCGCACAAGAATGCGTCGAAGGTTGCGATCGTCGCATGCATGAGAAAGTTCATAACGATTCTCAATCACTTCATAAAGACCGATCAGGTTTGGGAAACAAAATGAGCGTGCTAGCGCTAGGCTAACACGCTCGCGATGACTTCCGATCGGCAGGGTTATCCCTCAGAAGGATGGTGTCCCCACAGAGCCTCCACCTGTTTCACCCTGCGCTATGATTAGAATGTTCCTGTGCATAATGAAAAGATGATTTTCCGAGCCTATGCCTGAAAAATCCCGGGGGTTCGGGGGCAGAGCCCCTGAGGAGCATGGGTCGTTTGTGCTCGTGGTGATTAAGGTTGTTCAAAATCTTTTTTGAACAAACACCCCCCCTAAACTAAAGACCGTTGCTACTACTCGTGCTCGTGCACAGCTTAATCCGGCAGATGAAAATAACCGATAGCGATGATGATATAGGTAGCGATCAACAACACTCCCTCAAACCAATTCGCCTTGCCATCCTGAACCAACTCACGGGTGATCACTGAGGCCAAAACAATCGAGACAACTTCAAAGGATGTAAAAGCCAAGTCCATCGGCTGACCGATGAACCTACCAATGATGACGAGTAATGGTGCAACAACCAGCACAATTTGAATCGTTGTCCCCATCGTTGATGCCAACAACAATCCCGACTGTCCTTTTCTTGCAAATCTGGTCCCCGAAATGATCTCGCCTAGACTTCCAACCGCCCCAAGAAAAATCAGCCCACTGAAGGTCTCCGACAAACCCAATAGTTCACTCGTCGGTTCCAATGCATTGGCCATCGTCTCACTGGCAAACCCCAATCCAATTGCTGCGACCAGCATCACCAAACTTACTTGGACGATCGATTCGCCAGGGTGCTCATCGCGAATCTCACCATCCTCGAGTCCTTGGACTTCTTTGCGTTTGGAAAATATCGTCCCGAACACGTTGACAAAGTAGACGGCAAGCAGCACAAGAGACATTTCCAAGGAGAGATCGCGTGTGCCATCGGGAGTTCCCAGGTTAAAAACGGCTGGGACGATGAAGCAAAACGAGCAGAGCATCAGCATCGACGAACTGGATCGCAAATGGGCCGATTCAAAACGAAGGTTGCCATGTCGAATGTCCCCAACAACGATGGCCAACCCTAATCCTAAAAGCAGATTGGCTAGGATCGAACCTGTGATCGAAGCCTTTGCGACAGTTGAATAACCATTGACCAACGCAACGGTACCGATGATCAGTTCCGGCAAGTTACTCAACGACGCATTGAGCAGGCCACCGACGGTCTGGCCCAACTTGCCAGCTAGCTTTTCGGTGGCAACTCCCAGAACTCCGACCAGCAAGAAGATCGAGAGAATCGAAATCACAAAGACAACGATAGACGGACCATGGAATACTTCGATTCCTACCGCTAGCATCACGCCTAAGATTGGCCAAAGCTGCTTCATGATTCAATCCTGGAATCTGTGAGCTACACTGCCAGCCTAGCTTCCTTTAGGGCGATTGCGTATGCGGAACATCTCTTGGTACGGCAAGACAATTCCGCCGTCGATCGACAATGTAGACCCGGTTATATAGTCGCTTCTTGGATCACACAAAAACACGACGCCATGTGCGATATCTTCTGGTTTCGCCAGTCGTCCCCAAGGCAGGTTACTACCATGCTGTTGCAATTCATCTTCGAAGAAGAACTTGCGCTCGCCTGGAGTGTCGGTCCAACCCGGATGGATGATATTGACTCGAATGCGAAACTCCGAAAGCTCGACTGCGGCAGTTCGGGCCAATTGATCCAAAGCGGCCTTTGCCATGTTATAAGCCGTCGCGCCTGGGATGGATTTGTATGCGTGTGGTGAACTGATAAACACCATGTTACCTTGGACCTTGTTGTCGATCATTTGATTGGCAACGGCCCTGGCCAAATAAAATGGCCCCCACATGCAAACGTCAATCGTTTTGCGAAACCCGTCCATGTTCGCTTGGTAGAATAATTCGCGATCACTATAAGCAGCGTTCGACACAAGAATCGAAACCGCACCTAACTCGTCTTTGCATCGAGCCACCATGCTCTCGACAAGCCCTTGATCGGATACGTCCCCGACCAATGCAATCGACTTACGACCCATCGCCCGGATCGCTTCGACCGTTTCCGAAGGATCACGCAAATCATTTACAGCGACGTTGGCACCCGCCGCGGCCAACGATTTGGCAATCGCTGCGCCGATTCCTCGAGCTGCACCTGATACCAATGCCGTTTGACCTGCAAGTGTCTGTGGTACGTTTGAATCCGAAGGGGAGGAATTGGCAGAAACACTCATCGAAAGGGGAATCCTGGAGTTAAACGGGAAATAAGTACTCGATAAGGTTCTCACATAGAGAACCGGACAAGCTCGGGGTTATGCGCATTGGACAGTACAGACGCCTTTCGATCAACCATCGACACGTCATCATCGCGCATCAGTCTTCGCCACCACCACCCTGATCGCCCCCTTCTGACTCTCCGGCACCACCGGGAAACTGCCCGTTTTCAAACCCACCGCTTTGAATAACCTGACCGTTCGCTCCAGGGGTAAGCCGCATATTCTGTGGATTTCTACCGTTGGCACCTTTGTTGCTTCTGAGCAAGTTCTTCAAGGCTTTCTCTAAAGCAACCGTGCTTGCTCCATTGACTTTGACGACTTCAACCTGCTCGGATCGCTTCGCCTTCTGATCGAGCTCTTCGATCAATTCGCTTATCAATTCAAGCAAATCCTCACCCTTTGCTGAAACTATGATTGTGTTCGTCAAACTGTCGACCCCCAAGGATAAACGTCCTGTAAACTCGAAGTTCATCCCACCGTCGCTAATACTATCTCGCGATCGCTGCTTGGGCTCCTTTCCTCCTGCTCCCCCTGCACCCTCTGCGGAGCCCTTCTCCAACGCTTTATCGTTCGAGCTTAGCAGATCCCGAAACGCATCTTTGATCGCATCGACGATCGATTGCGCTTTCGAGTACTCGACCTTGATGGTCTTTGAGTACCGCAAAGATTGCTTGTCCTCCTCCGTTGGCCTATCCCATAGCTCGATCAAGCGACGAATGGTTGCCAACTGCGCGGGGCTCGCTCCAGAGACCAAAAGCGTCCCGGAATCCGAGTCCGACATGAACTTCAGTTTCCGCTTCTTCCCTAACTGCGGGCCTTCATACTCCTGCTTGGGGGGCTCCAGATCGAATATATAACTAAAAAAGAAATCGTCATTCTTCTTCTTCTCTTTGCCTTCTTCTTTAAAGTAATCCTCTAAATTAAGCTTGATCCAAAACGGCCGAGTATGTTCGATTTTGAACACTTGATACTCTTGTTCAGGGGGAGCATTGGAGATCATCCATTCCTCGACCCGATCAAGGGCTTTCGTATCCGGAGACTCCAGTACCAAGTTCCCTTGCGGATCTAACTTGATCACTATTTTCTTCTTTGGCTCAACACTGCTATTCGCAACACTGCTGTTGGAAGCACCGCTGTTAGAAGTGCCGCTAGCCGCGGTGCCCATGCCAGAAACCGCCGTGCCAGAAATCGCCGTGCCAGAAA
>Ga0315899_10002537_pt1 | contig 20203 bp, 20 predicted proteins | sample LakEriMetagenome_2_FD_203518 | JGI IMG/M metagenome (GOLD analysis project Ga0315899, IMG submission 203518) | Freshwater fungal communities from buoy surface, Lake Erie, Ohio, United States - Buoy 4 MA112 | ecosystem: Environmental > Aquatic > Freshwater > Lake | place: USA: Lake Erie, Ohio... | reverse complement strand
CCTGATCGAAAATGGCCGCGCCGTTGGCGTGGTGGTGCGAGGGCCGGCGGGTGAGGAAACCTATCGCGCGCGGCGGGAAGTGATCCTTTCCTCTGGCGCCATCGAAAGCCCGAAAATGCTGATGCTGTCAGGCGTTGGTGATGCGAATACGCTTCAGGAAATGGGCATTCAGGTGAAGGTGAATGCGCCGGAAGTGGGCAAGAATTTGCAGGATCACTTCATGGTGCGTTTCGCCTATCGCACCAAGCCTTGCGGTACGCTGAATGAAATCATGGCCAACCCGATCCGCACTGCGGGTCTTGGGCTGGAATGGGCATTGCGGCGCAAGGGCCAGATGGCGGTGGGTGCTTCGGAAGCCAGTCTTTTCGCACGCGTTCTGCCGGATTCGGAAGAACCCGAAGTGCAATTCCAATTCGTCAATTTCAGCCTAGGGGGCAATCAGGGCACTTCGGCGAATTCGCTGGCCAAGCATCCCGGCTTTACCTTCAATTTCTGCGTCTGCCGCCCTGATAGCCGCGGTGATTTGACGCTGCGTTCGCCTAATGTGGCAGACAAACCCGTGATCCGAGCAAATTACCTGACGGCGCCTTCCGATATTCGCATCATGCTTGAATCCGCCAAGCTGGGCCGGCGCATCGCCGCGACCAACCCCTTTGCCGGATTGATTGAGCGTGAAGAATTCCCCGGCCCCAAGACCGATGCCGATGATGAAATGCTGGAATATATCCGTGGCAATGGCACCACCGTGTATCATCCTTGCGGCACGAACCGGATGGGCACGGATTCACGTTCGGTGGTTGATTCAGAGTTGCGCGTGCGTGGCGTGCAGGGTTTGCGCGTGGTCGATGCTTCGGTCTTTCCGCTAGTGCCTTCTTCCAACATTCATCCGGCTGTGTTGATGCTGGCCGAACGCGCTTCTGACCTTATTCGTCGCGCGGCATGAAAGGGCTTATGATGACGCAGTTTATTCCTGGCCGCCGCGCGACGCTTTCGGCGCTGTTGGCAACCCCATTCCTTTCGCTGACAGCGCAAGCGCAGGGTAGCGACTGGCCCAATCGCCCAGTGCGCGTCGTGGTACCCTGGCCACCAGGCGGAGGCGCCGATACCACGGCGCGCATGATCTTCCCGAAGCTCGGGCAAAAGCTTGGTCAGCCCTTCGTGATTGAAAACCGACCAGGTGCTTCGGGCAGCATTGGTGCCGCTGAAGTCGCGCGCGCCACGCCTGATGGCTATACGATCTTGCATGATGCAACGCCGCTCGCGATCAACCCCTTTCTGCTGCGTGTTTCCTTCGATGCGCTGAGTGATTTGAAGGCGGTCTTCCTGCCCATGCAGGTGCCGATGCTGCTGGTGATGCATCCGTCCCAGGCGCCGCGATCCCTGGCTGATGTGATTGCGCTCGCCAAGGCGCGTCCCGGTTCTTTGGATTGGGCATCATCAGGCAATGGATCGGCGCAGCATCTGGCGCTCGAATTATTCACGCGTGCTGCCGGGATCACAGTGAACCATGTGCCCTATCGCGGCGGAGGACCGGCCTTGACTGATGTGGTGGCCGGGCAGGTCGGCTATTTCTTCAGCAATTCGAATGTGTCTCTGCCCTTCGTGCAGGGCGGGCGCGTGCGCGCCGTGGCGCATACCGGGCGCGGGCGCATCGCCGCCTTCCCGGACCTGCCCGCCATTGGCGATACGCTTACGGGCTATGAGGCTTATGAGTGGAATTGCATCCTGGCCCCTGCCCGCACGCCCGCCGCCATCACTGAAAAACTGAATGCTGCATTGAATGAAGTGGTGCAGGACCCCGAAGTGGCAGCGCGCTACACTCAGCTTGCCATGGTGGTGCAACCCAATTCCACAGCGCAGGCCGAAGCCTTCCTGCGCAGCGAAACCGAAAAATGGGGCCGCGTGATTCGTGAGGCGAATATCAAGCTGGAATAGCGCTGCCTATCCAGCCAAAAACTTCTCGGCGGCGCTGGCCAAAACCTGACAGCCCAGCGCCAAATCGTCATCCTTCGTGTCTTCCGCCCAATGATGGCTGATCCCGCCTATGGAAGGCACGAAAATCATGGATGCGGGCATGAGCCGCGCGATATACTGCGCATCATGCCCAGCACCTGATGGCATTGGCTGCCACAAGCCCGGCGCATGGGCTTCCGCCGCCTGATCCAGCGCGGCCATCATGGCGGGGTCACAAATCGCCGGTGTCGCGCGGCTCATTTGCGTCAGAGTCGCGGGGCATTTTTCGCGCCGATTGCTTTCCTGCACCAAAGCGCGCAGCCCGGCTTCCATCCGTTCCAGCACGGGCACCGAAACATCGCGGAATTGGAACAGCACATCCGCGCTACCGGGGATGATGGAAGGCGCACCGGGATCAAGGCTGATGCGCCCGGTGGTCCAGGTGCTGCGCGGGCCACAAATACGCGGGAATTCCTGATCAATCGCGGCCAGCAGACGCACGGCGGAAAGCCCGGCATCCTTGCGCTCCGCCATGGTGGTGCCGCCGGCGTGATCCTGCTGGCCCTGGAACTGAATACGCCATTGCCAGATAGCAACAATGCCCGTCACCACGCCCACGCGCAGACCTTGGCCTTCAAGCTGCGTGCCCTGTTCGATATGCATTTCATAGAAACCCTTATGCCGCCCGGGTTCCAATTGCATGCGGGGCTTGCCGGCCAGCCCTGCGGCGGCCAGCGCGTCACGCAACGGCGTGCCATCATTGCGGCTGCGGCTGCGATCAATCTCGGCTTCAGTCAAATCACCAATCATGGAACGGCTGCCGAGGAAGCCACCTTCGAAATGCCCTTCCTCATCCGCAAAAGCCGCGACATCCACCGGCAGGCCAGCGCGCGCCAAAGCAACTCCGGCCATGACACCAAGCGCACCATCCAACCAGCCGGCATAATTCTGGCTTTCAATATGGCTGCCCACCAGCAAATGCGGCCCAGGCCCCTTGTGGCGGCCATAGACATTGCCAATGCCGTCAATACTGGCTTCCAACCCGCATTCCCTCAGCCTTTCCATCAGCCAATGGCGGCTTTCCATATCCTGCGGCGAAAAGGTCGGGCGATGCACGCCTGTTTTATAGGCGCCGATTTTGCGCAGCTCATGAAGATCGGCAAGGAAACGCTCGGCATTGATCTGCACCATGGCGGGAACCTTTGGTTGAGGAATTTTACTTTTGATTAATACCAAAAAATTCTTAGCAAGAAAATCACCGCGAAACCATTCCTGTTAACTGTTCCACAACCAGGGATGGGCTTTTCTTAAGGCCGTCACAACAAGCGTGATTCTTAGGAGCGAAAAATCCATGCAAACCAACCGTCGCGTTGAAATGGCCGAAGCGGCTTTCACCTGTGTCGCCCTGCTGGAATCCAGCAACGGCGCCGAACTCCATATGCGCGACGCGCAAGGCAAGCTGTTCCGCCTGCCATTGCGGGATGCTGACCATGGCAGCCATTTGGCGATGCTGGCCGCCTTCAGTGGCCCCGGTCGGCCAGCAAGGGCGCGGATGCGGGGGCACTAAAATTCTACATCTAAAGCGTCAGCCCGCCATCCACCACAATGGTCTGGCCCGTGACCATGGCAGCACCCGCCAGCAGAAACACCATCACCTCGGCCAAATCCGCCGTGGTGCAGCGGCGCTTCAGCGCGGCGTTGTCAATACTGCCGCGGCGCTGTTCTTCGGTCCATTCAATCATCCAGGTGGAGTCCACTGCACCTGGCGCCACAGCATTTACGCGCACTTCCGGCGCCAACCCGCGAGCCAAATTCTTGGTCAGGCTCACCACCCCCGCCTTGGTCGCGCCATAGGCCATGGAAGACCCAGCGTGATTAAGCCCGGCAATGGATGCCACACTCACCACCGCGCCACCGGCAGCGCGCAAGGCCGGCGCCGCAGCCTTGGTGCAGCGAAACACACCAAGCAGATTAACCTGCAAGACCGTGTCCCATAATTCTTCCGTCAGCCGGTCAAATTCATTGGGCGCAATGGTGGTCTTCGTCCCAGGCGTGCCGGCGTTATTCACCAAATAATCCAGGCGGCCGAGATCAGCCACCGCCTGTTCAACCATGCGTTTGCAATCCGCGGCATCGGCCACATTGCCGGGTGCCGCAATCACATCCCGCCCCAGGCCACGCAGCCGCGCCACTTCGGCGGGTCCACGCTCATCCCCCGCCAAATGGTTGATCGCAACCTTGCAGCCATTGGCCGCGAGCATTTCAACGGTGGCCAGGCCAATGCCGGAAGCACCCCCGGTTACCAGCGCGGTTTTGCCTTTCAGATCATAGCTTGCGGTCATTGGTTAGGCTCCATTCCTTCTCGTTTGGTGGGGCGACGCAACGGGCGCATATGCGCCCCTGTCATGGTCTCATTCATGGCGCTTCCCTTCTCTCGCTTTCTTGGTTTAGCCTGCCCTCATCAGCCCGCGCCGACAAGCGGGCAGGGGGAAACGAATGAAGAGATGTCTCATCGCGCTCGCCGCGATCCTTGGCGCTTGGGCGCTGCCTGCCTCAGCGCAAATCTCGCTTGTTGTGAATTTCTCTGCCGGTGGCCCATCTGATATCGTCGCGCGGCTGATGCAGAACGACATGGCGGCAGCGCTCGGCCAGCCTGTTGTGATACGTAACGTCACCGGTGCCGGCGGCACCATCGGTACGGCGGAAGTGGCGCGCGCGCGGCCCGATGGGCAGACCATTCTGCTTTCCCCAATTGGCCCCATCGCAATCCAGCCTCATTTCCGCAGCAACCTGACCTATAAGCTCGAAAACCTCGCGGCGATCTGCCAAGTTGCGGATAGCCCGGTCATCATGATGACGCAGAAGAATTCCGGGTTGCGGCGCGTGGCCGATGTGATTGCGCGCGCCCGTGCCGAGAATGGCGGCATGCCCTTCGCCTCCACCGGGGCAGGCAGCATTCCGCATATTTCCATGGTGGCGCTGATGCGCGCGGCGAATATCCAGATGAACCATGTGCCGTTTCGTGGTTCGGGTGAGGTGATGCTCGCTTTCCAGCAGGGGCAATTGCAACTTTTCACGGACCAGACCTTGTTGATACGCCAATATGATCTGCACCCGATTGCTTTCTTGACCGAAGCGCGCAACCCAGATTTCCCCGATGTGCCTACCATGCGCGAAGAAGGCCATGACCTGGTCTATACGATCTGGAGCGGCCTTTACGCCCCCGCTGGCACGCCTGAACCCGTCATGGCGCGGCTGGAGGCCGCCTGCGAAAGGGCGGTGAAGACTGAAAGCTTCATTGAAGGCATGAAGCGCGTGGCCCAGCCCATCCTGTATCGCAACCGTGTGGATTTCGCTGCCTTCTCCCGCTCGGAAAGTGAAAAATTCCGCAGCTTGATTGAAGCCACGGGTCTGCGTTCCGCCGAATAACGCCCCCAGCACCTGGGACGGCTGGTTGCGCCAGGGGCGGCTTCGCGCTACCGCGCCTGGGTGCTGGCTCAACCCCCACCTTTGCGGCTGGATGATTATGATTTCATCCTGCCTGAACATTTGATCGCGCAGGCGCCCATCCGCCCGCGCGATGCGGCGCGCATGCTTATTGTCCACCCGGATGGCGTGGAAGATTGCGGCGTGCGCGATCTGCCCGCTTTGCTTGGCCCCGGCGATGTGATGGTGGTGAATGATACGCGCGTCATCCCCGCGCGGCTTCATGCCCGGCGCGGCCAGGCGCGGGTTGAAATCATGCTGAACCGGCATGAGGAAGCGGGCATTTGGCATGCGCTGATCCGCAATGCGCGTCGCCTTAAGGCCGGCGATGATTTGCAGGTTGAAGGCGCTGAGGATTGCACCGCGCGGGTGCTGGATGATCCCGAAGGCGGCACCGCGCGGCTTGATTTCGGCCCGGATCAGGCGCGGCTCGCGGCCGCTTTGGAAAAGGCCGGCGAGGTTCCCCTGCCGCCCTATATCACCCGCCCCGATGGCCCAACGGCCGAGGATACCAGCGATTACCAAACGATCTTCGCCCGCCGCCCCGGTGCTGTCGCGGCACCCACTGCCAGCCTGCATTTCACTGAAGCCTTGCTGCAAGCCCTTGATGCGCGCGGCGTGGCGCGCGTGACGGTCACGCTGCATGTTGGCGCCGGTACCTTCCTGCCAGTGCGCAGCGATGATGCGCGGGCGCATAAACTGCATGAGGAATGGGGCGAAATCACCCCGGAAGCCGCCGCGCAATTGAATGCAGCGCGCGCAGCGGGCGGGCGCATCATTGCCATCGGCACCACGGCCTTGCGGCTTTTGGAAAGCGCGGTGCAGCCAGATGGCAGCATCGCGCCCTTTCGCGGCCTGACGGATTTATATCTGCTGCCAGGGCACGCGTTTCGCAGCGCCGATGCGCTGCTGACAAATTTTCACCTGCCGCGTAGCACGCTGTTCATGCTGGTTTGCGCCTTTGCCGGGGATCAGCGCATGCGCAACGCGTATAACCACGCCATCGCGCAAAACTATCGCTTCTATTCCTATGGCGATTCATCCTTGCTGTTTCGCGCGGAAGATACGCCATGACACTTTCCTGGCAGCACGAAGCACAAGATGGCGCGGCGCGCGCGGGCGTATTGCACACGGCCCATGGCACGGTGCCCACACCTGTTTTCATGCCCGTTGGCACCGCCGGCACGGTCAAGGCCATGACCGCAGATGCGGTGCGCGCCACGGGTGCGCGCATGGTGCTGGGCAATACCTATCACCTCATGCTGCGGCCTGGCGCTGAACGCATCGCGCGGCTGGGCGGCCTGCATCGCTTCATGGATTGGCATGGGCCAATCCTGACGGATTCAGGCGGCTTTCAGGTCATGTCGCTTTTGGGCTTGCGCAAGATGGATGCGGATGGCGTCACCTTCCAAAGCCATATTGATGGATCACGCCATCGCCTGACACCGGAACGCAGCGTGGAAATCCAGCATCTGCTCGGCGCTGATGTGACCATGTGCTTTGACGAATGCACGCCTTTTCCCGCAACGCATGAACAGGCCGCCACATCCATGCGCCTTTCCATGCGCTGGGCGGCGCGCAGCCGTGAAGCCTTCGTGCATCGGCCCGGCCATGGCTTGTTCGGCATTGTCCAAGGCAGTGTTTTCCCTGATCTCCGCGCGGAAAGTGTGGCCGCGCTGACCAATATTGGCTTTGAAGGCTATGCGGTGGGCGGGCTTGCTGTGGGCGAAGGCCAGGAAGCCATGTTCACCACGCTGGAATGCACCACGCCGCTGCTGCCCAGCGACAAGCCGCGCTATCTGATGGGGGTGGGCACGCCTGCCGATCTGATTGGCGCGGTGCGCCGCGGCATAGATATGTTCGATTGCGTCATGCCGACACGTTCGGGCCGGACCGGGCGCGCCTATACGCGCGGCGGCGTGATCAATATCCGCAATGCCTGCCATGCTGAGGATAACCGGCCGCTTGATCCCCAATGCGCCTGCCCCGCTTGTAGGGGCCATTCGCGTGCCTATCTGCATCACCTGTTCAAGGCGAATGAAATGCTGGGGCCCATGCTGCTGACGTGGCACAATATTCAATACTATCAGGACCTGATGGCGGAACTCCGCGCCGGCATCCTGGCGGGCGATTTCGCCAGCACCGCCGCGCGCATTGAAGCTGGCTGGCAGGCCGAAAAGGAAAATGCAGCATGAGCGATCTTTCGCATCTGACGCAGCTTGGCCAGGCAGCCCAGCAACCGCAAAACCCGGAACAAGCGGTGCTGGAACGTGTGGGCAACCCGCATCCTGGCCTGCGCTATTGCATCCGCTTTACCGCGCCGGAATTCACATCACTTTGCCCACTCACAGGCCAGCCGGATTTCGCGCATTTGGTGATTGATTACGTGCCGGATGCCTGGATTGTGGAAAGCAAATCGCTCAAGCTGTATCTCGCTTCCTTCCGCAATCACGGCGCTTTCCATGAAGCCTGCACGCTGGATATCGCGCAGCGCCTGATGGGCTTGCTCACGCCGCATTGGCTCCGCATCGGTGGCTATTGGTATCCGCGCGGCGGCATTCCCATTGATGTCTTCTGGCAAAGCGGCGCACCGCCGGAAGCGGTTTGGATTCCGGCGCAGGAAGTGCAGCCTTATCGTGGGCGCGGCTGACGCGATCCGGGCAGAGGCAACGCGCCTCGGCTTTGATGCCATTGGCTTTGCGCCGGCGCGGCTGGGGCCAGAGGCGCGCGAAAGGCTGCAAGAATTTCTCGCTGCTGGCATGCATGGCGGCATGGGTTGGATGGAAGCGCGCGCCGATCAACGCGCCGACCCCCGCGCGCTTTGGCCTGAAGCGCGGAGCGTGATTGCACTCGGCCTTTCCTACGCGCCTGAAACCGATCCCCTGGAAAGCCTGGCCTGGCAAGACCGCGCGACGATCAGCGTTTATGCGCGCAATCGTGATTATCATGATGTGGTCAAGAAACGCCTGAAGGCGCTGGCGCGTTGGATGGTGGCGCATTTCGCCGATGCTGGTGTGAAGGTGTTTGTGGATACCGCGCCGGTGATGGAAAAACCATTGGCGCAGCAGGCGGGTTTGGGCTGGCAGGGTAAGCACACCAATCTTGTGTCCCGCACGCATGGTTCCTGGCTATTTTTAGGCGAGATTTACACCACGCTCGATCTCCGCCCCGATGCGGCAGAAATTGATCATTGCGGCACTTGCACGCGCTGCCTTGATATCTGCCCAACCAAAGCCTTTCCCGCGCCTTATCGGCTGGATGCGCGTCGCTGCATTTCCTACCTGACCATCGAACATCACGGCCCGATCCCTGAGGAATTCCGCAAGCCCATGGGCAATCGCATTTATGGCTGTGATGATTGCCTGGCGGTCTGTCCCTGGAATAAATTCGCGGCCACGCATCAGGAACCTGCTTTTGCGCCGCGGGCGGAACTCACCGCGCCAAAACTGGCAGATTTGGCCGCGCTGGATGATGCGGCCTTTCGTGCGCTGTTTTCCGGTAGCCCCATCAAGCGTATCGGGCGCAATCGCTTCCTCCGCAATGTGCTGATCGCCATTGGTAATTCCGCGACACCTAGCCTAAGGGAAACGGCGCGCAGCCTTTGCGCCGATGCTGACCCTGTAGTGGCGGAAGCCGCAGCTTGGGCTGTAGCGCAATTGGATCAAACCGCATGACGCAAGAAAAAGCGCTCGTCCTTTTCAGCGGCGGGCAGGATTCGGCAACCTGCCTCGCCTGGGCTTTGGATCGTTTCGCGCAGGTGGAAACCATCGGTTTTGATTACGGCCAGCGCCACAGGATCGAACTTGATGTTCGCGACGCCTTTCGCGCGGCCCTGCTGCAAGCGCGCCCGGAATGGCGCACAAAGCTCGGCACAGACCATCTCATCCGCCTGGATGCGCTTGGTCAGGTTTCTGATACTGCGCTTACTTCCGAAGCTACTATCGCGCTTAACGCCGATGGCCTGCCCAATACTTTCGTGCCAGGACGCAACATTCTTTTCCTGAGCTTCGCCGCCGCCATCGCCTATCGTCGCGGCATCAAGCATATCGTGGGCGGCATGTGTGAGACGGATTACTCCGGCTATCCCGATTGCCGAGATGATACGATCAAGGCGCTGCAAGTGGCGCTGAACCTTGGCATGGATCGGCGCTTTGTATTGGAAACGCCGCTGATGTGGCTGGACAAGGCCGCGACCTGGCTGTTGGCGGAAAGCCTTGGCGGAGCACCCTTGGTGGAAGCGCTGCTGGAACACACGCATAGCTGCTATCTCGGGGATCGCAGCCAGCGCCATGAATGGGGCTATGGCTGCGGCACCTGTCCGGCCTGCGACTTGCGCGCCAAGGGCTGGGCGGCCTATGCAGCCGCAGAAACCACATGAACCTTTCCCCTCGCATCCAAGGCTTGGCCTTCCTGATCGGCTTTGCGCTTTGCATTCCAGCAGCGAATTGGATGATCGGGAATCTCGGCAGCTTCTGCGTGCCGAATGGCCCCTGCCTGATCCCTGTCGCGCCCGGCATCATGGCGCCATCGGGTGTTCTCATGATTGGCTTGGCACTGGTGTTGAGGGATTTGGTGCAGCGCCGCCTTGGCCTGATCTGGGCCTTCGCCGCCATTGCGGCGGGCGTGGTGCTTTCCGCGCTATTGGCGCCGCCGGCTTTGGTGCTGGCCTCGGCGGCCGCTTTCCTGCTGAGTGAAACCGCGGACCTTGCCGTCTATACGCCGCTGCAAAAGCGCGGCCTGGTGCTGGCAGTGGCCGCGAGTGGCGCGGTCGGCCTTGTGGTGGATAGCGTGGTCTTCTTGTTTCTCGCCTTTGGCAGCCTGGATTTTCTGGCCGGGCAGATCATCGGCAAGGCCTGGATGGTATTACTGGCCTTGCCCTTCATTCATTGGCTGCGCCGGCATGATGCGCGGCGCGGCATTCAGGCCGCCTGATCAATCGGGCTTTACGCTGAATTCGCGCACCACGGCGCTCCATTTCGCCACCTCCGCATCCAGGAAGCGCGCGAGCCCCGCAGGATCAGAAAGCACCAGCCGCGCCTGCTGAGTCTGTGTCATTTGCGTGCGAATGCGTTCTTCGGAAAGCGTCTCACGCAGAGCATTATTCATGCGCGCCACCAATTCGGCCGGCGTGCCTGCGGGCGCGAAAACGCCCCACCAGGCTTCTGCCTGCAGGCCAGGAACGCCGCTTTCTTCCGCAGTCGGCAAGTCACTCAATGCCGGCAGCCGCGCGGGGCCGAATTGCGCCACGGCGCGGAAAGTGCCGGCCGCGATTTGCGCCGCCACCAGGGCGGCGGAGCCGATCATCATATCCACCGTGCCCGCCATGGTGTCATTCACCGCAAGGCCGCCACTGCGATAGGGAATATGCGTAAGCCGCGTGCCGCTGCGCGCCTGGAATTGGATCATGGCCAAATGCCCGATCGTGCCATTGCCGGTGGACCCGAAGGAAACTGCATCTGGCCGTGCCTTCGCCGCCGCCACCACATCAGCCAAGGACCGAAACGGCTTATCCGCGCGACACGCAATCACATAAGGCGCGCCACCAATCAGCATCACCGGGTCAAGATCACGCGTCAGGTTGAAGGGCAGGCTTGGCAGCAACGCCGGCATGGTCGCGTGGCTGTCAAAGGTCAGCAACCAGGTCTGGCCATCAGGCCGTGCCTTGGCCACCGCATCCGTCCCGATGGACCCCGCCGCGCCGGGGCGGTTTTCCACGATAATCGGCACGCCAAGCCTTTGCATCAGCCCGGGCGAAACCAGCCGCGCGACCGCATCCGTGGACCCGCCTGGCCCGAAGGGCACCACAATGCGAATGGAATTGCCCTGTGCCTGGGCCGGCAGAATGCTGGCAGCCGCCAAGCCACCCAGCGCCGCACGACGCGTAAGCTTCATGATCCTGTCTCCCCTTTTTTTCTTGTGCCTATTCCATCAGATCGAGAACGGAAGGATGAAACAATTCCTCCGGTTCCATCTGACGCGTTGCCAGCCCATCTTCCACCGCATAGCGGACCATGGCGGCGATTTCGTCTCGGTTGCGCTTGAAGCCATAAGGCCAGGGATTGCCGCCAAAGATCGCGCTTTGCGCTTCCGCCTCTGCCGCTATCCAGGGCAGCGAAACGCGCAGCACATTCACCAGCGACAATTCCGCGAGCGAAGCCGCCTTGGCCGCGCTGAAGGCACGAAACAATTCCACCGGCAACCATGGATGGCGTTCCGCCACATCCTTGCGCACGGCCAGGCAATGCATGATCGGGAAAAAGCCGGAAGCGCGGAACCAGCTTTCTTCTTCCCGCCGATACTCAGGGAAAAGCCGAGCGACGGGCGCGCTGCCATTACCGAGGCAGGCCGGCGGGCGGGGCGCGATCAGCGCGTCAATCCGCCCGGCGGCCAGCGCTTCTTCCAGTGATTCCCCCATGGGCTTCACCTTGAAGCCTTCCGGCAAGGTAATCGCCACACGTTCACCACCGGTGCACCAGGAAATGCCGCGCGTATCCACGCCGTAATGATCGCGCAAAATCCCGCGCACCCAAAGTGCTGCGGTTTGCTGATATTCCGGCAGGCCAATCTCCCGCCCTGCCAAATCAGCGGCGCCATTGATGCCGCGATCGGTGCGGATATAGATCGCCGAATGCCGAAACGCGCGTGAAAGAAACACCGGCACGCCGATATAAGGCGCGTCACCGCGCGCGCTGGTGACAATATGGCTGCCCATGGATAGTTCGGAGATATCAAAGGCGCGGTCACGCAGCGCTCGGCGAAAAATATCCTCGGGCTCACCAGGCAGGAAGGTGATGTCAGCGCCAGGCACCTTGAAGCGCCCTTCCATCAGCGGGCGCGTGCGGTCGGTGGCGGTGCAGGCCAGGGTCAGTGAAATCATGGCTGGATCAATTCGCCTTCATGCCGGAAATACGAATGCCTTCCGCCTGATGCGCAATATCCTGCTGCAGGAAATCGCCAAAGGTTGCGACAGCCATCGGATTCACCTCAGCGCCCGCACGCAACTGCGCATCGCGCGTCGCTTGCAGGGACATGATGCGGTTGATTTCCGCATTCAGTTTTTCGATGATGGGCGCTGGCGTTTGCGCTGGCGCCATCACGCCAAGCCAGATACTGGCCTCATACCCTGGCAGGGTTTCGGCCACCGTTGGAGCATCTGGCAAAAGTGGGCTGCGCCGCGGCCCGGTGGTGGCCAGCGCCCGCACGCGCCCACCACGCGCCTGTTCCGCCATGGTCGGGATGGCATCGAACATCATGGGCACCTGGCCCGCAATCAGCGCCGTGCGTGCCTCGTTCGAACCACGGAAGGGGATATGCGTGATTTCAATACCGGCCATGGCACGGAAAATCTCTCCCGCCACATGGTAAGGCGTACCCGGACCGGAAGATGCGTAATCGAGCTTCCCTGGATTGGCCTTGCAATAGGCGATCAATTCCGCAAGCGAATTCACACCGAGCGATGGATGCACTACCAAAACGTGATGCGCCACATTCACAAAGGCCACCGGCGCCAAATCACGCAGCAGCACATAGGGCCGATTGGGCAGCAGCGTTTCATTGGCGGTATGGGTATTGGACATCAGCAGCAAAGTGTGGCCATCAGGCGCTGCCTTGGCCACCTGATCCGCGCCAATCGTGCCGCCAGCGCCCGGGCGATTTTCGATAATCACCGGCTGGCCCAGGGCCTGCTGCAAGGGCTCCGCCAAAAACCGCGCCGCGACATCGGCAGAACCGCCAATGCCAAAGGGTACGATCATGCGGATGGGCCGCGTTGGCCAAGCCTGCGCCGATGCTGGCCGCCCGGCCAAAAGCGCCGCCCCCAAAACCAAGCCTGTTCTGCGTGAAATCATGACACACCCCCGGTTCATTTGACCTTCCCTTGGCGCAGCCAGGGGCACTGCGCAAGGGTCAGTCCGCGATCCACCCTGGGGATGGCAGGGCGCGATAGGCTTCCCTGAGGCTATCGGACCAGCGTTGGCTGACTTGCCGGAAGTAGCTGTCTTCTTCCGTAATGCGCCGGCTGAGCGAGACCTTCTGCTCGCCTTCGCGGTAGACCATCAAATCAATCGGCAGCCCGACGGAAAGATTGGAACGCAAGGTGCTGTCCATACTTATCAGCACCAGCTTCACCCCATCGGCCAAGGATGTGTCGTTTTTCACCACGCGGTCCAGAATCGGTTTGCCATATTTATGCTCACCGACTTGCAGGAACGGCGTATCGGCTGTGGCTTCAATGAAATTGCCCGCAGCATAGATCAGGAATAGCCGCATCGGCCCGCCGGCAATCTGCCCCCCCAATAGGAAGGAAGCCTCAAAAGCCACTCCCTGCGCCTTCATCGCCGGGCCATCATTTTCAAACACGTCGCGCACCGCAGCCCCCACCAACTGCGCGGCGCGGAACATGCTGGGCACATTGCGTAGCGTATGGACTTCCTCGCCCAGGGGGAAACCCTCCTGAACGCGATTCCATACCGCCTGCGTGATCGCCAGATTGCCGGCGGTCAGCAGCGCCAGCATGCGTTCCCCGGGCTGTTCCACGACATGCATCTTGGAAAAGCTGGAAATATGATCCAGCCCCGCATTGGTGCGCGTATCGGAAAGCAGAACAAGCCCATCCTTCAGGAACAGGCCGACGCAATAGGTCATGGCAAGCGCTCCGCGCCCTATCAGTTGTGCAGATAAAACTCGGCGATCTGGCCGCCGAGATCAATATTGCGCGCCATCATTTCATTCAGGAAGGCCTCAAGCCCATCCGCAAAGATATCCTCAACCCGGCCAAAGCGCAGCCGCGCATGGATTTCCCCGGCGCGCCGATGGCATTCCCCGCGCCGCCCGCCATGGGCGGTGGCGATTTCATCCAGCACGCCCTCAATCCGGGCATGGCAGGCAATCATGGAACGCGGCAATTCCCCGCGCAGAATGAGCAATTCGGCAATCCGCCGCGGTTCAATCCGGCCGTGATAAACCCATTGATAGGCACGCAGCGCCGTGAAGTTCCTAAGGATTGCCTGCCAATTCAGATAATCCTCGGCCGTGCCGGCGCCCATAATGCTCAGCGCCGCCGCATGGGCATGCAGCACACGCGCGGTATTGTCAGCGCGTTCCAGCATGGTGCCAAGGCGCACGAAGCGCCAGGCTTCATCGCGCAGCATCGTGCCATCATAAGCGCCATTGAACAGGATGGTCTGGCGCTTCACCCAATCCAGAAAACCCGGCAGATCATCCGCACTCGGCATGGTATTTTCCATGCGCCGCATCTGCCCCCAAGTGTCATTCACGGATTCCCACATATCCACCGTGAGCGCCGTGCGCACCTGGCGCGCATTCTGCCGCGAAGCCTCAATACAGGATTGGATGGAAGAATCATTGGCGCGATCCATCACCAGATGCTGGATGATTTGCGCTGCATCGGGTGAGGCGCCAAAACCCTGCAATAGCCCGATATCGCCGCTGGTCAGCAGCAGGGGGCGCCAGCCTTGCCCCTGCGCTGGCCGCCCGCCGCCCATGCCCGCTTCGCGCAGCGCCACTTGGAGCGCGCGCGCCGTATTGCCGGCGCGTTCCATATAGCGCCCGAGCCAATAGAGGCTATCTGCAGTGCGGCTCAGCATGGCGCATCCGGGGCCAAAACCCAGGTATCCTTGGTGCCGCCGCCTTGCGATGAATTCACGACAAGCGATCCTTCGCGCAAGGCAACACGCGTGAGGCCACCTGGCACAATGCGCGTCTCAGCGCCCGAAAGCACAAAGGGCCGCAAATCCACATGGCGCGGCGCGGTGCCGCTGCCGGTGAAGGTCGGCACGGTGGAAAGGGCGAGCGTTGGTTGTGCAATGTAATCCGCTGGATTGGCGCGGATACGCGCTGCGAATTCAGCGCGCTGTTCGGCGGTGCTATGCGGCCCGACAAGCATGCCATAGCCGCCCGAACCCTTGGTGAGTTTCACCACCAATTCATGCAAATGTTCCAGCACATAGGCGCAATCATCCGGCCTTTCGCACAGATAAGTCGGCACATTGGCCAGGATTGGTTCTTCGCCCAGGTAGAACCGCACCATTTCTGGTACGTAAGGATAAACCGCCTTGTCATCGGCAATGCCGCCGCCCGGCGCATTGGCCAGCGCTACATTGCCCGCGCGATAGGCTTCCATCAGCCCGCGCACGCCCAGCATTGAATCGGCGCGAAACACCGCTGGGTCCAGATAATCATCATCAATGCGGCGATAGATCACATCCACGCGCTGAGGCCCCGCGGTGGTGCGCATGAAAACCACGCGATCTTCGACGAATAAATCCTGGCCCTCCACCACTTCCACGCCCATTTCATCAGCCAGGAAGCAATGTTCGTAATAGGCGCTATTGAACGCGCCGGGGGTCAGCAGCACCACGCGTGGCAGGCCGCGGCAGGCCGGCGGCGCCACTGACATCAGGGTTTCCAGCAAATCGCTCGGGTAATGGCTGACGGGGGCAATGCGATGCGCTGCGCAAAGCCCAGGGAATAGCCGCAGCATGGCTTCGCGGCCTTCCAGCATATAGGAAACACCCGATGGCGTGCGGCAATTATCTTCCAGCACATGGAATTGCGCGGCATCCGTGCGAACCACATCAATGCCCGCGATATGCACATAAATCCCGCCAGGCGGCGTGATGCCACGCATCTCGGGCCGATAGGCTTCATTCTGCAAAATCAGCGCTTCCGGAATGCGCCCGGCCTTTAGGATTTCCCCCGGCCCATAAACATCCGCCAGAAACATATTGAGCGCACGCACCCGCTGCGTCAGGCCGCGCGACAGATGTTCCCATTCCTGCCAGGCGAGGATGCGCGGGATGATATCAAAGGGGATCAGCCGTTCCGGATCGCCGCCTTCGCCATAAACGGCGAAGGTCACGCCGATGCGGCGAAACAAAAGCTCGGCTTCCTGGCGCTTGCGTTCCAATTGCGCGACGGGCGTAGCTGCCAGCCAGCGCGCAATTTCGGCATAGGCCGCGCGCGCCGCTTGGGGTTCGCCCATTTCGTCAAAGGCCTTGATGGGTTCCGCCATCGCTGGACCGACCTCCTGTTTCTCAGAAGATCGGGTCAAAGGGGCACCGAGGCAAGCGGGGCATGCCCGAAATATGGGCCAGGCGGCGCATTATTGCCCGCCCGGCACCTGCCCCGCCCAATTCTTGGGCAAGCATTCCCTTCACAGGGCAGGGTGGCGCTTATGCCAATCCGTCACGCGCTGGAAGGCATCGGCCACTGCCAGCACCCGCGCTTCGGCAAAGGGGCGCGCGGCCAATTGCAAGCCAATCGGTAGGCCGCGATCATCAAAGCCGCAGGGCACGCTGATGGTCGGCAGCCCGAGGTAATTGAAAGGCCGCGTATTGGCTGAAACCGCCATGAAGCGCGACCAATTCGCCGCATCGGCATCAATATCCGTCTCGGCCAATGTGGGCACGCGGGTGCGCAGCGCCGGGGTCGCGACAATGTGATGCCCTGTCATGGCTTCGGCGCAGAATTGCCGCAGCAAAGGCCCACGCCGTGACAGCGCTTCAATGTAAAGATGCGCCGGAATGGGATAGCCGCCGTAAAGCCGGGAAGACAGGTGAATGGAATAATCCGCGGCCCTTTCGCGCATCCATTCCGCATGGATCGCGGCCCCTTCGGCCCGGCTGATCATGGCGGTATAGGCGGCGATGGCGCGGAGCGACGGGCAGGAAAGCCGCGTGATTTTCGCCCCGCGATCCCGCATGGCCTCAAGCGCGGCATCAAAGGCCTTCACCACCACATCATCGGCGCCATCGAAGAAATATTCCTGCGGGACGGCCACGGAAATGCCGCGCAAATCGCCGGTCAGCGCAGCCTCATAATCCGGCACGGCTTCGCGTGCGCTGGTGGCATCGCGCGGATCATGGCCGGAAATAATCCGCATGAAGCGCGCCGCATCGCGCGCCGTTTGCACTAAAGGCCCGACATTATCAGCGGAAAACGAAAGGGGCATAACGCCGGCGCGCGAAACCCGCGTTTGCGTGCCCTTGATCCCCGTGACGCCGCAAATCGTCGCCGGCAGCCGGATGGAACCGCCCGTATCCGACCCAAGCGCGCCATAGAAAAACCGCGCCGCAACCCCGGCGCCGGAGCCTGACGAAGACCCGCCCGTGCAATAGCCATGCTGCCAGGGATTATGGCAATGGCCGAAATACGCATTATGCCCAGTGGGGTTCTGGGCAAATTCCGCCATGTTCAGCGTGCCCATATCAATCGCGCCCGCAGCATCCAGCTTTTCCAGCACGGTTGCTGTCACCTTAGGCACGAAATCACGCCGGATTTTTGATCCGCAGGTAGTGACCTTGCCGGCGCGGTAATACATGTCCTTATGCATCATCGGCACACCGCCAAGCGAGCCAAGCGGTTTGCCCCCCTTGCGCGCGGCATCCACCGCCGCCGCCTGCTCCAAGGCGCTGTCGCGATCGAGCCTGATCACGGAATTCACCTTGCCGTCATGCGTAGCGATGCGCGCGAGGCAGTTTTCCGTGAGCGCGGTTGCGGTCACCTCACCACGCGCCACCGCATCGGCGGCTTCCGTCATGGAAAGTTCATGCAAAGCGCTCATGCTTCCTTCTCCTGCTCGGCGCGCAAGGCCGCTTCAAAGCTGGAGGGCTCATCTTCAAAGGCCAGCGTGCCGCGCAAAGCCTCCAATTCCTTGAGCAGGCCGAGGTGATCAGCCAGGCCAAGCCGTGCGGCCTCATTAGGGCATTCAACGCCGCTCCATAAGCGGATGGATTCCATGCTGGGGGGGATGGGGTCGGGTTTCATGCCAGTCTCTCCTGCGGTCAGTCATGCTGCGACGGGTGAGAAGTCTTTGCAAATGCGCGGCCATGATGGCAGGCTTCGTTCCCAGCAAGCGTGAGGATCGCCGCATGAAGATCGTGGACATTAAGGCATTCCCAACCTCCTTCCCGCTGCCGCCCAATTCCGGGCCTCGGCTTGGGATTGGCCAGGCGGTGAAGCGCGATGCGGTGATGGTGAAGGTCATTACCGAAGATGGCATTGTCGGCTGGGGCGAAAGCCATCACGGCCGCGCGCATACCGCCATCGCGAAATTGCTGGAAACCACGCTGCGCCAATTGGTGCTGGGTATGGATGCCTTCGACACTACCGGCATCTGGGCGCGAATCTACAAATACCAATTGGCGAGCCATGGCATGGGCGCCGGCACCGCCATGGCGATGTCCGGTCTCGACATGGCGCTATGGGATGCCAAGGGCAAGGCGCTGAACCTGCCGCTGTATAAACTGCTCGGTGGTTCCGCGCGGGCAGTGCCGGCTTATGCCGGTGGTGTGGCGCTTGGCTATCAGCCGCCGGCACAGCTGATTGATGAAGCGGCACCCCATATGGAAGCGGGCTACAAGGCCGTGAAGCTCCGCGTTGGTGATACGGTGCGCGATGATATTGCGCGCATGGAAGCGGTGCGTGACGCCTTCGGGCATGAGCTTGAAATCCTGACCGACGCCAATATCGGCTACAATATCGCGCAGGTGCGCCAAGTGCTGCCTGAGATGGACCGGCTGAATATCGGCTGGCTCGAAGAACCCTTCCCCGCGCATGATCACCGTTCCTATGCTGAGGCTCATGGTTTTGGCAGCACGCCGCTTGCCGCCGGTGAGAATCACTTCACCCGCTTTGAATTCACCCGCGTGCTGGAAGATGATGTGATCCGCATCTGGCAGCCTGATTTGTCTAAATGCGGCGGCATCACGGAAACGCTGCGCATCGCCGCCATGGCATCGGCCTTTAAGATTCCGATCCACCCGCATTCATCCATGACAGGCGTCAATCAGGCGGCATCCATCCATCTGCTCGCCGCGATTGATAATGGCGGTTATTTCGAAGCCGATGTCTCGCGCGCCAATAAGTTCCGCGATGAACTGGGCAGTGAGCCCTGGCGCATCGGCAAGGATGGCTGCGTGCGCCCGCTTGAAGCGCCCGGCATTGGCGTTGAAGTGGATGAGGCGTTTTTGAAAGCACACCCGGCCATCGAAGGCCCGGGTTATGTGTGACCCGGCGCGGTTTCCCGCGCCGGGGGGCTATCAGATGTAATGTTCCTTCAGCGGCGCAAAGCCGTTGAAGAATTGCGCAGCGTAGGAGGTGACATAGGCCCCCGTCGCCAGCAGCTCTACCCGATCACCACAAGCAAGCTTCAGCGGCATGCGGTAATTGGATTTTTCATACAGCGTATCGGTGCTGTCGCAGGTCGGCCCTGCGATCGTCACCGGCCCATCCTCAGCGCCATCATGCGGCGTGCGGATTTCGTAGCGGATCGCCTCGCCTTCGGTTTCAGCCAGGCCACCGAAGCGCCCGATATCCAGATAAACCCAGCGCACCGGATCCGCGGCACCCTTGCGGGAAACCAGCACCACTTCGCTGGAAACCAGGCCGGCATCACCGACCATAAAGCGCCCAGGTTCCACCACCATCTCCGGCAGGTCATTGCCAAAATGCTTCGTCATGGCGCCCATGATGGCCATGCCGAAATCATCAATTTCCGGCACTTCCGCGCGGTAGCGCACAGGATAGCCGCCACCCAGATTGACCATGCGGAGCTTCACGCCCGCTTCCTTCAAATCCGTGAACAGCATCGCAACCCGCGCAATGGCACCTTCATAGGCGGCGGTCTTGGTTTGCTGGCTGCCGACATGGAAGGAAATGCCATAGGGGTCGAGCCCCATATCGCCGGCCTTCAGCATCAGGTCACGCGCCATTTCCAATTCGCAGCCGAATTTGCGCGAAAGTG
>Ga0315899_10002535_pt1 | contig 20206 bp, 19 predicted proteins | sample LakEriMetagenome_2_FD_203518 | JGI IMG/M metagenome (GOLD analysis project Ga0315899, IMG submission 203518) | Freshwater fungal communities from buoy surface, Lake Erie, Ohio, United States - Buoy 4 MA112 | ecosystem: Environmental > Aquatic > Freshwater > Lake | place: USA: Lake Erie, Ohio... | reverse complement strand
GAAGTTCGGATGGGACTTGGCTAGACGAGGAGAGTCGACTACACTTCCGGCTAGTAATGCCACGAAGGAAGATCTTTTCCGAGATGGGGAGATCGAATTCGTGAACAGAATCGGGCCGTAGCGCAGCCTGGCTAGCGCGCTACCTTGGGGTGGTAGAGGTCGTGGGTTCGAATCCCGCCGGCCCGATTTTCATTTTTCTCAAGCGATTCGTTGATAAAACGTAACCGGACGAAGTCGTCCGTGCGCTGTTTTTCACAGTTGGTTAGACGGTAAACTACCGTCTTCAATGGAAAAGACAGGTTTTTCAATGGCTCGACTACCGTCCTATCGTTTGCACAAGGCATCTGGTCAGGGATGCACCACAATTCGAGGAATCGTCTATTATTTTGGACCATTCAAGCTCGAATCTTCTAAGGCAAAGTTTCGAAAGCTGCTCGCTGAGTATCTTTCCACTAACTTGTCCCCTGCGTTTGGAACGAATCCCCGCGACTTGACGATGGCCGAATTGACACTCGCTTACTTGGCCCATGCGGAAACGTACTACACCGTAAAAAGCACGTATGACAATCTTGAGCGCGCGTGCAAGCCGGTAGAAGAACTCTACGCGGACCTGCCCGCAAAGGATTTTGGAGTGCTCCAATTCCGAACATGTCGTGATTGGTGGCTCAAAGATCCAAAGCGAAGCCGAGGCTATGTCAACGAACATGCGGGGCGATTGCTGAGAATTCTGAAGTGGGCAGTCGGACAAGGGATGATCCCGCCGTCGATATTCGAAGCATGCAAGTGCGTCGAAAGTTTAAAGGCCGGCAGATGCACAGCTTCTGAGCCCAAAAAAGTAACATGTGTTCCGCAAAATTTGGTTGATGCAACACTCCCTCACTTAACACAAGTTGTACGTGACATGGTTCGATTCCAGCAGTTGGTTGGTTGCCGTCCAGGTGAACTATGCAAAATCACCCCGTCCCTAGTAGATCGCAGTGAAGACGTTTGGCAAATCAGGTTGCCAAAACATAAGACCGCATACTTGGGCAAGGATCGCACACTCTATGTCGGACCGCAGGCACAAGCGATACTCTGCAAGTATCTTTTGCGAGATGAGAACGCGGCTTGCTTTTCACCAATCGAATCCGAGAAGCAACGACTAGCGGCAAAGCACGACGCGCGGGTGACTCCATTGAACTGCGGGAACAAGCCAGGATCCAATCGCGTTAGAACACCTCGTAGAACGCCAGGAACAGCGTTTGACACCGGCAGCTATGCTCACTCCATCAAGGCTGCTTGCAAGCGAGCGTTTCCGGCGCCGAAGGAACTATCGAACGATGCCAAGAAGCAATGGCAAATCGCTCATGCTTGGGCTCCAAACCAACTTAGGCACAATGCCGCAACAACTGTTCGGAAAAAGTTTGGATTGGAAGGCGCGCAAGTTATTCTTGGCCATAGCGATATCGGCATATCGCAGGTGTATGCAGAGATCGATGCATCCAAGGCGATGAGTATTGCAAGGCAAATAGGCTGATCGCAGACGAATAATGACCGCAAGACATTCGGCAATCAAAAACAACGGTTGCATCAAATTCATAAATTAGACATAATACGATTGCAGTGCGTACAAGTAATCGCACTGTCGAGGTATTACACCTGTGAAATGAACGATTCTATCCTAAGAAGGGGTATCACTTTATACCCATTTGAAGGAGAGATTATGCAAAAGCTTCTCAATATCTGTGAAGCAATTCATAGCGCAACCGGTCGACGTCCCAATCTTTCTACAGGTTGGCGTTGGAGCACAAAAGGTTGCAGAGGGATTCGATTGAGAACCGCTGTGCTTGGCGGAAAAATGCTTACCACAATCGAATGGGTCGAAGAATTCATTCAAGCGACAACCGAAGCACGAAATGCAAATTACGTTTCGCCGGTTGCCACGTCCTCTACAACACGCGATAAGCAAATCGCAAAGGCATCTGCGGACCTTCACGCAAAACTGAACAAACCAAAGCGAGCCAAGGCAAAAGCCTAGTTCAGCATCTACGTCTACCAAAAGAGAAACGCCCAGCAAGCAAACTGGGCGTTCTCAAATTCTTCATCGCGCAGCAACGCGAATTTCAACACTGCAACGTAAGGATTCTAACCATGCCATCGACGGCTAGCAAGCGAAGTTCAGGAGCGAATCGAGAAGCCTTTGTACTAAATCGACAGCTTGAGTTTTTCGATCAATCCGAATTGGAAAAACAGCTTGGGCACCCACGGTATTGGTGGCACTCCGTCCTCGTTGCGGAACTGGTCGACAACTCGCTTGACCATTGTGAGGAATTTGGAATCCTGCCTTGCATATCGGTCACCGTCAAAGAGAATTCCATTTCGGTAACGGACAACGGTCGCGGGATCCCGCCTGAGGTTGTCGCCAGCATGGTTGATTTCGACTCCAGGACATCCTCCAGGCTGAATTACGCCTGCCCTACTCGCGGTGCGCAGGGTAACGCAGCAAAGTGTTTATTCGCACTTCCATTCGTTGTGAATGGCACTCGCGGAAGTGTCGAAATCGACGCGGCAGGCGTTTGTCACAAGATCGTCACAACGATGGACACGATCGCCAGAATGCCAGTGATTGAGCACACGACCGAGACCGGAAAAGTACAAATCGGTACTTCCATCACGGTCGACTTACCAAGCACAATCGACGACTTCGGAGTCGAGCGAATTGTATCTTTGCTGGGCGACTACTCGCTATTTAACCGGCATGCCGAATTCCAGTTGGACCAGTTTGGCAAACGATTTAATTGGAGCCGGTCATCGGATTCGATAGACAAGTGGACGGCTAAAAATCCAGATCCATCCCAATGGTACGACCTGGATTCCTTCAAGAACCTGATTGCGTCTTGTATCCAACATGATCGCCAGAGAAGTGAGTCTCGTACGGTCCGAGAATTTATTCGTCAGTTTGCAGGACTAAAGCGATCCGACACGATTTCCAGCGTGCTCGCGGAAACTGGGTTGGCGCGTTGCGACCTGTCGAGTTTTGTAACTGCGGACGGCGTTGATAATGACCGAGCGGAAAAGCTGCTCGAAATGATGCAGGCGTCGACGGAGGCCCCTAAACCGATCAAGCTTGGAGTAATTGGTCGACAGCACATAGAATCCGCATTCGGTGGCCCAGTCGAATACAAGCGAATTCAAGGCACTTGCCAAAGGGGATTGCCGTTCATTGTCGAAGCTGCATTTTGCGAAGTCGACGAAGCGGGGTTAGTGCTATCGACTGGCGTAAATTTTTCGGTCGATGTTCGGTCACCATCACACGACAACATTGATAGTTTGCTTGCGGAGTTTCGAGTCGACGAAGATTCATTCGCGAAGGTGTTGGTGCACATTACGACTCCTCGCGTTCAATATACGAATCGCGGTAAGACTGAAATCAATACTTGTTCCGTAGTCGATGATGCTGTTGAGCAAGCGTTGAAGTTTGTAACAAAGTCCTACACTGCAAAAATAAAAGCATACGAGCGTGATGCTAGCCAGAGAGAAAAGCACGCGTTGAAGTCTGAGCGGTCTGGCAAGATCAGTTTAAAGGAAGCGATATTTCGGGTGATGGAGGAATCGATTGATGGTAGCTCCGCCCACGGTGCAACTAGGTTTGACGCGCGAAGTCATTTTTACCGTGTTCGCCCACTGGTGCAAAAGTATACGGATGCGGAACTTTCGCAGAAATATCTCGACAATGTTATCGATGATTGGGAACTGAAACACGGAATTATCGAGAACAGAACAAGAGACCCTCGCGGTTTTTTGCTGGAGCCGCACACGGGAAAGCAGATACCACTCGGGACCACGCAAGTAGAGGAATACGACATCCCTTTTCACTTGTACCACACCGTGATCTACGTTGAGAAAAAGGGTCTGTTACCTCTGTTTCAATTTGGCAAGATTGGTGAGAAGTACGACGCCGCAATCATTTGCGCGGAAGGTTGTGCTGTTCGCGCTGCTCAAGCATTCATGGACTCGGCCGCGAATGGTCGCTCAATGAAGATATTCGTCTTTCACGATGCGGACCCGGCCGGGTACGGAATCGCTAGGTCCATCGGTCAAAATTCAGGCGCTCACAAGTTCGACTTCGAGATTATCGACGCCGGTTTACGCTTAGAAGAAGCTTTGGGAATGGGTCTGGAAACGGAAACATTTACCCGTTCCAAGAGCCTACAAAAGAATATCGCGTGGACAAAAAAGGAACTTGAGCTCTTCGGCGGTGAGCAACGTCGATGCACTCGCAAGAACGGCAAAGACGGTTGGCAGTGGGTTGGTTGCCAGCGGGTTGAGCTAAATGCTCTTTCTGCATTTCCTGAGCGGTTCGTTGGCTGGGTGGAATCGAAACTCAAGAAGCATGGAGCAGCGAAGAAGCTAGTGCCGGCGAGCGACGTTCTCCAGTCACAAGTCGAAGCAGTTTATCGCAATGAACTGTTGCAGCGAATACGCGATGAAGTGATGAGACAGTTAGATATTTCTGCGATCATCAACGAAGTCGACAGCGAAGTCCCGTCGCCTAAATTCATTGGAGTCTCGGACTCGCTTAAAAAATGGGCACGCCTCTTGAAGCCAGAGACTTGGACATCGGTTTGCAGTTCTATTTCGCTAAAAAAACTGGATGACCAAGACACTCTGATTCAAAAAGCTGTTGAGGACATTTTATCGCAGCGACAAGGAGGTGAAGCGTGAACACATTCTACGCAATTGTGCCTCTTGGATATCAGCCAGCAGGACCGTTTCGGGACCAGTTAGCAAGGCTAGCTCACAGGTTACTGTTGCTGACTTCAATAACAACGGAACGTCGCGAGCGAGGGCACTACATACCCATGTACGATGACACTTGGCGCTCGCTCTTCGGTGGTAAGTCGTCAGAAGTAAAGAAAGCGGCAATCGCTTCTGGATTGATCGAGAGAAATGGCAGGTACTCAGTTGGGAACTTTCCTCAGAGTTATCGATTGGCTCGCCAATATCGCAGCGGACGATTCAACGCGATCGAATTGACGCGGAAGCCAAGGATGAAGAAACGTTTGCTTTGCGATCGCGACAGACTCGGGGAAGTTGGGCGCCGTCTTACCGATCGATTCAGTGACTTTTCGTTGCCATCGACGTTGTCACCTTCCAATCCTTGGGACTGCTTTGCGTTGAATCGCTTGCTCGCTAAGGACTTCTATTCCATGAGGTGTGACTTCGGAAGGTTCCACTCGAATTTCACAAGCATACCTAAGCTGTTTCGAAGTTCTTTGACGTTGAATTCAGGTGACACACTAGCATCAATCGACATCCGCAACGTCCAGCCACTCCTACTGGGTCTGGTAACCAGGAGACACACACAACACAGACGAAACCAACACATACCAATATGTCACACATTAAATGAGTACTTGAGACTTTGCGAGGCTGGTCAGATTTATGAATTCTGTTTGGATTGTTTTCGAAATGCCGAAGTCGATCCCTATTGGATTCCCCATCCGTCTCGGAAAGGGTTTGTCTGCGATCCCGCACGGTGGGACCGTCAAAAGGTCAAGCAAGCATTTGTGATTTGCCTTTTCGATCGAGTTGAGGCGACCAAATCAAATCCTATTTTTCGAATCTTGAATAAGCACTTTCCCGAGATTGCAGAGTACATCATTCAATCCAAGAACCATAAGTACCAAACCCTGGCCAGGAATTGCCAGCAGATGGAGTCGCAATTGATGATTGATGGCGTCGCAGCGTCGTTCATGGCGCGACACCCTGACTCACCGATCCTGACGATTCACGATGAAATCATTGTCCCCGAATCACTGGTTGATTCATTGACAAACATCATTACGAATCGGTTCCAACTTGCTGGTGTAACACCTAGCTTGAAGATCGAGCAGGCAAAACCAGACAAGTCGGGTTTTACGAACCCAGAGAGAATCGAACGATGACAAAGCGAAAATAAACAACGCGATACGATTCGGTGCGGTAGTTACAACGAAAAAGCGAATTTAAACATCGAGCACATGGGCGAATGTGTTTCGCTTCGGATACTTTCGGCCCGCGACGGGCGAGCCGGATATCGATACGATTCTTGCCGCTACCGCCTGAGCGACGCCCGAAGACCAAATTAGAGTTGACGCTTAGCGGTCGAGAAGCAAAGCGAGCAGGACGATGACGGCACCAAATGCCGCAAGACCAGCCGACAGGTGTCTATGCCGGAACTTCGCGTCAGCAGTGGCACAGGAACGGAAGGGCGGCCAGCGCTCACAACAGTTGCTGGCCGTTGTCGTTTCTTGGATCGTCGTCGCCGAAGATATCCTCGCGGCGGAATACAGCAGGCAATTCTGCTGGCGTTAGTTCGAGGAAGCCCAGTGCCCACTCATCGGGACTACTGTGTGGCCATGCGTGAATCTCATCACCATCCTCGACACGACCATCCCTAAAATAATCCATGTCATCAATCGAGATCAAGCCGCCCTGGTCTACCACGACCACAGGATGCCAACTTTGTTATTGTCCCCAATTGGCCGATTCTCCTTGGGCCAGAAGTAGACGGTCGAGCATGCTGCAACCTCGGGGCCGAGTGCCCTAATTGTGCTGTATTCACCTTCCCCAGCGATTTTATCCGGTGTCTCCACGATGACCGACAATCGAACGCCTCGCTTAGCAGCACGAACCAACGCATTGCATACATTCGGAATCCGGTACACCGCGAAACTCACGAGCGTTATCTTGGTCTGAGCAGCGTCCAAGACTTGGAGAATGGCTTGTTCGGTGCGGCGGAACGGAGCCGCCTCAGTGTCAGGGCCGGTCCACACTAATTCAACCGATTGGGAATCGCGGTGAGTCTGCTCCGACAACGAGGCCGATTGCAGCGCCACAGCGACCGTTCTAGCATCAACATCATTCGCTTCACTTCGCCATCGATCTACGAACGCTAGAGCCTTATCCCGATGGTGATGATGTGCAATCCGCCGAGAGACTTCAGCTCGAAGTGATCCTACCGAACATGTCAGAATCGCTTCCGCTACCGAGTCGATCACACCAGCAGGAAGATCGCGAACTAGTACATTTGCCGATTCGACAACAAAGCGTTCTGGCGTCATGGACTCACTCGAAAGAATGCCAAGTTCGTTCGCTCGAATGTCGGAACCAAAGCTGCGCGATCCAAGTACTTGTTACCTCGCTCACAAGAGGTCTCTGGCAAAAAGGAACACGCATGGCACGACGCCCCGTGCAGCTTTTCCCCTCCACTGACCATATGCTCGGAACACAGAGGGTCCGATGCACAGAGGCTCATCTTATCCAACGCTCTACGAATATGGCGACCAAGCTTGTCAGGCTCACCGAGTGCACACAAGCCCCCCAAGGTTCCTTCGCTATCCGGTGCCGCCGTATAGATCAGTACGCCCGCCATCGGTTCGCCGTCTCTTGGGTTACGAGAGTAAATACGCTCGGTGATCGAGGCACTGGTGTACCCGCATTCAATCGCCAGTTGCCGTATCAGCGCGTGTGCAAACGTGTGCATCATCACATAACGGATGCCAGGGTAACCCTCGTTCGGGTCGAGGCTTTTGCTCATCCTCCATTCTTCATGACCACGCTTGAACTCTTTTTCATAGAGATCGTTCTCTTTCACCCAGTCCTGAATCATGCTTTCAGAGAACTGAAAAAAGATCCCTTCGCCACGTGTTTCGCTCGCCGGTAGCCAGGTCGGGTCTTTGCGAGATATTGCAGCACGGTTGTTGGCAGGTAATGCGGCGGCACTGTCAAAATCTCTTGGCGACATGATTCGAGTGAAGCCAACTAAAGCCCGGACCTCTCTCAGCTTCTCCACCAACACGATTTTCTCGAAGTATTTTGCATAGTCAGTCGGCGGTTCAACGACTCGCAATTTAAAGGTACGACTCTCCATTGCCTTTGTGGGATTCGAAAAGACCCTCCATTCGGGCGACTTTAAATCGTCAGGATCCTCAACATCCGACTCGGTTCCTTGAATCTGCTTTTGCATCGCTTCCCAGATTTGGTCATCTGAGTACTTGGCGAGGTCTTTAAGTTGACCAATGATCCGAAACGCCTTCAGCACATCGAGGCTCGTCGCTTTATCAAGTATCGCCCAGTTCTCCTCAACCAGTCGTCCAAGATCGTCGGCCCTTTCACACTGCGTGAATTGGTTTGGATGGTCGAGGAACAGCAAGATAACTGGTGGGACCATACGGCTTCCATCATGGCGATCATTGCCGAAGTCAATCGCGATAAGAAGAAGAATCCAAACCCATTCACGGCATCAAAGTTTCATCCCCGCAAGGCGAAACTAAAGCAACAAACAATTGAGCAAGTCGATTTAAGAATACTCAAGTCGATTTTTGTGGAGAGGAGGCCACTGCAGTAACCATGTCCGCAACCAATGTGAGGGCAGGACGAGCGTATGTCGAGATCGCTGCTGATTCGTCGCGGTTGGGTCGCGATCTGCGCGCGGCTCAAACTCAAATACGCGGCTTTGGGGATTCGGTTCGGAACATTGGATTGCAACTGGGAACGTTATTCTCAGGCGCAGCACTTAGCGGTGGGATTTTGAATTCAGCCAAGTCGTTCGCAGATGCTGGCTCGGCTCTCGACGATCTTTCACAGCGTTCGGGCGCATCGGTGGAATCGCTGGGTGCATTGTCGTTGGCTGCCAAGCTATCCGACACCAGCATGGAGACTTTGGGCAAAGGGTTTGCAAAGATGCAACTCCTCATTGTGAAAGCGTCCAAGGGGAATGACGAGGCTGTGGATGCGATTCAATCCCTGGGTCTCAATCTGCGAAGTCTCGCACGCCTGTCCCCCGACAAGCAATTCGAAGCCTTTGCAGGTGCCATTGCTAAACTCCAAGATCCGGCATTGCGAGCCAACGCTGCCGTTTCCGTGTTTAGCAAAAGTGGTCTTGAGCTGCTACCCATGCTCATGGAGGGAAAGGATGGCTTGAGGGATTTGGCCAAGGAAGCGCGCGACCTTGGGTTGGTTATGTCAGGGAAGGATGCGGCATCAGCTGCTGTGTTCGGTGACACACTCGATAAACTGCGGATGTCCCTGACAGCCGTTTATAACAAAATCGGTGCGGCGCTCGCTCCCATGCTCAATCGTATCACCAACATTTTTATTGGTGTGTCCGCGGCCGTTACCCAATGGCTTGATAAGAATCGCGGAATCATCGCTTTGGTGGCACCCATAGTGGCTGCTCTTGGTTCGGCGGGGGCTTCCGCGATTGGACTGGGGCTGGCATTCAAGATTGCGGCGATTGCGGTGGGGCCAGCGCTACTTGCGGCGCTCATCGCTGTGAAGAGTGCGATTGTAACTGTCGCCGGTGTACTGGCTGCGGTTGCGATTCCGGCGCTAGCTGTGGCGGCTGCAATCGGTGGACTGACGGCTACGATGTACGCATTGGGGATAACTTGGACCGACGTTGCGACAACGATTGCCAACGTGTGGGCAAGTGCCATGTCCTTCATTGGCAATTCACTCAGCCCCGTGGGAACTTTTATCGCCAACTGGGTTAGTAAAATAGTCGATGGTTTTGCTTGGATGCATGACGGCGCAACCCAGTACTTTGGTGCCATTGGCAAAGCGCTCGCCGATGGCAACCTCGAGGGGGCTGGCCAAGTTGCAATGGCCGGACTCACACGTGCCTTCCGTGGCGGATTCAATGTACTCTATGGCTACTACCTCGCCTTCATCGAGGGCTGGAAGTCCTCATGGGATATGTGGACAACGGGTCTTGCGGATGTCTTTGTCGTCGCTTGGACAAGTATCGAGTCCACATTCACAGATACCATTTCGTACCTTGGCCAAATGTGGACTCTGTTTACTACCGGCCTAACAATCGCTTGGAATTCTTCTATCGGCTTCATCCAAAAAGCTTGGGTCCGTCTCAAGGCGATGTTTGATAAGCATATCAATGTTACGGCCGAAACCAATGCGATCGATCAGCGAACGTTGGATGCCAATGGAAACGCCTTTGCAAGCGGTGAGTCTGCCATCGTAGCTCGCGAGAAACAGCGACGCGAACGTCAGTCGCAGATTCAAGTGGAGCGCACGACCATGATCGGCACCCTTGAATCAGACCGCCAGCGGAGACAGACCGAACGAGCCCAGGCAACCGACAGCCTCATGGGCCAAGCGAACGCACAGTTCGACACTGCCAAGCAGAACTACGAAGCGTCAATCAAGGCGGTTCAGGAATTCAAGCCAGATTTCAAATCACGCAAGAACAAGTTCGGTTTCGATCCCGAAAGTCTTTTATCCGAAACATACAGTCCCGAAAAGAGTGTTACGGAAGCGAAAACGCGCATCGAATCGAAAGGGACATTCAGCGCCTTTGGAGCACGTGGTCTGCAATCCGACTCGGTAGAAAAGTCATCCGCTGAAACGGCAAAGAATACAGCCGCCATGTTGCAGTGGATGAAACAAAACCCCGGAGCCCGATTCATATGACGATCCCAAAAGAGTCACCTCTTTGGCCTGGATTGTCGGGGCCCGGTGACGACGAGATAGTCTGCGTCGAGCGCTTCGACTCCCGGCCGGTGAATAACGGCCGGGACCCATCGATAACGCTCCACTTCAGCCTGTGGCGCAGCGACGATGAATCGAGAATTGCCGGTAAGCTTGAGGATACGGCGCCAGCTTTGTTCGACGGCCTGGATGCGGACAGTTACACGCTAGATCCACAGGGAGGTGGTGTGTGGCTGGCCCATGTGAATTACAAAATTCGCAATCAATCGGCCGAATCCTTTGATACGACCGGCGGGACAGTGCATGTCACTCAAAGCTTTGGGACTAACCGCTTTGGGACGTTGGCTCCTGATTTTCAAGGCGCGATCGGCGTTAGCGATGATCGTGTCGATGGCGTCGATATTACGATCCCAGCCTACAAATTCTCGGAGACACACTTCATTCCGAGAATCTTTGTAAACACGTCGTACAGAAACACCCTCTTTCAAATGACTGGAAAGGTCAACAACGCAACCTTTAAGAACTTTGCTCCCGGGGAAGTGCTGTTCCTTGGCTCCACAGGGCAGCGCCGCGGACGCGAGGATTTTGAAATCACTTACAACTTCGCTGCCAGTCCGAACATCGCGTCGATTGTATTCACACCAAGCATCACGGTACTCAACAAACAGGGTTGGGATTACATGTGGTTGTATTACGATGACCAAGTCGATTCTGTCGCGCATCGTATCGTTCGTCGACCTCGGGGCGCCTACGTTGAAAGAGTCTACGAACGAGCTGACTTTATCTTGTTGGGGTTGGGTGCGTAATGCCACAGCGTGGAGATCCACTTGCAATTAGTGCCCGCGACTGGACGGACATGCAACGCGTGGTCGACAAATTTCGCAATGGGGGCGTGTCGTTTCAAGCGGAAGCAATGCAGAGCTCCTTTCGCAGCCCTGCCATTGTGAAGGTGCTAAACGCTACGGGAACTCCGCTCGAGCATTGTGGAATCGTAGGTCTCGGGGAACCCGTGATTCTGCCAACGGACAACGAGATGGAGTTCATCCGGAACATCGCGTTTCGGATCGTGCCGCCCTTGCCTGGTCGCTGGGGAGTCCTGCAGTCGCCGGTTGCAACCGGTGAGATCACAACCGCGATCGTTGCGGGAGTTGCGGCCTGCAGAATCAACGTCACTTCAGAGATTGGCCTGAATCGATTTGCAGATGCGGTTGATCCCGATTTCACAGAGTTGATGGTAAGTGATTCGGTTGGCAATGCTCAAATCCTGTGGCGGGCAGGAGGCACTGGTAGCCAATGGGCGATCGTCCGGATTGGCAATAAAGCATGTGGTGAGAGGCTCGAGAAATTCGTCATGCTGAGTGATTGGTCAGAGGATGGATTTGCGGTCGCTCGTTTTACGTTAATGGAAGCGGCCGCATCGGACATGGTAGGGATTGTCGAAGATCCATTAGGCATATTCGCAGACCAGATCGGTCTTGGAAACTCTGGACTCGCTACGAGAACATGCAGCGGACGGCATTTTGTAATCCAAGCCGCATGTGAACAAGATGAGGTTGCTCCAAGTGCTCCGCTAGGAAGCTGTGCCTACAGTGATCCGACCGGCAATCCAGCTTGTTCGATTACGACCGAAGCAGATTGCTCTGCAATTGCTGAAACATGGACTTTGGGAGGAACGTGTCTATGACCGGTCATCCTTGTTGCTGCGTTGAGACAAGTTCCTCTAGCTCATCATCCAGCTCGAATCCAAGTTCATCAAGTAGCTCATCCACACCTAGCTCATCATCAAGCAATCCGTCGTCAAGCAATCCATCATCAAGCAACCCATCTTCAAGTAACCCATCTTCAAGTAACCCATCTTCAAGTAACCCATCTTCAAGTAACCCATCATCTAGTAACCCATCATCTAGTAACCCATCATCTAGTAAACCTTCATCTAGTAAACCTTCATCTAGTAACCCGTCATCTAGTAACCCGTCATCTAGTAACCCGTCATCTAGTAACCCGTCATCTAGTAACCCGTCATCTAGTAACCCGTCATCTAGTAACCCGTCGTTTAGTAACCCCTCGTCTAGTAACCCCTCGTCTAGTAACCCCTCGTCTAGTAATCCATCGTCAGGCTCTAGCAACCAGTCATCCAGTATTTCAATCAGGTGTTGCTGTCCATGTACCTATCAATGGGACGGGACAGATTGGATCTCTATCCCTGCCATCGATACATGTACCGAGATTATTCCAGGTATTCCAACTCCTGTTTGCCAATGTGCTCCCGGAAACGAACCAACAACACCAGGAGACTTCTTAGGTGAAATTGTAATCACTAGATGCTTGAACGACGACGAAGGGGAAGGTTCACCACCATGATATGCGAACATCTCAACAACGGCGTTTGTGCAATCGCTACTCGTTTGGCAGGCAACGATGTGCTACCAATTCTATCGCAGTGTGAGTATTGCACAGAGAAGGCCAATCCTAGTCAATCGATCAACAAGGTTACGGTGTCGCTTGCCATCAGCGGAACAACCGATATGGCAACTAAAGCTCATGTGATGAAAAGCTATGGGCACTTGCTGACCAAGGTTAGTGTTGAAGCAAGCGGACCGGGGACGGAACTCAAGAAGCTGATTTCCTGGTTCTATTCACCCGACAAAAAGAAGTGTAAATGCGCGACGCGAATTGCAAAAATGAACGCTTGGGGACCAGATAAATGCGAACAGAGAATGGATACGATAGTTCGATGGCTGAAACACTCCGCCAGAATCCACAAGGTCCCATTCTTCGAACCAGCAGTGAAGCTACTTATCAAAAAAGCAATAAAGAACTCACGGTCGCAGTTACAACAGCACCAAGGAAAGACTGCACACTTGCCTATTGCCTCGCATCCATCGAAGCCTGTGGATGGAATCCAATAGTCTTTGCGGAGCCAGGATCAACAGAAACGGACTATCAAACGATTCAAAACGAGACGAAGCTTGGAATCTGGCACAATTGGCTTAGTTCCTGCCGATGGTGTCTTGAACATTCGAGCACCGACTACATCATGACCGTTCAAGACGATTCGCTATTTCATCCGGATAGTAAATCGTTCGTTGATGCAATGACCTGGCCGTCTAACTGTGGGTTCGTGTCACTTTACACACCCAAGCATTACTCGATTCAAAAGTCTGGCCAGTTGCGCCCAACCGGCATCAATCGCATCGTCACCAACAGCCTGTGGGGCGCGTGTGCTCTGCTTTGGAAACGATCCGTTCTATCGCAAGTTCTCGAAACACCGACTTGTAAATACTGGCTCGGTGCCAAGCCAAAGTCAGGTGCAAAGTCAGTCATCGAGAATCGTAGGCTCAATCCTCACTTGATCGCCAATAGCGACACCGCCATCGGAAAGGCTGTCAATCGACTTGGCTTGTCGATGTACTTTGTGGATCCGTCACCTGTCCATCATGTGGCGAAGCATTCCACAATTTCACACGGCGACAATTCAGGACGTCGCAATTGTTATCGATGCGCTGACTTTGAAAAGCCACTTTGGGATCAGGTCTACCAATGAAATTCATCACTTCCCTCAGTCGTCACCGCATCGAGCGACAACAGTATTGTCTCAAGACTTGGCAAGAGCACGGCGACATAACAGCCGTACAGTCAGCAGCGGACATTGAAATACTGACACCCCATTTTCCCGAGGTTCGGTTCGTTGAGACGGACAAAACGGGTAGCCACAGGTATTGTCTACCAAACCGCGTACGCATCAAGGCGATGATTGACCAAGGCCCAGGGTTATTGATCAACAGTGACATCAAAATCGACTCCAGTCAGGAGGACTTCCAAGTAGACTGGGAACCCGAGAGAGGGCAATTCAACGTTGGGATTCGTTACGACTTCGACGAACCTGGTCAGCCAAAGATTATGAACCCGTATGGAATCGATGCATTCCTAATCACAGAGGAGGTGATGGAGCTCATTCCCGATGTGGGTTTCGTGATCGGAGTATCGGTCTGGGACTATTGGATTGTATGGCACATGATGACAGAGCGATTTCGAATCAAGGCGAAGACAACTCCAGGCCTGCTGCACTTGCGCCATCCACAGAACTGGGGCGAGCGAGACACCGAAATCGGCCTCGCGATCATGCGTTCCGTGTACGGTCTCAACGAACCCAAGAAGATCCTGGACGCAGTGATTCCAATTGCCACAGATCGAAAACGCTAGCATCAATGGGAATCGAACAACATTCAGAGATAGCTCTGGACGGTCGACGGGATCAGCAAGTAACCATCGGCGATGAGTTCAATCGATCACATCGCTAATCTGTGGCGAGCTTGTTAACCGCGTTCATTCCCGTTGTGGAGACTTTCAATCTCAAATAATCAGTGACTATTTGCGGCTGGCTTAGAGTTCAAACACTTGGAGTTCCAGAAGACGTCTATAGTTCATAATCTCGCCCACAGCTTGTAATTGACTGACCGTTGCGTTTATCCACACAAAGGCCATCGATTCCTTATTGATGTAAACCGATGGCGAATGCACGTTTGCAAAAAAGTATGCTTGGTCCTCCCATTCACGAATCAGTTTTGGGCCGTTGATAGTCAGCTTGGTTTCCTCGAAAACTTCACGAATGATAGCGATGTCCGGAGGTTCAATATGTTTTCTTCGACCACCGGGAAGTGAGTACTGGCATGGCCGGGATGTGTCTTGCGCACGCTGAAGTAGCAACACTTGTCGGGTTAATTCGTCCTGGATAACGCAAAAAACACTTGCCATTTGAATGTATACCTGGATTGATCGGAAACTGATTGATTACGCTCGTACTTGGCTCTGGGGCGTGGGATTCGATTGTTATCCAAAACAAGATTATTTCCCTTTCTTTAGCGGCCTTCGGGCCACGCCGGAGTCCATTTCTTCCATGCTGAAGAGTTCTCCCGCGTCGAAGAGTACGAGATACTCTACTTCATGCAGAACTTTCCCCAAAGTCATTTTTCGACGCGCGATGCAGCGAAATCCCCGAGCAGAATTCGGTTTTAGCTGGGCAGTCCGAATATCTTTTGCGAAATACTCAGTCTGCTCGGCGCTAGGGACTGGAATGGTTGCAAGGTGATCGAGATACGATTGGGGATTCATGTTCTAATGCAATACATAATCAAAAGTTGGGTTCTGTGGATAGAGATAAAAGTGGCGCATCCTGCTGGTGTAATTAATTTTGTTTCCACTTGCCGCCCTACAAGGGAATAGGGAGTACGCCATCAATCAAAGTAAAGCATCTGACGTTGTGGATCCAGAAGGCAAGGCCATTATTCAAAGTAACGCTCGGGCTGTTCGCCAAAGCGTACATCAAGTCGCTTGTCCGCAGCGATTAGGATGGACTGCTCAAATTGCTTGGTCATTGGATGCCTCAAATATTCTTGGGTGTTGATTGCCGATGTTTTGCGGAGTCTGCACGTACGACCCTCTTCCGTGTGACAGTCATATCGAAGCTGATGCACTGTATTGTGATTTGTGGCCAATTGATGGGACGATTGTTCGCGCCGCTGGTAACGCCTAAATTAGAAGGGCCAGCTCTTCATTGCGAAGAGTCGGCTTTCACTAGTGTGCTCCTCAAATTGCATTGGGTATAAATTCTTGTCCATCTTGTTGCGCATAGTAGCCTGCAAAAACTGGTTTTCAAATGCAAATTTGATCATTCGCGAATCGATTTTGGGCGAATGAGGGTTGACAATTGCCTAAAATGTCATGACAGCGAATGTCTCGTAGACCATGGCTACAGTGAATTGCTTGCCTATCCTTGACGAATCATGACAGATCGATAGTCACAGCGTCTTAATGAGGGGCTGTTGCACTAGCATTTAACTTCCCATTTTTTAGCGATGATTCTACTCGTACGATGTCGAAACGGTATGGAATTGTAAATTATCGCTATTATATTTTCCACGGCGAGTAGGATGAACTTCGGGTATTCGCAGCCTGACGGAAATGGCCGGGCGTTGAGGAGAATAGTCTTACAGCCGAAAGCTGGGAAAGTATGTTCCACCTCGAAATCGTCGAAGGACTCGTTGCGGGAGAGGAATCGCTCCAGTAACGTCCGCAGGGAGGGAATATCCCATTGGCCGTTCCCCAACTCGTAAACGAACCAACCCTCAGTCTCGTCCTCTATGACCTGGGACTGGTAGTAGAAGGAGCGGTTCGCTGTCTTTACCCGCCAAACTGTTCAGAGGCACGCGGTGAGAGATCAGCGCTCTGTCGTTCGTAGTCCACGTCAATGTTTGCGAGTCCGGCAACTTCAAAAGCTGCCTGTAATCTACGCGTTTTTTTGAACGGACTCACGAGCAAGTTGCTGAGCTGTGATATCTTCGTCAGTCCCATCTACCCGGACCATTGAAGTAAAAGCACTGCGGGATCAATCGGCCTGAGAGCGCTAGGCCCAGTCTCCGTGATTAACCATCGAGTGAATTCTCGTTCATCGACGGATGTACGCAGAATTTGCTTGTTCCTCAAGTCGCTTAGTTTGGATTGGATGTTCACCCATGGTATCGTCACTGGGGCAATACCATTACAGAGTGCAGAAAGTCTGTTTGCACGCGAAGTACCAAGACAAAAAGAAATATTTGGATTGGTATTCGCGTCGATTGCCGCCCAAGTAACATCGGTACCAGGGGCAACTATAAGAAACTCAATTGGTACGACCGGCATTCCTCGCAACGCTGAAATTATGGCAGTGACTACGGCATCTGGTGTAGCAGGAGTCGTCAAGTTTTTTACCTCAACATAGGTGATTCCCAAATTCGGTCTTACTAGTATGTAGTCGTCATTGTGAGACCGGCACCTGCAGAGAATAGACAAGGCGTCCACTGTTGATGCGTTATGGTCTACATCTAGATCAAGAAGCCAAGCGCAATCGAAATCTTCTCTTGATTCAATATTTGCATTGGCAAGACCATCTTTCAGACGATGGAGCAAAACCCTCCACTCAACTGGAATAGAGTTGGCTCGAGTTTCGAACGTGTGTCGATTTGCTCTGACCTCATCCCGTACAGTTGGCCTGGGATAGAGTTGACTTGATATAGCGAGATTAAGATCAGAGATTCGGTTGGTTTCAATTGAAACCAACTGTCCCGCTTCGAAAAAGCCAAGTCTGGCCGCTATCTCCGAGTCGTCAATACGGTCCCAATAGACGACCACAGCCGATTTCCCTGGAATAAATGGAACTGCGCACAGCCGGAATCCAGGTTCTCCAAAACTAACGCCACTTCGTGTTGATGCAAATGCATATAGATCACGCTCCAGGTTTGTATCGCTATCTAACGATTGAGCAATGACTTTCTCCGAAGCTGAGATCAACAGGGCAACTAGGAATATCAGGAATATTGTGTTTTTCATTTTAACAGATGCTCTCGAGTATGTACTAAGGGGAATGGTTACGTAGTTCTTCTGGTAAACAAAACTCTGTTGCTAATCCGGGCATAACCTCGACTTCGACTACACCATGTGGGAGTGAGCCCAGATCAGCTTTTCCAGAATCGATGGCTTTCTCGATCTGATTTGAAATGCTGGACTTGAACACCAACACGCGAATTGGGCTTCCAACCAAATTGCACGTCGCACCAAAATCCGGTAGCTCGCTCAACCAACAACAAAGCTTTCCAGTGCCTCCTCCTTCAAGCCGGAAGCTGAAGTTTTTCGCAGCCTTCGAATGTGGGAATTCTTTTTCCAATGGAAACAATCTTCCGGATCGATTTTCGGCCAATTTGACTTCTCGACCGACTCCAATCTTTGCGCTCAAATCTCCGGGCCAAATTGCACGAGCGGAGAGCGATGGCCCAGGAATTGGCACTCGGTTTACTACCGCTGCCTTCATTGAAGGTATCACGGCCTGGAATATTAAAAGTAAGCCGAGCACGGCGTATTGTATTTCGATATCAAACTCTGCTTCGCAGAGCCTTTGCTTCAGTGTTTTAAGTCGACTCATACTGCAACCCTCGATTAGAATTTTCGTGTTCCAGAAATTTGCCATTACATAGGGCACAACCTTGACCACTAAGGAGCTGGCCAATCTTCTTCTTTGGCTGGCCACATCAGGACGTCCAATTTTGGTAAATCCCTTTGTTTTTTCGGGGTGCGAAGATGAATTAGATACTCAAGATATAGACACGTGCAGTCTACTTTTTTGCCTGTATCGTCCAAACGGCATGCAATTCGAGTTTGCCTATGTTCGACGCTGGCAGCCACGTCTTCTGTACTGCCGCAGGGACACCACTCATGTATTTGAATTTGCGGAAGCAAACAAAGTGAATATTTTCGCATGGCCTCCGGTTGAAGTGTGACTTGCACATAAGGCTCGCCATCAGATGGCAGCGGTGTTTCCCATCGTGACCAATCGTCTTTTGGACGATTGTCTGCGATTGAGCTCCAAAGCTCGGCCACGCTAACGTTGTACTTGTTAGTCGAGATCTTTTGCAAAAAGTCCGGATGTAACTCAAGTCTGCATAACACGCGCGCTGCGACTCGTGAGCTGGCTTTTTCTGTCCACTGAATGCCAATCATGGTGCTCAACTCTGATGGTAGTGATTCTGGAAGATTTCCGTTCGTGGTACTGAGCACGACCGGATCAACTGTCAGAGTGAACTGATCGTGCTCGATTGTAGGCGGAAGGCTAACATCGTTGGCATGGTCGTAAATCATGATTGGGTGTTTGGTAACGCGTTCTGTATTGACCCATGCATGAAACTCCCACTTCGCGACAATCGGAAGGGCAGGTCGCTTTGCATTTCTTTCAAATGAAAGTCTTTCGCCAACCGTTGGAAGACATATTTTTGCAGTGATTGAACGTTCTTGTTCTGGAATACTATTCTCATTCGACTTGTCGACAGGAGAAGAAAGTGAATTCGCGAGCCGAACTAGTAGTAGACCATTTGCGAGAACAAGAACTTCGGCAAAAAACAGAGCGAAGAAAATTGAACGGAAGAGAGTTCGCATGTTATGAGCTTTCCATATCTTTGTTGAAAGGTTTGACCCGTTAGTTAAATCCCGACCGATCGTCGAAGGACATAGGTAACTGCTTCAATCAATCGAACTGAGACGCTGCTGATCAAGGTTGTCCAAAACGCTTGGCCTGCAAGAGAGGTCATTTGGGACGTTGCTACGGCGTTCTTTACGTCGTCCGGCGAAATAGCCACACACGAGAGAGCTGCACCCAAAAAGACGAGAGTTCCAACCAGGCCGGTCAGCCGTACGAAGCCGCTGCACTCGTCGATGAAGTCGCCACCAATCTGGCCCGCCTTGTTTGCAACTGAACTTGCCAACTGCAATAGTAGAAAGAGTAATGCAGTGCCGGTGACAGCGAATGCCACGAACTGGCACGAGCCACCCATGGCACATACCGTAAATAGAGATGGCGTCGACTGAAGGGTGCTATCGAATGCTACGATGCGATTTGCTGCTTCAATCATGACCTCTTGAAAATCAACATCGTTTCGGCTGATTACAGGGTTGATTCGTTGCAGTTTTTCGCTCAAACGATTGAAGCAAATTTCGACTGCACTCGAGTTAGTTGGGCGTGCCGTGGCCAGGTAGTCAAAACACTTAAGCGTGGGTAAAACAATCGGGATTTCCAGAAATTTGCGAGCTAAAATCTCCACAAGCCGCATTGGACTGTATGGATCAACGCCGATGCTTAATAGTCGCGAGTCCGCGTCGCCGCTGCCAAGATCCATCCATCGCCAAACATCGTCTTTTTGCTTAACTGCAATGC
>Ga0315899_10002534_pt1 | contig 20212 bp, 16 predicted proteins | sample LakEriMetagenome_2_FD_203518 | JGI IMG/M metagenome (GOLD analysis project Ga0315899, IMG submission 203518) | Freshwater fungal communities from buoy surface, Lake Erie, Ohio, United States - Buoy 4 MA112 | ecosystem: Environmental > Aquatic > Freshwater > Lake | place: USA: Lake Erie, Ohio... | reverse complement strand
CCATGGTGCGCCCGTCAACTTCAAAGATTGGGTCGTATCCAAAGCCTGACGCGCCGCGCGGCGCCTCGGTGATGTGTCCGCGTCGCTCACCGCGAAAGGTTCGTGGCGGGAGTGCGCCTGGCGCGGGGTCGACGAGCGCCATGCAACAGACAAAGCGTGCGCTCCGGAGTTCGGCAGGGACCCCACGGAGTTCGTGCAACAACTTTTCGTAGTTCTGCTGATCGCTTGCGCTTGGCCCCGCATACCTGCGCGTGTACACACCAGGCGCTGCGTTGAGTGCATCAACCTCTAGACCAGAATCGTCCGCGAGCGTCCACTCGCCGCTCGCTGCGGCGTAGAAGTGCGCCTTCTGCAGCGCATTCTCCTCAAAGGTCTCACCGCTCTCTGGCGCCTCTTCCGTGATCTTCAGATCCCGCAGGGTGACGAGAGTCAGCGGGAGTCCCGCGAAGAGTCGCTGAAGTTCAGCGAGCTTATGCGCAGAGCCTGTGGCGACGAGGAGGGTGCGCACGCGAGGCGCGTTAGCGCGCGCCGTCAATAGTTGCGCGCTGGAAGCTGATCAGTTCAGCAATCCCCTTATCTGCAAGCGTCAACATGGCGTCGAGCGCATCTCGATTGAATGGCTCCTGCTCTGCAGTCCCCTGCAGCTCTACGTAGTGACCACTCTCGGTGGCGACCACGTTGAGGTCCACCTCGGCGCGACTATCCTCTTCGTAGGGGAGGTCGAGCACTGGCCGACCGTCCACCACGCCAACAGAGATAGCGGCGATGTTGCGTGTGAGATGCTGCTCGAGCTTCTTGGCGCGCAACGCGAGTGCGAGTGCAATCCACCCGCCGGTGATGCTGGCGCAGCGCGTCCCGCCGTCCGCCACCAACACATCGCAGTCAATCAGGATGGAGCGCTCGCCGATCTTCGTGAGATCAACCGCCTGACGAAGCGAACGACCGATCAGTCGCTGAATCTCATGGGTGCGGCCACCGAGTTTGCCGCGCACCGCTTCGCGATCCGAGCGCGTGTTCGTGGCGCGCGGCAGCATGCTGTATTCGGCAGTTACCCAGCCTGTCCCCTTGCCGCGCAGGTGCGGCGGGACGCGGTCCTCCACGCTCGCGGAGCAGATCACCACCGTGTTCCCCACGGTGATGATTGCGGAGCCTTCAGCCCACTTCTGCACGCCAAGCTCTGCGCTCAACGCGCGCATCTGATCTGGTGCGCGACCGTCGCCTCGGGGTCCGCTTGCGCTGCCAATACTCATGCTCTGCTCTCCTTACTATGCTGAAGGCAGCTCGCCTGCCCGCTCCGCAGTCTTTGCCTCGTCCCAGAGTGCATCGAGTGTGGCGAAGTCTGCTGACTTTAGATCAATTGCACGCGCGGCGGCTCGGCGCTCCACGTCACCAAATCTGCGCCTAAATTTCTCGTTCGCCGTGCGGAGCGCCGCCTCTGCATCTATCCCGCTGCGCCGACCAAGGTTTACCAGCACGGCGATCACATCCCCCAGCTCACCCTGGGCGGCGGCGAGGGCCGTTGCGCTTGATGCTGGGGCCCCTGTAATCAGGTCCGGGTTCCCTGCCTCTTCCAGCGCTTCGTTTAACTCTTGGATCTCTTCAGCGAACTTTTCCCGGACACCGTCAAGGGTTGGCCAGTCATAGCCCATCGCGCTTGCGCGGTCCTGAAGTTCACGGCTCGCCGAGAGCGCAGGGAGTCCACGACTCACGCCGCTCAGCGCGCTCTTGAACGGAGCGGTCGCTGGTGTAGTGCCTGATGCGTCGTCTGATGCACTTGTTGCACCGCCCCCGCGGACGGCACGCTCTTGCGCCTTTACCGCCTCCCAGGTGCGCTGAACCTCACGACTCGTCTCCGCGCTCCCCTCACCAAAGACGTGTGGGTGTCGCCGGATGATCTTCTCTGCCAAACGCTTCTGGATTTCGGTGAGGTCAAATGCGCCACGCTCTGCCGCCAGCTGCGTGTGCAAGATCACCTGTAGTAGCACGTCACCCAACTCTTCAGCCATTGCCGCATCAGTCTCTGCGTTCGGATTCGCCGCCTGCGCCTCAATGGCATCATGCAGCTCCCATGACTCTTCAATCAAGTGCTTGGCGAGGGTGAGATGCGTCTGCTCGCGATCCCATGGACACCCATCAGGGGCACGCAACCGCGCGCTAATCCAGGGCATCGCCCACGGCGACGCGAGCGCAGCCAACGGCGCGAGCGGCGGCACCAGCAACGCGCTCCACTGTGAGAGATCTGTGTCATGCAGCGCACCCAGCTCTCGCTGGTCGCCTTGAGGCAGAAGGGTGACCTCAAAATCTGCGCCGTAGAGCCTGATCAGTAGCTGCACGCCAACACTCGAACGACCGGGAAGCGGCGCGACCTCCGCGCCACCTCTCGTCACGATGAGTGGAAGGCGGAGGTCTGTAGCCGCACCCGCAAGTGCGCCTAGGGGCACAATCGTCACGCCCTGTTCAAAGTCAACGCCTGGAGCGGCCGCTCGCGCCGCTGCGAGAAGCGTGTCAAGTGAGCCTCCGCCGCTCAACGCCGTCACGGCGCTGGCGACTCCCCTGCCTCCTGAACCACGGCTCCGTCAATCACGATCTTCGCCGCACTCGTGTAGCCATCGAGCCAGATGAGGAAGCCGCTTGCCTCAACTGCGGTGCGCTGCTCTTCTGTATATGGCTTGTTCTCAATCGCGTTCACGCGAATGATTGCGAGCTGATCGCCGAGCGTCTTCACACCACTCACTTCGCCGTCACCAAGCTTCCAAACCATGGCCGAAAGTTGGGGATTGATCGCATAGCGAACGACAAATCCTGGACGATCAACGGTGAGACCATCAATCTCCTTTTCGGCGTCAGCGGCAACTGCGTCAAAATCAGCGCCCGCTGCCGCAAGGTCAGTTGCCAGCTGCTCAAGGCGAAGCATGATGCCAGCGCGACGCTCTTCAAACTGGATCACGTGGTACCCAAATTGTGTCTTGACTGGACCGAGCAGGTCGCCCTGCTTAAGCCCATCAGCCCAGACCGCCTCATCAAACTCTGGAACGAACGTTCCCTTGATCGCCCATGCGAGCAGGCCGCCTTCTGCGCCTGAGCCTTCGTCATCGCTCGCACTGGCGAGGTCTTCTATCGGGGTGCCTGCAAGAATCTTCTCGTATGCGGCTGTTGCCTCTGCCTCGGCTGCAGCCCACGCGGGATCAGAAGCATCAAGTGTCCCTGCCCCTTCAGAATCGTCGTTCGGGCTGTAAAGGATGTGGCGCACTTGCACCTCTTCGCTAACGCCGCCGTCTTGAGGCGCAGCGATGGAGACAAAGCTCACGTCGCGCTGCTGAACAGGCTCGACGAGAAGTTCCGCAGTGACGTGTGCGCTGAGTGCGGCTCGTAGCGCGCGCTCGGCAGACATCTTCTTGTAAAGGTCCAGATCGACATTCGCTTCGCTCACACTCTTCTCAAAGTCTGCGTCTGTTGACGACGCGCGGATCTGGTCGACATAGAAGATGACGAACTGGTCAACAGCTCGCCTGATCACTGCCGTTGGGCCAGGCGCTGTCAAGTCCCAGGCTGCTGCGTAGCCAAGGTCGGTGAGCGGGTCCTCGTCCTTACTGCTCCAGCCAATGCGGCCACCTTCGGGCGCGTATGAATCACTCGACTCGCGTTTCGCAATCGCTGCAAAGTCTCCACCTGCGGAGAGCTCGTCGATGATGGCGTCTGCGCGCGCCTGTGCGTCTGCGATTGTTGCCGCACTTGGCACTCCGGACTTTGGAGCCTTAGCGATATCAATGGTGATGCGACGGAGGAGGCGAAGCTCTGGGATCGTTGTCTCCTTGGCCCACTCCGCGTCAATCGCAGTCTGGTCAGCGGTGACGTCTCGCGCTTGTGCCAGCTGGCTAATGAGGAGCACGTCAATGATCTCAGAAGTGATTTGGCTGCCGATGTTGGTTGACGCGTCGTTGATCTCCTGCAGAATTGCGTTCCCCTGTTCGCTGGAGAGGGTGCCTGCGGACACTCTGGCTCGGATGCGGGAACTCTCAAGTCCAAGTCGGAAGAGTTCAATATCTCCTCGTGCGCGCGCTTCACCAACGCTCATGGAGCGCCCGTTCACTTCCACTGCAGTGGCAAACGTGCTCCCCCACCATGACGCGCCGACCGCGCCGACAAGGAGTAGCGCGGAGAAGGCGATCGCCGCAAGGAAGGCCAAATTGGTCAAGAGCGACTTATCTGCCCTCTGATACCACGCCGCGATTCGGCTTCGAAGTCGGGTGATCAGATTCATCTGGCGATCTCTCCTCTGCGTTGGGCAACCTTGCCGGCGGCAAGGCACGTGCGGCCAGTATAGGGTGTCGATGCTATCCTCTCACGACCATGCGAACCACGTCCCTCCGCCTCACCGTTGGACGCCCACGGCGGGGACCAATCGGTACGATCATGGAAACCGTGCGCAGTGTGTACCAGCGGCGACGCCTCCTGCTCTATTTGACAATCGCGCGGGTTCGCCAAGATGGAAGCAACTCTCTGATCGGCAACTTGTGGCTTGTCATTGACCCTGCAATTCAGCTTGCGATCTACTTCTTCCTGGTCGGCGTGGTGTTAAATCGACCTCAGGCGGACTTTGCCCTCTTCCTGTTTGCCGCCATCCTTCCATGGAGATGGTTCTCGATGACGATCGGTTCGGCAACTGACTCGGTGCGCCGCCGTCATCAGGTGATGCGGCAGATCGCCTTCCCTCAGATCGTGCTCCCGCTCTCCGTAGTTGCCGCGAGCACCACAGGCTTCTTCTTCGGCCTGATCCCTCTCTTCTCGCTCTACTTGGTGTATCCAGAGCGCCTCACGATCTGGGTTAGCGCACTCCCAATAGTCATCTTTGTACAAGTGCTCTGGACGATCCCGCTGGCGATTCTCTTCAGCGCGTGCAATGTATTCTTCCGGGACACGGGAAGCTTCATTCGGCATGGACTTCGGATCGGCTTCTATCTCTCGCCCGGCCTATTCAGTTTTGAACGCATCCAGGAGCTCCTCGCGCCATACCCACCCGCGCACCTGCTCCTAGAGTTAAATCCCATGGCGTGGATCCTTAACGCCTATCGCGACCTTCTCTATGAAGGACGTGCTGCGGATTGGACAGCCCTGCTGGTGGTGGCACTCGCTTCGCTCCCGTTCACTTTCGTGAGCATCTACGCCTTCCGGCGTATGGCTCCAACGTTCGTGAAGGTCCTCTAGATGAAGCATCTGTCGCCAATTCTCTTGAAGGGTGTTGGCGTTAGCTACAACCTCCGCATGAAGAGGAAGCGCTCATTACGACGGTCGGTCACGCACCGCTCTCGGATTGATGAGAAGGGACACTTCTGGGCGCTGCGCGACATTGATCTGGAAGTGAAGGATGGCGAAGTGCTGGCGGTGGTTGGCGGCAACGGTGCAGGGAAGAGCACGCTCCTCTCCACGCTCGCTGGAATCATCACACCTGATGCGGGATCAATCGCCGTCTATGGATCCATCGCCACTCTCCTTCATGTTGGTGCAGGCTTTGATGACGAACTGAACGCGGAGGAGAACATCCTCCTGGTGGGCGCCTTCCTTGGCGTCCCAGCCTCCATCATGCGCAAGAAGATCCCTGAGATCCTCGAGTTTGCCGATATTGGAGATTTCGCAAAAAATGAAGTGCGCACCTACAGTTCAGGGATGCGCGCTCGAGTCGGCTTTGCTGTTGCCACATCGGTGGCACCAGACGTGCTCCTGGTTGATGAGGTTCTCTCCACGGGGGACGCGTCGTTCAGGGATAAGGCGAGAAACCGGATCCTTGCACTGATGAAGAGATCCCGAGCGGTAGTCTACGTGACGCACGATCTCTCATCTGCAAAAGATTTCTGCACGCGGGCCATTGAGCTTGAAGCGGGAGAGATTGTTGCGGACGGTCCTGCCCGTAAGGTGATTGATGCCTACGAGAAGAAGATGCGGGCGCGTTAATCCCTGTCCAGCATCACGGTGCGACGTTTGGTGGCGGTAGCCCGCCGCGGTAGTTAAGGATCACCAGCAGCGTCCGTGCCGCATCAAGTTCAAGGGTTGCCTCCACTTCGGCGTTCTTGATGACCGCGCCAGCCTGATCACTCAGCGTCACCACCTGGCCAATTGAGAGGCCGCGAGGGAAGGCAGAGCGCAGGGTCTGGCTCAGCTCAATGCCAGAAGTGGTCACCTCTGCGCCAATCGGTACTTCGCGGAGCGAGTCAATGCCCTCAAAGGCGAGCGGGCTTGCACCACGACCCCTAATGATTCCGATCGCACCAGTACTTGCAATCTCAGCCGTCACAGAGAATTCTGGGTCACTCATTAAGCGTACTTGTGCGCTCGCATCGCCCACCTCAATAACGCGCCCAACGAGCGTGTTTCCTGCGCCAATGACCACGTCACCAACCTGGATGCCGTCACGGGCGCCGCGATCAATGACCACCAGGCGGCGACCGATCTCAAAGTCCCGAGCAACCACCTGTACTGCCACGCTGGAGAAGCGAATTGTGGAGCGGAGGTCAAGCACCGCCTGTAGCTCCGTGATCTCACGCTCCAGGCTCGCCACGCGCGACGCAGAGGCGACCGCCTCGTCTCGCTCTGTGATCGTTTGCGCGAGGCGGACACGAAGGTCCTGGACATCGGCGGCGACCGCACCAACCGTTGCAAGGCCACGGCCAAGTGCGGCGAGTGGCTCCGTGACAAGCCGTAGCGGTTGAGCGAGTGCGTCACGCACCACCTTACTCGGCGCGCTCCCTGAGGTGATCAGCGCGATCACCGTGAGCCCAACCAGAAGGGCGCTTGAGCGCCCGCCAATGGAGATCTCCTTACGAGCGCCCGTGCGGAGCCGAGAGCGGAAGAGCACGCTGCGCCCTTATCGAAGCGGTCGCTGGTAGGTCTCTGGTACCAGGAGCTTCTCGAGCGAATCCACTTCCTGCAGGATGATCCCCGTGCCGCGGACTACGCAGGTGAGCGGGTCGTCTGCAAGGCGCACGGGCATGTTCGTCTCTGCTGCAAGGCGCACCTCAATGCCGAGCAGAAGTGCACCACCGCCGGCGAGCACAATTCCCTGATCCATGATGTCGGCCACTAACTCGGGTGGCGTCTCTTCAATCGTGTCGCGAACGGCGTTGATGATCTCCACGAGTGACGGCTCAAGCGCTTCGCGGATCTGTGGTGCCGTCACCTCAACGGAGCGTGGCAGACCGGTGAGGAGATCGCGGCCGCGCAGTGTGATGCGTTGCGCATCCCACTCGCCAGAGTGCGCAGAGCCGATCGCCATCTTGATATCTTCCGCGGTGCGCTCGCCAAGCAGCATGTTGTACTTGCGACGCGCGTAGGCAACGATATTCTCATCCATCTCGTCACCAGCAATGCGGATGCTGCGCGCGGTGACAATGCCACCCAAACTCATGACCGCAACCTCCGTGGTACCACCGCCAATGTCAACGATCATGCTCCCCGACGGCTCAGCGACGGTGAGTCCTGCTCCAATGGCCGCCGCCATTGGCTCTTCAACGAGACGCACCCAGCGCGCGCCCGCCTTGAGTGCCGCGTCGCGCACAGCGCGCTTCTCCACTTCCGTCACGCCTGAAGGAATCCCAATAATCATGCGCGGTCGCGCGGCGAGCCATCCGCCAGAGTGGACCTTGCGCACATAGTGGCTGATCATCTGTTCAGTCACCGCGGCGTCAGAGATCACACCGTCGCGGAGCGGGCGGATGGCCACAATGTTGGCCGGAGTTCGTCCGAGCATGCGCTTCGCCTCTGCGCCAATCGCGAGCACCTTCCTTGACTTGGCCTCAACCGCAACCACTGACGGCTCGCTGATCACGATCCCCCTCCCGTGCACATGGACGAGCGTGTTCGCCGTGCCAAGGTCGATCCCGACGTCGTTAGAGAAGAGGCTATACAGGCGGTTGAGCATTTCGCGATGGTAGCACCCGCCCCCCGCGCTATTCGGGGAGCCCACCCGCCGCCCAGACGCTCGGGCGCTGGGAGCGGATGCTGCTCCATCGGCCGTGCCCAATGACGAGATGGTCGAGGAGTTCCAGGTCAAGGAGGCGAGCCGCCGCCACGACCTCCGCCGTCAGACGCACATCCTCTTCCGAGGGTTCCGGGTCTCCACTGGGATGGTTGTGCACCAGCGCAAAGCCAACACCGCCAAGGTCTAAGACGGGTCGGAGCAGCTCCGCAATGCGAACGCTCGTCCCTGTTGCCGTCCCCACGTACACCTGACGCAGCGCAAGGAGGCCGTTGCGACCGTCCACCACCGCCACGTGCAACTCCTCGTGCTCTCGGCGCGCCATGAGCGGCATCGCGAGCGCCGCAAGGTCGGCGGGCGATTGCACGCGCTGTCGCGCGAGTGGCCACCACGACGTTGCGGTTGCAAGCGCTCCCATGACGCGGTGGACGCGGTCGGCATCACTCGCTGAGAGTCCAGCGCGCGTCAGGCGAGCGCCGATCTGTGCGCCGAAGAGGAGCGTGCACTCGCCCGCGAGCGCGTCGTGCAGACGATCAGCGAGGCCAGGGATGTCTGCAAGCGTTTCAATGGCGGTGAAGAGCGTACGGTCATGGGCTGAAGTGTCTGATGGAACTGATGCGTCATCTTCGGTTCGACGTTCTGCGATCGTCATGCGCTCCACCTCCCCTTGCTGGTGTCCCCGGCGGTACGGCGAGCCCGCCGTTTTCCCGCCGCACCACCGAAGACTTCACCACTATGTGGCGCGTGGTGTAGCGCGCGCGTACGCACGCCTGTGGAGAACTCTGCGGTGTTTGGCGGCGCTTAGCGGTGCTAGACCGAGAAGGCGGCGAAGACGAGCAGCGCGTTGTATGCAGCGTGCAGCGTGATCGTTGCAAGGAGCGACTGCCTGCGGACCCAGAGCCATCCAAGCGCGAGGCCGAGCGGGAGGCGGATCGCAAACGCAACGAAGGCAACAGCGAGCGCGTCAGCAATGCTCTCGCCACCAATGTTGAGTGTGTGCGCAAAGGCGAAGACGATCGCGGAGAAGAGGATCGCTCGGCGAGCTCCAGATTGACGTCCCCACGCCTGCGTGATCACGCCGCGATAGAGAATCTCCTCGCCGATTGGCGCGATGATCGCTGCACTCATCAGGTTGAACAGGAGCGCGCTGTTGTTGATGGATGGAGGGAGTGGCGACTCTGGCACCGCGCCAGTGCCTTGAATGAGGAGCGCACTAAAGAGTGCCGCTGCAACCACAATGGGCACGGTGAGCGCGAGCCCCCACGCAACATCCCCGAGTGCACCGCCACGGCGGTCGGCAACGGGGAGGTTCGGCGAACTGACCCGGTGCTGCCCGAAGATCGCACGCCAGCTCGCCGCCCCAGTGCCAACAACGGTGAGGGCAACGACAAGGGTTGTTGCAAGGTTGGTACTGAGCGCAATGCCGAGCGTCGCGACGGCGGGATCGAGCTGCTCAAAGCCACCGAGTGGTGTGGAGAGGAGTAGGAGTGGGGCTGAAGCGAGGATGGCGAGCGGGAGTACTGACCAGAAAACCGCCAGCGGCCCAGGACCACGCCAGCTCCACTCGGGCGTATCCGCACTCCGCTGAAGTGCCGAAGCACCGTTGAGTCCAATCAGCCCGAGTGAGAGGACGAGGAGCCCAGCACTCAGTGCCACCACTCCCGCGCCCGCAAGCGCCGCGAAGAGGAGTGAGCCACCCGCGATGCTCGCAATAAAGCCGATGCCATAGAGCGCAGGTGCCTCTCGTCCATCAAGCTGGAGGAGGCCCGGTCGCGGGCGAGTTTCGCTTATGGCTTCGTTCCAGCCGTCAGCTCAGCGAGCGTGTCAAGGACGCGCTGCAACTCTGCAATGCGATCGCCATAGAGCGAGAAGTTCCCTGCGCGGAGCGCCTCTTGCGCCTGCGCGAAGATTTCAGACGCGCGCGTCACGAGTCCGCTGACATCAGTTGGCTCGCTTCCACCACCTGGATCAACCACACCGCCGCCAACAAGAAGGTTCAGCGCCTGCGCGAGCGAATCGCCCCAGACAACCTTGTCCGATGTGGCGGCGACGATCTTCTGGAACTCGGGGAATGAGCTGGAGGTTGACTGCAGGTAGACCGGCTGCAGGTAGACGATGCTGTTCCCCACTGGCGTCACGATCAGGTTACCGCGGATCACCGTAGAGCCCGACTGATCCCATAGCGTGGTCTGCGCCGCAATGATCGGGTCTGCATCAATGCGTGCATTCACCTGTGCGGGGCCGAAGACCGATGTGTCCTTAGGGAATCGATAGCTCACCACCTGTCCGTAGTTCTCGCCGTCGTTGCGCGCGGCTACCCACGCGATCATGTTCGGTCGGCTGGTTGGAACAAGTGGTTGAATCAGCGCGAATTCAGCGCCATCTTCACCAGGGAGTCGAACGCGTACGTAGTACGCCTCGCCCGGAAGTGACTGCGAACCGGCCGAAGCCTCTGGAACCGTCCAGACGTCGTCCTGGCGGTAGAAGGTCTGCGGATCTGTCACGTGGTAGCGCGCATACATGCGCGTGGTGACGTCAAAGCCCTCTTCGCCCACACGAAGGTGCGCGCGAAGGTCCGCGGGCATCTCATCAAGTGGCTGGAAGAGGCTCGGGAAGACGCTGCTCCACGTGCGAATGATCGGATCGCTCGGATCGGCAATGTAGAGCTTCGTCTCGCCCGTGTAGAGGTCGAGCGTCGCCTTGACGCTGTTGCGGATGTAGTTGATCGGCCGGTCAAAACTGGTTCGAGCGAGTGAAGGATCAAACGCCTGTGCGTTGGGGAATCGGTTGCTCATGGTGTAGCCGTCGACCATGTAACTGAGCCCGCCATCTTCGCGGATGACTAGGTACGGGTCGCGATCCCAGCTGACAAATGGTGCGAGCGCGCTGATCCGCTCGCCAACCGTGCGGCGCCAGAGGAGCTGGCTGTCCGACGTGATCTGGTCGCTGATGAGAAGGTTCAGGTCGCCGAGGCGTGCAGCGAAGAGGAGTCGGTCGGCAAGGGTGCCGAGCGAGATGCCGTTCTCGCCGCTCCAGCTTGTGGTGGCGTCGCCAGTGATGACGCCGTCCGCGTCAATCTCACCTTCGCCAATTGGATAGTCAAACTCTGGCGTCTTGGCGCCAACAATGACCCAATCGTCATCAAGCTCACCGAAGTAGATGCGCGGTTCGTTGACCACGGGTGCGCCGTCTGTGGAGACGGGTGGGATGTCGCGGATGATCAGGCGAGGAAGGCCACCCGAGCCAACTTCGGCCACAGGGACCATGGCCACACCGATACCGTGCGTGAAGGTGATCCTACGGTTCACCCAGGCGGCAGACTGTTGAGCGCGATCCGGATTCAGTTCGCGTGCGGAGAGCATCACGAGTCGCTGTTCACCGCTGATGGTGTAGCGGTCAACGTCAACATCGGCAAAGTTGTAGTACTGACGCACGGTCTGGAGTTGATCAAGCGTCTGCTGGAGCGGTCGATAGTCCCACAGCCGGGCATCTGAAAACGTCTCAGCGTCTGTGGCAATTGAATCTGCGGTCAGCGTCGCCTCACCGTCGTACTGGAGCTCACTCCAGCCATCTAGGCCAAAGGCGAGTCGCGTCATCTTCAGGTTGTTTGCAATGTATGGCTCCTCAAGTGCGAACTCGTTCGGTTGCACCTGGAAGCGCTGGACAAACTCAGGGTAGAGACCACCGAGCACACCAGAGGCGCCGAACCAGACGAGCGCGGTGAGCGCGAGCGGCCAGACCGTTCGCGTCAGTGCTGCACCAATCAGGAATGCAGCGGCGATCGCGGCGATCCCCGTAAGGATGTCTAGTCCTGGGAGCCGCGCAGCGTTATCTGCATAAGAGACGCCGGTTGCAACTCCAGTGCTTGAGTAGACGAGCTCCAACTTGTCCAACTGATATCCGTAGGCGGTGGCGAGAAGCACGCCACCGATCATCAGCGCAAGGTGAAGTCGCGGTAGCGTCCCAACGAAGCCAAGCCCGCGCGCACCGATCGCTGGCAGGTAGCGAAGTCCTGCAGCAATGGTTCCAGCGATTAGCAGGGTGACGCCAATCCCCTGAGCAAGCCGCAAGACAGGAAGCTCAAAGAAGTAGAAGGAGACGTCGCGGCCGAATACGGGATCAACCACAGGTGTGCCGCTCGGATCAAAGGAGACCGCATTCTGCCAGAGGCTGATCGCCTCCCAGTTTGCGGCAACCTGCACGCCAATGAAGAGCGCGACAACGAGTGCGCCGATGCGCAAGACGCCACTCCCCACCGCAGCTGCCGTGCCACCGCCGCCAGCGCCTGCACTGAGGAGATCGCGCAACGCTTCGCCAAGTCCGTCAATGCGAATCTGACCGCGCTCGTTCACCAGCGGTTCGCGCTCTGGTCGCGGCGCCTGCTCACTCGGCTCGCTTGGCGCTGCGCCGCCACGTCGTGCAATCACGGACGCGACGGAGATCATCAGGAGGAGGAAGATCAGCGACGCAAGGGTGCTCGCGGCAAAGAGGGACCCTTGAATCTGCAGACGCTGCCAGAAGATGTCGCCTGCGCCGAGCGACTCAAACCAGCGCGCATCGGTCAGAAGGCCGATGATCGGTCCGCCGATCAGGAAGAGTCCGAAGAGGGCGGGGAAGAAGAGTGAGCGCAGGCTCAACTTTGGTCGCGTGAAGTTCACGCCGGAGCCGGAAGAGGGTCGTCGCGCACGTGGTCGTGCTGGGGGTGGTGCATCGCCTTCCGCTTCGTCTGCGCCTGGCGCTGCTGGTGTCTCATCTCCGCGTCGGCGGCGCTCAAGCTCCTCAAGGAAGTCCTTGAATGGATCTGTCACGTCGTCTCCTCCAGTGCTGAGTTGTCACTACGGTTTATTCGCGACCTCGACCGCTCGGGCAAACGCGTCGAGTGCTGCCTGCGCAACCTTCGACTCAGTCATCGTAGCGACTCTGAGCGAATCCCACTTCGCAGCAACTTGGAGGGCGAGTGGGCGGCGCCACGGCTCACTCGGGTCGGCCGCCTCTCCAGCAAGTCGTACCTTCAGGCAGGAGCGCCCCTCTTCTACGGCAAGGAGGTCACCAAGGCCGTTCGTCATTAAGACTCCATAACGTTCCAACGGCGTCACCGGTGGCGGCCCAGCGAGTGGTGCCACTTCACGACAGCTCACCACCTCGTCGTCGTCCTGCACCCAGAAGAGGGTGAACCACCAACCGTCAAGTTCCCACGGTGGGGTGCATCCGGCACGAATCTCGCCCTCGGGTCGACCTTCAATGATCATGGGACGCTCTTTAATGAAGCTAATCCCTGGAAGCGGCAGGCGCTCCGCGCTGCCGCTCACTCCGTTGCTCACTCCCACTCGATCGTTGCAGGTGGCTTTGATGTGATGTCGTAGACCACACGAGTGACACCTGGAACTTCATTCACGATTCGCGACGCAATCTTTGCCAACACGTCATATGGGAGTCGCGCCCAGTCGGCGGTCATCCCATCCTCGCTGGTGACCGCACGAATCGCCAGAACGTTTCCATACGTGCGACCATCGCCCATCACGCCCACCGAACGCACGGGCGTGAGTACGGCAAACGACTGCCAGATGCTGCGATAGAGGCCCGCCGCCTTGATCTCATCAATGACGATCCAATCGGCCTCGCGCAGCGTATCCAGCCGCTCGCGCGTGACTTCACCAATGATGCGAATTGCAAGGCCAGGACCCGGGAAGGGCTGTCGCAAGATCACGCTCTCTGGGAGTCCAAGCTGGAGGCCGACCGCACGCACTTCGTCCTTGAAGAGTGCGCGAAGTGGCTCAACGAGTTCAAACTTCAAATCATCAGGGAGGCCACCCACGTTGTGGTGTGTCTTGATCTTCTGCGCGGACTTCGTCTCCTTTGAGGTTGACTCAATCACGTCCGGATAGAGCGTCCCCTGTGCAAGGAACTTGAAGTCGCCCGCCTTCGTTGACTCTTCCTCAAAGACGCGGATGAACTCGCGACCAATAATCTTGCGCTTCTCTTCTGGGTCAACAACCCCTTCAAGCGCGTGTTGGAATCGCTCGTGCGCCTCCACCATGATGATCTTCATGCCGAGCTGCCCCGCAAACACTTCGCGCAAGATCTCTGACTCGCGTTTTCGCATCAGACCGTGATCCACATAGACGCAGGTGAGGCGATCACCGATCGCCTTATGAACGAGCGCCGCGGCAACCGCAGAATCCACGCCGCCGGAGAGCGCGCAGAGGACGCGATCGGTCGGACCGACCTGCGCCTGGATTGCCGCGACTGCGTCGTCAGCGAGCCGCCCTGGCGTCCAGGTTGCCGCAGCGTTTGCGATGGTGCGGACGAAGTTCTCAAGCAGGCGCTTCCCACCTGGGGTGTGCACAACCTCAGGGTGGAACTGAATCCCCCAGAGGTTGCGTGCAGGATCTGCCAGCGCGGCGAATGGCGTGGAGTCGGTGGTGGCGAGCGCGGTGAATCCAGGTGGCGCGTCAATAATGGAGTCGCCGTGGCTCATCCAGACACGTTCTGCACCAGTTGCGCCGAGTCCAGCAAAGAGCGGGCTCGCCGTCGCGCTGATGGTGATGTCGGCGGGACCATATTCACGTCGATCAGACGGCCCCACGCGCCCACCGAGTTGTTGTGCCATCAGTTGCACGCCGTAGCAGACACCGAGGATCGGGATCCCCGCGCTCCAGAGCCCCGCGTCTGGCTTTGGCCCCGCATCGTCATAAACCGAGTACGGACTGCCGCTCAAGATGATGCCGGCCGGTTTCCGCGCCAGGATCTCCGCCAGCGGAGCGTCGAACGGGAGAAGCGCAGCATAGACGTTCATCTCGCGCACGCGACGTGTGATCAGCTGCGCAAACTGGCTCCCAAAATCTAGGACGAGGATTCCGCCCGTCTCAACGGGAGGCGTACCTGCGCTCGCCGTCACGCCCGTTTCAGCGGCCACGCTGCCAGCTCTTCCCTTCGGTCGCGGCGGCTGGCGCGTAGATCACCTCAACGTCGCGGAATGCGGCGAGCGTCTGCACGCCGAGTGCAGCCGCTGATTGACGCACCGCGCCCACAAGGTTTTCGCTCCCATCGGTGACGCGTGATGGTCCGTTGAGGATCTGCTCCATGCTCCCTGCGATCCCAACGTCAATGCGTGTGCCGCGCGGCAGTGTTGGCGAAGACGCCGCCATCCCCCAATTGAATCCGCCGCCTGGTGCCTCCGTGGAGCGCGCAAGCGGCGAACCGATCATCACCGCATCCGCACCAACGGCGAGCGCCTTCGCGATCTCGCCCCCCTTACGAATGCCGCCGTCAGCAACGACTGGAACGTAACGACCACTCGCCTTCATATAGGCATCACGCGCGCCGGCAACGTCGCTCACCGCAGTCACCTGCGGCACGCCGATGCCCAGCACCTCACGTGTGGTGCATGCGTTACCAGGGCCAACGCCAACGAAGATCGCCGCGGCACCCTGCTCCATTAGCGAGTAGGCAGCTTCGGCGTTGGTGGTGTTCCCCACCGCAACGGGGATGCTGCTCCGCTTCACAAAGTCGGCAAGCTCCAGCGGTGCATAGCCAGTAGCAATGTGTCGCGCCGACGAAACCTGACTCTGGATCACTAGAAGATCGGCACCGCCCTTGATAATCGAATCACCAAACTTGCCGATCGCCTGCGGCGTTGCCGCAATCATTGCGGGCGAACCGCTGGCGTGAATTTCGGCGATTCGCTGCGCGATCAACGACTCTTTAACTGGCTCCGCGTAAAGTTTTGCGAACAACTCTTGGACGTCACCCTTCGCTGCGGCGCGGATGGCCGCAAAGTGCGGGAGTGGATCGTCGTATCGGAACCAGAGACCCTCAAGGTTGATGCAGGCCAAACTGCCGAGTTTGTGCAGCAGGCCGGCAGTTGTTGGCGAGACCACCGCATCCATCGCGGAGGCGATGATTGGCACGGCGAGGGGGATGCCGCAGAAGTTCTGGGAGAGATCAACATCCGATGGATCTGCGGTGTCCGTCCCTGGGGCGAGCGAGATGTCATCGAACCCGAAAGCGGGTCGGAGGTTGTCGACCTTGGAGGTGAGTTGGGGCACCATTGAGGAAGTGTAGCGGCGAGCCCGATTAACGCCTGGTCGCGAGCGCCCCCTGGACGGTCTGGCTGATCTGAGCGGCGAGTGCCGCGGGTGCTGCGCTCGCATCAAGGAGGCGCCATCGTGTCGGCTCCGCAGCGGCGAGCGCTCGGAAGCCGTCGGCGACGCGCGCATGGAAGGCGGCGTCAAAGCCCTCTTCAAAACGGGTGCGGCCGCTCCCTGACTTTCGAGCGAGCCCCTGATCGGCGGCAAGGTCAAGCAGCAGGGTGAGGTCAGGGGTGCGACCCGCAGTTGCAAATTTGATGATCGCGCGAAGCGCGTCGAGTGAGAGCCCGCTCCCATACCCCTGATACGCCAGGGTGGAATCGGCGAATCGGTCGGCGATCACAATCGCGCCACGCGCAAGTGCTGGCTCAATCACATCCGCAACGAGTTGCGCGCGGGACGCATTGAAGAGGAGTGCATCGGCGCGAGGGTCCACGGAGACTGCGCCGCCCTCCCCCAAGAGAATCGCGCGAATCTTCTCGCCTGCTGGCGTCCCGCCTGGCTCACGGACGGTCACCACTTCGTGTCCCGCCGCCCGAAGTTCTGCAGCAAGAAGTTCGATCTGCGTCGACTTCCCTGAGCCGTCCGGCCCTTCGAAACTAATAAACATGGGTCGTCGCGTGTTGACTAGCGGCGGCGGCGCGGGGTGCTTGAGGCGCGTCCTGGCGGCTCAAGGCGCACTCTGCGATGCGGATCCCGCCCTCGCGAACTGCTGGTGATGTTCGCCTCGCCGGCGAGTTGATGTTGCAGTCGACGAATAAAGGCGCTCTGCGGTGCAAGCTCAACGGGGTGTGCCGTCCGCATCACCTCCTGCACCCCCGCCGCCGCTTCGCGAAGTGCCATCTCGCGCGGATCGTCTGGAAGTTCATAAAGTGCCAAGAGTGCGCGCTCCATCTGCGCAGAGGCGTTGGACTTCAGGACGTGGATCGGTACGCCACGGCGCTCCGCTTCCACAAGTTGCACACCCCGCTGCTTGAACTCGTTCCGAATCGTCATCACCGCGTCTGCATCCTCCGGGCCACGCGCGGTGCTCGCCGGAAGTCCAAGTTCGCGAATCGCGATCTCAAGCTTCTTGCGTGAAATCCCATGTGCGTAGATGCGCAGTTCTGGGAGTGGACTCTCGCTTCGCGCTTCATCATCTGCATCGGGGGCGTCGTCCCAGGCGGCGGGGATCCGCGCACCATCAGCGGTGCGTGCGGCAGGTTCGTGATCCATTGCTGAGACCGCCCCCGCCATGCCACCGCTCACCCAGCCGCGAGTTGGCCGCCAGCTACCCGACGTTGCACCAGCGTCAGCACGGGAGTCGAGTGCGGGCATCACCGTTGCTGCTGTACCGCCAGGGATCGTGGCGGCGGGGTTGCGCAGATCATCAAAGGCGCTCGCACGACGTGATCGATCACGATGCTTTCGCCAGCCACCGCGGCCCTCATCGCGCGCATCATATGAGCCGCGACGATCGTCTCCAGGCGTCAAGCCGCCGAAGCGGCGCTGCTCAACACCAGGGAGTGCACCGGGTCGAATGCGCTGATGCGTGCGATGCACGCCAGCCTCGTCTCGCCAACGCTCCTCAGGTGCAACCGCATCGCCACGGAGAAGCGCGTCCACAGTGGCCGCCACATCTTCATGGACAAGGATGTGATCACGATCAATGATCTCCACCACCACATCAAAGGTTGGTGGTGCCTTTCGCTCCAAGACACTCTTCTGCGTCCGTCGACGCCGCGCCTCGTCGTCTCCAAGCGTCACGCTCTGGATCCCACCGATCAGGTCCGTGAGCGTTGGATTTAACATCAGGTTGTCAAGATTGTTGCCGTGTGCCGTGCCGATCAACTGCACGCCGCGCTCGGCAATGGTGCGCGCGGCAATGGCCTCCGCCTCCGTACCAATCTCGTCAATGACGATCACTTCCGGCATGTGGTTCTCCACCGCCTCAATCATTACCAGGTGCTGACGCTCAGGCGCGCTCACCTGCATGCGACGCGCCTTCCCGATCGCAGGGTGCGGAATATCGCCGTCACCCGCAATTTCATTTGAGGTATCAACCACCACCACGCGCTTGGAGAATTCAGAGGCGAGCACGCGCGCCGCTTCGCGAAGCATGGTCGTCTTCCCTACGCCAGGTCGCCCCATGATCAGGATCGACTTTCCTGACTCAATGTGGTCACGAAGGATCTCAATCGTCCCGAAGACGGAGCGTCCCACGCGACAGGTGAGACCGACCACGCGATCGGCGCGATTTCTAATTGCAGAGATGCGGTGCAGCGTGCGCTCAATGCCTGCGCGATTATCTCCACCAAAGTCGCCAATGCGCGAGATCACCCACGAGAGATCCTCTTCTGTCACCTCGCGCTCCAGTAGCGTCACATCGCCGGAGGTGAGTCGCGCCTCTGGGCGGCGACCGAGATCCATGACGACTTCAAGGAGTCCGTCACGCCCCGCCGCAAGCTCTTCGCGCGTCGAGAGCTCGCGAATGCTGGCAACGATCTCCCCCGGAAGGCAATCAAGGAGAAGGTCGAGGTTGTCGACGATCGCCTCTTCCTGCACGACCGTGGGCGCCAGCATGGGACTGGTGCCGTCGTGTGGGGTGTTGGCAAGGCTCATTGGAAGAATCCTAGCGCGGCGGCCAGCTGAGCGGAACGGGCTATCCGATCGCGGGAACCATCCCTGGGGCAGTCACCCGAGCCCGGGCGTCACGGACGGCGAGTCGGAGATCGGCAATCTCCTCAAAGCCGTGCGCGCGCAACGCAGCGCCCACTCCCGACTCATAACTGCGCACCACGGCGAGGATCGCACCGCCTTCTGCCCCTGCATGGGCTGCACGTGCGGCAACCTTTGCCAGGCTCTCGGCAATCAACGGGGCAGGATCTATTCCTGGCAACACACTGACTCTGATGACGTGGGGGTGCTGCTCTCCAGACTCACGTGCCACACCAAGATGCACCCAGGCGTGGATGTTGCCTGCGTCCCCATCCGAAACATACGCGCGTCCCTCAACAAGCCGAAGCAGTGGACTGATGCTTGCGCGAGGTGTCCAGACTCCCGCCGCTGCGTGCTCCCATTCAATTGCATCAACCAGCTCGACTCGCGCTACGGCAGCAGGGGTAATGCGTGTCATCAGCTGTGCAATGTGCAGCGCATCACTTTGAACGGCTGGTCGCAGTGTGTCACTACGCGGTAGCGCTGCACCGCCAGCCGGGGGCTGGAGCATGAAGAGTGTCTCGCGCGCATATGCTTGGAAGCCTGAGCTCCCAAGAAGTGCGAGCGTTGCTGCGTCCTCTCGGTAGGCAACATGAACCCTCACCACCCCGTGGCGTCCAGCCTCACGCACCACGCGAGCAATCAGCCGCGCGCGAGCCGTATCGCTCTCTGCCGAAAGTTCGACGATCGTCCAGTTGCCGCCAGGATCGCGCTCCACTCGTGCAAGACCGTCCAGTGCGGAACCGCGCTGGTGCACCCAAATTGAATCTGAGGACCTGACAAGACTGAGTGGCATGCGGAACAACTGGTACAAATTGAGTGCTGGGGGACCAATCGGCAGGCCGAGCGAACGCATCTCCGTCCACTCGTCATGTGATGCACGATGCGCGCGGCGTGAAATCTCCGCGAGTGCTGCGAGGTCAGTAATGCGTGCGAGCCGAACGCGCGGTAGCGGATCGTTCAGCTGATCAGCCACGATGTGACGTTCGCGCCGCCTGCTCTAACACCCAACGGTGGAGGAGCGTTTCACCAGCGATCTCCGGATGGAATGAGATGCCCACCACGTTCCCCTGCCGCGCGGCAACGATCCTTTCATCTGAAAGCTGCGCGATCACGGTCGCCGCGGGGCCAACGCGCACGATCTCTGGTGCACGAATAAAGACTGCGCGGAGCGGCGTGGCGCCGCCTCCCGGCTTGAGGCTCTGCATGGTCAGCTTCGTCTCAAAGGACTCGAGCTGACGACCGAACGCATTGCGCTGCACCTCCATGTCAATCAGTGAGAGAACGGGTGTGTCACCGTCAGTGATCTTGGTAGCGAGCAGGATCGCGCCTGCGCAGGTACCAAGGATTGGCGCGCCGCTTGCGGCGAGTGCCTTGATCGGTGCAACAAGGTTCCAGCGCTCATAGAGCTTGCGCATCGCGGTGCTCTCGCCGCCTGGAAGGATTAGTCCAGAAA